>JAESFN010000375.1_pt1 | contig 45942 bp, 47 predicted proteins | sample 9269411 | NCBI WGS metagenome assembly JAESFN01 (sample SAMN14505399, study PRJNA617100) | algae metagenome | isolation source: Iphinoe sp. HA4291-MV1 and co-occurring heterotrophs from trail next to... | place: USA: Maunawili Falls, Hawaii | collected 2009-07-25
GGCCGTGCGCAGGCCGTGGCGACGCCGGGCCCCGTGGGCTTCGGTGAGCAGCGTGACGGCGGCGACCACCGCGACCACGGTGGCGTAGGCCAGTGCGGTGCCCCGCAGACCGGCCCCGGTGATCAGCAGCCCGGCGACCAGGGCGGGAACGCTGAACGCCAGGTAGCTGACCACGTAGATGCCCGAGATCAGCGCCGCCCGCTCGTGCGGCTCCGCGAGCTGGCTCACCGTCCGGAACGCGCCCAGGAAGGCCGGCCCGAATCCCGCCCCGGCCACGATCGCGCCCAGGATGAACATCGCCAGCGACGACGCGGCGATGGCGGAGGCGAACAGCACGGTGCCGGCGAACAAGGTGGTGGTGCCGACCCTGGCCATGGTCTCCGCCGCACGGTTGCGGAGCGACACCGACGAGACCGCGGCGGCGCCGGCGAACGAGCCGATGACCACGCCGACGACGGCATGGTTGGTCTGACCGAAGACGACGGCGAGCAGCGATCCGCCGACCGAGAGCATCAGCCCACCGAGCATCCAGGTGGACACCATCGTCGGCACGGCCCGGGCGAAGGCACTCCGGGCCGACCGGGGCACGGAGACCCGGGGCCGAAGCGCCGCGCGCACGCCGGGCTGCCGGTCGACGGTCTCCGGAAGCACGACCGTGACCAGCGCCAGGAGCAGGAACGTCGCGGTGAGGATCCCGAACACCAGGCGCGTCGGGTACGGCCCGTACTGGATGAGCACACCGGTCAGAGCGGCCCCCAGGCCGAGGCCTCCGGTCGCGGCGGCGCTGTTGACCAGCGATCCGAGCCGCGTGCCGTCATCCGGCTGCAGATCGAGCAGGTAGGCACCGAGCACGCCCACGGCGGCGCCGGTCGCCAGACCCTGCACCACCCGGGCGACGAAGAGGGCCGCGACACCGTGCGCGTCGAGGAACACCGCCATCGCGGCCGCCTCGACCACCAGAGCCACCATGAGGACCGGGCGCCGGCCCAGGAAGTCGGACAGCCGCCCGACGGTCAGCAGGCTGAACAGCAACGCGAGCACGTAGACGGCGAAGACGGCCGTCAGCGTGAGCGGTGAGAACCCGAACTGCGCCTGGTACACCGGGTACAACGGGCTCGGCGCGCTGGAGGCGGCGAGCAGCGTGGCCGTGGAGCCGGCCACCACCCAGAACGCCGGACCCCGGCGCAGCGTTAACGACGGTCGGGAGCCGGTCGCGGCTTCCGGTGATGTGGACACCAGGGTCGTCAAAGGAGGCTCCGATCCGAGTACCGTTCGAGTTGTATCGAACGGTTGCAACCCGCGCCGCCCACCTGAATGTTCCAAGAAAGTCGAACTGTAATGCCGGCCACAACCCGCGAACTGCCGCACCCGGCCCTCGCCGACGTACACCTACCGGCGGTGCTGTTCGCGCTCAGCGACCCCGCCCGGCTCGAGCTGGTCCGGGAGCTCGCCGCGCACGGCCCGAGGACCATCGCGCAGTGCCAGGCGACCGGCCCGGAGGTCCCGAAGTCGACCTTCTCCCATCACCTCAAGACCCTCCGCGAGGCCGGGCTGATCAGCAACGAACCCGCCGGTCGGCAGCGCACCATCACCCTCCGTCGGGCCGAGGTCGACCGCCGCTTTCCCGGACTCCTCGCCGCCGTGCTCGCCTGACGGAACAGCCCCGGTCCGATGACGGCCGGGGCTGTTTGTACTGATCAGAGATGGTGGCCAGGGGCGGGGTCGAACCGCCGACCTACCGCTTTTCAGGCGGTCGCTCGTACCAACTGAGCTACCTGGCCGGGCGTGCCCGGCAAGCCGAACACGGTGCTGCTCAAAACACTGAGCGACCCAGACGGGACTCGAACCCGCGACCTTCGCCGTGACAGGGCGACGCGCTAACCAACTGCGCCACTGGGCCTTGCTCGTACTGCGTACCCCCAACGGGATTCGAACCCGCGTTGCCGCCTTGAAAGGGCGGAGTCCTAGGCCACTAGACGATGGGGACCCCGGCCGTCTGACCGGACCGTGGCCCTCAACGGCTAGCCGTTGGGAGCGAGGAAATCATATGCCAGACCACCACCGACACTCAAACCGCCCCCCACCGAACCGGTCGGCGGACCGGTTGAGCAGGAGGTGCGCCGTCAGCGGCGGACCGGTGGCAACTGGTCGGGCGAGGGCGCGATGAGCCCGAGCATGTCCAGGAGCTGGCGGCAGTCCTCGGAGTCCTCGGCGTTGCGGGCCACCACGATGCGGGCCCGGTGCACCTGATCCTCGGTGACCCGGTAGGCGTCGGCGGCGGTTCGTTGGGTCGGGATGCTGGTCGACGGGACGTCCCGGAATCGTTCACCCGCTGCGTGCGAGGACACAGCCTGCGTGGGCACCTTGCCGCCGCTCATACGCGCCTCCAGAGTGTGGTTGCGGGACGGGCACTGGCGCGCGTCGGCCACCCCCGTCGCCGTGATCTGCACGTTACCCACCGTGTGAGGGGCCATGCATCACCCATATCGGGTGAGCTGGTTCACCCTCAGTTCTCCGCGCTGCGCAGCCGAGTGATCCATCCGGTCAGGTACCCCGTAGAGGTATGCTTGACCCGACCCCTCAGCGGCGTTCCCCCCATAGGAGTAACCGTGGCCCTCCAGACGACGCACAGTCGCACAATTCACGTCACGGGAATGACTTGTGAGCACTGTGTGGCCGCGGTTACCGAGGAGCTGAGCGCGTTGAGCGGTGTGCATACCGTGGCCGCGACGCTGAGCGACGGCGCGGTGACCATTCGCAGTAGCCGGACGGTCACCGACGGCGAGCTGCGGGCGGCCGTGTTAGAGGCCGGTTACGGAATTGCCGATTGACGCACACGAGTCACGTGTCGTCGCACTAACCACAGTTGTCACTCGATTGAGGGTTCACAGACCCTTGCAATCCCTTAAGGTTCCACCTCGTGTCTCCACACGAACGCGCACAGCTGCGCCCCGTCAAGCGATTATCCTCGGTCCTGTCCGAGGCGAATGCCGCCCACGCTGAGACCCACCACGAACCCCGTCACCAGGGCGGCCCCGTGCCGCTTCCGGTGAGCACCGAGCACATCGAGCAGTTCCAGGTGCTGCTGCCCGCCGCCCAGGCCAGCCACCTGCGGGCGCTCGCCGACCACGAGCAGACGATCGCCGCCGACCTCATCCGGCAGTGGGTGTGCGAGCGGCTCGCCCAGCATGAGATGCCCCACGATCCGCTCGGCGGGCAGCACTACCCGCCGAACGTCATCCGGCTCCCGTACGTCCGCTGACTGCGCTGCGCGCTCGTGAGGGCCGACTCCGCCGATAGCCGGACTCACCACTCACGAGCCGAAGGCATCAGGCCCGGCAGCGGCTGCCGCTGAGCGCGGACAGGTCCACCGCGCCGGCCAGCGCCCGGTAGCCGATGTCCGAGAGATGGATGCCGTCGCCCGCGTCGAACCCGCTGACCAGCCGGGTCGGGTTGGACACGTCGGTCACCGCCGCCGCGAAGTCGAAGACCCCGTCGGCGTGCTCGCGCCCGTGCGTGCGGATCCACTTGTTGATCTCGGCGCGGCCGTTCGCCGCCCGGGCCGTGCCGTGCGACCCGGTGTTCGCCGGGGTGATCGTGGTGAGGAACACCCGCAGGCCCGCGTTGTGCGCACGTTCGGTGAACCGGATCATCCCGGAGATGACGTCCTGCGGCTTCGCGCCGGCCGCGAGGTCGTTGGTGCCGGCGTGCAGGACCACGTCGGTCACCCGGGCCCGCCCGATCACCTCCCAGCTCAGCCGGGACAGGGCGGACTCGCCGATGAAGTTGGGGTAGTCGGCCAGCAGCTGGTTACCGGCGATCCCGGCGTTCAGCACGGCCATCTCGCGGCCCCCGCCGAGCGCGGCGAGCTTGTCACCGAGGTCGTCGGTCAGCCGCCGGTCGGCGTCGTGCGAGGAGCCCATGCCGTCGGTGATGGAGTCGCCCATCATGACCACGGCGTTGGTGGCCTTCGGGGCCCGGACGTCGATGCCGGTGAGCACGAACCAGGAGTTGGTCGTCCTGGTGAACTGCGCGCCGTCCGCGAGCTCGGCGAAGTCGCCCGGCTCGGAGATGTACGAGGTGGTCATGGCCATCGGGTGCTCGGACACCGTGCCCACCTTGTTCGGTAGGTACATGCTCACCGCGAGCGTGCTGTCCTCGGTGACCGGCAGCGCGACCGGGTCGCTGGTCAGGGTCCCGCGCGCCGGCACCTGCCCGGAGGACAGCTTGTCGAAGGTGACCCCCACCGGCTTGCCGGCCAGCACCGGACCACCGGCGACCATCCCGACCGTCACCGACTGCAGGTTCAACGGGTCGGCGCCGTAGCGGTTGGAGAAGACCAGCCGCACCTCGGGGCCGGCGATCTTCGGCCGGGCGATCATCCGCAGGCTGCGGCCACCGAGCTCCGGGCGGTCCCGGGCGGCCTTGCCGGAGGTCCCGACCGGGCTGGCGTTCCAGGCCGCCACCCAACCGGGCGCGCAGTCCAGCGGCACCGCCCCGGGGCCCGCACCCACCTGGAAGGACGCCGCACCGGCCTGCGGCTCCGGGCTGCCGCCCCGGGCCAGGTTGGCCCCGATGACCAGGGCGATGACGGTGGCCGACACCGAGAGCAAGGTGAGAGCCGAGCGGAACACTGCGCCTCCGGGGGTGAGTCGCCGACCCTGCGCCAAGAGGGGGGTGGCGCGGGGTGACCGTTGGACCCGGACGTGAGGCGGGGAGCATCCACGTGAGGGTGAAGCGATCGAGACTTGATGCTACCCGCTGTCGTCAACGCACACCCAGACGGGTTACATATCACACCTAAGTGGCTCTCAGTGACCGGTGGTTAGGCGACGCTTGCTGGATACCCCGGCCCCGGCGGGTGCACGATGAGCGCCATGAAGATCGTGGTGGACTTCGACCGCTGTGAGAGCAACGCCGTCTGCATGGGGATCGCTCCGGACATCTTCGAGGTCCGCGAGGACGACTTCCTCTACATCCTCGACGAGAACCCGCCGGACGCGCGCCGCGCCGAGGTCGAGGAAGCCGTGGAGATGTGCCCGAAGTTCGCCATCTCGATCCAGGACTAGCTACACCCGGAAGCTGCCGAACAGGCGGTACATGACGTCGGCGGCCGCGCGCAGGGCGTCGACCCGGATCCGCTCGTCGGTGCCGTGCATGCGGACGATCGTGTCGTTGTCCACCGGGTAGGGGTACACGCCGTACACCGGGATCCCCCGCTGCCGCCACGGGCTGCCGCTGGTGCCCGCCTCGAACGGGCCCGGCACCACCGGCACGCCGCCGAACGTCGCCCCCAGCGCCGCCGCCAGGGCCCGGTAGACGTCGGTGTCGGTGCTGGACGGCGGGTCGGCCAGGCGCCGTTCGAGCTGGGCGAGCTGCTCCTCCGGGGTGCCGGTCGCCGGGCCGCCGCCCCGGGCGCTGATCCCCAGGGTGAGCTGCGGGTCGCCGCCCAGGGTGGCCCGCATCGCGTCGATGGTCGCCCCGACCGGGTGCCCGCCGGGTAGCAGCCGCAGGTTCATCAGCGCGGTCCCGGACCCCGGGCTGACGTTGGACCGGTAGCCGGCCTGCTGGATGACCTGGGTGACGGTGTGCCGCAGCAGCGCGTTGTGCAGCCACGGGTACCGACTGAGCGCCACCACCCGCTCACCGGCCCGGTCCGCGGCGGCCTGGTCCGGGGCGGCGAGCAGCTCGCGCAGCGCGGCGGTCAGCGCCGGGTCGTCGCTCGCGCCGGCCAGCCCCTCGAAGTAGGCCCGGTTCAGCGGGGTCAGCGCCACCGGTGGCTGGTAGCCGGACAGCTGGGTGACCGCCCGGTCCAGCCGCAGGATCGCGGAGTCCGGCGTCGGCTTGGAGGAGTGCGTGGCGGTGCCCCGGGCGACCAGCTCCAGGTTGGTGGCCGACTTGTCCTGCACGGTGACCGCCGCCAGCATCGGGGTCACGCCGTCGGCCCGGGTCAGGATCCAGCCGCCCTCGGTGATCACCGCGCCGGCGTCGATCAGCGGCCAGTGCCGCTCGGCCAACCAGCGGGTGCCGCTCGGTCCGGCCTCCTCGTCGCAGTCGGCCAGGTAGATGATGTCCCGGTCGAACCGGGCCCCCTCGCCGAGCAGCCGCAGCAGCGCGGTCAGCGCGGCAGCGTTGGCGCCCTTCATGTCCAGCGTGCCCCGGCCGTAGATCCAGCCGTCGCGCACCTCGGCGCCGTAGGGGTCCACGCTCCAGCGCTCGCGCTCCACCGACACCACGTCGGAGTGCCCGAGGAACAGCAGCGGCTTGTTCGCGCCGGTACCCCGGATCCGGGCGATGAAGTGCGCGTTCTCCGGCTTCGGCGTCGGGATGATCTTCACCTCGGCGCCGGCGGCGGAGAACTTGCGGGCCAGCAGCTTGGCGTAGGGCATCGTCCGGCCGCCCTCGCCGTTGTGCGAGGTGTCCAGCCGGACCAGCTCGGCCGCCACGTTCAGCACGTCCAGGTCGGCCGGCGCGACCGTCGGGGCCACCGGGCCCGCGCAACCGACCAGTGCTCCGGCCCCGGCCAGCGCGCCGGCGCCGACCAGCCCGGCGGTCAGCGCGGTCCGCCGGGAGACCCGCTCATGATCGACCACGCCTCGGACGGTACACCCGTTGTGCAACGGGTCATTCCGCGTTGCGGGTGGGGGCGACCGGCGCGCAGGCTGGTCGGGTGGCGAACAGCGGGGTGACCGACCAGTCCCCGGTGTCCGCCGCGATCGGCGCGGTCGCCACCACCACCGCCGCCGTCATCCCGGTGTTCCTGCTGGGCGGGCTGGCCGTGCAGATCAGCGACGAGCTGCACTTCAACCCGGCCGGGCTGGGTGTGGTGGTCGCGCTGTACTTCGGGATCAGCTCACTGTGCGCGATGCCCGCCGGCTGGCTGGTGGAACGCTTCGGCGACCGGCCGACCAGCCGGGCCGGGGTGCTCGTCTCGGCCACCTCGATGCTGGGCACGGCGGCGTTCGCGCACTCCTACACCAGCCTGCTGGTGGCCACCATGTTCAGCGCGGGCGGCAACGCGCTCGGGCAGCTGTCGTCCAACCTGTCCCTGGCCCGGCTGGTGCCCCGGCACCGCCAGGGGCTCTCGTTCGGGGTGAAGCAGTCGGCCATCCCGGTGGCCACCCTGCTGGCCGGGGCATCGGTGCCGACCATCGCGCTCACCGTGGGCTGGCGCTGGGCGTTCGTGGCCGGGGCGGTGCTCGCGGTGGCGGTGCTCCCGCTGGCCCCGCGCGGACCCCGGCCACCGCGCCGCTCGTCCGACGGCCGGGACAAGAAGCTGGAACGGGCGACCGGACCACTGATCGTGCTGGCCCTGGGCGCGGCGTTCGCCGCCGGATCGGCCAGCGCGCTGGGCATCTTCCTGGTCGACTCGGCGGTGGCCCAGGGCATCTCGGCGGGCGCGGCCGGCCTGGTGCTGACCCTGGGCAGCGTGGTCGGCGCGATCACCCGGATCGGCGGCGGCTGGCTGGCCGACCGGCGCGGCGGCAACCACTTCGTCGTGCTCGCGGCGACCCTCGGCCTCGGCGCGGGTGGGCTGGCCCTACTGGCGCTGCCGGGGGTGCCGGCCCTGATCATCGGGACGGCGGTCGGCTACGGCCTCGGCTGGTCGTGGCCCGGGGTGCTGAACTTCGCGGTGGTCCGGCTGAACCCGCTGGCCCCGGCGGCGGCCACGTCGATCACCCAGTCCGGGGTGTACGTCGGGGGCTGCGCCGGGCCGCTGCTGTTCGGGTTGGTCGCCGCGCACTCCTACCCGCACGCCTGGCTGTGCGGGGCGGCGGCGATGGTCGCGGCGGCGGCGTTGATGCTGGTCGGACGACGGTTGCTGCTGGCCCACCCGTCGGTCAAGGCCACCCTCGCGGCCGCGCCGGCCTAGGCTTTGCTCTGCATACAGATACGCAATATCTCGCCGGCCGGCCGGCGATGCGTATGTGTATGCAAAGCAAAGCGAGTTCAGCCGGACCAGGCGTCCTCCGGGGCCAGCACGCCCAGCCGGGACGCCAGGGCCCGACCGTCCACCGGGGCGCGCATCTTCACGTCGTTGTCGAAGTAGACGTAGACGTCCCGCTCGCCGCGCCACCGGTCGATCTTCGCGGCGTACCCGTCCAGCGCCTCGTCGGTGTAGCCGCTGACGTACAGCTCGCCCTGGCCGTGCAGCCGCAGGTAGGTGAAGTCGCGGGCGGTCAGCTCCTCGAAGTAGGGCCACCGGCCGTCGTTGTCCGAGGCGACCAGGGCGACGTCGTGGGCCCGCAGCAGCGGCAGCAGCCGGTCGTCGCGGAAGCTCGCGTGGCGCACCTCCAGGGCGTGCCGGATCGGCCTACTCGTACCGACCTCCAGCCACACCCGGTCGCCGGAGAGCCGCTCGTCGTGCCGGGCGCCCAGCTCGGCGGCGGCCGCGGTGTCCCGGGGCAGCACCGCGAAGAAGGCCTCCAGCCGGTCGGCGTCGAAGCCGAAGTTGGGCGGCAGCTGCCAGAGGATCGGCCCCAGCTTGGCGCCCAGGGCGAGCAGCCCGGAGGCGAAGAAGTTGGCCAACACCGCCTCCGGGTCGGTCAGCCGCTTCATGTGCGTGATGAACCGGGAGCCCTTGACCGCGAACTCGAAGTCGTCCGGGGTGGCGGCCGCCCAGGCCTGGTAGCTGCTCGGCCGCTGCAGCGAGTAGAACGACCCGTTGATCTCGACGCTGCGCAGCCGTCGGGAGATGTACTCCAGCTCGCGGCGCTGCGGCAGCCCGGCCGGGTAGAAGGCACCCCGCCAGGGCGGGAACCGCCAGCCCGAGGTCCCGATCCGCACGTCCATACCGTCGATGATCCCAATGACCGGTGTTCCGCGCCCGCACTAGGCTCGCGGCCGAGGCCGGTCCCGTGAACACCAGCGAGGTGTCGATGCAGGCGAAGTTGGAGGCGAGCCCGGTCGGGCGCGCCCTGATCAGCCTGGTCGTGCTGGCCGTGGTGTTCGTCGTGGCGACGGTCAACCTCCCGGACTCGCAGATCAAGACCTGGCTGCTCGACCACGGGATCGCCCGGACCCTGCGGGCCACCGGGCTGGACCAGAACTGGGGGGTGTTCTCCGACGTCCGCCGGCTGTCGATCTACGTCGAGGGGCGGGTGGACAACGCCGACGGCAGCGCCGTCACCACCGAGGTGCCGCACCGGCCCGGGATCGGCGCGTTCGCCGACTACCGGTGGCACAAGTACGGCGAGCAGCTCCGGCTGGACGACAACTCCCGGCTCTGGGAGCCCTACGCCCGGCTGCTGGCCGACCGGGAGCGCGCCCAGGGGCACACCCCGGTGCGGGTGACCCTGGTCCGGCGGTTCGCCGACACGCTGCCGCCCGGCCCCGGGCCCGAGCGCAAGGACTGGACGAGCTTCACCTTCTACACCCTGGAACTGAAATGATCCGCCCGCTCGAGCAGCTGGCCGGCGGGTGGCGGCGGTTCTGGTTCACCCCGGAGGCGACGTCCACCCTGGCCCTGTTCCGGATCGCGTTCGGCCTGCTGGCCACCGCCTGGACCCTGGCGTTCATCCCGAACCTGTTCGACTTCTTCACCCCGGCCGGCATCGAGCCCGGACGGCCCAAGGTCTACCCCGGCGAGTGGGGCGTGCTGCCCTCGCCGGCGAGCGCGACGGTGGTCGCCACGGTGTTCCTGTTCCTGCTGCTCGGCTGCCTGGCGCTGACCGTGGGCTGGTACACCCGGATCGCGGCGGTCGTGGTGTGGCTGGGCGTGCTGTCGGTGGAGAACGCGAACACCCTGGTCGGCAACTCCGGCGACGGGCTGATCCGCAACCTGGCCTTCTTCCTGATCTTCGCCCCGAGCGGCGTGGCGCTGTCCGTCGACCGCTGGCGGAAGCACCGGGAGACGTTCTGGGCGTTCCCCGAGCGGGCGCCGTGGGCGTTGCGGCTGGTGCAGATCCAGATCAGCGTCGGCTACCTCTCGGCGGTGTGGCACAAGGTGCAGAGCGAGCTGTGGCGGGAGGGCACCGCGGTCTCCTACGCGCTACGCATCGAGGACATCGCCCGGTTCCCCGCCCCCGGCTTCGTCACCCGGTCGCCGGTGCTGATCGAGGCCATGACGTTCGGCACGCTGGCCCTGGAGCTCTCGCTCGGCATCCTGATCTGGAACCGGGTGGCCCGCCCGTGGGTGATGACCCTCGGGGTGACCATGCACCTGGCCATCGACTACGCCATCCTGATCGGCTTCTTCAGCCTGGCCATGTACGTGTCCTACCTGTCCTTCCTGCGCCCGGAGACCGCCTCCCGGCTGATCCTGGCCGCCCGGGACCGGGTGCGGAACCGGCCGTCGGCGGTGCTCCGGCGCTCCCGGGCCGCGCCCCGGCCGGCCGCGGAACCGGCCACCGGGTCCCAGCCGGCCGCGGAACCGGCACCCACCAGCGAGCCGGCCGTGCCGGAGCGGCCGGTCGGGTAGCGTCGGAGCCCGTGCGGACGGCGCTGGAAAGAGCTGGGACCTGGCCCTGCGACAACGTGTCGGTGGCGGTGGTGGCCGCCGACGGGACCCGGCTGGGCGAGTACGGCGACCAGGACCGGGTCTACCGGCTGGCCTCGGTCACCAAGCCGCTGTCCGCCTACGCCGTGCTGATCGCGGTCGAGGAGGGCGCGCTGGAGTGGGAGCAGCCGGCCGGTCCGCCCGGGTCCACGGTGCGGCACCTGATCGCGCACGCCTCGGGTCTGGCCTTCGACACCGACCAGGTGCAGGCCCGCCCCGGGACCCGGCGGATCTACTCCAACACCGGGTTCGCGGTGCTGGGCGAGACCCTGGCCAAGGCGTCCGGCATCGGGTTCGCCGACTACCTGGCCGAGGCGGTGCTGGGCCCGCTGGGGATGTCCGCCACCCGGCTGACCGGCTCCCCCGGCGCGGGTGCGGAGTCCAGCTGCGCCGACCTGGCCCGCTTCGCCGCCGAGCTGCAGGCCCCCCGGCTGGTCGCGCCGGAGACGCTGGCGGCGGCCCGCTCGGTCCAGTTCCCCGGCTTGGACGGGGTGGTGCCCGGCTTCGGTCGGCAGCGGCCGAACGACTGGGGGCTGGGGTTCGAGATCCGCGGTGAGAAGAGCCCGCACTGGACCGGTTCGCGCAGCTCACCGGGCACGTTCGGGCACTTCGGCCAGTCCGGCACGTTCCTCTGGGTGGACCCGGACGCGGGCGCGGCGTGCGTGGCGCTCACCGACCGCGACTTCGACAAGTGGGCCGCCGAGGCCTGGCCGCCGTTCACCGACGCCGTCCTCACCGAGCTGGCCGGCTGACCGGGGCGCGCGGCCGGCCGGCGCACGTCCGGGCGGGCGATCTGTCACTGTTAAGGGCGTGACGACCTCGACCTCCGGACCGCTGGGCGCGGTGAGCCTGGCCGAGCTGGCGCTCCGGCGGCTGCGGGCGGAGATCCTCAGCGGCGCGCTGGCCCCCGGGGAGCGGCTGGTCGAGGAGCACCTCACCCGCCGCTTCGGCACCAGCCGCGCGCCGCTCCGGGAGGCGTTGCGGCTGCTCGGCGAGCAGGGGCTGGTCGAGCATCTGCCCCGGCGCGGGGTCCGGGTCGCCGAGCTGTCCGACCAGGACGTCGACGAGCTGTTCGGCCTGCGCGACGTGCTGGAACGGTTCGCCGTGCAGACCGCACTGGCCGACGGTCCGCCCCCACCCGGGCGGCTGGCCGGGCTGACCTCGGCGCTGGACGGCATCGAACGCGCGGTCCGGCACGACGACCCGCTGGGCCGGGCGGAGGCACACCGGCGGTTCCACCTGGCCCTGGTCGCGCTGGCCGGCCACCAGCACCTGCTCCGGGTCTACGAGCCGGTGATCCTCAAGCTGCAGCTGTGCATGGCCACCAACCTGCGCCGGGAGGCCGAGCGGAGCTCCCCGCTGGACAGCCTGCACCGGCACCGGCGACTGCACGACGCGGTCGCCTCCGGGGACCTCGACACGGTGCTGGCCACGCTGACCGCGCACGGCGCCCGGGACTACCTCGACCCGCCCCGATCGAGTGATGAGCTAACCCGCTCGTAACAAACCGGGCGATCCGTCGACACGAAACTGTCGACAATCGACAGAATGCTCCTGCTCGACCCGCCCTCCCTGCCCGGGGTGAACACCCTGCTCCGCCGCTACGCGGACGGCTCGCTGCACCCCCGCGACGTCGTCGACCTGACCCTCGAGCGGATCCGGGCCGCCGAGCGGGCGCACCCGGCGATATGGATCTCCCGGGTCCCCGCCGCCGACCTGTACCGGCGGGCCGACCGGCTGGCCGCCACCGGACCCCGGCCCGAACTGCCGCTCTACGGGGTGCCGTTCGCGGTGAAGGACAACATCGACACCGCCGGCCTGCCCACCACCGCCGCCTGCCCGGCGTTCAGCTACCAGCCGGAGCAGGACGCCGGCGCCGTCCGGCGGCTGCTGGACGCCGGGGCGCTGCTGGTCGGGAAGACCAACCTCGACCAGTTCGCCACCGGGCTGACCGGCACCCGCTCCCCGTACGGCGCCTGCGAGAGCGTGTTCGGCGGCGACCTGGTGTCCGGCGGGTCCAGCTCGGGCAGCGCGGTCGCGGTGGCCGCCGGCCTGGTGTCGTTCGCCCTGGGCACCGACACCGCCGGCTCCGGGCGGGTACCGGCGGCGATGAACGGCATCGTCGGGTTGAAGCCGACCCGGGGCCTGGTGCCGACCAGCGGCGTCCTCCCGGCCTGCCGCTCCCTGGACTGCGTGTCGGTGTTCACCACCTCGGTCGCGGACGCCGACACCGTGCTGGACGTGCTGGCCGGGCCGGACCCGGACGACCCCTGGTCGCGCCCCGTCCCGCCCGACGCCGCGCCGGCCCGGTCGACGTTCCGGCTGGCGGTGGCGGACCACGGTGAGCTGGACTTCGAACGGGACACCGCGGTGGCCACCGGCTACCTCCGCGCCGAGGCCCGGGCGACCGCTCGGGCCGCCGGGGTCCACCCCACCCCGATCGGCCCGCTCGTCGAGGCCGGCGACCTGCTGTACGGCCCGTGGGTGGCCGAGCGGCTGGCCGGGCTGGCCGACTTCCTGAGCACCCACCCCGACGACGTGCTGCCGGTGACCCGGGCGGTGATCGAGCGCGGCGCGAGCTACTCCGGCGCCGACGCGTTCCGCGCGATCCACCGGCTGCGCGAGCTGCGGGCCTGGTGCGACCGGCTGTGGGAGCACGCCGACGCGCTGGTCCTGCCCACCGTGCCGACCACGTTCACCCGGGCGCAGATCGCCGAGCAGCCGGTCGCCCGCAACCTCGTGCTCGGCCGCTACACCCAGTTCGCCAACCTGCTGGACCTCGCGGTGGTCGCCCTCCCGGCCGGGACCACCGAGGACGGCCGCCCGGTCGGCCTGAGCCTGATCGGCCCGGCGTTCGCCGACCACCGGCTGCTGCACATCGCCCACCAGCTTCAGGAGGACCAGGCATGACTCGGATCGGGCCGGTGGACGCCGCGCCGTACAAGTGGCCCTACGACGGCTCCGTGGACGTGGCGAACGTCGCGCTGATCTGCATCGACTGGCAGGTCGACTTCTGCGGGCCGGGTGGCTACGTGGACCGGATGGGCTACGACATCTCACTCACCCGGGCGGGACTGCCGGCCACCGCGCGGCTGCTCGCGCACGCCCGTGAGCTGGGCATGCTGGTCATCCACACCCGGGAGGGGCACGCCCGCGACCTCTCCGACCTGCCGGCCAACAAGCGCTGGCGCTCCGCCCAGATCGGCGCGGAGATCGGCTCGGCGGGCCCGGCCGGGCGGATCCTGGTGCGCGGCGAACCCGGGTGGGAGATCGTCCCCGAGGTGGCTCCGGCGTTCGGCGAGGTGCTGATCGACAAGCCGGGCAAGGGCGCGTTCTACGCCACCGGCCTCGACCTGGTGCTGCGCAGCAACGGCATCACGCACATCCTGCTCACCGGGATCACCACCGACGTCTGCGTGCACACCACCATGCGCGAGGCCAACGACCGCGGCTACGAGTGCCTGATCCTGTCCGACTGCACCGGCGCCACCGACCCGGGCAACCACGCCGCGGCCCTGCACATGGTGACCATGCAGGGCGGCGTCTTCGGCTGCGTGGCCGACTCCGCCGCCGTAATGGAGGGAACCTCCTCGTGAGTGATAAGTCGCGCTATAGCACCACTAACCACTCACGGGTGCCGGCGGAACCCACGCCCTTCGGGTTCGAGCTGGCACACACCGCGCTGGTGATCATCGACATGCAGCGGGACTTCTGCGAGCCCGGCGGGTTCGGCGAGACCCTGGGCAACGACGTCAGCCACCTGCGGAAGGTCATCCCGCCGTTGCGGGCGGTGCTGGCCGCCGCCCGGGCCGCCGGGATGACCGTCATCCACACCCGGGAGGGCCACGAGCCGGACCTGTCCGACTGCCCGCCGGCCAAGCTGAACCGGGGCAACCCCAGCCTGCGGATCGGCGACCCCGGGCCCAAGGGCCGCATCCTGATCCGCGGCGAGTACGGCCACGACATCATCGACGAACTGGCCCCGATCAACGGTGAACCGGTGGTCGACAAGCCCGGCAAGGGCTCCTTCCACGGCACCGGGTTCGGGGCGCTGCTGGCCGAGCGGGGCATCACCAGCCTGGTGGTCACCGGGGTGACCACCGAGGTGTGCGTGCACACCACCGTCCGGGAGGCCAACGACCGCGGCTACGAGTGCCTGGTGCTCTCCGACTGCGTCGGCTCCTACTTCCCCGAGTTCCAGGCGGCCGGACTGGCCATGATCGCCGCGCAGGGCGGCATCTTCGGCTGGGTCGCGCCGTCGTCCGCCTTCCTCAGCGCGCTCGACCTCCAGGAGGTTGCCTCATGACCGAGAAGACCGAGCTCAAGCTGCCCTGGTGGGTGGCCGGCGACACCAACGCGTTCTTCGGCCTGGGCTTCAACACCCTGGTCAACGTGCTGGTGCTGTCCGGGCTGTGCCTGGGCGTGGTGAAGATCCCCGGCGCCGACGTGTTCGGGGTGATCCTGCCCGCGCTGGGCGTGCAGCTGCTGATCGGCAACGTCTACTACACCTACCTGGCGCGGAGGCTGGCCCGCAAGGAGGGGCGGACCGACGTCTGCGCGATGCCCTACGGCCCGTCCGTGCCGCACATGTTCATCGTGGTCTTCGTGATCATGCTGCCGATCTACCTACAGACGAAGGACCCGATCGTGGCCTGGACCGCCGGGCTGGCCTGGTCGTTCATCATCGGGCTGATCGTGCTGGTCGGAGCGTTCGTCGGGCCCTACATCCGGAAGTACACCCCGCAGGCGGCGATGCTGGGCACCCTGGCCGGCATCTCCATCGCGTTCATCTCGATGCGCCCGGCGGCGCAGATGTGGGAGGCGTTGTGGATCGCCTTCCCGGTGATGGTGATCATCCTGATCGGGTTCTTCACCGACCTGAAGCTGCCCGGGAACATCCCGGTCGGGCTGGCCGCGCTGCTGGTCGGCACGGCGATCGGCTGGGCCGGCGGGTACATGTCGGTGCCGGACGTGGTGACCGCCGCGAAGGACGTCGCCCTCTCCGCGCCCGGGTTCGACTTCGCCCGGCTCGGCGACGGGCTGGCCAACGTCGCCCCGCTGCTGGCCACCGCCATCCCGCTGGGCATCTACAACTTCACCGAGGGCATGACCAACGTGGAGTCGGCGGCGGTGGCCGGGGACGAGTACAACCTGCGGGCCATCCTGGGCGCGGACGGCGTCGGCGCGGTGGTCGGCTCGGCGATGGGCTGCCCGTTCCCGCCGGCGGTGTACATCGGCCACCCCGGCTGGAAGGCGGCCGGCGGGCGCACCACGTACTCCCTGGCGTCGGGCATCTTCATCGCGCTGATGTGCTTCCTCGGGATGTTCTCGCTGCTCGGGGCGCTGCTTCCACTGCCGGCGATCGTGCCGATCCTGCTCTACATCGGGCTGCTGATCGGCGCGCAGGCGTTCCAGGAGACGCCGAAGGCGCACGCCGTGGCGGTGGTGTTCGCGCTGATCCCGAACATCGCCTCCTGGGCGTCCGGGCTGATGACGAACGCGGTGCTGGCCGCCGGGTCCACCCCGGAGAAGGTCGGCGAGCAGGGCTTCGCGGACAACGGCCTGGTGTTCCACGGCATGGCGCTGCTCGGGGGTGGGGCCATCCTGGCCGGGATGGTGCTGGGCGCGATCGTCGCGTTCATCATCGACAAGAGGTTCCTGCCGGCGGCGGTGTACTGCCTGATCGGTTCGGTGCTCGGGTTCATCGGGCTGATCCACGCGGAGAAGGTCGGCTGGAACGTGGGCGGCCAGGTGGCGCTGGGCTACCTGTTCGCCGGGATCGTGCTGCTCGGCTTCTGGCTGGCCACCCGCCGGTCGGTCGGTTCCACGGCGGAGGAAACCGAGCCCGCCGCCCCATTGGCCGGGGGGACCAACGGGGCGGTACCGGCGCCCAGGGTGGTCGAGTCCAGCACCCCGGCGGTGCCGTGAACGAACTCACCGACCTGGCCGTGGACCGGCCGGACGTGGTGGCGAGCGTGCGCGAGGTGTTCGACGCCTACGAACGCGCGCTCGCCGCCGGCGACGTCGAGACGCTCAACCGGCTGTTCTGGGACGACCCCCGGACCGTCCGGTACGGGGTCGCCGACCGCCAGCACGGCGCCGCCGAGATCGCCGCCTGGCGGTCCCGGAACCCCTCGGTGCCGCCCGGCCGGCGGCTGTTCGGGACGGTGGTGCTGGCCGTGGACGACCGGTGCGCGGTGGTGTCCACCCTGTTCGGCTACCCGGACGGCCGGATCGAGGGCCGCCAGACTCAGACCTGGGTCCGGTTCGCCGAGGGCTGGCGGATCGTCGCCGCCCACGTGTCCGAGCTCCCGACCTGAGGCCGGTCGAGGCGGAAGCGGTCGGCCAGCAGGGCGGCCAGCAGGGCGAAGCCGAAGACGTCGTAGAGGGTCCGGACCCGGGGGTCACCGAGCAGCAGGACCGCCACGACCACCACGCAGGCCAGGTTGACCAGCAGGAACGCCTCACCTGCCGTCCGCCGCCGGTACAGCAGGAACAGTGCCTCGATCACGATCCAGGGCAGCAGCACCGAGTAGAGGACGTTGGCCACCTGCACGAGGTCCCTCGACCAGCCCTCGCTCTCGTTCTGCGGCCACGGCATCGTCGTCGCGGTCATGTCGAGCACGTTGCGGCCCAGCCGGAGCAGGTGCCGCACGCCGTCCTGTTCGATGCACTCCCGACCGAGGCCGAGGAAGAACCCCTCGTCCCAGGCCTCCCGACCCCGGAAGACGTAGTCGTCGCCACGCCCGGTCAGCTGCGGTACGGGGTGGGTGAAGTCGGCCGTCTGCTCACCGGCCTCGTTGAACGTGGTCACGTGCCGGGCCTCGCAGTGCCCGAACCAGAAGTTGAGGCCACCGTTCATCGCCAGACCGGTCGGCCGGTGGGTGGCCAGGCTGTTGTGCCCGACGACCAGCGCCAGGACCAGCAGCAATCCGGCCAGGTAACCCAGCACCGGCGCGACCCGGCGGCGGGAGGCGATCGAGACCACCACCGCCAGGATCAGCATGTTGACCAGCAGCTGCGGGCGGACCGCCGTGGCGACCCCGCCCAGCAGACCGGCCGACAGCGCCAGGACGAGCCCCGCCCAGCCGTCGCGCCGGGTCGCCGCGACCCCGGCCCAGAGCGCCGCGACCAGGAACGCCAGCGCCGGGGTCTCCGAGGTGAAGTAGCCGCCGTAGGTGATGAACAGCGGCCAGGCCGCGCACAGTACGGCGGTGAGCGCGGCCGCCGCCGGGGTGAGCAGGGCCCGCGCCAGCCGCCAGGAGAGGAAGACCGTGGCGATGGACAGCGCACACCACACCGCCGCCGACACCCACGGGCCGGCGGCGGGTCCGAAGAGCGCCAGCGGAATGGCCAGCAGGATCTGGGTGCCCGGCGGGTAGAACGCGTCGCTGGCCGTCAGCGGGGCACCGGAGGCGAGATGTTGCGCACGGAGGACGTAGCCCTCCATGTCCGAGTAGACGTAGTCCACCGGCGGGTGCAGGAACGCCGTCCAGACGATCCGGGCGACCGCGCCGAGGACGATCGCGGCGACGGCGAGGCGATCCCAGTGTCGCTCGGCCGGCGGCCAGGTGTCGGACATCGAGCGGCGCCCTCTCCTTGGGGGAAGCGGTCGGCCCCCGACGGCACGATAATCCCCGCATGAACCAACCGGGACCGGGGCCCGAGGGGCAGCCCTACGGACAGCAGCCGCCGCCCGGCTACGGCCCACCGCCGGGCTACGGACCGCCCGCCGGCCCGCCGACCGGTTACGGCCCCGCACCCGGGTACGGCCCGGCACCCGGCTCCCCGCCGCCCGGTTACGGTCCGCCGCCGGGGTACGGCCCGCCACCCGGCTCCCCGCCGCCCGGTTACGGTCCGCCGCCCGGGTACGGGCCGCCCGGCTCCCCGCCGCCGAGGAAGAAGGGCGGGGCCGGGAAGTTCCTGCTGCTGGTCCTGCTGCTCGCCCTGGTCGGCGGCGGGGGCTACCTCGCCTACCGCACCTTCCTCGCCGCACCGGCCCCCACCGACGCCGCCGCGCCCACCGAGCCGGGGTCCGGCGCGCCCACCGAGCCGGGGTCCGGCGGGTCCGGGGACGCCGACCCGCTGCCCGGGGAGCAGCCGGCGCCCGTCGCCGCCTGCCCGTTCACCGCCGACCAGATGTCCGCCATGCTCGGGCGGCCGATGACCGAGTCCGGCGCCTGCGTCTTCGCCGACGACCAGGGCACCGGGCAGATCGCCATCCAGACGCGCAGCGCGTCGGCCACCCGCGCCGCCTACCCGGCCGCCCGCGCCCAGGCGCAGGGCCGCTACCCGTCGGTGCGGGACGTGGAGAGCGGCGACGAGGGGTTCGTGGCGACCGGCGACACCGGCGCCGAGGCCCTGGTCATCGGGCCCCGGACCGGCTACACGGTCAGCATGCGCGGCTTCGTCGGGTTCGACGGGGACGGCCCCTACGAGCAGCCCATGCGCAACGTCGTCGGCGCGCTACCGCACTAGCTCGGCGACCTCGTAGGTGTGGCCGGCGGCCCGCAACCGCTCGACGAGCACGTCACCGATCCCGGTGGCCGGGGTGAGCACCCCGGCCCGGTCGGGCAGCCGGTCCCCGTCCAGGGCCAGGGCGAGCCCGGCCTCGCCGAGCATCACCGCCGTCGCCTTGTACCCGGGGTCGCCCGGGCCGGCCGCGGTGGCCCGGAACCGCCGCCCGCTCTCCGTGCCCGCGTCGATCACGCTGCGGAACCAGCCCTTCTCCCGGGCCGCCTCGCTCGGTCCGGCGCCCGGCGCGGGCAGCACCCGGTCGAGCAGCGCCCGGGTGGGCTTGGCGCTGAACGCGGCCACGAACGCGGCCAGCCCGGCGGTGACCCCGGCGGCGGTAACCGCACCCACCGGTCCGCGCCCGGTGCCCATCACCTCGCCGTAGCGCAGGTTCCGGCCGTAGGCCCAGTCCAGCAGCGCGTTGCTGCGCCGGACGATCCGGGTGTTGTAGGAGGCCATCACGAACGGCGCGACCCAGCGACCGTCGGCGGTCCGGGACGGTGGCGCGGCGTCCTTGGGCTGGTCGGGGGCCGGTTCCACCGTGCGGTCCGGGCTGAGCGTGTGCGGGCCGCCGACCACCTTGCGCAGCTCCGGGCGCTCCTTGAGCTGCTCGAGCTGGCCGCGCATGGAGTCGATGGTGCCGCCGCTGAAACCGCCCTTGATCAGCGCGACCAGCTGCACGTCGGTGAGCCCGCCGGCGGCCTGCTCGGTGGCACGGCGGTGCAGCATCAGCACGCCCAGGTCGGAGGGGATGGAGTCGTACCCGCAGGAGTGCACGATCCGGGCGCCGGTGCCCCGGGCGAGCTCGTGGAAGCGGTCGATCGACTCCCGGACGAACAGCACCTCGCCGGTCAGGTCGGCGTAGTGGGTGCCGGACCGGGCGCACGCCTCCACCACCGGCAACCCGTAGCGGGCGTACGGCCCGACCGTGGTGGCCACCGCCGTCGCCGACCCGGCCAGCTCGGCCAGCGCCGCCGGGTCGCTCGAGTCGGCGACCAGGATCGGCCAGTCGTGCGCCGGCAGCGGAAGGGCCCGGCGGGCCGCCTCGAGCTTCTCCTTGGACCGGCCGGCCAGCGCGATCCGGGCCGTCGGTGGGGCGTGCTCGGCCAGGTACGCGGCGGTCAGCACGCCGACGAAACCGCTGGCGCCGTACAGCACCAGGTCGTACTCCCGGTCGGTCATGTGCACATCCTGCACCCGATCCGGGTCGATCGCCCGGAGAACACCGGTGGCCGGGGTAGTGTTCGTCGCCCGGTGGTCCGTACCCGACGGGAGCGCAGTGAACGACCAGAACCGAGGGGACCACCCGCAGATCCAGCCGCCACCCGGCTGGCTGGGCACGAACCCCGCCCCGGAGCCCGCCGGAGAGCAGCCCGCGCCGCCGGGCTACCCGCCGGAGCAGCCGGGCTATCCACCGGCGCCGGGCGTTCCCGGTCACCCGGCGCAGGGCGCACCCGGCTACCAGGGTTACCCCGCCCCGGGCTACGGCCCGCCCGACCAGTACGGCCAGCCCTACCCGCAGCCGTACGGCAACCAGCCCTACGGCTCCGACCAGTACGGGAGCCAGCCGTACAACACCGGCCAGTACGGGACCGGGCAGTACGGGACCGGGCAGTACGGGACCGGCCAGTACGGGAGCGGCCCGTACGGCACGGTGCCCCCACCCCCGCCGCGCAAGCGCCGCCGAGGGTTGAAGACGCTGCTGGTCCTGCTGCTCCTCGGCGCCCTGGGCGGGGGCGGGTACTACGCCTACCGGACCGGGGTGCTCGTCCCGTACCTCGGCACCTGGGCCGCCGCGCCCACCACCCCGAGCGCGCCCGCCGCCCCCACCGAACCCGACACGGCCGGGGCATCGGACGACGCCGGGGCCACCGACGGTGGTTTCGGCGCCCCCCAGCCGGGCCTGTCCACGACCGTGCCCGGCTGCCCGTTCACCGCCGACCAGGTCACCGCGATGATCGGCCAGCCGATGGTCGACAAGGGCACCTGCCTGTTCGGCGACGGCAAGGGCGTGGCCCAGCTCGGGATCGAGGTGCACAGCGCCTCGTCCACCTCGGCCGCCCTCGGGTACGCCCGCCAGCAGGCGAGCAAGCAGTACCTGCTGGTGGAGGACCTGAAGAGCGGGGACAAGGGGTACATCGCCTACAAGAACACCGCGGCCGAGGCAGTGGCGGTGACCGCGCAGGGCGGCTACACGATCACCATGAGCGGCTTCGAACGGTTCAACGGCTTCACCTACGAGGATCCGCTGACGTCGATCATCAGCGCCCTGCCCCGGTGAACCCGAGGTGCACGGCGTCGTGCACCGGCCGGTAGCCGATCCGGGGGTAGATGGCGTTGGAGATCGGGTTGGCCAGGTCGGTGAACAGCACGACCCGGCGGGCCCCCGCGTCCAGGGCCCAGCGCGACGCGGCGGCGGTCACCGCCGATCCGTAGCCGTGCCCGCGCCGCTCCGGCGGGGTGTACACCGGGCCGACCCGGGACATCCCGGTGGTCGGCGCCGACACCCCGGCCATGGCGACCGGCTCCCCGTCGACCTCCCAGAACACGGTGGCGTTGCCGGCCCGCATCCGCATCCGCAGCACGTCCTCCGTCGGGGCCGGCGCGTGCGGCCCGGCTTCGGCGACGAACTCGTGCCGCCAGCGCCAGGCCAGCGTCAGGTCCGGCTCGCCGGCGATCCGCGCGGCGCCGGGGACGCCGGTCGGCTCCGTCAGCTCACCGAGGCCGAAGAGTCGCTGGTCGAGGACGGTGTGCGCGGTGGCGCCGGTCGCGGCGCACCACGCGGCGGCGAACGCCTCGGCGCGCGGACGCGGGCCGACCACCGCGTCCAGCCCGGGGTCGGCGTCGACCAGGGCGTCCGCCGCCCGGCCGGCCGCCACCTCCGGCAGCCCGCTGACCACCAGCGGCCAGGGCGGGTCCCGGAAGGCGGCCCCGAGCACCGCGCCGTGGGCGTGCACGGTGAGCAGCGCGCTGTACTCGTGCGGGAGGGCCAGCACGGTCAGCGCGACCGTGTGCATCACCGGGTCGGCGGCGTACAGCGGCCGGGCCAGCGCGGCGAACTCCGCCGGGTCGTCGTGCAGCCGGATCTCCATGGTCGACGATCGTGGCGCATCGGACGCCGGCGGGCACCCGGGTTTCAGCCGCGCTCGCCGTAGTCGCCGAACGGCCGGTCGCGCTCCCGTACCGCCTCCCGCCAGCCGGCCTGCTCGGCGCGTGAGACGAAGTCCAGGCCCTCCTGGGTGTGCCGGGCGACGCCGTCGAAGATGAACCCGAGCATCCGGCTGGTGTCCGGCTGGTACTGGTGGCGGGCGACGTCGTTGAGCGCCCACTTCATCATCCGCAGCTGGTTGAGCGGCAGCCGCGCGATCCGGCCGGCCAGCGCGGTCGCGTGCTCCTGAAGCGCCGCGTCCGGCACGCACTCCAGGATCATCCCGGCGTCGGCGGCCTCCCGAGCGGTGATCTCGTCACCGGTGAACAGGTAGCGCTTGGCCCGCTCCAGCCCGAGCCGGGCCACCCACACCCAGGGCGCCTCGGGGATGCCCCAGACCCGGGCCGGCGGGTAGCCGAACCGGGCCGACTCGGCCGCCACGATCAGGTCGGCGTTGAAGATCATGTCGGTGCCGCCGGCCACGCACCAGCCCTGGACGGCGGCCACCGTCGGCTTGGAGATCGAGTGCAGCTTGGCGAACGTGTTGCCGAAGCGGCCGATCATCCGCACGTCGGCCACGGTGTCCCAGACCCGGCCGGCCCCGGCCACGTCGTCCCCCCGGGCCTGGGCCAGCGTCGACCAGTCCAGCCCGAACCCGGCGCAGAACGCCGGGCCCTCGGCCCGCAGCAGCACCACGCGGACCTCGTCGTCGGCGTCGGCGGCCTCCAGGGCGGCGTCCAGCTCGGCCCGCAGCTCCTCGGTGATGGTGTTGAACTCGTCCGGGCGGCACAGCACCAGGTGCCGTACCGCGCCGTCGTCCTCGACCCGGATCGCGCTCATGGCGCGACCCTAGATCAGCCGAGGGCCTCCTTCATCATCGCGGCCATCTTCTTGTGCAGCAGCTTCGGGTAGGCGCCGGGCAGCAGCCGGCTGAGCTTGTCCAGCGCGAAGGTGTCGGTGCCGACCAGCACCCGGGGCTTGTTCTTGGTGATCCCGGTGAGCACCCCGTCGGCCACCTTCTCCGGGCCGATCGCCTGCTTGGAGTTGGACAGGTTGGCCTGTGCCTTCGCCTTGTCCGCCTCGGGGATCACCGGGGAGTTGGTCATGATCGAGGTCTTGGTGCCGCCCGGGCAGAGCAGGGTGACCGCCACCTTCGTCGGCGCCAGCTCGATCTGCAGCGACTCGGTGAGCCCGCGTACCCCGAACTTGCTGGTGTTGTACGGGGCGAACCCGATCATGCCGACCAGGCCGGCGAAGCTGCACACGTTGACGATGTTCGCCTCGGGCCGCTCCAGCAGGTGCGGCAGGAACACCCGGCAACCGTGGATGACACCCCACAGGTTGACGTCCAGGACCTTGTGGAACTGGGCCAGGTCGTACTCGGCGGTGGGCACCGGGGCCGGGGAGATGCCGGCGTTGTTGACCACGATGTCGACCACGTGGTGCTCGCCCAGCACCTCGGCGAGCAGGGCGTGCACCTGCTCCTCGGACGCGACGTCCACGGTGTGCGCGGTGGCCCGCCCACCGGCGGCGGACAGCAGGTCGACGGTCTCCTTGGCGGCCTCCGGACGCAGGTCGCACACCGCGACCGTGGCCCCCTGGGCGGCCAGCGCCTGGCAGGTGGCCCGGCCGATCCCGGAGCCGCCGCCGGTGACCACGGCGACCTTCCCGTGCACGTTCTTCATCGACTGCTCCCGGTGGCTCGCGTGGCGCCGGCGGTGCGGCGCTGGTGGTGCAGCGACGTTAGCAAGATAGCGCTCACTACTCAATGGGTCGGCTTATACACTGCGATGACTGTGCATTGAATAAGAATTCCCTACTATTTCCCTATCCTGAGAGCCTGCCTGAAGGAAGCCTGAAGAAACGAATCAGGGCATTGCCGGTAGTCGCCTGGCGGGCCAGTATTCCCCTGCCCCAGCAACCCGATTCAGAAAGAGGTGGGCGGCTTGTCACGAGGAGTCACCAGCAGGCTGGCGGCCGCCGGCGCGGCCACGGTGCTGTCCGGAACGCTGCTGTTCGGCGCGGCCGGGACGGCCCAGGCGGCGCCGGCGACCACACCGGTCGTGCCGACCGCATCCACCCAGGTGGTGGTACCCGCGGCCGCCGTGAACACCGACCCGACGTTCCGCCGGGGCTGCCACCGGGTGTGGCACAGGCCCGGCTGGCACTGGGAGCGCGGCCACAAGCGCTGGCACCGCGGTTACTGGACGTGCGATTGGCGCCGTCGCTGAGAGATATTTGAGAAATGGGGCCTCCCGAACGTCCGGGAGGCCCCATTTCTGTTGAATGCCAGAAATCCCCCGATACAGCGACACGCCGGAAGACGGTCCGAGCCCGGGTCACCGCGCCGAGTTCAACCTGGTGGTCTTTCTGGCCGCCCGGAACGACCACCAGGTTGAGTTGATCACTCGGAGCCGTGGACGACGCCGCTCAGGTACCGGAGGCGCGTTGTAGCGGGACGTCGAAGTCGGTCGACGTGTCGAGGCCGCGCTGCTCCATGGCGAGTTGCAGGCCGATCGGGGTGCCGTTCACCTTCGCGTCGGCGGCGGTCCAGCGCTGGCCGGCGTAGGTGAACGCCTCGACCATCTCCGCACCCAGCCCACCGGGCACGGTGGCCAGCACGGCCGAGAGGTCGGGCAGCCCGACCGCGACCGCGTCCAGGTCCGCCGGAGGAGAGTCCGATTCGGCGTCCGGACCTCCGGCCACCACCTCCTCGGTGACGATGCGCTGGGTCGGCACTACCGTCGTGATGTCCGCTACTGGTCTCTTCGAACTCGTCGGCCTGGCCATCTGGTTCCCCCGAAGGTGGATGACTGCTCCCATTTGTCACACTGTGCGCATTAAAAGTCCCGATCGGGTTAACTCACTAGTGGATAGTGTGTCGATCGAGTGACTATGCAGTCAACGGTCGATCCACAGCGGTTAACGGCAGGTTGGTGACACCGAGTGCCAGGAGTGTGGCCGGCACTGAGCCGAGCGGACCCGGGCTGAGACCATGAAGAGGACATGCGCATCAGCTATCCGGGCGAACTGCCCATCAGTGCCCGCCGCGACGACATCGCCGCCGCCATCCGTGACCACCAGGTGGTCGTCCTGGCCGGAGAGACCGGCTCGGGCAAGACCACCCAGCTGCCCAAGATCTGCCTCGAGCTGGGGCGGGGCACCGGTGGTCCGAACGGGGGAAAGATCGGCCACACCCAGCCCCGCCGGCTGGCCGCGCGCACCGTGGCCACCCGGATCGCCGAGGAGCTGGGCACCGAGCTGGGCGACGTGGTCGGCTGGAAGGTGCGGTTCACCGACCAGGTGTCCGAGCGGACCCGGGTGAAGCTGATGACCGACGGCATCCTGCTGGCCGAGCTGGCCGGCGACCGGATGCTCCGCCAGTACGACACGCTGATCATCGACGAGGCGCACGAGCGCAGCCTGAACATCGACTTCATCCTGGGCTACCTGAAGCGGCTGCTCCCGAAGCGGCCCGACCTGAAGCTGATCATCACCTCGGCCACCATCGACCCGGAGCGGTTCGCCGAGCACTTCGCCGACGCCGCCGGGAAGCCCGCGCCGATCATCGAGGTCTCCGGCCGCACCTACCCGGTGGAGCTGCGCTACCGGCCGGTCACCGATCCGGACGGGGAGGAGCGCGATCAGGTCGAGGCCATCGTGGACGCGGTCCGCGAGCTGTGCGCCGAGGGCCCGGGCGACGTGCTGGTGTTCCTGCCCGGGGAGCGGGACATCCGGGACGCCCAGGACGGGCTGGCCGACGCGATGCGGGCCGGGAGACTCGCCCAGGCCGACATCCTGCCGCTGTTCGCCCGGCTGTCCGCCGACGAGCAGCAGCGGGTGTTCGCGCCGCACGGCTCAAGGCGCGTCGTGCTGGCCACCAACGTCGCGGAGACGTCGCTGACCGTCCCGGGCATCAAGTACGTGGTCGACCCCGGGCTGGCCCGGATCTCCCGGTACAGCCTCCGCACGAAGGTCCAGCGGCTGCCGATCGAGAAGATCTCCCAGGCCAGCGCCGCGCAGCGGGCCGGGCGGTGCGGGCGGACCAGTGACGGGATCTGTATCCGGCTCTACGCCGAGGACGACTTCGACGCCCGGCCGGAGTTCACCGACCCGGAGATCCTGCGCACCAACCTGGCCTCGGTGGTGTTGCGGATGATCGCCCTGGGGTTCGGGGAGGTGGCCGACTTCCCGTTCGTCGACCCGCCCGACCGGCGCGCGGTCACCGACGGCCTCGCCCTGCTCCAGGAGCTGGGGGCGCTCGACCAGCACAGCAAGATCACCGAGACCGGCCGGTCGCTGGAACGGCTGCCGATCGAGCCCCGGTTCGCCCGGATGCTGCTGGAGGCCGGCCGCAACGGCTGCGTCACCGAGCTGCTGGTGATCGTGTCCGGGCTGTCCATCCAGGACCCCCGGGAACGCCCGGCCGAGCACACGGACGCCGCCGACCAGGCGCACGCCCGGTTCGCCGACCCCCGCTCGGACTTCACCGGCTACCTCAACCTGTGGCGGTACCTGGACGAGCGGCGCGCCGAGCTGTCGAGCAACCAGTTCCGCCGGATGTGCCGGGCCGAGTACCTGCACCACCTGCGCATCCGCGAGTGGCAGGACCTGCACGGGCAGCTGCGCCGGGTGCTGCGCGAGCTGGACATCCGCCCGAACACCGAGCCGGCCGATCCCAAGGTGGTGCACCAGTCGCTGCTGGCCGGGCTGCTCTCGCACATCGGCTTGCAGGTCGAGCCCCCGCCGGACCCGAGACGCCGCCGGCCGGACCGCAACGCCTACCTGGGCGCCCGCAACGCGTCGTTCGCGATCTTCCCCGGGTCCGGGCTGTTCCGCCGACCGCCGCGCTGGGTGATGGCCGCCGAGCTGGTGGAGACCTCCCGGCTGTGGGCCCGCACGGTGGCCCGGATCGAGCCGGAGTGGATCGAGCCGCTGGCCACCCACCTGGTGAAGAGCACCTTCTCCGAGCCGCACTGGTCGGCCAAGCGGGGCGCGGCGATGGCCCACGAGAAGGTCACCCTGTACGGGGTGCCGATCGTGGCCGACCGGCTGGTCAACTTCGCCGGGGTGGACGCGGCGGCCGCCCGGGAGCTGTTCGTCCGGCACGCGCTGGTGCACGGTGAGTGGCGGACCACGCACGCCTTCTGGGCCCGCAACCAGGCGCTGCGCGAGCAGGTCGGCGAGTGGGAGCAGCGGGCCCGCCGCCGCGACATCATGGTCGACGAGCAGGCCATCTTCGACTTCTACGACCGCCGGGTACCGGCCAACGTGGTGTCGACCAGGCACTTCGACCGCTGGTGGGGCCGGGCCCGCCGGGAGACCCCCGACCTGCTCGACCTGACCCTCGCCGACCTCACCACCGGGGCGGACGGGGTCTCCGAGGACGCCTTCCCCACCGTGTGGACCAGCGCCAGCGCCGGCTACGAGCTGCCGCTGCGCTACGAGTTCGAGCCGGGTGCGGCGGACGACGGGCTGTCCGTGGACGTCCCGGTGGCCGTGCTGCCCGGGGTGGACGCCGACGCCTTCTCCTGGCAGGTGCCCGGTCACCGGGAGGAGCTGGTCACCGCGCTGGTCCGCGGCCTGCGCAAGGACCTGCGGCGCAACTTCGTCCCGGTCCCGGACACCGTCCGCGACGCGCTCAAGGCGATGGACCCGGCCCGGGGTTCCCTGCTGGACGAGCTGAGCCGGACGCTGCGCGAGCAGCACGGGGTCACCGTGCCCCGCGACGCCTGGCGACCCGACCGGGTGCCCGACCACCTGCGGATCACCTTCCGGGTGCTCGGCGAGGGCGGCAAGGTCCTGGGCTCCGGCAAGGACCTCGAGGAGCTGCGGCGCCGGCTGGCCGGGCGGACCCGGGCGGCGGTGGCGGCGGCGGTCACCGGGTCGGCGCCCGACCTGGAGCGCACCGGCCTGACGTCCTGGCCCGGCGATGTGCTGCCGAAAGAGGTCCGCCGACAAGTGGGCGGACACGAGGTGGTCGGCTACCCGGCGCTGGTGGACGAGGGGGCATCGGTCGCCCTGCGGGTGCTCAGCACGGCCGCCGAGCAGGCGCCCGCGATGTGGGCCGGCACCCGACGGCTGCTGCTGCTCGGCGCGCCGTCCCCGATCCGCCAGGTCCGCCGCACGCTCAGCCCGACCGACGCGCTGGCGCTGTCGCAGAGCCCGCACGGCACCCTGGACGCGCTGCTGGCCGACGCCCAGGACGCCGCCGCCGACGCCGTGCTGGACGCCGCCGGCGGGCCGGTGTGGGACGCCGACGCCTTCGCCGACCTGGCGGCCGCCGTGTCCGGCCGGCTGACCGAAGCCCTGGTCGAGGTGGTGCGCGCGGTGGTCGCCGTGCTCCAGGCCGCCACCGACGTGCGCTCCCGGCTGGAGTCCCTGCGCAGCCCCGCCCTGGCCGAGGCGACCGACGACGTGCGCCGGCAGCTGGCCGGGCTGGTGTACCCGGGGTTCGTCACCGCGACCGGGGCCGGCCGGCTGGACGACGTGGCCCGCTACCTGCGGGCGGCGTCCCGGCGGTTGGAGACGCTGCCCGGCCAGCCGGCCCGGGACCGGGAGTGGATGGCCCAGGTACACGACGTGCAGGCGGCCTACGACGAGGTCCGCGCCGCCGTCCGACCGTCCCCCGAGCTGGCCGAGATCCGCTGGATGATCGAGGAGCTGCGGGTCAGTTTCTACGCCCAGACCATCGGCACGAAGTACTCGATCTCCGAGAAGCGCATCCTGCGCGCCATCGACGCCCTCCACCCCTGACCGGCGAGTTCTCTTTCCCCTCGGGGAACTGGGTCGAAGGACCCACCCTGAGGGAGTCGAAAGGCGTGGTCGCGTTCCGCTGCCTCCGGGAGCCTACGGCGACAGCGACAACTCACCGCCCGGGAGATCACGATGACCGATCTGATCGAATCAGCCAACGGTACGGACACCGAATCCGAGCCCGTTGTGACCATGCCCATGCGCGAGGGACTTCACATCGCATCGACGGACGCGCCGGCGCCGGCGGAGGAGCTCGACACCCGCGCCCTCCTGGCCGCCGACTTCATGTGGGGCGCCCCGCTCCGGAGTGGGGACTGCCGGCTGTCCGGCCTGATCAACGGCACCCTGAACAACGGGCCGACCCTGCGACTCCGCTCCGATGGGACGGCGGAGTTGCTGTCACGATTCTTCTCGACCGACGACGGAGATGCCTGGGTCGTCGTGCGCCTCGTCCTGACCGACCGCAATGGAACGGGTCTCTACACGTTCCCGCGATTCTCGAGCCCCGGCACCGTGACGGACAATCAGGTCATCAACTGGGTTGCCCGACTCAGCTTCCCGGCGGTCTTCTTCTCGTCGGTCACCGGAGCATCCATGACCTACAGTTGCTGATCACCCGAGTTCCGGGACTCCGTGGGCGGTTCAGAGCCGCTTGGCGATCATCCAGAGGTGCCCCCACGGATCCCGGAGCCGGCCGCCGCGGTCGCCGTAGTCGTGATCGGTCACCGGGAACAGCACCTCCGCGCCCCCGGCCACCATCCGCGCGGCCACCTCGTCCGGGTCGCTCACGTAGACCGCGACGATCACCGGCAGCGGGCCGCCGGGCACCGGGGCCGGGTCGTAGGAGTCGGCGTCCTTCACGCCGAACCGCACCGGCCCGGCCTCGAACATGGCGTGCACCACCGCCCCGTCCGGCGTGGTGTGCCGCTCGGTGACCTTCCCGCCGAACGCATTGACGTAGAACTCGCACGCGGCGTCCGCACCCCGCACGACCAGCCGGGGGAACATCTCGATGTTCTCGCTCATGCCGATCACCGTGCCAGCCGCCCGGCCGGAGGTCTTGGACGAATGGGAACTCACGATGTCCGGAACCCGCCAGCGGACTGTCGTGGCGGCCTGGCACAGTGCAGGCATGACCCCGTTCCGGGAGCCCACGCCGTTCCGAGAGGCACTAGCCGTCACGCGGCGCTACACGATGATGCCCAGCCCGATCGGCGACCTGACGCTGATCGGTGACGGTGAGTCGCTGACCGCGGTGTACATCGGCGCCAAGCACCGGCACGCCCCACCGGTGGACGACGCCTGGATCCGCGACGACGCCGCCTTCGACGAGCCCCGCCGCCAGCTCGAGGAGTACTTCGACGGCCGGCGCCGCGAGTTCGACCTGCCGCTCGCCCCCACCGGCACCAAGTTCCAGATGGGTGTGTGGGCGGCGCTCTACGAGATCCCGTACGGGGAGACCACCTCGTACGGGGAGCTCGCCGCCGGGATCGGGCACCCGAACGGGAGCCGGGCGGTGGGCGCGGCCAACGGGCGGAACCCGATCAGCATCATCGTCCCCTGCCACCGGGTGATCGGCGCCGGTGGCGCGCTGGTCGGCTACGGCGGCGGGCTGCCCACCAAGCGCATCCTGCTCGACCTGGAGCAGCGCGACCGCGCCCTGTTCACCGTCTGACGGGTCAGCCGGTGGCGCCGATCGCCCGGGCGATCAGCATCCGCTGCACCTCGGAGGTGCCTTCGCCGATCTCCAGGATCTTCGCGTCCCGGTAGAACCTCCCCACCGGGAACTCGTTCATGAAGCCGTAGCCGCCGAAGATCTGGGTGGCCTCGCGGGCGTTGTCCATGGCCGCGTTGGAGGCGACCAGCTTGGCGATCGCCGCCTCCTTCTTGAACGGTTCGCCGCGCAGCATCTTGCTGGCCGCGTGGTAGTAGGCCAGCCGGGCGGTGTGCGCCCGGGCCTCCATGTCGGCCAGCTTGAACTGGGTGACCTGGTAGGTGCCGATGGTGTGGCCGAAGGCCGACCGCTCCCGGGTGTAGCGCAGGCACTCGTCGACGCACCCCTGGGCCAGCCCGACCGACAGCGCGGCAATGGCGATCCGGCCCTCGTCCAGGATCCGGAGGAACTGCGCGTAGCCCTTGCCGCGCTCGCCGACCAGGTTGGTGGCCGGCACCCGGACGTCGTCGAAGGACAGCTCCCGGGTGTCCGAGGCGTTCCAGCCGACCTTGGAGTACTTCTTCGACACCGCGAAGCCGGGGGTTCCGGCCGGGACCAGGATGGCCGAGATCTCCTTGCGGGAACCTTCGGAGCCGGTCACCGCCGTGACGGTGACCGCGCTGGTGATGTCGGTGCCGGAGTTGGTGATGAACGCCTTGGATCCGTTGATCACCCACTCGTCGCCGTCGAGCACGGCGGTGGTGCGGGTGGCGCCGGCGTCCGAGCCGCCGCCCGGTTCGGTCAGCCCGAACGCGGCCAGTCGGTTGCCGGCGCACAGCTCGGGCAGCCACTCGGCCTTCAAGGCGTCGGAGCCGAACCGGAAGATCGGCATCGCGCCCAGGGACACCCCGGCCTCGAGGGTGATCGCCACCGAGGAGTCGACCCGGGCCAGCTCCTCCAGGGCGAGGCAGAGCGCGAAGTAGTCCCCGTCCATCCCCCCGTACTGCTCGGGGAACGGCAGCCCGAACAGCCCCATCCGGCCCATCTGGGCGACCAGGTCGTAGGGGAACTCCTCGCGCTCGTAGAGCTCGCCGATCACCGGCGCGACCTGCTCGCGGGCGAACTCCTCGACGGTCTTGCGCAGGTCGGTGTACTCCTCGGGCAAGCGGTGATCGATCATGTGCGCTCCTCGCTCGGTTCGACGGTGGCCAGGGGGGCGTCGACCGCGACCGTGCCGCCCGGCGTGACCGCCACCGACGCCACGACCCCGTCGAACGGCGCGCGGACGCTGTGCTCCATCTTCATCGCCTCGATCACCACCAGCGGCTGGCCGGCGGTGACCCGGTCGCCCTCGGCCACGGCGACGGACAGCACCGTCCCGGGCATCGGGCTGCGCAGGGTGCCCTGGGCCGAACCGGCGGCGCCGGCCGATCGGGCGGCGGCCAGCCGGTCGGTCTCGGCCAGCGACCAGGTGCGGCCGCGCCGGCCCAGCCAGACCCGGTCGTCGGCGCTCACCACCGCGTACCGCTGGGTGGCGTCGGCGTAGCTGAGCACGAGGTCGTCCCCCTCGGCGCGCAGCGTGCAGGCCACCGGCTCGCCGCCGCCCACCGAGACCTCGGCCGCGCCGGCCCGCCCGCGCACCCGCACGTCCACCGGGTCGTGCCCGGACAGCTCGAACCGCCAGGTGCTCCAGGCCGGCTGGCCCAGCCGCCAGCCGCCGGGTGCGTCCCACGGATCGGCGTCGGGGCCGGGTTCCAGTTCCAGCACCTTGCGCAGCGCGGCCACCGCGTACACGGGCTCCGGCACCGACGGGTCGACCAGGTCGTCCAGGGCCCGCTCCACCAGCCCGGTATCCAGCTCACCCGCGCGCACCTTGTCGTGCCGGAGCAGGGCCCGGAGGAAGGCGATGTTGGTCGGCACCCCGAGCAGGGTGGTCTCGGACAGCGCCCCGTCCAGCCGGCGCAGCGCGGTCTCCCGGTCCGGTCCGTGCGCGATCACCTTGGCCAGCATCGGATCGTAGGCGCCGCCGATCTCACCCCCGGGTCGCAGGCCGGAGTCGACCCGGACCCCCGGCCCGGACGGCTCCCGCAGCCGCAGCACGGTGCCCCCGGTGGGCAGGAACCCCCGGGCCGGGTCCTCGGCGTAGACCCGGGCCTCGACGGCGTGCCCGCGCAGCTGGACGTCGTCCTGGGTGATCGGCAGCGGCTCCCCGGCCGCCACCCGCAGCTGCAGCTCGACCAGATCCAGCCCGGTGACCAGCTCGGTGACCGGGTGCTCGACCTGCAGCCGGGTGTTCATCTCCATGAAGAAGAACTCGGACGCCCCGGCCGAGTCGACGCTCGGGTGCCCCGAGACGATGAACTCGACGGTGCCCGCCCCGGTGTAGCCGACCGCGCGGGCCGCCTCCACCGCCGCCTCGCCCATGGCCTGCCGCTGCTTCTCGGTCAGCAGCGGGGACGGCGCCTCCTCGATGATCTTCTGGTGCCGGCGCTGCAGGCTGCACTCGCGCTCGCCGAGGTGCAGCACGGTGCCGTGGGTGTCGGCCAGCACCTGGATCTCGATGTGCCGGGGGTCGGTGACGAACCGCTCGACCAGCAGCGTGTCGTCGCCGAAGCTGCTCTTCGCCTCCCGGCGGGCGGAGACGATCGCCTCGGTCAGGTCGGCGGCCGAGTGCACCAGCCGCATGCCCTTGCCGCCGCCGCCGGCCGACGGCTTGATCAGCACCGGGAAGCCGGTCTCCTCGGCGATCGTGGTCAGGCGCGCGTCGGAGTCGCCGGGCGCGCCACCACCGGGCACCACCGGCACCCCGGCCACCGCCACCGTGGCCTTCGCGGCGATCTTGTCCCCCATCGCCTCGATCGCGGCGGCGGGCGGGCCGATGAACGTCAACCCGGCCTCGGCGCAGGCCTGGGCGAAGGCGGTGTTCTCCGACAGGAACCCGTACCCCGGGTGCACAGCCTGCGCCCGGGTGCGGGTGGCCGCCTCCACCACGGCGCGGATGTCCAGGTAGGAGCGGGGGTCGGCGCCCAGGTGGACGGCGACGTCGGCCTCGGCGACGTGCCGGGCCCCCGCGTCGGCGTCGCTGTACACGGCCACGCTCCGGATGCCCAGCCCACGCAGCGTGCGGATCACCCGGACGGCGATCTCGCCCCGGTTGGCGATCAGAACGGTGTCGAACATGCCCCCGCCCCGTGAGTGAGAAGTAGTGCTATAGCGATCATTTGCACTCACGGGTCCTCACATCCGGAAGATGCCGAAGCGGGTCGGTTCGAGCGGGGCGTTGGCCGCCGCCGAGAGGGCCAGGCCGAGGACGGTGCGGGTGTCGGCCGGGTCGATCACCCCGTCGTCCCAGAGCCGGGCGGTGGAGTAGTACGGGTTGCCCTGCCGCTCGTACTGCGCCCGGATCTCGTCCTCGTCTACGGTGCCGACCTGCGACAACACCATCGCCGCCTGCTCGCCGCCCATCACCGAGATCCGGGCGTTCGGCCACATCCAGAGGAACCGGGGCGAGTAGGCCCGCCCGCACATGGCGTAGTTGCCGGCCCCGAACGAGCCGCCGATGACCACGGTGAACTTCGGCACCCGGGCGGTGGCGGTGGCCGTCACCAGCTTGGCGCCGTGCTTGGCGATCCCGCCGGCCTCGTACTCCCGGCCGACCATGAACCCGGTGATGTTCTGCAGGTACACCAGCGGCGTCGAGCGCTGGTCACACAGCTCGATGAAGTGCGCGCCCTTCATCGCCGACTCGCTGAACAGCACCCCGTTGTTGGCGATGATCCCCACCGGGTGCCCGTGGATCCGGGCGAACCCGCACACCAGCGACGACCCGTACTCGGCCTTGAACTCGGCGAACCGGCTGCCGTCGGTGATCCGGGCGATCACCTCGTGCACGTCGTAGGCGATCCGGGAGTCGGTGGGCACCGCGCCGTACAGCTGCTCCGGGGATACGGCCGGGGGTTCCGAAGCGGCCCGATCCCACGGACGCGGCGTGCGCGGCCCCAGGGTGGAGACGATCGAGCGGACGATCTGCAGCGCGTGCGCGTCGTCCTCGGCCAGGTGGTCGGTCACCCCGGAGACCCGGGAGTGCAGGTCGCCGCCGCCCAGGTCCTCGGCGCTGACCTCCTCGCCGGTGGCCGCCTTCACCAGCGGCGGCCCGCCCAGGAAGATCGTCCCCTGGTTGCGGACGATCACCGCCTGGTCGCTCATCGCCGGCACGTACGCCCCGCCGGCGGTGCAGGAGCCGAGCACGGCGGCGATCTGCGGGATACCGCGCGACGACATCTGCGCCTGGTTGTAGAAGATCCGGCCGAAGTGCTCGCGGTCGGGGAACACGTTGTCCTGCTCGGGCAGGAAGGCGCCGCCGGAGTCGACCAGGTAGATGCACGGCAGGTGGTTGTGCAGCGCCACCTCCTGGGCGCGCAGGTGCTTCTTCACCGTCATCGGGTAGTAGGTGCCGCCCTTGACCGTGGCGTCGTTGGCCACGATCACGCACTCCCGGCCGGCGACCCGACCGATCCCGGTGATGATCCCGGCGCCCGGGGCCGCATCGCCGTAGAGCCCGTTCGCGGCCAGCGCGGACAGCTCCAGGAACGGGCTCGACGGGTCGACCAGGGCGTCCACCCGCTCGCGGGGCAGCAGCTTGCCCCGGTCGGTGTGCTTCTGCCGGGCGCCTTCGGGGCCGCCGAGGCGGGCGGTGGCCAGCCGGTCGCGCAGCTCGTCGACCAGCTTGCGGTGCGACGCCTCGTTCCGCTCGAACGCCTCCCCCGCCGGTTCGACGGCGGTGGCCAGCCGCGGTGCTTCCATCCGGCGCGCTCCCTCGACGGTGTTAGCGAACGTTAACCAGGTTAGCGTTCGTTAACGGTGGGCGCCAGTCGGGACCGGGAGCCGGTGGTCAGCCGCCGGGTGGTCGGAGGGGTCCGTACCGCAGCGACATCCGGCCGATCAGCGCCCGCCGGCTGCGCACACCCACCTTGTCGAAGACCGACTTCAAGTGGTCCTGCACGGTGTGCACTGAGATCACCAGCCGGGCGGCGATCTCGACGGTGCTCAGCCCGACCAGCACCAGAGCGACCAGCTCCCGCTCCCGGTCGGTGAGCCCGTAGGCGTACGCGATCAGCGGCGCGATCGTGGCCGGCGGCGGGCTCTGCAGGATCACCGCCACCTGGCCGGGCCCCTCGTCCGAGGCCGAGGCGTGCACCTCGACCCAGCGGCCGGAGATCCCGATCACCCGGACCGTCGCGTGGCCGCCGGTGGAGCGGGCCCGCTCGACCACCGAGCTCACGGCCTGGGGCGGGCGGTCCCCGCGCGGCTCACCGTCGAAGCCCAGCTCGCGGAGCCAGTCACGGCCCAGCTCGGTCGCCCAGCGGATCCGCCGGTCGGCGTCGAGCACGACGACCCCGGGCGCGACGGCCGCGTCCGCGGCCGCGGACGCGTGCACCGCCGCCGCCCGGAAGGCCCGGCCGAGCACCGGGCTGAGCTCGTGCAGCGCATCTGCCTCGTCCTCGTCGAAACCACCGGCCTCCCGGTAGCAGCCGAACGCCCCCCAGCACAGCCCGTCGACCACGAACACCGCGCGGAGCTCGTCGCCCAGGCCGGACGGTCGCAGCAGGTCCCGGAAGCGCGCGCTGACCTCGGGCCGGCCGCCGGTGGTGGCGGTCAGCGAGGCGCAGTGGCGCGGGCCCAGGGCCAGGTCGGCCAGGCTGTTCACGTCCTCGGCGAGGTACTCGTACTCGGCGATCCGCTGCCCGTCCGGCGGGTCGCCCAGCAGCCGGCAACCGGCCATGGTGATCGTCATCGGATCGACCGGGTGGGCGCTGGCGCAGTCGTGCGGCAGCTCCCGGGCGAGCAGGGCCGCGACCTCGTCGAGCAAGGGCTCCAGCGGCAGCCGGGCGTCGGCGAGCTTCTCCGCGCCCTCCCGCAGCGCGCGCCGGGTGCTCAGTCTCACCCCCGCAGGATGGCACGCGCCCGGCCCCGAAGACCCCACCTTTCTGGGATGGGACCCGCCGTCCGGCCCGCCTAGCGTCGATCGCAGTCGAACGGAGGGGGAGATCATGAGTGGGGCGTGGCGGGTCGGGTCCGGTGAGGGTCCGGCGTTCTGGGTCGTCGGGGACACCTACACGATCAAGGCGGACGCGGCCGCGACCGGCGGCGGGTTCGGGCTGGTGGAGGCGTCGGTGCCGCCGGGGGGTGGGCCACCGCCGCACAGCCACGGTCGGGAGGACGAGTCGTACTGGGTGCTCGAGGGCGAGCTGCTCTTCCGGACCCCGGACCGGAAGCTGCGGGCCGGACCGGGCGACTTCGTCTTCCTGCCCCGGGGGATCGAGCACAGCTTCACCAATCCCGGGGCCGAGCCGGCGCGGACCCTGCTGCTGGTCACCCCGGGCGGGTTCGAGGGGTTCTTCGCGGAGGTCGGCGTGCCGGCCCGACCGGGTGGGCGGGCCCCGGCCCTGGATCCGGCCGACCTGCCCCGGCTGGTGGCCGCCACCGAGCGGTTCGGCGGGCGGGTCGCGCTGCCGGGTGGGGTCGGCCATGACTGAGCCGGGGACGATCGACGCCGGCCCCGGGAGCTTCGTCGAACGGGTGTTCCGGGCGGTGGACGGGCTGGACCCGGTGGAATTCGGCGTGCTGCTCGCCGAGGACGCGCGCATGGTGTTCGGCAACGGTGAGCCGCTGCTGGGTCGGGCCGCGATCCTGGCCGGCTGCGCGGCCTTCGGCGAGACCATCGCCGGGCTGAGCCACCGGACGCTGCGCAGTTGGACCGTCGGGCCGGACACGATCGTCGAGTCGGCGGTGACCTACCGGCGGCTGGACGGCACCGAGGTGACCATGCCGGCGGTGTCGATCTGGACGGCGGGCGACGACGGCCTGATCGACGACTACCGGGTGTTCTACGACCTCGCGCCGCTGTACGCGAGCGGTTAGCGTCCATTAACCGGGCCGACTAAACTGGTCGGATGTCCGCCGCGCCGAGCTCCGCGCCCACCCGCCGGGAGCAGATCCTGCGCACGGCCGCGCGGCTGTTCGCCCGGCACGGCTTCCACGGGGTGAGCATCGCCGAGCTGGGCGCGGCGGTGGGGATCAGCGGGCCCGCGCTCTACCGGCACTTCCCGGGCAAGGAGGCACTGCTCGGCGAGATGCTGATCGGGATCAGCGAGCGCCTCCGGGACGGCGGGCGGGCCCGGGCCGCCGAGCTGGACGACCCGGCCGAGCTGCTCGCCGGGCTGGTCGACTTCCAGCTCGACTTCACCCTCACCGAACCCGAACTGATCACCGTGCAGGACCGTGACCTGGCCAACCTGCGCCCGACCGACCGGCGCCGGGTGCGCGCGCTGCAGCGCGAGTACGTGGAGATCTGGGTGGACGCGCTGCGCCGGCTGCACCCCTCGCTGCCGGTCGAGGACGCCAGGGTGTCCGCGCACGCCGCGTTCGGGCTGCTCAACTCCACCCCGCACAGCGCCTTCCGGGGCACCGACCCGAGCCGGGCCGCCGCCCGGCTCCGGCAGATGGCCCTGGCCGCCCTGGACGTGCCGACCTGATCGCCGGGTCGCTCAAGCGTCGAGTCGCTCAGCCGGCGTGCGCGTCGAGGATCTCGCGGTGCAGGTCGAGCAGGCCGGGGACGTCCGCCCGGTCGGTCCGGCCCAGCCCGCACTCGGTGCTGACCGCCCACCCGGTGCCGGCCGGCAGCCGCGCATCGATCGCGGCGACCTGCGCGTCGGTGACCCCCGAGGCCTGCTCGCCGGGGTGGTAGGGCACCACCCCGAAGCACAGCTCGGTCCGGGCGTCGGTGGCCAGCTTGGCCAGCGGGGCGAAGTACGCCGCGTCCGACCGGTCCTGCGGCACCGTGAACGACACGAACGACAGCTCCCTGGTCAGCCCCTGGAGCACCGAGTTCACCAGCCTGACCTGCAGCTCCAGCGACTCCGGCTGGACGAAGTGCTGGTGGCCGAGGTCGCCGTAGCACAGGTGCAGCCCGGCCGGGACCTCCGCCGGCACCCGCTCCAGGCACCCCACGATCCGGCCGACGATGGCGTCGAAGTCGTGCGCGGCCACCGCGTCGAAGCTGCCCTCCAGGATCCCGAACTCGACGGCCACGTCCCACTGCACGGCCAGGTCGGCGTGCGGCACCTCGGCCAGCACCCGGTCCAGGTCGGCGAACAGCGCCCGCTGGTAGGACTCCTCCAGCGCGGTGTGCTGCTCCGGCACGATCCACTGGTTGATCGAGGCCAGCGGGGTCGGGTACTGCACCTGGAACCGGGTCCCGGCCGGGATCCGGCCGTCGGCCCGCCGCTCCCGGAACCCGGCCCACGACTGCAGGTACGCGGTGGCGTAGCCGAGGTCCGGCCACTCCAGCTCGTCGGGTCGCGCACCGTCGGCCAGGCGGAGCCGGGGCGGCCGGTTGTAGACCACGTCGCCGTCCGCCGGTTCGACGGCGGCCTCCAGCCCGTTGACCTGTTGAAAGCGCTGGATCTGGAACTGGATCCAGCCCGCGCGCTCACCGGTCTCCCCGTCCGGGATCCGGGTCAGCCCGCGCGGCACCCGCGTGGCGATCTCGTCGAACACCGTGGCCGCGTCAGCGAGGTTGACGCTGCCGTTGAAGTGGACCTTGGTCGGCGGCATGCGCCCATCGTCAACGATCACCCGCTCGGTTGTCCACCGTTCGAGGGATACTCCCGGGGAACGTCAGGCGACGCCGACCCGGTCGCGCTGGCGCACGTCGCTGACGATGCGCCCGTCGCGCAGCCGGACCACCCGCTTGGCGAACGCCGCCACCTCGTCCTCGTGGGTGATCAGCACGACGGTCCGGCCGGCGTCGTTGAGCTCGACCAGCAGCCGCATGATCTCCTCGGTGGACTTCGAGTCCAGGTTCCCGGTCGGCTCGTCGGCCAGCATCATGGTCGGCTCGGTGACCAGGGCCCGGGCGATCGCCACCCGCTGCTGCTGGCCGCCGGACAGCTCGTTGGGCTGGTGCTCGGCCCGGTTGCCCAGCCCGACCAGCTCCAGCGCCGCCAGCGCCTTGGCCCGCCGCTCCTTCATCCCGGCATAGACCATCGGCAGCTCGACCTGGCGGACGGTGCTGGTCCGCGGGATCAGGTTGAACGACTGGAACACGAACCCGATCTTGCGGTTGCGGATCTCGGCGAGCTGGTTGTCGCTCAGCCGGGTCACGTCGGTGCCGTCGAGCCGGTAGGCGCCGTCGGTGGGCACGTCCAGGCAGCCGAGGATGTTCATCATCGTGCTCTTGCCGGACCCGGACGGGCCCATGATGGCGACCAGCTCGCCCTCCTCGATGGTCAGGTCGACCCCGTCGAGCGCGCGCACCTCCTGCTCACCCATCCGGTAGACCTTGGTGACGCCCTCGATCTCGATCATCGGCCACCGGTTCCCGTCGATTCGTCCATGAGCCCACTCTGGACGGCGAACCTGTGCGCACGCTGTAACCGGGATGTACGCCGGCCCAAAGCCGCAGATCGACGGGCCGGAATGTGACGAAGATTTCTTCGCCCTCCGACGTCAAGCGGGCCGGACCCGCTCCGACCTCCGGGTGGCGGCGCCCACCGGGGCGCCAGGGAGGGAGCGAGATGAACGACCCGACCGTGATCGACGTGGTGACCGGTGCGCGCACCGAGGTTTCACTGCTGGTGGACCTGCCCGCCGACCGGCTGTGGGCGCTGGTCACCGACGTCCCGCGCTACGGCGAGCAGAGCCCGGAGTGCGTGCACACCGCCTGGCTGGAGCCCGCCGGTGGTGGCGAGCCCGCGCCGGGCGACCGGTTCGCCGGCCGCAACCGGTTCGCCAACGGCCTGGTGGGCACGACCATCTGCGTGGTCACCGAGGTGGCCCGGCCGGGCACGTTCGGCTGGGTGGTGCTGGACGCCGGCGACGACCCGGACCGGCCCGGCTCGATCTGGCGGTACGAGCTGGAGCCCGTCGACGGCCGAACGCGGCTGCGGCACACCTTCGAGCACGGGCCGGGCGACACCGGCGCGCGGACGATGGCGGCGGCGAGCCCGACCGGGCTGGCCGACCGGCTGGCGCGGATCAGGAGCAACATGACGACGTCGCTGGCCGCGATGCTCGGCGGTGTCCACTACTCGGAGGTGTCCCGGTGAAGTACCTGCTGCTGATCTACAGCAACCCGGAGAGCTGGGAGCACCCGATGTACGCCCGCGACCCGGAGTTCCTGGCCCTGCCGGAGGACCAGCGCGCGGAGGTGGACCGCCGGGCCGAGGAGCTGCACCGGGAGATCGTCGAGTCCGGTGAGCTGGTCGCCGGTTCGGCGCTGGCCGACCCGGCGACCTCCCGGTCGGTCCGGGTGCGCGGCGGGCTGCCGGCGACCACCGACGGCCCGTACATCGAGGCGAAGGAGCAGCTCGCCGGCTACTTCGTGCTCGACTGCGAGAGCCTGGAGCGGGCCTGCGAGATCGCCGCCCGGTTCCCGGACAGCAGTTACACCGGGGTGGAGGTGCGCCCGATCATGAGCTGCAGCGGCCAGGAGATGTGAGCACCGAACTGCTCCGGGAGCTGGCGCCGAGGGTGCTGGCGGCGCTGGCCCGGCGGGGCGGGCGGTTCGAGGAGGCCGAGGACGCCACCCAGGAGGCGTTGCTGGCCGCCGCGACCCAGTGGCCGGGGCAGGGGGTTCCCGAGCGCCCGCTCGGGTGGTTGATCACCGTCGGGGCCCGACGGCTGGCCGACCGGGCCCGCAGCGAGTCGGCCGGCCGGCGCCGGGAGCTGGCCGAGGCCGCGCGGGTCCCGGCGGACGAGCGGGTGGCGCCCCCGGCGGACGCCGCGGTCAGCGGTGACGACACCGTCACGTTGCTGCTGCTCTGCTGCCACCCGAGCCTCACCCCGCCGTCGGCGATCGCGCTCACCCTGCGCGCGGTCGGCGGGCTGACCACGGCCGAGATCGCGCGCGCGTTCCTGGTCCCGGAGGCGACCATGGGCAGCCGGATCAGCCGGGCCAAGCAGCGGATCCGGGCCGCCGGGGCCCGCTTCGAGCCACCGCCGCCCGCCGAGCTGCCCGGCCGGCTCCAGGCCGTGCTGCACGTGCTGTACCTGATCTTCAACGAGGGGTACACGGCCAGCTCCGGCGCCCGGGTGCACCGGACCGACCTCACCGCCGAGGCCATCCGGCTCACCCGGGAGCTGCGCCGGCTGCGGCCCGGGGACGGCGAGATCGCCGGGTTGCTCGCGCTGATGCTGCTGATCGACGCGCGCCGGGCCGCCCGGACCGACCAGCACGGCGACCTGGTCCCGCTGGCCGAGCAGGATCGGGGCCGGTGGGACCGGGCGGCCATCGCCGAGGGCGCCGAGCTGATCACCCGGAGCCTGCCGGCCGGCCCGGTCGGCCCCTACCAGCTGCAGGCGGCGATCGCGGCGGTGCACGCCGAGGCGGCCCGGGCCGAGGACACCGACTGGCCGCAGATCGACGCGCTGTACCGGCTACTGGAGGGCCTGGACCCGAACCCGGTGGTCACCCTGAACCGGGCCGTCGCGCACGCCATGGCGCACGGCCCGGCGGCCGGGCTGGCCCTGCTCGAACCGCTCGAGGCGGACGACCGGCTGGCCCGCAACCACCGGCTGCCCGCCGTCCGGGCGCACCTGCTGGAGCTGGCCGGCCAGCCCGAACGGGCCCGGGCCGGCTACCGGGCGGCGGCCCGGCTGACCACCAGCCTGCCCGAGCAGCGCTACCTGGCCGCCCGGGCCGCCCGCCTGGAGCCGCGCGGTGGACCCGTGAGTGATTAGTAGTGCTATAGCACTACTAATCACTCACGGGAGCTCAGGCCTCGCGGACGCCGGCCGGGCCCCACATGTCCAGCAGGGCTCGGGCCCGTTCGGCCCGGTTCATCCCGCGCAGGTCCATCGCGCCGCGCTCGGTGACCAGCACGTCCACGTCCTGGGACGGGGTGGACACCGGCCGGGACAGCGTGCGGACCAGCGTGGACCGGCCGCGGTGGCTGGTCGGCACGGCGATCATGCTCAGGCCGCGGATCGACCGGGCGGCGGCAGCGGCGTAGTCGGCGTGCCCGCCGATGCCCCCGACGATCGCTTTCGACGTGCCCTCGACGTTGACCTGCCCGGCCACGTCGACCTCCACGGCGGTGTTGAACGCCACGAACGGCTCCCCGTTGGACAGCCGGCCCAGGTCGTGGGTGACCTCGATGGGGTGCAGGATCGGCCGACCGTGCGCCCACTTGTACAGCCGGGAGCCGCCGACCAGGTAGGCGGCGGTGGGCTCGCCGATCAGCAGCCCGCGCTCGTCGAGGTCGACGACCTGCTCGGGCAGCAGCCCGGAGTCCACCCGGATCGGGGTCTGGATCGCGCCCAGCATGGCCGCGCCGAGCTGCCCGGGTCCGACCTGCAGGCGCGCGCCTTCGGGGACGAGCCGGGCGGCGTGCCGGCAGATGTCCCGGTGCTCGGGGGTGGGGTCGGCGAAGGTCACCTCGCGGGGCGGGTCGTCGACCTCGCCGAGGACGGTGACGCCGTCGGTCGGCAGCGGCGGTCCGGCGTCGGCGTGCGGGGCGCTCCGGTTGATCACTGCGGCGGTCGGCACCCCGGACTCGATCAGCCCGCGCATGTACGACACCTCGGACGGGAGCGCCAGCCCGTCGGCGGTGCGGACCAGGGTGGCCAGCAGCAGGTCCGGCCGCAGCAGCCCGGCCAGCAGCGACGGCACCGCCGACAGCCGGCACACGACCGGGGTGACCGTGCCGGCGTCCACCGCCGTACGCAGGCCCCAGCCGGACATCACCGTGCGCGCGTCGGCGAACAGGGCGTGGTCCAGCCCGGTCTCCGGGTACGGCGTCCAGCCGAGCAGCAGCCGCAGGTCGCCGTGCCGGGCGGCGGCCCGGTTCAGCGCGGGGTAGAGCGCGCGGGGCGTGCCGACGCCGTCGGCCACCGCGATCCGCATGCCCGGGGTGATCAGCCGTTCCAGATCCACCCGGTCACTCTCGCACGCGAGGCCGCCGCCTCACCGGACACGTTCCGTCAGGAGGTACGGCGGAGCTGCTCGCGCAGGGTGCCGTCCGGGCCGAACAGGGCCTCCCTCCAGCGCTGCTCCATCTCCCGGGTGTCGTGCTTCGCCGGGTGGAAGCCCCGGCGGCCGAAGAACGGCAGCTTCCGGGCCACGGCGGGCAGGATCTCGCCGGGTGCGAACATCAGCTTGAGGCCACGGGCGACGTCCTTGGGCCGGGTCAGCGCACCCTCGGTGACCAGCAGGTACGCCCAGCTGACGATCATCGCCGGGAGCACCGTGGTGGCCACCGCCGGGATGGCCAGCAGCCGCTCGACCCGGCTGTTGCCGGCGACCTCGAGGACGTCGTAGCTGACCGCCTTGTGCTCCAACTCCTCCAGGGCGTGCCAGAGCCACAGGTCCTTCAGGTCCTCGGAGATCTGGGTCCGGCCCATCTCGTCGGTGCGCAGGGTCTCCTCGGCCATCACCGCGGTGAAGTGCTCCATGAACGCGGTGCAGGCCAGCTGCTGGCGGGCGGGAAGCAGCTCCAGCACACCCAGCGCCACGGCCAGTGCCTTCTGCGCCACGTCGAGGTTGAACCCGCGCTCGCGCAGCACCTCGTTCAGCCGGTCGTGCTCGCGGCCGTGGATGACCTCCTGCGCGATGAACCCGTTGACCTGGGCCTTCAGCACCGGGTCGGTCACCTGGTCGGCGAACGCGCGCACCGAGCGGACGAAGAAGTCCTCGCCCGGCGGGAAGAACGCGGACAGCACGGTGAGGTAGGTGGTGGCCGTGCGGTTGTCGGCGTAGATCCAGCGCGGCATCTCCTCGGAGAGCCGGAAGTCCAGCTGCCGGGGCGGGATGCCCACGTCGGCGCCCTTCAGCCGCTTGCTCGGCCGGCCGTTCAGCTCGGATACCGTCATCACGCCACCTCACAGTCGTCGTCGACCGGATTTAACACTGACCTCTTGACTGTAAACAGACTGGCGCGCTGGACGCAACAGGTACGCTTACGGAACACGCTGAAGTGTCAACGCCGATCGGCGAACGGGAGCAGAGAGTGGTCGACCAGGCGGTGCACATGCGGGCCCGGGTGCTGGCCGCCGCCGAGACGTGCCTGCTGGAGGGCGGTTTCGCGGCCGCCCGGCTGCACTCCACGATCGCCCGCCGGGCGGGGCTCTCCCGGCCGACGGTGTACAAGTACGTGGGCGACCAGGACGCGATCATCGAGGCGGTCATCCGGCGCGAGTTCGAGGCGTTCCTGGGGCGGCTGGCGCCGATCCTGGAGCGGCGGACCACCTTCGACGAGCAGCTCGTCGAGGTGATGACCTACGTGGTCGGCGAGGCCCGGGCACACCCGTTGCTGCAGGTCGCGCGGCGGGACGTGCCGGAGCGGCTGCTGCCCTGGTTCACCACGCACGCCGGGCGGCTGATCGAGCAGGTGGCCCCGATGATCGAGCCGGGCATCCGGGACTACATCGAGCAGGGCGAGCTGCCGGACATCGAGCCCCGGATCCTGGTCGACGCGCTGTGCCGGATCGCGCTGTCGCTGGTGTTCACCAACGGCCTGTACGACGTCTCGGAGCCGGAGGCGCTGCGCGCCTACCTGACCGCGTTCCTGCCGGCCCGTCCGACCGGCTCGGCCGCCGGCTGACCGATCCGGCCGGTTACTCCGGCCGACCTGGCCCGCTACTCCGGCCGGGTGTGCACGGCGACCAGGTAGTCACCGCCGGTGTAGGGGTCACCGTCCCAGGTGGCGAACCGGTCCTCGGCGACCAGCCCGGCGTCCGCGCACCAGCCCTGGTGGTCCTCGGGCGTCGGCCAGCCCGGGCGCAGGCTGAACCCGGCCACCACCCGGCCACCGGGGCGCACGGCGCGGGCGCAGGCGGCCACGGCGGCCGCGCGCGCATCCTCGGCCACGTAGGGGATGACGTTGCCGGCCAGCACGACCAGGTCGAACGGCTCGACACCGATCTCGGCGCAGTCGAACGCGGCCAGGTCGGCGTGCGTCCAGTCCAGGTCGGGTGCCTTGGCCCGGGCGGCGGCGATCATGTCCGGGTCGGCGTCCACCCCGTGCACCCGGACGCCGCGGCGGGCCAGCTCGATCGCCACCCGGCCGGTGCCGCAGCCGGCGTCCAGCACCGACGCCGGCCGGTAGCGCTGGACGAGGTCGACCTCGCCGTGCGGGTTGTGCCCGGCCGCGGCCATCCGGGCCCACCGGTCGTCGTAACCGCCGAGGTCGACCCGGCCGCGCCAGGCCGCCCAGTCCTGCGGCAGCCCGCCGCCCGGCGCGTCTCCCGTGGTCAACTCAACCTCACGCACCTCGGAACATGATCGAACGACTGTGCGACTGACGTTGATCGACTACACCCGGTGCCTCGGTGTGGGTCCTCTGGCGGAGTCTTTCATAGGGGGTCTGGCCG
>JAESFN010000376.1_pt1 | contig 45921 bp, 44 predicted proteins | sample 9269411 | NCBI WGS metagenome assembly JAESFN01 (sample SAMN14505399, study PRJNA617100) | algae metagenome | isolation source: Iphinoe sp. HA4291-MV1 and co-occurring heterotrophs from trail next to... | place: USA: Maunawili Falls, Hawaii | collected 2009-07-25
TAGCCGGTGGCCCGCTCGGCCGCCGCGACGTCGGCCATCCGGGCCCGTTTACCGCCCACCGCCGCCGCCAGGGCCTTCAGGTCCAGGCTCGAGGTGACCGGCAGCACCGCCACGGTCAGCGCCCCGTCCACCTCGGTGACCAGGGTCTTGAACACCCGCCCCGGGTCCAGGCCGAGCGCCTCGGCCGCCTCCGGCCCGTAGGCCGCCCCGTCCCGGTGCGGGTAGCTGTGCGTCCGGTAGTCGATCTTCCGCTGGTCCAGCAGCACCGTCGCCGGGGTGCCTCGTCCCGCCATGACCTCAGTCTCCCGCGGGCGCCGCCGGGGAATCTCCCGGGCGGGTACGTTGTTCCAGCCGGCGTGCCACACGCAGTGATGTCCAACAGCCGGGCGAGTGACCCGTTCACCCAGCTCAGCGCCGTGACCGCAGCCACGTCCAAATACGACGGCCGGACGGGCGGCACCGGCGTATCGTTGGCGCCGGTCAGCGCCGGGGCCACCACTCCGCCGCCCACCCCGTCGATCAGGACGCCGCGCGGGCGGCGTGAAGGGAGCCCGGTGGTCAACCAGCCGGTCCGGCCCGCCGAGGGCTCCGTCGAGACCGAAGCGGTGGCGGCCACGATCACCGCCGGGGACGGGATCGCGCAGCAGGAGACCGGGCCGGACGAGACCACCGAGCAGCGCGCCGCCCGGTTCGAGCGGGACGCGATGCCGTTGCTGGACCAGCTCTACGGCGCGGCCCTGCGGATGACCCGCAACCCGGCCGACGCCGAGGACCTGGTGCAGGAGACCTATCTCAAGGCCTACGCGGCGTTCGGCTCGTTCAAGGCCGGCACCAACCTCAAGGCCTGGCTCTACCGGATCCTGACCAACACCTACATCAACGGCTACCGCAAGCGGCAGCGCCAGCCCGCGCAGCACCCGACCGACGAGATCACCGACTGGCAGCTCGCCCAGGCCGGCGAGCACAGCTCCGTCGGTCTGCGGTCGGCCGAGGTCGAGGCGATGGACCTGCTGCCGGACGACGACGTCAAGCAGGCTCTGCAGGAGCTCCCCGAGGAGTTCCGGATGGCGGTCTACCTGGCCGACGTGGAGGGCTTCGCCTACAAGGAGATCGCTGACATCATGGGTACCCCGATCGGTACCGTGATGTCCCGCCTGCACCGCGGTCGCCGGCAGCTGCGTGAGCTGCTGACCGACACCGCGCGTGAGCGGGGGTTCCTGCGGGGGCAGCAGGAGGTGACCCGGTGACCACGAACGACGGCCAGAACGCCCGTGAGGTGTTGCGCCGCACCCTGAGCGAGTGCGGCAACCACGAGGCGGACTGCAACGACGTGCTGGCCGAGGTGTGGTTGTTCCTCGACCACGAGTGCGACCAGTCGCGGCGCGACCTGCTGCGGCGGCACCTGGACGAGTGCCATCCGTGCCTGGCCGCCTACGGCATCGAGGAGAAGCTGAAGGAGCTGCTGGCGCGCAAGTGCGGCGGCGAGCAGGCCCCGAACGCGCTGCGGGCCCGGCTGCGCGACCAGATCCGGTCGGCGGTGCTGGAGCAGGCCGAGATCACCGTCGAGCGCGGCCCCTCGGGCACCAGCGTCGAGGTCCGGCACACCCGCATCGAACGCCGCCGCTAGCGACGTTCGACCGGGTGCGGGCGCCTCAGGAGTTGGGGCGCTTGCCGTGGTTGGCGGACTTCTTCTTGCGAGCGCGCTTCTTGCGGGCCTTGCGGGCCATGGTGGGTACCTCATCTCATCTCGATTGCTCCGCCGGAGTCTGCCACGCGGCCGGGCGGCCCGACCGGTCACCGTAAGGTTCCGCCCGTGTCCACACTGAGCGAGCTGGTCGCCGCGCACACCAGTTTGTCCGGGGTGGCCGTCGACCACCTGCAACGGCTGGTCGCCGAGTGGCAGATGCTGGCCGACCTGTCGTTCGCCGACTTCATGTTGTGGCTGCCGCTCCCGGCCACCGATCCCGAGGCCGACGGTGACGTGCGGTTCCTGTGCATCGCGCAGGCCCGGCCGACCACGGCGCCCACCGCGCACCCCGAGGACGCCGTGGGCCGCAGCTTCGCCGAGCCGGAGAACGGCCAGCTGCGCCGGGCCATCGCCGACCGGCGGATCTGCCGCGAGGAGGACCCGCGCTGGGAGCACGGCGTCCCGGTGCGCCGGGAGACCATCCCGGTGCTCAAGGACAACGTGGTGCTCGCGGTGCTCTCCCGGGACACCAACCTGGCCGTGGCCCGGGTGCCGAGCCCGCTGGAGATCGCCTACCTGGGCGGGGCGGCCGACCTCTGCCAGATGATCGCCGACGGGACCTTCCCGGCGTCCGAGGCGGTGGTGGACACCCAGACCAACCCGCGGGTCGGGGACGGGCTGATCCGGCTGGACAGCGGCGGGCGGGTGGTGTTCGCCAGCCCGAACGCGCTGTCCGCCTACCACCGCATGGGCCACGGTTCCGACCTCACCGGGGTGGTGCTGAGCAGCGTCACCCGGCCGCTGGTGCGGGACCCGTTCGACGCCAGCGAGGTGGTCAGCCGGATCCGCTCGGCGCTCGACGGGCGGCCGTCGCTGCGGATGGAGCTGGAGGCCGGCGGCGCCACGATGCTGCTGCGCGCCCTGCCGCTGCGCCCGCAGGGGGCCCCGGCCGGGGCGTTGGTGCTGGTCCGCGACGTGACCGAGGTCAAGCGGCGGGACCGGGCGCTGCTCACCAAGGACGCCACCATCCGGGAGATCCACCACCGGGTGAAGAACAACCTGCAGACGGTCGCCGCGCTGCTGCGGCTGCAGTCCCGGCGGACCACCAGCCAGGAGGCCAAGGAGGCGCTGGCCGAGTCGGTGCGCCGGGTGACCTCGATCGCGCTGGTGCACGAGACGCTGTCGATGTCCGTCGACGAGCGGTTGGACCTGGACGAGGTGGTCGACCGGGTGATCCCGATGGTCGGTGAGGTGGCCGCGACCGAGTCGGTGGTCACCCTGCGCCGGGACGGCAGCTTCGGGGTGGTGGCCGCCGCGCTGGCCACCCCGCTGGTCATGGTGCTCACCGAGCTGGTGCACAACGCCCTGGAGCATGCCTACCAGGCGGGCGCGCACGGTGAAGTGGTCGTATCCGTGCGCCGAACGGCGGGTTGGCTGGACGTGGTGGTCAGCGACGACGGCCGGGGGCTGCCGCCGGAGTTCTCCCTGGAGGCGTCCAACGGGCTGGGGCTGCAGATCGTCCGCACCCTGGTGGAGTCCGAACTGGACGCCACCCTGACCATGCGCCCCCGCGAACCGCGAGGCACCGACGCCGTCCTCCGAGTGCCGCTCATCCGGCCGTAGGCCCCGGGAGCTGAGGCGTCGCCTGGCAAGGCCGCAGGAGCCGACGCGTGCCGTCGTTGCACGCGAGGCGACGAGAACGCCGCCAGGCGGCGGCTCAGACCCGGGGCCCGGAAATGACCGCGGGCCCGTCGCTTGGCGACGGGCCCGGGGATCGGGGAGCGCTTTGTGCTCTTGGGCTCTCAGGCCCCGCTGTGTGCCCGGGTGCGGGCGTTGCGGCGCTTGAGGGCGCGGCGCTCGTCTTCACTCATGCCGCCCCACACACCGGCATCCTGGCCGCTCTCCAGCGCCCAGCTCAGGCATTCGGTGTTCACGGGGCAGCGCCGACAGACCGTCTTGGCCTCGGCGATCTGCAGCAGTGCCGGGCCGGAGGTTCCTACCGGGAAGAACAGCTCCGGGTCCTCGTCACGGCAGCTCGCGCGGTGGCGCCAGTCCATGATTGCTCTGCTCCTTGCTTCTGCGCTTTCGTGTGCGCACGATCTCGGGTCGGTCCCTTGGTGTGGGCCGCTTGTGAATTCTTTCACGAGCTACCCCAGTCTTCAACATTTTTGGACTGGTCAGGTGAGACCTTCCCCACCCGTTCATCGCAATACCAGGTACCGCGCAAGTACTGCGCGTCACCGACTACGCTGAACGTCTGACCCGGTCCGCCGGCTCCGACCCGATTGCTCGAGCCGGTGCCGACCGGTGCCGAGGGCGCGCCTCGGCGGCGTTCGTGCTTCCGAGTACAACGTTGAACGATCACGGGCCGTAATGCGAGCCCCAACGGGATCGACGGTTATGCGCTGTCGGTGAATGGACGAAAAGCCCCTGGACACGGGGGCCGAGCGGTCGTCGAGCGCGGCGAAGTGCGCTTCTCACACGACGACGCGTAGTGCCGAGGGCACCGCGACGAACTCCATCTCGCTGCGTTCTCCCAGGTAGTCGCCGTCCACCTGAAGGGCTACCGGGGTCGGGCTGCTCACTCGAATGAGTGGCAATGCGTCATGCCGAACTACATTTGCGCCATTCGGGTCGCCGTGGGCGCGCAACATCTCGCGCAATACCGGGGCGATCGTGCCCAGACCCAGATGGAGCAAGGCAAAGAGCGCCAAGCCGTCCGTCTCCATGCATCCGGGGTTGGACCGGACCGGACGATTGCCCAGGTAGGTCCAGGGATCGGTGTTGCACACCAGCCCCAACCGCACCCCTGGTACCGGATCATGACCGGGTATCTCGATGGTCAACTCCGACGGCCGGCGGCGCTGGCGGAGGTACTGCCGCAACGCGGTCCGGGCGTACCGGCCCGGGCTGGCCTCGAGGCCCTTGGCCCGGGCCCGCTCCACGTCGGCCACCACGTCGGCGTCCCAGCCCATGCCGGCGTTGAAGGTGAACCACCGGTCGTCCGCCCGGCCGAGACCGACCGTTCGGCTACGGCCCGCCGCCAGCGCGTCCAGCAGCGCCGCGCCGGCCTCCAGCGGGTCGCACGGCATACCGAGGGCGCGGGCGAAGACGTTCGCCGAGCCGCCGGGGATCACGGCCAGGGTCGGGCTGCCCGGCGCCGGCCCGTCGGATCCCGCGCCCGGGGGCACGGCCTCGAGCATCCCGTTGACGACCTCGTTCACCGTGCCGTCGCCGCCGTGCGCGATCACCAGCTCGACCCCGGCCCGGACGGCGGCGGCCACCGCCTCGGCGGCGTGCCCCCGGTACCGGGTCTGCAGGACGTCCAGCTTGAGCTCGCTGGCCAGCGCGTGCGCCAGCACGTCCCGGCCGGCGGCGGTCGTCGAGGTCGCCTGCGGGTTCACCACGAGCAGCGAGCGCACAGTGCGCAGCCTAGCGGCCCGCCGCTCCCACTAGGGTCGTCTCCGTGACGAAGGGATCACCCGGGACTACGGGATCGGCGGACCTGGGCCCACCCACCCCGGTCCGGCTGGCCGGGTGGCTGACCGGGCTCGAGGGGCTGGTCGTCCTCGGCCTCGCCGGGTTCATCGTGCTCAGCCGGGACCAGGCGACCATCGGCCTGCGGGCGGTGCTCGGCCAGGCCGGGTTCGTCGCGTTCTTCGGTGTCCTCATGCTGGCCGTCGCGGCCGGCCTGGTGCGGGGCCGGTCCTGGGCCCGTACCCCGGGCATCCTGATCCAGGCGCTGCTGCTCCCGGCGATGTTCTCCCTGCTCGGACCGTCCGGTCAGGTGCTGGTCGGGCTGGTCGGCGGAGCGGTGGCGATCACCGGTCTGGTGCTGCTGCTGGGCCGTCCGGCCCGGGCCTGGGCCGAACGCCGGCACCAGCTCGGCCAGGACTGACCCGTATCCGTCCGGCGGGGGGTCGGGCTGCTCCGATCGGCGGGCTGCAACTCATCGACGTCACACGTTAACGTCGGAGCGGCCGCGGGCGAGGAGTACGTATGACCTACGCATGGGGGCGGTCACAGCCGTCTCCCGATGTCGCCACGGCCGGTGACCACGCGTGCGGAGACATCGACGCGATCGTGGCCGGGTTCGAGCACCTCCCGGCCGCGATCTTCGTGCTGGACGGCCCCGACCACGTGCACGCGGCGGTGAACCGGTCCGCGCGGTTGATGGCCGGCCCGCACCGCGAGGTGCTCGGCCGCCGCTTCTCCGAGGTCGTGCCGGACGTCGAGGGTCAGCGGATCGGGGAGATCCTGGACGAGGTCTACACCACCGGCCAGCCGGTCACCCGCGAGGAGTGGCGGATCTTCCTGGACCCGGACGGCGACGGGGAGCTCAACGAGTTCTTCGTCAGCTTCACCGTGGTGCCCACCGAGTACCCGGACGGTGAGCCGCGCGGGGTGGTGGCCCGCTTCGTGGACGTGACCGCCGAGGTGGTCGAGCGCCGGGAGGAGCTGACCGAGGCCACCCAGCGGTACCGGGAGGCGCGGGACCTGGCCCTGGCCCTGCAGCGCAGCCTGCTCCCGGCCGCGCTCCCGGTGCTGCCGCGGACCCGGCTGGCGGCGCACTACCTGGTGGCCAGCGGTGAGCACGCGGCCGGTGGGGACTGGTTCGACGCGGTGGTGCTGCCGGACGGCCGGCTGGCCCTGAGCGTGGGCGACGTGGTCGGGCACGGGGCGCGGGCGTCGGCGGTGATGGGCCAGATCCGCGCGGTGCTCTCGGAGTTCGTGCTGGACAGCCAGGACGTGGCGCAGGTGCTGGCCCGGCTGGACCGTTTCGTCGAGCGGGTGCCCGGCGCGGGGGCGACGACGGTGTGCCTGGCCGTGCTGGACCCGGTCGCCGGCAGCCTGACCTACGCCTGCGCCGGACATCCACCGCCGATGCTGGTCGGCGCCGAGGGCAAGGCCTCCTTCCTTCCCCTCCCGTCCGGTGGGCCGCTGGGCACCGCCGGACCGCCGCCGGTCGCGCAGACCGTGCAGCTCTCCGCCGGTGACCTGCTGCTGCTCTACACCGACGGCCTGGTGGAACGGCCCGGGCAGACCCTGGAGGAGGGGATGGCCCAGCTCGGGCGGGCCGCCGCCGACGCGCTGATCCACGCCACCCCGGAGCTGATGGCGGCGGCCACCCCGGACCGGGTCTGCGGGCTGACCCTGGAGCGGATGACCGCCGACGGCTACTCCGACGACGTCACCCTGCTCGCCGCCCAGTGGACCGACCCGATCGACCTGGCGTTCGAGATGGACCTGGAGGCGCGGCCACACGAGCTCGGACCGCTCCGGCACCGGCTGGTCAGCTGGCTGGAGGGCCTGGGCGCCGGGGACGGGGACATCGAGCACGTCCAGCTGGCGGTGCTGGAGGCGGCCACCAACGTCGTCGAGCACGCCTACATCGGCGACGGCGGGCGGATGTCGGTGATCGGGGAGCTCGACCGCTCCGGCCGGGTCTGCCTGACCGTGGAGGACGCCGGCTCGTGGCGGCCCCCGCCGCCGGAGCCGGGGCTGCGCGGGCGCGGCTTCATGCTCATCCGCAACTGCATGGACACCGTCGAGATCGAGCAGTCGGCCGCCGGCACCTCGGTGATGATGGACCGGGTACTGCGCCGCTCGCCGGTGCTGGTGCCCAACTCCCGCCCGGTCAGCGGCCACGCCGGGCGCGCCGGCCGGCTGGAGGTGGAGCTGGCGGTGACCGAGTCGCACCCGCTGGTGACGGTGTCCGGGCCGGTCGACATCAGCACGGTCGGGGAGCTGCAGCGGGTCCTGCACCGGGCGGGTCGCGGCGGTGTCCTCCCGCTCACCGTCGACGTCACCGGGGTCAGCCACCTGGCCAGCAGCGGCGTCCAGCTGCTGTTCCGGCTCGGCGAGCAGATGGCCGCCGACGCCCGGGAGCTCCGGCTGATCTCACCCGCCGGGACGCCGGCCCGGCAGGTCCTGGAGCTGACCGGACTGGAGCATCTGGTACACACCGAGGCATGACCACCACGATCACCCGGGCGCACGACACCGCCGACGAGCTGTTCGCCCGCCACGACGGGGTGTTCGGCCCCGACACCGCCACCTACCGCGGGCACGTGCACCGGGTGATCGGGCTGGTCGGCCTGCAGGTCGAGGTACCCGACGAAGTGGCCGGGGCGCTCGGGGTGGCGGCGTTCTTCCACGACGCCGGGATCTGGTTCGACGGCACCTGGGACTACCTGCCGCCCTCGTCGCGGCGGGCCGCCGAGGAGCTGGGGGCCGACGGCGCCCGGCACGTGCCCCTGGTCACCGCGCTGATCGACGAGCACCACCGGCTGCGGAAGGCCCGGCACGACGACCCGATGGTGGAGGCCTTCCGCCGGGCCGACCTCACCGACGTGGCGAACGGGCTGGTCCCCGCGCCCGGGGTGCCGAGGCGGGCGTACAAGGAGCTGACCGGGCGCTTCCCCTGCCGGGGCTTCCGGCCGATGCTGGCCCGGGCGTTCGTCGCCGGCCTGCGCGAGGCGCCGCTGCGCCCGATGCCGATGATCAAGCTGTAGGTCGCCCCCGGGCACTAGGTTCGTCCCATGAGCCGCTGGTCACTGCCGCCCACCGCGATCCCGACGGCGTGGTTCAACGTCGTCCCGCACCTGGCGAACCCGCCCCAGCCCCCGCTGCACCCGGGTACCCGGGAGCCGGTCGGACCCGACGACCTGGCCCCGCTGTTCCCGATGGCGCTGATCGGGCAGGAGGTGAGCGCCGAGCCGTGGATCGAGGTCCCCGGCGAGGTGCTGGACATCCTGCGGCTGTGGCGGCCCACCCCGCTGGTCCGGGCGACCCGCCTGGAGCGGGCGTTGGACACCCCGGCGCGCATCTACTTCAAGGACGAGTCGGTGTCCCCGGCCGGCAGCCACAAGACCAACACCGCCGTCCCACAGGCGTTCTACAACCAGCGGGACGGCATCACCCGGCTCACCACCGAGACCGGCGCCGGCCAGTGGGGCACCGCCCTGTCGTTCGCCTGCGCGCAGTTCGACCTCGACCTCAAGGTCTACATGGTGCGGGCCTCCTACCAGCAGAAGCCGTACCGCAAGATCGCCATGGAGACCTGGGGCGCCGAGGTGGTCGACTCCCCGGTCGAGGCGCCCGACCACCCCGGCTCGCTCGGTTCGGCGATCTCCGACGCGGTCCGGGACGCGGTGGGTCGCGACGACTCGCACTACTCGCTCGGGTCGGTGCTCAACCACGTGCTGCTGCACCAGACGGTGATCGGGCTGGAGGCGAAGGAGCAGCTGGAGCTGGCCGGGGAGCGGCTGCCCGACGTGGTGATCGCGCCCTGCGGTGGCGGCTCCAACCTGGGCGGGATCGCCTTCCCGTTCGTGCCCGACGCCGGCGTGCGGCTGCTCGCGGTGGAGCCGATGTCCTGCCCGACGCTGACCCGGGGCACCTTCGAGTACGACTTCGGCGACGTCGCCGGGCTCACCCCGCTGCTGCCGATGTACACCCTCGGCCACGACTTCGTGCCGCCCTCGATCCACGCGGGCGGGCTGCGCTACCACGGCGACTCGCCGCTGATCTCCCAGCTGGTGCGGGACGGGCGGATGGAGGCGATCGCCTACCCGCAGGGGAAGGTGTTCGAGGCCGCCGTCCAGTTCGCCCGGACCGAGGGCAAGATCCCGGCGCCGGAGTGCGGGCACGCCATCCGGGCGGCGGTCGACGAGGCGCTGGCGGCCAGGGAGACCGGGCAGGAGCGGGTGATCCTGTTCAACTACTGCGGGCACGGTTTCCTCGACCTGGCCGCCTACGACGAGTACAACCACGGGCGGCTGATCGACGAGCAGGGCTGGCCGTAATCCAACGTCAACGTTGGAGTTGACTAGAGGCGGTCCGGGGTGGACACTGGACCGCATGTACACACCTCGGGAGACCGGGCCGTTCGCGGGCCTGAAACTGATCGACGCGGACACCCACCTGACCGAGGCCGTCGACCTGTGGACGAAGCGGGCCCCGGCCAAGTACAAGGACCGGGTGCCGCAGGTGGCGGTCGACCCTTCGGACGGCGTGCGCTACTGGTGGGCCGACGGCCAGAGGCTGGGCAAGGACTCCAGCGTCGCCTTCGTGCACAAGAACGGGAACAAGATCCCGTACTACCAGGCCGACTTCATGGGTGGTCCCAAGGAGGACATCCACGACGCGGCCACCGACGCCAAGGCGCGGCTCGAGCTGATGGACCAGATGGGCATCTACGCCCAGATCGTCTACCCGAACATCATGGGCTTCGCCGCCCCCGCGATGATCCAGAAGCTGGACCGGGAGCTGGCCTACACCGTCGTGGCCATCTACAACGACGCGATGGCCGAGTGGCAGGCCGAGGCCGGCGGCAAGCGGCTGCTGCCCCAGGCGGTGCTGCCGTTCTGGGACATCGAGGCCTCGGTGAAGGAGGCCATCCGGATCAAGGACATCGGTCTGACCGGGGTGAACATGGCCGGCGAGCCGCACATGGGCGGCCTGCCCGATCTCGGCCAGCCGGCCTGGGACCCGCTCTACGAGGTGCTCTCCGACCTGGAGCTGCCGATCGACATCCACATCGGCTCGCGCAACTACTCCGACCACCCGGCCTACGGGGCGGCCTGGCCGTCCCTGCCGGAGCGGGCGGCCAAGCCGGTGCGCTCGGTGCAGACCGAGCTCTCCAACTCCCGGTTCATCGCCAACATGGTGGCCAGCGACCTGCTCATCCGGTGGCCCAAGCTGAACTGGGTGTCGGTGGAGAGCGGCATCGGCTGGATCCCGTACGTGCTCGAGCGGGTGGACTACGAGTACCGCGAGGAGTTCGTCGGGGTGGGCGACCCGGAGCTGCCGCCGGCCAAGGAGATGTTCCAGAAGGGCGTGTACGGCACGTTCTGGTTCGAGACGGCCGGCCCGCTGGACCTGCTCGACCACATGGGCGCGGACAACATCATGTGGGAGACCGACTTCCCGCACCCGACCAGCCTGTACCCGTCCCCGGTGGAGCGGTCCGAGGAGAAGCTGGCCGGCCTCAAGCCGGACGTCATCCGCAAGATCATGCAGGACAACGCGGCCCGGCTGTACAAGATCGAGGTCTGAGCCGGGTCAACCCACCGGGGGCACCTGGTGCTGGGCCACCCAGCTCAGCGCCTGGGTGGCCATCAGGGTCAGCGCCGCGACCAGCCACGGGGCCTGCCGGTCGATCCGCGGCTGGGCGGCCAGTGCGCTGAACACGAACAGCGCGACCGGCTGGGCGACGATGGCGTAGAGGTCCCAGTCGGCGTACTGGCCCAGCTGCGCCTTCCACAGCACGACCATCAGCAGCGGGCCGACGGCGGCGACGCCGAGGAAGCGCGCGTACCGGTCGCGGGGCCGGGCGGCCCGGCCGAGGAGGGACGGCAGCAGCACCACCGCCGGGGCCAGCAGCAGCAACAGTTGCAGCTGGGCCCACAGGTAGTGGGCGGACGGCGGGGCGAGCATCGCGCCGTAGTGGCCGCCGTTCGCGCCGGCCTGGCTGTGCGTGAGCAGGTTGTCGATCGGCAGGCCGTGGCCGTTGAACCAGTACAGCGCGCCGGCCAGCAGCAGCGGGGCGGCCAGCAGGGCGGCCACCGCGTCCGCCCGGGCGCCGCGCCGCCAGGCGAGGTAGGCCAGCACCAGCAGCGAGGGCGCCAGGTCCAGCGCCTCGAGGTGGAACAGCACGGCCGTCCCGAGGGTCACCGCGACCGGCCACAACCGGGCCCCGGGCCGGTCCAGGTAGCGCAGCCCGGCGGTCAGGTAGCCCAGGACCAGGACGTTGGTCAGGGTGTAGTTCTCCACGTCGCCGAAGAAGACGAGCACCCAGCCGCCGGCGAACAGCCCGGCCACCACCAGCGGCCACCGTCCGGCCGGGAACCGCCGGCGCAGGCCCAGGGCCAGGTACACCGCGACCCCGCCGGCCAGGCATGAGGTCAGGCGGTAGGTCTGCGCGACGTCCCAGCCCCAGGTGTCGCGCAGCAGCTCCCAGAGCCGGCAGTGCAGGTAGAGCTCCAGCATCTCGTCGTGGGTGACGAAGGCGTGCCCGCTGGCCAGCGCGGCCGCGAACTTCTGCTGCAGCAGGCTGCCGTCCAGGTTCTCCTGCCGGCTGCTGGCCAGCCAGAACACCGGTACGGACAGCGCGGCGACGCCCGGTCGGGCCGCCGGCGCCCGGTCCAGCAGCGCCCCGAACGCGACCACCGCGGCGCGGGCCCGGCCGGGCCAGCGGGCGACCGCCGCCCCGGCCAGCACGGCCAGCGCCGCGAACACCCACGGCCCGGGCTGGGGCAGGAACGCCCAGTGGTCCACCCCGAGCCAGCGGGTGTCGGCGCCGCTCCCGGACGAGACGTGCGCGGACGCCGGCGCCGAGGCGGGGGCGCTGACCGCCCGCCACAGGTAGGTCAGCCCGAGTGCGCAGGTCACGGCCGCGATCAGCGCGGTGGTCGACGTCGCGCGGTGCGCTCCCCGGCGAGGTTCACGGTCCGGTTCACGGGCGGCGGCGGGCGGTGCGGAGGGTGCGGGGGCCGGCACCTCAGCCGGCCGGGTGGGTGTGCTCACGGGGCTCGACCATGGCACACCGGGCGCCCGGGATCCCAATCGTGGCCGGCCGGGCTCTCAGCATCGATGATGGACCCATGATCCGTACCGAGACCCACGGGCGCGTGGCCGTGATCCGCATCGAGCGGCCGGCCAAGCGCAACGCCATCGACAGCGTCACCACCGGGGAGCTCGACGCGGCGCTCAACGACTTCCAGGACGATCCCCGCTTCTGGGTGGGTGTGCTGACCGGTACCGCCGACGTGTTCTGCGCCGGCACCGACATCGTCGCCGGCCCGGGCGAACCCACCCGCCGGGGCGGCCCGTACGGGATCATCCGCCGCCGGCACACCAAGCCGCTGATCGCCGCGGTGGAGGGGCTGGCCCTCGGCGGCGGGTTCGAGATCGCCATGGCCTGTCACCTGGTGGTGGCCGCCCGGACCGCCGCGTTCGGCCTGCCGGAGACCCGGCGCGGGCTGGTGGCCAACTCCGGTGCCCTGCCCAGGGCTATGCGCTGCCTGCCGCTGAACCTGGCCCGGGAGCTGCTCGTGACCGGGGCCCGGCTGGACGCGCAACGCGCCTACGACGTCGGATTCGTCAACCGCCTGGCCGAGCCGGGGGAGGCGGTGGCCGTCGCCCTGGCGCTGGCCGAGGAGATCTGCGCGTCGTCGCCGGCGGCCGTCCGGGTCACGCTGCAGGCGCTCGACGAGCAGTGGGTCGCCGCCGAGGCGGTGGGGTGGGAGGCGACCACCCGGGCCGAGCAGCGGATCCGGACCGGCCCCGACTTCGCCGAGGGACTGACCGCGTTCGCCGAGAAGCGGGAGCCCCGCTGGACCGATCCCGAGCCCGGCCCGCCGGCCCCGGGACCCGGGGCGGTTCGTTGACCGGCGACCCGGTGGCGGACGGCGTGCTGCTGGTCGTCCTGGTGCTGGCGGTGGTGCTCAGCGTGGGTCTGCTGGTGTCCGGGCGGGACGGCGCGCTGGGCTACCTCGGTGGCCGGGAGTCCGAGCTGGCGCACGTGCTGATGAACGCCGTCATGGCCTGGATGCTGACGCCGCTGTTCACCGGCGGCGCCGGGACCCTGGTGGTGGTGCTGTTCGGGGTCACGGCGGCGGTGTTCGCCGGGCTGCTGGTGCTGGGCTTCGCGGGTCCGGGCCACTGGCGGGAGCGGCGGCCGGCGTCCGCGTACCACCTGGTGGCGTCGCTGGCCATGGTGTACGCGACGGTCCGGATGACGGGCACCGGGAGCGCGCACCACGGGCACGACATGCCGGGGATGGACATGTCCGGGATGGACATGTCGGGGATGGACATGGCGCCGCCGGTCTCGGGGCCGGCCTGGGTGCTGGCGGTGCTCTTCGCGCTGGACGCGGTCGGCACCGCGATCGTGGTGGCGGCCGCGCCGGACACCGTCCTCGCCCGCGCCGCCGCCCCGGGTCAGGCGGCGCCCGGACCGGAGCCGGGGTTGCGCCGCCGGCTGCGGGTCGCGGCGGTGCCGCACGTGGTGATGGACGTGGCGATGGTCGTCATGCTGCTCGGGCCGCACCGGGCCTGAGCGTCAACCAGTGAGCGTCACGGTGCGGCGGGCCGGCGGGGCGAACGTCGGCTCCGGGGCCGGCCGCCGGCGCAGCCACGACCAGGCGGCGGTCGACCCCCGCCGGACCAGGGCGTACAGGTAGAGGACGGCGACGCAGCAGGCCATCGGTGTCAGCCCGCCGGGTACAGCCGGACCCGGGTGCGCGCCGGCAGGTCGACGGTGACCACCGCGCGTCCCTGGGCATCGGCGGTCACCAGATCACCGTTCTCCAGCCGGAAGCCGCCCGAGGGGGCCAGCCGGTCGATGACCAGGTCGAACCGTCCGCCGCCGGCGCCCGGGACGAGCTCCAGGTCGAGGTCCCGGCCGTCGGTGACCGCCCGGGCGACGAGCACCTCCGGGTAGGGGGCCTCGGCCAGCCGGGGGCCGGTCCGCCAGGCGGCGGGGCGGTCGCGGTGGGTGAGGTCGTGCCAGGCGTGCCGGCGGCTGAACCGGGCCATGGTGGCCATCATCGCCACGTACGGCGAGGCGTCGATGTGCAGGGCGCCGTCGCGGAGGGTCGGGGCGAAGTCCGCGTCCATCCGGGCCTTGGCGGCGGCGTAGATCTCCTCGTCGCCCATCTCCCGGGCGGCGATCATGATCGTGGCCAGGATGTAGACCTGGGTCGGGATCTTGTAGTTGCCGACGTCCACGATGTCGAACGCGCCCAGTTCGGCGATCTCCAGCCGCCCGTCGCGCACGCTCAGCCCGGGCCGGAACAGCTCCCAGCGGCGGGCCGCGACGGCCGGCAGGATCGGCGAGAGCAGCCAGGCGGCGTCCGCCTCGGTGAGCGACGACTTGGCCAGCCCGGGCACGGAGAGGCCCAGGGTGCTCGACCGCATGTTCAGCACCCGGTCGTCCGGGGTGGAGAACTCCTCGACCACCGCCCGGTCGAACGCCGCCCGGATCGGCCCGGCGTGGTCGGTGCCGTGCAGCCGGTCGTGCATCAGCGTCCCGGTCATCGCCAGCTCGTTGCAGTGCGGGTACACCCAGTTCGGCTCGCAGGGGAACATGCACAGCGGGGCCCCGGCCCAGTTGTCCACCAGCCGCTGGACCACCTTCGGGTAGTCGTACGGGTAGGCGTGCCGGCCGTCGTCGAAGGCCAGCGCGTCGGGCCGGCTGTAGCGGGTGTCCCCGGTGGCGGTCTCGAAGGCGCCGAGGTGCGCGGCGAAGAACCCGGTCAGCATGATGTTGTCGCGGACCATCGGGTCGGGGTTCCAGCGCAGGTTGCCGAGGAGGTTCTCCCACCGCCAGTACGTCCAGACCCGGGGGTGGGTCATCTTCTCGATCGCGTTGCGCTGCGCCTCCTCCAGGTAGCCGGAGAACGCGGGCGTGGTGGTGTACTGGGCCAGCGCGAGCGCCCAGCCGGCGGTGTTGAGCTGGTAGCGCCAGGCCGCCTCGCGGAACTGGTCGAGGGTGACGAACCCGTCGAAGCGGTCCAGCGGCTGCAGCATCAGGTCCAGCACGTAGCGCTGGTGGGCCAGGTCCTCGTCGGACAGCGGCGCGCTCACCGGCGGCGTGCCCTCGCGCACCGGCGGGGTCCAGGTGCGCCCGGCCAGCCGCTCGTTGCGGGCGACCACGTCCCGGCGGATCCGGCGGAACGCGGCCAGCCGGACCAGCCCGCCGACCACCAGCAGCGCACCCAGGGCGACCGGTACGCCGACCCGGGCGCCGGGCACGTCGGTGACCCCGTCGGCCAGGAGCGCGGCCCACACCGCCGTGCCCAGCCACACCAGGATCGGCAGCCACAGCGGGCTGAGCAGCCAGAACACCGTGAACGCGAGGAGGAAGCCGGCCAGCGCGACGATCGCCCACACCCAGTTGCCGGTGTAGACCAGCCCGCCCCCGGGCAGCAGCAGGCCCAGGCCGCCGGCCGTCGCGGCGGGCCCGAGGTCGAGGACCGCGCAGGCCAGGCCGAGGGCCCACGCCGCGCCGAGCACGGCGAACGTGCGGCGCATCCGGGCCCGGCTGCGCGGCCCGGCCAGCGAGCTGGGCTCCGGCAGCAGCGGGAACGCCTCGGGAGTCGCGCCCGGAGCGCGCTCGTCGGTCAGTGCCACGCCGCACCACCATCCCGGTCAAGAAACTGTTCGCTCAGCAAGTTACCGCACGGCGCCCTCCTCGTCACTCGTCGACCGCGCGGCGGGCGCCGACGAACCGCGCGTTGACATGAATGCGAGGACGCCTGATAATCGCTTAACACGAGCGACTATCGGTGATATCGACGGTGGTCGCCTGACGCTGGAGGACCGTCATGGCCGAAGCGGACATCCCAGGACCCGGCCTCGCGGCCCGACGCGCGGTGAACGGCACGACGCAGCGGCTGTGCGTGTGGTCGGGCGCGGTGATGATCGTGATGTGGCTGGGCGGGTTCTGGCTGCTGGCCGACTTCCTGCCGCCGCCCTCGCCGAACCTGACCGCCGAGGAGATCGCCCAGGTCTACCTGGGGCACACCAGCTCGATCCGCTGGGGCCTGATCTTCACGGTGATCGGCTGCGCGTTCCTCGGACCGTTCGTGGTGGCCATCTCCGCGCACATGCGCCGGATGGAGGGCCGCAACGCCCCGATGTCGCAGGTGCAGCTGATCCTGGGCGCGATCCTGGTGCTGGAGTTCTGCTTCCCGGTGATCATCATGCAGTCCGCGGCGTTCCGGGCCGACCGGAGCCCGCAGACCATCCAGACCCTGAACGACGTGGCCTGGCTGATCTTCCTGGCCCTGGTGTCCACGGCGATCCTGCAGGCGGCGTCGGTGGGCATCGCCATCCTGCGTGACCACCGGGCCGAGCCGATCATGCCGCGCTGGATGGGTTACCTGAGCGTGTTCACCTCGCTGTCCTGGGTCCCGGGCAGCTTCACCGTGTTCTTCAAGACCGGGCCGCTGGCCTGGGACGGGGTCTTCGTCTGGTGGCTGCCGGTGGGCACCTTCGCGGTATGGCTGGTGGCGATCACCCGGTGCATGCTGGTGGCCATCGCCAAGCAGGAGGCGGCCGGCGCCGAGGTGCCCGAGGACGCCTGGGAGCTGGCCGTCGAGCGGCGGATCGAGGCCCTCACCGCCGAGGTCGCCGAGCTGCGCGCCGCGCGAGGAGTCGATGCATGAGCGAGCTTGCGAGCGAATCAATGTCACAGCAGCACCGCGAAGCGCCGACCGAGCGCAGCGAGGGAGTGCGGTGAGCAAGTTCGCCAATCGGGAGATGCTGGCCGTACCGATGGGGGCCCGGGCGTCCGCCGGTCAGGTCTACTCCGGGGTGGCCCGGATGGCCGGCGCGCTGTGGTGCACCCGGGCCCGGGCGAACCCGGGCCGGCAGGCCGACACGGCACTGGTGGTCGTGCACCCGTCGTCCAACTTCATGGGGCACTACGCCCTGGAGGCCTGGGCCGAGCAGGGTGTCGACGCGGTGGCCATGACCACCCGCTACATCGGCAACGACAACCTGCTGCTGCTGGAGAACTGCGTCCTGGACATCGCCTCGGTGATCGGGTACCTGCGCGACGAGGGTTACCGGCGGGTGGTGCTGATCGGCAACTCCGGCGGCGGCGGGCTGGCCACCATGTACCAGGCCGAGGCCACCGTTCCCACCTGCACCAGTGCCCCGGGCGGCGCCGGACCGGACCTGACCACCGCCGAGCTGCCCAAGCCCGACCAGCTGGTGCTGCTCATGGCGCACTCCGGCCGGGCCCAGCTGCTGACCGAGTTCATCGACCCGTCGCTGCGCAGCGAGGACGACCCGTTCGACCGCGACCCCGAGCTGGACCTGTTCGCCCCCGGCCGAAGCCTGCCGCTGGACCGGGACTGGGTGGCCCGGTACCGGAAAGCCCAGGTGGCCCGCAACGAGCGGATCACCGACCTGGTGCTGGAACGCCTCAAGGCCGAGCAGGAACGCACCGGGGCGGTGGACGCCGACCTGCCGATGGTCGTGCACGCCACCTGCGCCGACCCGCGCAACGTGGACGTGACCATCGACCCGTCCGACCGCGAGCCCGGCACCCTGTGGGGCGACACCGCCGACGCCAACTACAAGCCGGTGACCCTGGGCCACTACTCGACGCTGCAGTCCTGGCTGTCCCAGTGGTCGCTGCGCACCACCCGGGGCTACGGGCCCGACCGGATGGGCGTGGTGGACGTCCCGGTGCACGTCATCTACGGCACCGCCGACCAGGCCTGCTTCCCGGAGCACGCGCAATCGCTCTACGACGCCGTGCCGCACGACCGCAAGAAGCTGACCGCGATCAAGGGCGGCCACCACTACCTCAACGGCCAGCCGGAGCAGACCCGGGAGATGGCCGAGGAGCTGGTGAGGTTCCTGGACGCATGACGGTTCTGGTCACCGGGGGTACCGGGTTCGTCGGCGCGTACGTGGTGCGCCGGCTGGTCGAGCGCGGGGAGCGGGTGGTCTGCTACGACCTGGCCCCGCACACCGCGCTGCTGGCCGACCTGTTCGGTGGTTCCGTCCCCGACGAGGTGAGCGTGGTGCGCGGTGACGTCACCGACGCGCACTTCCTGGCGCGCACCCTCAAGAAGCACGGGGTGGACCGGATCGCCCACCTGGCCGTGCTGCTCGGCGCCCCGGCCGAGCGGAACGTGCCGGCGGCGGTCCAGGTCAACGCCGTGGGCACGCTGAACGTCTTCGAGGCGGCCGCCCTGCTGGACGTCCGCAAGGTGGCCTGGACCAGCTCGATCGGGGTGTACGGCCCGCGCTCGCTGAACCCCGACGGGCGCATCGACGACGACTCGCTGCCCGACCCGCGCTCGGCGTACGGCGCCACCAAGACGCTGTGCGAGCACCTCGCGCGGCTCTACGACCGGCGGATCGCCGACGGGATCACCGGGGTCCGGTTCTCCACCGTCTACGGGTGGGGCAAGCAGCTGATCCCGGGCCGGGACACCGCGCTGGGCTGGCTGCCGGAGCTGATCGACAAGCCGGCCGGCGGCGTTCCCGGCCTGGTACCGGGGGGTGCCGGCGGCTTCGACTTCCAGTACGTGGAGGACGCCGCGCGGGCGCTGCTGGCCGCGCTGGACGCCCCGGGCACGGCAGGCCGCACCTACGTGACGCACGGCGACCAGCGGCCGGTCCGGGCGGCGTACGACCACGTGCGGTCGGTGCTGCCGGGCGCCGCGCTGGAGTACTCCGGCGAGCTGGGGGCGATGGTGTTCGGCGGGGACGGCTCGGGCACCCGGCTGATCTTCGGCGACCGGGTGACCGCCGCCGACCGCCTGTACGAGGCGAAGCGGTGCGAGCAGGAGATCGGCTACGCCCCGGAGTGGTCCATGGAGCGCGGCATCAGCGCGACGATCGACGCCATCCGCGCGGCGCCGCCGGGTTGACGGTCAACCCGGCACGGTCAGGTGCAGGCCGTAGGCGGTCTCGGCGGTGCGGTGGAACAGCTGCTCGCGCTCGCTCGGGGAGTAGCCGGCCGTGATCAGGTCGTAGGCGGCCCAGAGGGTGGGGTAGTCGCAGAGCCGGGCGTCGACCGGGAAGTTGGACTCGAACATGCACCGGTCGGGGCCGAAGGTGTCGATGCACCAGCGGACCTCCGGGCCCCAGTGCGCCGCGATCGCTTCGGCGTCCCCGGGCAGGCGTCCGGCGGCGGTGAGCGACGGGATGCCCAAGCCGCCCAGCTTGACCAGCACGTTCGGGCAGGTGGCCAGCTCCGCCATGTCCCGGCGCCACGCGGCCAGGGTGTCGGTGCGGCGCGGGCCGGTGTCCAGCGGGGCGCCCAGGTGGTCCAGGATCAGCACCCCGTCGGGGTGGGCCCGGGCCAGGGCGGTGAACTCCGGGATCTGCGGCTGGTAGATCCAGGTCTCGAAGGTGAGCCCCATCCGGTGCAGGACGCGCAGGCCCGCGTCGAAGGAGGCCAGCAGGCCGGGCCGGGGTGGGTAGCCGGCGTCCGGGAACGCCGGATCGTCGATCCACGCCGCCGGGTGCCGGACCCCGGCGAACCGGCCGTCACCGGCGCTTCGGTGGGCTTCGAGCACCGGCTCGACGGCCGCGCCGAGGGTGAGGTCGGCGAACCCGACGATCCGGTCCAGCAGCCCGGGCCGGTTCCCGAGGCCGGCCACCCAGGCCGTCTCGCCGACCGGGGCCAGCTCCGGCGGCGCGTCCTCGGTGTAGGCGTTGCGGGCCTGCACGTACACCGTCGCGGCCAGCCCGGGCACGCTCGCGGTGTCGGCGGCCAGCTCCGGCACCAGGTAGCGGTCGCCGGGGTAGTGCGGGTTCGGCCCGGGGAACAGGTGATGGTGGGCGTCGACGATCACCTGGTCGTCCAGTGGAACGGGACACCGAGGGTGGTGCCCGGGTCGGTGATCAGCAGGTCGTCGTCGCGGTCGGTCACCCGGACCCCGCACGACTCCAGGTGCGCGGCCGCCCGGTCCAGGTCGGCCACCCGGAAGGCGACCGCGTGCACTCCGGGACCGTTGGTCTCGAAGTCGACGTCCGGTGGCGAGCCCCGCCGGATGGCCACCGACAGCCGGACCACGGAGTCCCCGACCGCCACGTCGGTCCAGGCCAGGCCGGCCAACGGGGTGGCGCCGTCGGCCAGCCGCCGGCCGCCCAGGACGTCCACGAACAGCCGGACCGAGGCGTCGAGGTCGTCACACAGCAGGGCCAGGTACGCCGGCCCGCGCAACCCGAGCGGGTGCTCGCGCTCCCACCACGAACCGTCCCAGTCCGGGCGCAGCCGGGGGTCCAGGGCCTCGTAGCGGCTGCCGGCCAGCGGGGTGAACTGCAGCTGCACCCCGGTGTCCTTGGGGTGGGTGAACAGCGACTCCGCTGGTCCCGGGCGCGCGGTCACCGGGCCGTTCATGCCGTTGACCCGGATCCCGGCCGCCCGGCAGCGCTCCCACAGGCCGGGGCCGTCGTCGGTGTACCAGGCCAGCGAGTGCCAGTGAGCGCCGAACCGCCGGTAGTACTTCCCGAAGGAGCGGGTCTCCCAGCCGTCGGCGGTGAAGGTCGGGGACACCGGCTCCAGCACGGTGTCGGCCACCGCCACCAGCGCGGCGTCACGTTTCTCCGCCTCGAGGGTGTGCAGGGGCAGGAACGGGCGGGCGCCCAGCACGTCGCGGTACCAGGCCTCCGCCGCGGCGGCGTCGCTCACCGTGTGCGCGATGTGGAAGATGCGCCCGAGCATCAGGCCCGCTGCTCGTCGGTCACCAGGCCCCGCTCCTCGAGGTCGGCCAGCTCGTCAGCGGAGTAGCCGAGCAGCTCGCCGTAGACGTAGGCGTTGTCCTCGCCGAACCCGGGCAGCGGGCGGCCGTAGACCACCTCGAACCCGTCCGGCCGCCACGGGTGCCCGGGATAGCGGTGGGTGCCGACGGCCGGATGGGTCCGCTCCCGGAACCACTCCCGGGCGGCCAGGTGCTCGTCGTCCAGCAGCTGCCGCTCGGTGAGCACCTCGCCGGCCGGGACCCGCTCGGCCTGCAGCGCCGCCACCACGTCTTCCGGGTCGCGCTCGGCCACCCACGCGGCGATACCGGCCCGCAGCGCGTCCGCGTGCTCGTGTCGTCCGGCGGCGGTGTCCCCGTCGGCCAGCCAGTTCAGCTCCCCGACGACACGACGGAGCCCCGCCCAGTCCCGGTCGTCCCGGATGGAGATCGCCACCCAGCGGTCGTCCCCGGCCGCCCGGTACACGTCCTGCAGCAGGTGCGGGTCGGAGTTGCCCAGGATCGGCCGCACACCGGCGTTCATCTGCCAGTCCAGGAAGTACTCGCCGATGTCCTGCATGACGTTCTCCGCCTGGGCGAACTCGATCAGCCCGCCCCGCCCGGTCGACTCCCGGTCCCACAGCGCGGCCAGCACCGCGAACACCAACCCGGCCGGCGCCGCCTCGTCCATGTGGTAGTTGTCGCCGGCCGAGTCCGGGCCCTCGCCCTCGTAGCCGTCCAGCGCGGCGATCCCGACCAGCGAGTTGAAGTTCGGGCCGTAGCCGAGGTAGTTCGACAGCGGCCCGGACAGGCCCATCGGCGGCATCCGCGCGATGATCAGCCGGGGGAAGCGTTCCAGCAGCTCCTCGTGGCCCAGGCCCAGCTTGGCCAGGGTGGCGGTGGTGTTGTTCTCCACGAACACGTCGCTGATCGCCAGCAGTTCCAGCACCGCCCGGTGGCCCTCCGGGGTGTCCAGGTTCGCGCACGCGGACAGCTTGTTGCGGGCGTGCCAGTTGAACATGGCGTTGCGGTCGTACGGACGGGGCTCGGTGACCCGGTCGGGGAACATGTTGGCGTGCCAGCCGGCCTGCCGGGCCACCTCGGTGGTCAGCGCGGCGGAGGTCTGCCGGCTGGTCCGGTTGTTGCCCTCCACCCGGATCACCTCGGCGCCCAGGTCACCGAGCAGCGCGGCGGCACCCGGCCCGGACCAGGCCACGGTCAGATCGACGACCCGGACCCCGTCCAGCGGCTTCACCGGGTCACCTCCGCCAGGATCGAGTCGCGGTCGGCGTCCAGCAGCGGTGCGGTGCGGCGCAGGGCGTAACCGTCACGCATCCGCCACGGGGCGCCCAGGTACTCCAGCGTTCCGGCCTCCGGATGGTCTCCCGAGACGTAGAACCCGCGCTCGCGGAAGTGCGGGTGCTCGCGCAGCTCACCCATGCTCAGGAACGCGGTCACCGGGATCTTCGCCGCCTGCCCCTCCCGCATGATGTCCACCTTGAGCCGGGTCGAGCACCAGATCTTCAAGCGCTCGACGAACGGCTTCGCGTCCTCGCCCAGCGCTGAGCGGTCCTTGAACGCGTCCTCGAACCCGGTGTCGCCCTCGGCGATCAGGTTCACCAGCCGGTTCCAGAACGCGATGTTCGTGACGTAGAACATCAGGAAGCCGTCCTTGGCCTGGAACTTCCCGGTGAAGGTGAACTTGCCCCGGTGCGGGCTGGGGAACCCGCGCGGCGCGTTCGCCCCGGAGTAGGCCGCGGCCAGCAGGAACGACGCCCGCCGGTCGGTGCCCGACAGCAGCACCTCCTGCCCGGACACGTCGATCACCGAGCCGGTGCCGGTGCGCCGGGCGGCGAACACCCCGGCCATGGTGGCCGAACCCGCCGAGCGGCCGATCGTGTAGTGCTCCAGCAGGCCGGGCTTGCGCTGCGGGGCCCGGTGCGCGTCCCCGGTGGAGCTCATCGGCCCGCCGGCGGCCTGCAGCACCAGCCCGGTCGCCTCGTGGTCGCGCTTCGGGCCGGTCTGGCCGAACGCGCTGATCCGGGTGAGCACCAGCGTCGGGTTGATCTCGCGTAGTACCGAGGGGCCCAGGCCGAGCGACTCCAGGTGGCCGGGGCGGAACGACTCCACCACCGCGTCCGCCCGCTCGACCAGGGCCAGCAGGATGTCCCGGTCCTTCCAGAGGTCCAGCGCGATCGACCGCTTGTTGGTGTTCAGGTGCAGGAACAGCGCGCTGCGCTCGGGGTGCGGCGTCTCCCCGGGGAACGGCCCCCACGCCCGGGTCAGCGACCCCTCGCCGGGCTTCTCCACCTTGATCACGTCCGCGCCGAAGTCGGCGAACAGCTTGGTGGCGTACTCCCCGGCCACCCAGCGGGACAGGTCCAGCACCCGGACGCCGTTCAACACCTGCCTCATCCGAGCAGCCCGTTCTCCCGCTGCAACCACCCGGCCGCCACGTCGGCGTTGCCGCCCTGTACCTCGGCCACCTTGGCCCGCTCCGACCACAGGTGCAGGTCGGTCTCCCGGACGTACCCGATGCCGCCGTGCAACTGGTGCGCGGTCAGCGTGTTCCACTTGTAGGCCTCGCTGACCTGCATCTTCGCCACCGCCACCGCGCGGTGTGCGGGCACGCCGGCACTGGTCCGGGCGATCGCGTGCCAGGCGGCCAGCCGGGAGGCCTCCACCGCGATGCGCATGTTCGCGATGTGGTGCTGCGCGGCCTGGAACGAGCCGATGGCCCGGCCGAACTGCTCGCGGGTCTTGATGTAGTCGGCGGTCATCTCCAGCACGGCGGTGGCCCCACCGACCATCTCCATGCACTGCAGCGCGACGGCCGCATCGGCCACCCCGCGCAGCGCGTCGTCGTCGAACTCCGGCAGCACGTCGGTGTCCGGGATGAGCTGCCGGTCGAGGGTGATCCGGGTCTGCTTGTCCCCGGCGATCGTGGTCAGCGGGGTGCGGGTGCCCCCGTCGCGCAGCAGGAAGCCGAGGGTCCGCCCCTCCGCATCGCGCGCGCTCACCAGCACCACGTCGGCCAGCTCGCCGTTCGGTACGAACATCAGCGTCCCGGACAGCCGCCACCCGGCCCCCTCCCGGGACGCGGTGAGCGTCGGCGCCAGGTCACCGGCGTCCGAGGGGTTCCACAGCGCGTGCGACCCGGTGAGCTCGCCGGCGACCAGCGCGGTCAGCAGGTCCTTGCGCTGCTCGGCGGACCCCAGCCGCTGCAGTGCCACCCCGAACACACACGTCGAGTAGAACACCGTCGGGCACAGCGCCCGGCCGGCCTCCTCGAACAGCAGCCCCAGCTCGACCAGGCTCGCGCCCTCCCCGCCGTACTCCGGGTCCACGGCCAGGCCGAGCAGCCCGGACTGCGCCAGCACCCGCCACAGCTGCGCCGGGTAGCCGCTGGACTCCTTCATCGAGCGGACCAGGGTGGTCGGGCAGTGGTCGGTGAACAGCTCCCGCAGCACCGCCCGCAGCTCCACCTGCTCCGGCGTCAGCACGACCCTCATCGGCCGTACCCCGGCATCGCGTGGCCCCGGCGGGCGATGGAGTCGCGCAGCACCTCGTTGGTGCCGCCGCCGAAGCGCATCAGCGGCGCCTCCCGGTAGAGCTTCTCGAAGTGGCCGCGCCACGGGGCGTCCGCGCCGGTCAGCACCCCGTACGGGCCGAGGACCTGGGTGGCGACGTCGGCGATGCGCTGGCGCAGCTCGGTGGAGAACACCTTGAACGCGGTCACCGTCATGGTCGGGATCTCCCCGCTCTCCAGCAACGACGCCGCCTCCAGGCTCATCAGGCAGCAGATGTCCGCCTCGGCGTCGAGCTGGGTGATCCTGCGGCGGATGTCCGGGTCGTCGGCCGGCCGGCGCCCGTCCGGCAGCGTCGCCTTCGCCGCCGCGATCAGGTCGTCCACGGTGCGTCGCAGCCCGCCGGCATTCGACACCGCGCCCCGCTCCAGGTCCAGCGCCCCGGTGATGTACCGCCAGCCCTGGTTCACCTCGCCGATCAGGTTCTCCCGGGGCACCCGGACGTCGGTGAAGAACGCCTCGTTGGTCCGCATGTCGCTCCAGGTGATCAGCGGGCGGACCTCGATCCCCGGGGTGTCGATCGGGACGATGATCACCGAGATGCCCTGGTGCTTGGGCGCCGTCGGATCGGTGCGCACGCACAGCCACTCGTGGCTGGCCATGTGCGCGTAGCTGTTCCAGATCTTCTGCCCGTTGATCACCCACTCCGCGTCAGGACCGTCACCGTCCAGCACCGCGCTGGTGCGCAGGCTGGCCAGGTCGGTGCCGGCGTTCGGCTCGGAGTAGCCCACCGCCACGACCAGCTCCCCGGACGCGATCAGCGGCAGCCAGTCCTCCTGGTTCCGACGGGTGCCGTAGCGCATGATCATCGGGGCCAGCGAGGTGACCTCCAGGCCCGGCCGGTGCGCGCCGGCGTACTCGAACTCGTGGATCAGGATCTGCTGGTAGCTGGGCCCCTTGCCGCGCCCGCCGAACTCCTTCGGCCAGGTCAGGGAGAGCCACCCTCGGGCGCCGACCGCCTTCCAGAACGCCCGCTGCTCCGGCCCGAACGTCTCGAAGCCCAGCTCCTCGATCTCGGCCACCAGCTCGTCGGTCATCGCCTCGCCGAGGAAGGCCCGCACCTCGTCCCGCCAGGCCAGCTGCTCGCCGTCCAGATCGAAGATCACGTGGCGGCCCGGGCGGCTCTGTTGGACGCCGCGGCGTCCAGGCGGGACCAGCTCCAGGCGTACTGGTCGTCCTCGATCTCAGCGGCCGCCGTCCCCAGACGCAGCGGCTGGAAGGTGTCCACCATGACCGCGTACTCCTCGGTCCGCTGCGCGCCCAGGGACTTCTCCGCGCTGCCCGGCTGCGGTCCGTGGATGAAACCGGCCGGATGCAGGGAGATCGAGCCCTCGTCGATCCCGCTGCCGGCCCGGGACATGAAGTCGCCGTCCCAGTAGAACAGCACCTCGTCGGAGTCGACGTTGGCGTGGTTGTAGGGCACCTTCACCGCGTTGTGCCCGTAGTCGAACAGCCGGGGCACGAACGAGCACACCACGAAGCCCGGGCCCTCGAACTGCTGGTAGGTCGGCGGCGGCAGGTGCAGCGCCCCGGTGCGCGGCTGGAACTCCCGGATGTCCATCGCCCACGGGTAGTTGCAGCCGTCCCAGCCGACCACGTCGAACGGGTGGTTGTCGTAGGTGTAGAGGGTGCGGCCCTCCCGCGCGGTGACCACCACGTCCGCCGGGCCGTCCCCACCGTCCAGCAGCCCCTCGGGCAGCCGGACGTCCCGCTCGGTGTACGGCGCGCCGTCCAGCAGCTGGCCGGTGGGGGACAGGTAGCGCCCCGGGATCTTCACGTGCCCGGTCGCCTCGACGATCAGCAGCCGCAACGGCCCGTCGGTGACCACCCAGCGGTGCGTGGTCGAGCAGGGGATGACCACGTAGTCGCCGGGGTGCACGGCCAGCGAACCGAACGACGACTCCAGCACGGCCAGCCCGGCGGCCACGAACACCAGCTCGTCGCCCACCGCGTTGCGGTAGAGCGGGCTGCTCTCGGTCGCGGCGGCGAAGGCCAGGGTGACCTGCGCGTTCCCGGCCAGCACGACCCGGTCGGACACCGGGTCGCCGCGCCCGGGCAGGTCCTGGGTGCGCAGGTGGCGGGGCAGCAGCGGGGCGTTGCGGACGGTCGCGGTGTCCCGGTCGGGCAGGGCCCGCGCGGCCGAGATGGCCGTCGGGATCCGCCGGTGGTAGAGCCAGGACTGGCTGCCGCTGAACCCCTCCTCGCCCTGCAGCTCCTCGTGGTAGAGCTCCCCGGAGGGGCCGCGGAACTGCGAGTGTCGCTTGGCGGGAACCTCCCCGGAACGGTGGTAGTACATCGCGGCTCCCGTTCGTTTATCGCCTGCTATATTCGACTATCGCACTACGGTGACTCTTCGCGGGGCCCATGTCAAGGGCCGCCACGGGGTGAGAGGACGGCGCACGTGACGGCCCCGGACTACAGCTGGGCCGCCCGCGAGGACTGGGAGTCGGCCTGGCGGCCGGCGCTCGACGCGGTGGGCCGGGACTTCGGCGAAGGAGTTGCTCTGACCGGCGTGGACGACATCGAGGCCGGGCAGGTGCGGCGGTTCACCGAGCCGCTCGAGTTCGACTGCCCGCTGCACACCGACGCGGCCGTCGCCCGGGCGCACGGATACCCCGGGATCATCGCCCCGTACAGCGGGCTGGCCACCTGGACCTCCACCGGGGTCTGGCTGGCCGGGGAGGACGCCGCCTACACCGACGACGACCGCGACGCCCAGCCCCGGCTACGTCCCGGCGCCCGTTTCCCGTACATCGGGCCGCCGACCGACGCCGGGTTCGCCACCGACGTCACCTACACCTACGAGCGGCCGTTCCTGGTCGGCGACCGCCTCTCGGTACGCGGCCCGACCCTGCTCGCGGTGACCCCCAAGCAGACCAAGGTCGGCCGGGGCGCCTTCCTGACCTGGGAGTCGACCGTGCACGACCGCGACGGCGCGCTGGTCGCCACCATGCGGTTCGGCATGTACCGGTACGTGGCGGTCGAGTCGGCGGTGGACCGGTGACGGTCGACTGGTCGGTGCAGCGGTACTGGGCGGACGTGCACGAGGGCGATCCGGTGCCCGAGGTGGAGTTCCCGCTCACCGTGCACCGGCTCGTGGTCAGCGCCGCCGCCACGCACGACTTCGCGCCCATCCACCACAACCCCGACGTCGCCCGGGCCCAGGGGGCCGCCGACATCTACGCCAACAACGTGTTCCTGCAGGGCATGTGGGAGCGCACGGTCCGGGAGTTCATCGGGCTGGGCGGGGTGATCAGGCGGATCGGGCCGTTCCGGATGACCCGGTTCACCCTGGTCGGGCAGACCGCCGTGGTCGGCGGCTCGGTCCGGCGGACCTGGCGGGCCGACGGCCTCGGCTACGTCGAGCTGGACCTGCGCACCCGGGTGGCGGACGGGGACACGGTCGTCGGCGCCGTGCTGGTGACCCTGCCGGACCGGGCCGAGGTTCCGGGGCGCGACTCAGCCGAAGATCAGTGACATCCGGTCGGCCAGGTGGATGACCGCGTCGCCGAGCTTCTCGAACTCGTTGCTGCGGTCCCTCGGCACCACGCACCCCACGCTGGCGTCGCAGGCGCCGGAGATCACGATCGGCGCGCACACCCCGGCGAACCCGGGCAGCACCTCGCCGATGCTGACCGCGTAGCCCCGCCGGCGCGCCTCCTCGATCTCCGGGCGCTCACCGCGCCGGGGCGGCCGCGCGGCCAGGATGGCCATCCCGTGTGCGGCGACCGAGATCGGGTGCCGGGCCCCGGGGCGCATGCCCACCCGGAAGGTGCCCGACGGCGGCTCGATCGAGCCGATGGTGATCGTCTCCTCGCCGTCCGCAACGTGGTAGACGATCGTCGCGTTGAGCTCGGTGGCCGCCTCCAGCATCAGCGGGGTGGTGGCCAGCACCGCGTTGTTCGACACCGCCCGGGCCAGGGTGAAGACCGTGTAGCCGAGGCTGTAGCGGCCGTCCGGGGAGCGGGTGACGAAGCCGCGCTTGGCCAGGGTGACCAGCAGCCGGGCGGCGATCGAGCGGTGCAGGCCGTGCTCGCCGGCCAGCTCGGTGATGGTCATGCCGCTCGGCGCCCGGCTCAGCGTCTCCAGGATCTGCAGGCCCCGGTCGAGGGTCTGCGCGATCTGCCCGGTGCGGTAGTCCGCGTTCTCGGCGGTCACGAACCTCTCCTCAACCCGTTGCGGCCCGGCTACCTCAGCTTATCCGGCCGGTGGATCGTGACCGGGCGCCGGATCGGGTCGCCGAGCATTGACAGCGTCCGAGTCAGGCGCGAAAATAGTACTACGCGTGCGACTATCGGTGCCAGCCGTACCCGCCCTCACCGTCCGGGAGTTCGTTCCATGGCCGATGCCCCCGAGGTCGACTTCCTCGAGCCGAGCACGAACGAATGCCCCTACCCGGCCTACGACCTGCTGCGCGAGCAGGCCCCGGTCTACTTCGAGCCGCGCACCCAGATGTACGTGCTCACCCGCTACGCCGACGTCCGGGCCGTGCTCACCGACGCCAAGCGGTTCGTCTGCGGCAACCGCAAGCCCCCGCTGCGCTGGGAGCTGATGGAGCGGGTCTACCGGGAGCAGGGCGTGGTCCCCGGCCCCAGCCTGGGCAGCCTGGACAACCCCCGGCACAAGGAGCTGCGCAACCTCTACAACCACGCCTTCGCTCCGGCCCGGATCAACGAGCTGCGGCCCTTCATGGAGGACCTGGTGCACCACCTGCTCGACGGGATCGCCGAGCGGGGCACGGCCGAGTGGATCGACGCCTTCGCGGTCCCGTTCCCGCTCACCGTGATCGGCCACATCGTCGGAGTGGAGGACCAGGCCGACCTGCGCCGGATCAAGAAGTGGACCTTCGAGTGGATCACCCGCCGGGGCCTGATGCAGACCGACGAGCAGGTGGTGGAGAGCACGCTGCAGGAGGTCGAGGCGCAGCGGTTCTTCCAGCCGATCATCGACCGGCTGCGCGCGGTGGGTGACGGCACCCTGCTCTCGACCATGGTGCGCACCGAGATCCCGGAGTGGGGGCGCCGGCTGGACGACAGCGAGCTGGCCACCGCCACCCTGCAGGAGATGTTCGTGGCCGGGTTCGAGACCACGACCAGCCCGCTCGGTCAGGGGCTGAAGATCCTGATCGAGGAGCCGGCGGTGGCCGGGCGGCTGCGGGCGGACCGGTCGCTGCTGCCGGCGTTCGTCGAGGAGGTGCTGCGCATCGAGTCCCCGGTGCAGGGCCTGTTCCGCCGATGCGCCGAGGACGTGGAGCTGCACGGCGTGCACATCCCGGCCGGCTCGATGATCAACGTCCGGTACGGGGCGGCGAACCGGGACGCGGGCGAGTTCGAGGAGCCCGACGAGTTCCGGCTGGACCGGCCGAACGGGCGCCGGCACCTGGCGTTCGGCTCCGGCACCCACCTGTGCATGGGCGCCCCGCTGGCCCGGCTGGAGCTGAACGTGGCCTTCGAGGCGCTGCTGGAGCGGGCGGAACGGATGTGGTTCGTCGAGGGCGCCAACACCTTCGCCCACCGGCCCAACTTCGTCGTGCGCGGGCTGGCCGAGCTGCACGTCGGCCTGGACCTGCGGCCGGACCCGCGACCGACCCGTGCGGATCCGACATGACCGGGAACCGGGCGGGCCGGGAGGCGGCCCGGGCCAGGTACCGCGCCGAGCGGAACAAGCGGATCACCGGCGACCGGGGGGAGATCCCGGAGCTGGTCGGCGACCTGGCCCGCTACCTGGACGACCCCTACACCACCGCCGCGCCCCGCGAGCCGGTGCGCGACGAGGTGGACGCAGCGGTGGTCGGCGCCGGGCTGGGTGGGCTGCTGGCCGCCGCCCGGCTGCGCGAGGCCGGCGTCGAGCGGATCCGGCTGGTCGACGTGGCCGGTGACGTGGGCGGCGTCTGGTACTGGAACCGGTACCCGGGCTGCATGTGCGACATCGAGTCCTACATCTACCTGCCGCTGCTGGAGGAGGTCGGCTACGTCCCGACCCGCAAGTACGCGTGGGCGGCCGAGATCGCCGGCCACGCCCAGGCCATCGCCAAGCACTACGACCTCTACCCGGACGCGCTGTTCCACACCAAGGTCACCGCGGCGGTCTGGTCGCCGGCGGCCCGGCGCTGGACGGTCGACACCGACCGGGGGGACGAGATCTCCGCCCGGTTCATCGTGCTCACCAACGGCAACTTCAGCCTGCCCAAGCTGCCCGCCATCCCGGGTATCCGGACGTTCGCCGGGCGCTCCTTCCACACCAGCCGCTGGGACTACGGCTACACCGGCGGGGACGCGCACAGCGACCTGACCGGGCTGCGCGACAAGGTGGTCGGGGTGATCGGCACCGGAGCCACCGGCATCCAGTGCGTGCCGCCGCTGGGCCGCTCGGCCCGCCGGGTGTTCGTCTTCCAGCGCACCCCGTCCACCATCGCGGTACGGGCCAACGCCGACACCGACCCGGCCTGGGCCGCCTCCCTGCGGCCGGGCTGGCAGCGGGAGCGGATGGAGAACTTCACCCGGATCCTGAACGGCGCCCCGGTGTCCGAGGACCTGGTGGCCGACGGCTGGACCGACCTCTACACCGACCTGGTGGTGAACCCGGACTTCGCCCGTCTGGCGCCGGAGGAGCGGCCGGCCGCCATGGAGCGGGCCGACTTCGAGCGGATGGAGTCGATCCGGGCCCGCATCTCCGAGACGGTGCATGACCCGGCCACCGCCGAGGCGATGAAGCCCTGGTACCGCTACATGTGCAAGCGGCCGCTGTTCCACGACGAGTACCTGCCCGCGTTCAACCGACCGAACGTCACCCTGGTCGACACCGACGGGCGCGGCATCGAACGGATCGTGCCGGAAGGGGTCGTCGTCGACGGCCGGCTCTACGAGCTGGACTGCCTGATCTACGCCACCGGGTTCGAGATGAGCACCGCGTACACCCACCGCACCGGGTTCGAGGTGACCGGTCGCGACGGCGTCACGCTGACCCGGAAGTGGGCCGGCGGGCTGTCCACCCTGCACGGCCTGACCAGCCGGAACTTCCCCAATATGTTCGTCTTCCCCGGTCTGGACAGCCAGGGCACCGTGGTGTCCAACTTCGTGCACACGCTGAGCGAGAACGCCGCGCACACCGCCTACATCGTGCGCCGGGTCGGCGAGCTGGGGGCGTCCGGGTTCGAGGTGTCCGCGTCGGCCGAGGCGGAGTGGGTGCGGACGATCCTGGAGCGCCGGATCGACCGCACCGCGTTCTTCGCCGAGTGCACCCCCGGCTGGCTGAACGCCGAGGGGCACCTGGACGAGCGGCCGAAGCAGAACGCCAACTTCGGCGGCGGCCCGATCGAGTTCTTCGAGCTGCTGCGCGCCTGGCGGGCCGACGGCACCCTGCCCGGCCTGGAGCTGATCTGAGGGTTCGTCGCGCGGTGCGGGGGCTCCGCCTGGTCCGCGCCGGTCAGGCGGTCGGGTCGAGAACGACCAGCTCGTCGAAGTAGCGGCGGTAGAAGCCTCGGTCCCGGGTCAGCAGCCGGTCGGCGTGTATTGCGGCGTGTGCGCCGATGAGGAAATCGGCGACGACCCTGGTCCGGGGGCCACCGGCCGCGCGATAGATGCGCCAGGCCGATGCGGCGGCGGAGGATGCCTCCTGGTCGATCGGGCTGAAGGTGACGCCGAGGGTGGTCATGGCCGACTCGGCCGCTCGGGGATATCCGAACGCAGCGCCGGTCTCGGCCCAGACGGCGTCGCAGACCAGGATCGCCCCGGCGGCCAGGCAGTCGTGCAAGGCCTTCCGTGAGGTGGGGCCGAACGTCGGGTCCGCTCCGAACACGTCGAGCAGGACGTTCGTGTCGACCGCTGTGATCACGGCAGCTCAGCCGGCCCACGCAGCTCGTCGAGCATCGCGTCGCTGGTGGCCGGCAGGGTGAGGATCCCGTAGACCGCGTCGACCGGGCTGCGGTCGAGGACCTTGCGGGCGACCAGGCGCCCGTCCTCGTCGGCGAACTCGAGCTCCTGTCCGGGTTCGATACCCAGCCGGTCCCGCAGCTGCTTCGGGATCGTGACCTGGCCCTTCTCGGACACCACTGCTTTCATACTTCAACGGTAGGAATTCGTAGTTGTCCTGTCAAACCTGAGCCGTGCGGACCCGGGCGGCGGCGCGGGCCCGGCGGGCGGGGGGCACATAGCGGCGCTCGACGGGTAGGGCGGCCACCAGGCGGCGGACGGTGGCCCGGATCCGGTCGTAGCGCCGCTGGTCGCGGTCGGACCAGGGCAGCCGGGCGGCCTCCCGGGCCGGCGGCGGCAGGTAGCCACGCATCAGCAGCCCGCCGAACCGGCCCAGCAGCGGCCCGACCGGGCCCCAGGCGGGGTGCAGGAAACCCGGCGTGCGCGGTGGCGGTGGGGGACCGGCGAAGGTGTCGAACAGCCGGTGCAGCGTCGGGTTGTCCTCCAGCCGGTCCAGCTGGTCCGCCCAGTACACCCGGAAGTCGTCGAGGGTCGGCGGCATGTGCGCGTCCCGCAGGCCGAGGATCCGGCCCGAGCGCAGGTGCTCGGCGTAGGCCGTGCGCTGCTGGGACTCGGTGAGCGGGGTGGCGTAGTGCTCGGCGGTGGTCAGCAGCCAGACGAAGCCGGTGGCGTGCACGAACCCGTAGGCGTCCGGGTTGAGCGCCGCGTACCGCTTCCCGTCCCGGCCGACCCCGGTGAACGACTTGTGCAGCTCCCACAGCCGCTCGCTCTCCGCGATCGCCCCGGGGGCGTCGTAGGTGCGCTTGAGCGTCGAGGTGACGAACATGCCGACCCGGCCCCACGGGTCGGTGTCGAAGATCGAGTGCTCACCGGTCCCGTCGGCCACCGTGGGGTGGAACTCCTGCATGATCAGCATGCCCGGGATGGTGATCATGCTGCGGATGTCGCCGGTCCAGTCCCACTTCAGGTCCCCGGGCCCGATCGGCTCCAGCGGGATGTCCGGCCGCACCGGGCTCAGCCCCGGGCGCGCGGGGTCAGGATCCGTCCGCGGGGGCCGTAGGGCTGCAGGTGCTTCGCCAGCGGTCCGTGCACGGCGTCGGCCACCGCGTCGACGTCCCACCCGCCGAGCTCCCGGGTCTCGCCGGGGGAGTCGGGCAGCGGCACCGACACCACCGTCCCCAGGGTCCGGCCGTCGAAGTGGAAGGCCTGGCCGGTGATGCCCTCGGCCAGCGGGGAGAGCAGGTAGGTGACCAGCGGCGCGACCGAGCTCGGCGGGGTGAGCCGGGTGCCGGGCCGGGCGTCGGCCTGCACCTCGGGCCGGTCGGTGGCCGCCACCATCGCCTCGACCATCGGGGTCAGCGCGGACGGCCAGATCGCGTTCACCCGGATCCCGACCGCCTCCAGCTCGACCGCGCAGGAGTAGGAGAACGAGGTCACCGCGCCCTTGGACGTCGAGTAGGCCACCGCCCTCGGCGACCCGGTGGCGCCGAGCGACCCGGCGTTCACGATGGCGCCGCCGCCGGCCGCCCGCATCACCCGGGTGGCGGCCAGCGTGCAGTACATCGGGCCCAGCACGTTGATCTCCAGCAGCCGCCGCCAGCGGGCCGGGTCGGACGCCCAGAGGTGCTCCTCGTAGTACACCCCGGCGTTGTTGACCAGCCCGTCCAGCCGGCCGAACTCCTCGACGCAGGCCGCGATCAGCGCGGCGGCGGCGTCCACCTCGGAGACGTCGTGGGTGTCCGCGACCGCCCGGCCGCCGCCGGCGCGGATCGCCCGGACCACGTCCTCGGCGGCCGCCGCGTCCACGTCGTTCACCACGACCGCCGCCCCGGCCGCCGCCGTGTGCTCGGCGTAGGCCCGCCCGAGGCCCTTGCCGGCCCCGGTGATCACCACGGCGTGCCCGGTGAGCACCGGCATCTCAGATGAACGGGACGTTGGTGGGCATCAGCCCGAGCATCATCCGGCCGCGCACCTCGGCGGCGATGGACGGGCGCATCATCGCGTGCAGGGTGCAGGTGGACAGGTCGCGGTAGAGCCGTTGCAGCGGGTTGAAGTCGGCCATCGCGGACGCGCCGGCCTGGGAGACGATCAGGTCCATGGCGGCCCGCAGGTTGGTCACCCCGACGCCGCAGTCGTGCTTGGCCCGGGCCCGCTGGGCGCCGTTCAGCTCGGCGCCCTCGTGCACGCACCGGTCGGCGTCGGCGGCCGCCCGGTGGGTCAGCAGGTCGGCGATGTCGATCTTCGAGGCGGCCTCGGCGAAGTCCAGCTGGGTGGTCGGGCACTCGATCTGCTTGAAGTAGTTGGTGTACTGGATGGACCGCTTGCGCAGCGACCCCATGGCGGTCTCCAGCGCGGCCTGGGCGATGCCGATCGGGGTGCCGGCGAACCACAGCGACTGGAACACGCTGTCCGGCACCTGGTGCAGGTCGAGCGTCGGCTGGGCCTTCATCATGTCGATCACCCGGTGCTCGGGGACGAAGACGTCGTCGCCGAACACCGTGTTGCTCCCGGTGCCGCGCATGCCCAGGGTGAACCAGGTGTCCTTGATGGTCAGCTCGGACATCGGCACCAGCAGGAAGCCGAACCCGGGGAAGTCGCTGCGGCCGTCGACCAGGTCGGCGGCCAGCAGGGTCCACTTGGCGTGGTAGCAGCCGCTGGCCCAGGGCCACTTGCCGCTGACCCGCCAGCCTCCCGGCACCTTCTCGGCCTTCTGTCCGGGGGTGAGGAAGCCGCAGCACGCCACGTTCGTGCCGTCCGACCACACCTCCTCCTGCACCTCGTCGCTCATCCGGGAGATCTGGAAGTTCGAGCCGGTGAAGATCGGGGTGAGCCAGCTGGCCGAGGAGCAGCCCCGGGCCAGCGCGGTGACCACTTCGAGCTGGGTGGTCATGTCGCCCTCGAAGCCGCCGAACCGCTCCGGCGCCCACAGCCCCAGGACGCCGGCGTCGGCCATCGCCTCGACGCTGGACTGCGGCAGCCGCCGGTCCTTGTCGGCCTGGGCGGCGTTCTCCCGGAGGAAGGGGACGATCGACTCGACCCGGTCCAGCAGCTCTCGCCGCCGGACCTCGAGCGACGGGGTCACGGCGCTGCTCATGATTGTCTCCTCGACTCGCCTCGGGCGCACGGAGTAACCGATAGTCGCACTGGCTAGCCGATTATTAAGGCACGGTGCGGCGATGTCAACGGGTGCGTCGGCCGGCCCGACCGGCACCGTCGAGCGGTTGACAGTGACGGCGGTTACGGCGATAGTTGAACGCAATGTGTGAATATCGGCGACTGGATGGGGAGAGCCTTCGATGAGCGACGCACTGGAGCAGCGGCTGCGGCGGCTGGAGGACCTCGAGGCGATCCGTCACCTCACCGCGCAGTACGCGCACATCGTGGACAAGGGCTACAACGGCAAGGGCAAGCTGAACGGCGAGGCCCTGCGGCCGATCTTCACCAAGGACGCCACCTGGACGAATGCCGCGTTCCGGGCGCAGGCCGAAGGCATCGACAACATCATCGTGCTGCTGGAGAAGTCGACCGAGGCGTTCGCCTTCGCCATGCACAGCTTCACCAACCCGGTGATCGAGGTCGACGGGGACACCGCGAAGGCGACCTGGCTGCTCTGGGTCGCGGTGAACATGGGCGCCGGCGGCAACGAGGTGTTCCAGAGCGAGGACCTGGTCTACGAGCGGACCGCCGAGGGCTGGCGGATCAAGACCCTGGACCTGCACTTCGGGCAGTTCCTCAACGGTTGACCGCACCGCCCGGCCCCAATCGAGGAGGATCGAGTGTCCGACCAGGTCGACCTGATGGACCCCGCGACCATCGAATGCCCCTACCCGGCGTACGAGCGGCTGCGGGACGAGGCGCCGGTCTACTTCGAGCCGACGCTCCAGATGTACGTGATCACCCGGTACGACGACGTCCGGGCGGTACTGCGGGACACCAAGCGGTTCGTGGTGAGCAACCGACGCATGCACCCCCGCCAGGACCTGATCAACGAGACCTTCGTCAAGGCCGGCGGCGTCGTGCCGGCGGCCGCGATGACCAACCTGGACAATCCCGAACACCGGGTGCTGCGCGGGCTCTACAACGACACGTTCGCCCCGGCCAGCATCGAGCGCCTCGCCGGCTACGTGACCGACCTGGCCCACCAGGTGATCGACCGGTTCATCGACCGGGGCCGGTGCGAGCTGATCCGGGACTTCACCACGCCGTTCCCGCTGGGGGTCATCGGGAACATCATGGGCATCGAGGACCCGGGCGACCTGGCCAGGATCAAGATCTGGACGGATGCCTGGGTCCAGCGGCGCGGCCTGCAGCAGAGCGACGCGGAGGTCGTCCGGACCACCGAGCTGGAGGTGGAGGCGCAGAAGTTCTTCCAGCCGATCATCGACCGGCTGCGGGAGGACCCCGAGGCCCCGGGCCTGCTCGGTGAGGTGGTGCGGGCGGTGGTCCCGGAGTGGGGCAACCGCCGGATGAACGACGCCGAAGCGCAGACCGCCTGCCTGCAGGAGATGTTCGTGGCCGGCGCCGAGACCACCACCAGCGCGTTCGGTCATGCCTTGAAGATCCTGATCGAGAACCGGGGGCTGCAGGAGCGGTTGCGGGCCGACCTGGACCTGGTGCCGGCGTTCGTCGAGGAGCTGCTGCGGTTCGAGTCCCCGGTGCAGAGCCACTTCCGCCGGGTCACCGCGGACGCGGAGATCCACGGCGTGCTGATCCCGGCCGGGTCGATGGTGAACATCCGGTACGCCTCGGCCAACCGGGACGACCGCCAGTTCGACGACCCGGAGGAGATCCGGCTGGACCGGCCGAACAGCGGCCGCCACCTCGGGTTCGGCCAGGGCACCCACCTGTGCCTGGGCGCGTCACTGGCGCGGCTGGAGCTGCGGATCGGCCTCCGGGCGCTGCTGGAGCGGCTCGCCGAGGTGTGGTTCATCGACGGGGCCAACGACTTCGCCCACCACCCCAACATCGTGGTCCGGGGGCTCAAGGAGCTGCACATCGGCTTCACCGCCGCCGCCCGTCAGGAGGCCGACTAGATGCAGCCGCCCGCCAACCGGCTCGACCACGTCGTCTGGGTGGTGCACCGGGAGAACCTGGTCGGCTACGTGGAACGCGCGATCAAGCTCTTCCACGCCGACTTCGAGCACCTCTACGGCCCGGACGTCACCGGGCTCGGGGTGGAGTCCTACATCTCCTGGGAGACCGGCCTGGACTTCGTCTCGCCGACCGACACCGACTCCCCGCTGAGCGCCTCCCTGCAGGCCCACCTGGACGGCCGGGGCGAGGGCATCTGGGGGTTCGTGTTCGGCGTCGCCGACGTGCACAAGGCGGTGGCCGAGGCGCACGATCTGGGCTTCACCAACGGCACGGTCTCGACCATCGACCCCGAGGCCCGGCGGGCCCGGGCCCGGAGCTGGACCCGCAAGGTCGCCGACCTGCAACAGGTCTGGGTCGGCTCGCTGGCCGGCAGTGAGATCTATCTCAGCCAGATCGAGTACGCCGAGGAGCCCTGACCGGCCGACCTCCACCCGGGTGAACCGCTGCCTCCCTCGGCCGGGGAATCCGTAGCTTTGATGTGGTGCCGAGCGGTGTTCATCTGCTTGTCTCTCGGACAACCGGGCGCCACTACTGGAGGTTCACATGTCGTTCGCACCGTCCCGGCGCGGAGGCCACGCTCCCGGCCGGCAGGGCGCGCAGCTGGTGTTCGACTTCTCCGAGGGGCACCGGGAGCAGGTCGATCTGCTCGGCGGCAAGGGGGCGAACCTGGCGGAGATGACCCGGCTGGGGCTGCCGGTGCCGCCCGGGTTCACCATCACCACCGACGCCTGCCGGTTCTACCTGGCCCAGGGCGAGGAGCCGCAGTCGCTGCGGGTGCAGGTCACGATGGCGCTGCGCCGGCTGGAGGACCAGCTGGGTAGAAGGCTCGGCGACGTGCAGGACCCGCTGCTGGTGTCGGTCCGCTCGGGCGCGAAGCACTCCATGCCGGGGATGATGGAGACGGTCCTCAACGTGGGGCTGAACGACTACTCGGTCAAGGGCCTGGCCGACGCGGCCGGGGACGAGCGGTTCGCCTGGGACTCCTACCGCCGGCTGATCCAGATGTTCGGCAAGACCGTGCTGGGCATGTCCGGTGAGGCGTTCGAGGACCGGCTGGAGGCGACCAAGCGGCGGCTGGGGGTGCAGGCCGACGTGGAGCTGACCGCCGAGGTGCTGCGCGGGCTGGTCGAGGAGTTCAAGCAGCTGGTCTACGACCACACCGGCCGGGACTTCCCGCAGGACCCGCGCGAGCAGCTGGACCTGGCCATGCGTGCGGTGTTCGACTCGTGGAACACCGACCGGGCCCGGATCTACCGCCGCCGCGAGCGGATCAAGCACGACCTGGGCACCGCGGTGAACGTGTGCGCGATGGTCTTCGGCAACCTGGGGGAGACCTCCGGCACCGGGGTCTGCTTCACCCGCGACCCGGCCACCGGCCGGCCGGGCATCTACGGCGACTACCTGGTCAACGCCCAGGGCGAGGACGTGGTGTCCGGGGTGCGCAACACCCTGTCGCTGGAGGAGTTCGCCTCGCTGGACCCGGCCTCGCACGCCGAGCTGAGCCAGATCATGCGCCGGCTGGAGACGCACTACCGGGACCTCTGCGACATCGAGTTCACCGTGGAGCGCGGCAAGCTGTGGATGCTGCAGACCCGGGTGGGCAAGCGCACCGCCGGCGCCGCCTTCCGGATCGCCACCCAGCTGGTGGACGAGAACCTGATCACCATGGACGAGGCGCTGCACCGGGTCACCGGGCACCAGCTCGCCCAGCTGATGTTCCCCCAGTTCGACACCGAGACCAACGGCGACGGCACGCTGCTCACCCGGGGCATGGCCGCCTCGCCGGGGGCGGCCGTGGGCAAGGTGGTCTTCGACTCGGCCAGCGCGGTGTCCTGGCAGGCCCGGGGCGAGCAGGTGATCCTGGTCCGGCGGGAGACCAACCCGGACGACCTGGAGGGCATGATCGCCGCCGCCGGGGTGCTGACCAGCCGGGGCGGCAAGACCTCGCACGCGGCGGTGGTGGCCCGGGGGATGGGCCGGACCTGCGTCTGCGGCGCCGAGGAGATCGACGTCGACGCCGAGGCCCGCGAGCTGCGGGTCGGGGACACGGTGCTGGCCGAGGGGGAGGTGATCTCCATCGACGGCTCGACCGGTGAGGTGTTCGTCGGGGCCCTGCCGGTGGTCCCGTCGCCGGTGGTGACCTACCTGGAGAGCGGGCTGGAGACGGCGCTGGCGGCGGCCGACGAGGAGGCCGGTGAGCTGGTGCGCTCGGTGGACGTGCTGCTGCGCTACGCCGACCGGACCCGCCGGCTGGCCGTGCGGGCCAACGCCGACACCGCCGAGGACGGCGACCGGGCCCGGTTGATGGGGGCCGAGGGCATCGGGCTGTGCCGCACCGAGCACATGTTCCTCGGTGACCGGCGGGTGCACGTGGAACGGCTGATCCTGGCCGAGAGTCCCGCCGAGCGGGCCGAGGCGCTGGAGGTGCTGCGCCCGCTGCAACGCCAGGACTTCGTCGAGCTGTTCGAGTCGATGGACGGGCTGCCGGTGACCGTGCGGCTGATGGACCCGCCGCTGCACGAGTTCCTGCCCGACTACACCGAGCTGGCCGTCAAGGTGGCGGTGGCCAAGGAGCGGGGCGAGGTCGACCCCGAGCAGGAACGGCTGCTGGCGGCGGTGCAGCGGCTGCACGAGTCGAACCCGATGCTCGGGCTGCGCGGCGTGCGGCTCGGGCTGCTGCTGCCCGGCCTGTTCGCCATGCAGGTGCGGGCGATCGCCGAGGCGGCCGCCGAGCGGACGAAGGGCGGCGGCCGGCCGCTGGTGGAGATCATGATCCCGCTGGTCGCCTCGGTGATGGAGGTGCACCTGATCCGGGATGAGATCGACCAGGTGATCGCCGACGTCGCCGAGTCCACCGGGGTGCCCCTGGAGCTGCCGATCGGGACGATGATCGAGCTGCCCCGGGCGGCGCTGACCGCCGAACGGATCGCCGAGGCCGCCGAGTTCTTCTCCTTCGGCACCAACGACCTGACCCAGACGACCTGGGGATTCTCCCGCGACGACGTCGAGGCGAGCTTCTTCCCGGCCTACCTGGACAAGGGCGTGTTCACCGTGTCGCCGTTCGAGTCGCTGGACTGGCGCGGGGTCGGCCAGCTGATCAAGACCGCGGTCGCCGGCGGCCGGGCCACCCGCCCGGACATCAAGCTGGGCGTGTGCGGCGAGCACGGCGGTGACCCGGAGTCGGTGCACTTCTTCCACGACGCCGACCTCGACTACGTCTCCTGCTCGCCGTTCCGGGTCCCGGTCGCCCGGCTGGAGGCCGGCCGGGCGGCGCTTACCGCGGAGTCGGGTCGGGAGCCGCGCTGACCGCGGAGTCCGGCCGCGAGCCGCGCTGACCGGTCAGCTCCTGACGGCTAGGTGATGCCCTGGGCCTGCCCGACGAGGGCGTCCCAGGTCAGCATCGCGGCGTCGACCACCGCGAGCAGCGCGGCCCGGTCGGCGCCGTCCCGGGCCAGGGTGGACATGCCGGTCAGCACCGTGGTCAGGTAGCCGGCCAGCGTCCGGACGTCCAGCCCGGCCGGTAGCTCCCCGGCGGCCGCGGCGCGCTCCAGGCGTTCGCGCAGCTCGGCGGCCGACGCCCGGCGGCGCTCGGCCAGGTGGTCGCGGATGCCCTCGGTCCGGGGCGTGTAGGTGGTCGCGCCCAGCACGATCAGGCAGCCCCTCGGCTTGCCGGGCTCGGTGTACGCGATCGCCGCGGCGCGCAGCAGCCCGGCCACCTCGTCCCGGGCGGTGGCCGCCTCCACCGGTGGCTCGAGGCCCTCCTCCTGTTCGTAGAGCGCCACGGCCCGGCGGAACAGCTCCTCCTTGCAGCCGAACGCGGCGTAGAGGCTGGGGGCGTTGATCCCCATCGCGGCGGTCAGGTCGGCGACGGACGTGCCCTCGTAGCCGTGCTCCCAGAACACCTCCATGGCCCGCCGCAACGCCGCCTCGGGGTCGAATCCCCGAGGCCTGCCCCGCTCCGCCACCCGGCTCGCCACCTTTCTGTATCAGTCACTAAAAATACTCCTTGACACCGGCGGCCGCCAGCCCGCAGGATTCAATAGTCATCGTTACAAAATTCGGAGGAGAGCATCATGGCACCGCTGCAGGGCAAGACGGCGCTGGTCACCGGGGCCAGCCGGGGCATCGGGGCGGCCATCGCCGTCCGGCTGGCCGAGGACGGCGCGGACGTGGCGCTGACCTACCGGGTCGGCCGGGACGCCGCCGAGCAGGTGGCCAAGCGGATCGAGCGGGCCGGGCGGCGGGCGCTGCTCATCCAGGCCGACAGTGCCGACCAGGCCGCCGTGGCGGCGGCGGTCCGGCGCACGGCCGAGGAGCTGGGCGGGCTGGACATCCTGGTCAACAACGCCGGCATCGGCTCCATCGCGCCGCTGCCCGAGCTGGACGACGAGGTCCGCGACCGGACCATCGCGGTGCACGTCACCGCCGCGTTCACCGCCGCCCGGGAGGCCGCCGCGGTGATGGGCGAGGGCGGCCGGATCATCAGCATCGGCAGCAACCTGGCCGGCCGCGCGCTCGGTCCGGGCATGGCGCTGTACTCGATGACCAAGGCCGCGCTGGACGGGCTGACCCGGGGTCTGGCCCGCGAGCTGGGGCCGAGGGGCATCACCGCCGCCACCGTGCACCCGGGTTCCACCGACACCGACATGAACCCGGCGGACGGCCCGGGGGCGGATGACCAGCGGGCGGCATCGACGCTCGGCCGCTACGGCACCGCCGAGGACGTGGCCGCCGCGGTGGCCTTCCTGGCCGGCCCGGACGGGCGCAGCGTCAGCGGGTCGTCGATCCTGGTCGACAGCGGCGCCAACGCCTGACCCGCGGGGGTCGCCTGGGGACAGCCCGCGGCGCCGTCGTCGCGCCGGGCACGGCATCGCTCACAGCGCGTTCCGGCTTCCCCAGGCGCCGAGCGGCTCCAGCGCGGCGTTGAGTGAGACTCCGGCCGCAGTGAGCGAGTACTCGACCCGCGGCGGGACCTCGTCGTACACCTGGCGGCGAACGATGCCGTCGACCTCCAGCTCCCGAAGGTGGGACGTGAGCACCTTCTCGGTCACTCCGGGGACCGACCGCCGAAGCTCGCCGAACCTGGAGGTGTGCTGGCCGAGCGCCCACAGGATGAGCACCTTCCACCGCCCGCCGATCACGTCCATTGCCGCGTCCAACCCGCAGGTGTGCGCCCCGGGTCTTCTCCTCGTGGCCACGGTGTACCTCTCTCACCTGCTCGCTCCACCCCGGGTGAGTACGCACTTTGAAGTGCGTACTTGATGATGCCGGGACCGTGCGACGAGCCTAGGTGGCATGACCGACAGAAACGTCCGAGCCGCTCGGCTCTCCCTTCTCGGCGTCGGCGCGATGGGTACCGCGCTGGCCCACGCGTGGCTCGGGGCCGGCCGCACCGTGACCGTGTGGAACCGCACCGCTCGGCGGGCCGAAGCCCTCGAGCCGTCGGGTGCGCGGCCGGCCGGAACCGTCGCCGACGCGGTCGACGCCGGCGACCTCATCGTGGCCTGCCTCCTGGACGACGCGTCGGTGCGGGAGGCGCTGGACGGCACGGACCTGCGGGGCAAGGATCTGGTCAACCTCACGACCGGATCGCCGGGTCAGGCTCGCGAGCTGGCCACGTGGGCCGAGGATCGGGGGGCGCGCTTCCTGGACGGCGGGATCATGGCCGTACCCCCGATGATCGGCGTACCGGACTCGGGCGCCTTCGTCTTCTACAGCGGGTCCCGCGTCCTGTTCGACGCCCATCGCGATGCGCTCGCCATCCCCGCCGGCGCTGTCTTCGTAGGTGAGGATCCCGGCTTCGCCGCCCTGCACGACGTCGCCCTGCTGAGTGCCATGACCGGCATGTTCGCCGGGATGTCCCATGCCTTCGCACTGATCCGGGGGGAGGACCTCGCAACCGGGGAGCTCGCCACACTCCTGGTCGAGTGGCTCACCGCCATGGCGCCGATGGCGCACACACTCGCCGATCATCTGCAGACCGGCGACTACACGAAGGACGTGACCTCCAACCTGGCCATGATGGTGGCGGGCGGGAACGCGACCATGCTGCGCGCGACGCAGGAGCAGGGCGTGAGCCCGGAGCTGCTGGCTCCGTACATGGCGTTGATGGAACGGCGTGTCCGGGCGGGGTACGGAGACGAGGGTCTCGCCGGCGTGATCGGCTATCTCTCCCGGCCCGCGTAGCTTCGACGAGGGCCGGCGGTGCCGATCTGGTCGGGGTGGGCGGCACCAGGCGGCACCAGGCGGCACGGGTGTGCCCGCCGCCACACCCGGCTCAGTGACGGCCCGGCCCGGCCGAGGTCGGGCCGGGCCCGCTAGCTGGGCTTTCCGGCCGCCGGTGAGCACCGTCGCGGCGCTTCCTGAGATCGGGCCGGCCGGGCGCCGACCCGTCGATTGACGGGTGCGGTTAGGCATGCCTAGCTTTTGCGCACCACTCTCCGGGAAGGACGAACATGCTGGCCACGTTCGTGATCGGGCTCCGGGAGGGTATGGAGGCCGCGCTGATCGTGGGCATCGTCGCCGGGTTCCTGGCCCGCCAGGGGCGCCGGGCGGCGCTGCGCCAGGTGTGGATCGGCGTGGCCGCCGCGATCGCGATCTGCGTGGCGGTCGGGGTCACCCTGGAGATCGTCTCCGCCGACCTGCCGCAGGCCCAGCAGGAGGGTCTGGAGACCGTCATCGGGGTGTTCGCGGTGGCCATGGTGACCTACATGGTGGTGTGGATGCGCCGGCACGCCCGTGATCTGCGGGGCGAGCTGGAGGGCGCGGCCGGGGCGGCCCTGGCCCGAGGCTCGGCGGGTGCCCTGGTGGTCATGGCCTTCCTGGCCGTGCTGCGCGAGGGCGTGGAGACGGTGGTCTTCCTGCTGGCCGCCTTCCAGGCCAGCGGGAACGCGGTACTGGCCGGGGCCGGGGCGCTGGCCGGGGTGCTGCTCGCGGTGGTCCTCGGCTACGGCATCTACCGGGGCGGGGTGCGGCTGAACCTGGGCCGCTTCTTCGTGCTGACCGGGGTGGTCCTGGTGCTGGTGGCCGCCGGGCTGCTGATGACGGCGGCGCACACCGCGCACGAGGCGGGCTGGATCGAGTTCGGGCAACGTCAGGTCGCGGACCTGTCCTGGCTGGTCCTGCCGGGCACGCCGGTGTCGTCCCTGGTCACCGGGGTGCTGGGGATCCAGCCGTACCCGGTCGAGGTCGAGGCGCTGGTGTGGATCTGCTACCTGGTGCCGCTGCTGGTCTACCTGCTCTGGCCTCGGCGTGACACACCCCGTTCGGCGACCCAGGGAAAGGTTCGGCATGTCTCCACGACGTAGGACGATGATCGCGGGGACGGCCCTGTGCACGGCCGCGCTGCTCGCCGGGTGCGGCGGGAACGCCGCGCCCGCCGGCCCGCCGGCCACCCCGGTGAAGATCGTGCTCTCGGACGCCGGCTGCGAGCCCCAGCCGGCCAGCGTGCCGGCCGGTCCGGTGACGTTCAGCCTCACCAACTCCGGTTCGGCCAAGGTGACCGAGGCCGAGCTGCAGCGCGAGGGCCGGATCCTCGGCGAGCGGGAGAACGTCGCCCCCGGGGTCGGCGGGGACTTCTCACTGCGGCTGGACGGCGGGACCTACAGCGTGTACTGCCCGGGCGCGGCCAAGGACACCTGGACGTTCACCGTCACCGGCGGCGCCGACACACCCGGCCCGCCGGGCGACGTGTCCCTGACCGCCGCGACCGAGGCGTACCACCGCTACGTGGTCGACGAGGTCAACCAGCTGACCGTCGGCACCCGGACCTTCACCGACGCGGTCCGCGCGGGGGACATCGGCGCGGCCAAGCAGGCGTTCGGCCCGGCCCGGGTGCACTACGAGTCGATCGAGCCGGTCGCGGAGAGCTTCGGGGATCTGGATCCGGACATCGACGGCCGGATCGACGACGTGAAGGACCCCACCAAGTGGACCGGGTTCCACCGCATCGAGAAGGCGATCTGGCAGGACAACTCGCTGGCCGGCATGAGCCCGATCGCGGACAAGCTGGACGCCGACGTGGCCACCTTGAAGGGCAAGGTCGCCGAGGCCGCCTACCAACCGGCGCAGCTGGCCAACGGCGCCGGCGACCTGCTCACCGAGGTGTCCACCACCAAGGTCACCGGCGAGGAGGACCGCTACTCGCACACCGACCTGTGGGACTTCGCGGCCAACATCGCCGGCGCCCGCAAGTGCTTCGAGCTGCTCAAACCGGCGTTGCAGACCAAGAACCCGGACCTGGCCCAGCAGCTGGAGGCCCGCTTCACCGACGTGACCAGCGAGCTGGACAAGTACAAGCAGGGCGACGGGTACGTCGACTACAGCACCGTCACCCCCGACCAGCGCCGGGTGCTCGCGGGCCGGGTGAACGCGCTGGCCGAGCCGCTGTCCAAGGTCTCGGGGCT
>JAESFN010000378.1_pt1 | contig 45559 bp, 37 predicted proteins | sample 9269411 | NCBI WGS metagenome assembly JAESFN01 (sample SAMN14505399, study PRJNA617100) | algae metagenome | isolation source: Iphinoe sp. HA4291-MV1 and co-occurring heterotrophs from trail next to... | place: USA: Maunawili Falls, Hawaii | collected 2009-07-25
ATCATTGAACGCTTTGTTAATTAGCGTACTATCTAACACATTTCATGCTCAAATTCGATACACCGCTCTATACTTTAGCAAATTAGTCTGTATTCTTAAGCACAAAATTAGATGCGCTTACCCTGGTTGTAGCCTTAATGCAGAAGGTAAAAGAACTAGTCAATCTACCATATTTTAAATATTCTACCATATTTTAAATATTCTACCATATTTTAAATATTCTACCATATTTTAAATATTCTACCATATTTTAAATATTCTACCATATTTTAAATATGAAGATGTGGTCTTCCGTATCAGAAATATGGAAGTTCAAAAGGGTAGTATGACACTTTTTGTAGATGCTTGCCTCAAGCAAATTCCCTCATTGTGATTTCCCTAAAATCTCAAGTATAAAATTTTAGCTCAATGTCTTATCCTAAACCCGGATTTCTATAACTGCCGAATGATGGAATCTTTTGTAAGAATTTGTAATCTCAGAAAGAAGATATTAAGTGCAAAACTTTATTTATGCAAGAGTATGATGTTGTTATTATTGGAGCAGGACACAACGGCTTAGTTTGTGCTGCTTATTTACTGAAAGCTGGCTATAGCGTCCTGCTATTGGAAAAGCGTTCTGTTCCTGGTGGTGCAGCGACAACAGAAGAATGTTTGCCACAGGAAGCTCCCGGATTTAAGTTTAACTTGTGTGCTATTGACCACGAGTTTATTCACTTAGGACCAGTCGTACAAGAATTAGAACTGGAAAAGTACGGCTTGGAATATCTGGAGTGTGATCCAGTTGTTTTCTGTCCCCATCCTGATGGAAAGTATTTCTTAGCTCATAAATCAGTCGAAAAAACGTGTGCAGGAATCGCCCGTTACAATGAACGTGATGCCAGAAAATATGCAGAATTTACAGACTACTGGCAACGAGCAATTGGTGCAATGATTCCTATATTTAACGCACCACCCAAGTCTGTTTTAGATATTGTTGGCAACTACGATATTGCAAAACTGAAAGATTTATTTTCAGTTATTGGTTCACCTTCCAAGACGCTGGACTTTATTCGCAATATGCTAACCAGCGCGGAGGATATTCTTAATGAGTGGTTTGATTCAGAATTTCTGAAAGCACCCCTGTCTAGACTTGCATCAGAACTCGGTGCGCCTCCTTCCCAAAAAACTCTTGCGATTGGTGCAATTATGATGGCGATGCGCCATAACCCAGGGATGGCTAGACCACGTGGCGGTACTGGTGCATTGGTGCAAGCTTTGGTAAACTTGGTGACAAGTAAAGGCGGCGTTATCCTGACAGATCAGCAGGTTAAGAAAGTTTTGGTTGATAATGGTAGTGCTGTTGGTGTGCAGGTGGCAAACGGCATAGAATATCGTGCTAGGTACGGAGTCATCTCAAACATTGATGCCAAGCGGCTATTTTTGCAATTCATGGATACCAGCGATGTGGATGCTGCTGATCCAAATTTACGGGAAAGATTAGAACGCCGCATTGTCAATAATAACGAAACCATCCTCAAGATAGACTTGGCTTTAAACGAACCACTACGCTTTGAACATCACGAACACAAGGATGAATACCTGATTGGATCTGTGTTAATTGCAGATTCTGTTGCTCATGTAGAACAAGCACATAGTAAATGTACTTTAGGAGAAATTCCAGATTCCGACCCCTCAATGTATGTGGTTGTGCCAACAATGTTAGATCCGTCAATGGCACCACCTGGTAAGCATACCGTATGGATTGAGTTTTTCTCTCCGTATCAAATTGCTGGTGCAGAAGGTACGGGTTTAAATGGTACAGGGTGGACAGATGAATTAAAGCACAAAGTCGCAGACAAGGTCATTGATAAGCTAGCAGACTACGCACCAAATGTGAAAAACGCAATCATTGCCCGTCGTGTAGAAAGTCCGGCGGAACTGGGAGAAAGATTAGGTGCGTATAGAGGAAACTACTACCATATTGATATGACCTTGGATCAGATGGTATTTTTCCGTCCCTTGCCAGAGATAGCAAATTACAAAACCCCAATTGAAGGTTTATTCCTCACAGGTGCAGGAACTCATCCAGGTGGTTCAATTTCAGGAATGCCAGGACGCAACTGTGCGCGAATCTTTTTGCAGAATAAGCAGCCAATAGCACAGACACTCAAGAACGCACGCGATTCGATTAAAGCAACAGTTGAGTCCGTGTTTAAGATTAACTAAGCGTAATATTAATCCGCTATTACACGCAGCTAGCTTGCCAAGTGATGCCGATAGATGTGACTATTCAAGGGAAGCAGGGGAGAGCGACGAATTAACTGAAAAAGAAAAAACTCCTTTATTAATGTCTGTCAAAAAGAAAGGCAGAAGTACGTTGTCCCGATTTGTGGCGGCAAGGCAGAGAACAGAGGGAAAAAAATATAAAAAAATACGTATTTTTCTGCCCTCTGCCCTCAGCATAGCTGCCTTGCCCGTTCGCGCAGCGTCCCGGAGGGAAGGGCAGGTCAAAGCCAGCAGAAAACATTTTCTCTAAATGTTTGCACTTTATGCTCCCTCCAATGCCCGCGAATTGCGCTCTATTGGGGGGTTCTGATTTGTGGCAACGACAAAGACAATTAGTATCAGACTAGATTGAAAACCTACGGCTATGCAATTTCAAAATTAAGATGTATGGGCGTTGCATAATAGAGGGATGAATAGAGGTACTATACTGTGCATTGTCCATACTGCAAGTCTACTGAGATTAGAAAAAACGATAAGCGAAGAGGTAAACAAAACCACATATGTGTAAGTTGTGGTCGTCAATTTATAGACATCTATAGTCCACCAAGAGGGTACTCAGATGAGGTCAAACAAGAGTGTTTAAGGCATACGTTAATGGCATGGGATGAAACATTCCGTTCGATTGTTACTTCATTATTTGAGGTATAGAGAAATACCTGTAATTGACTAATTCATCCCGCATTTATGCAACGCCGATGTATCCAGTTTTGGAGACATATCTCCTTTAATTGTGTCAGAAAAATCAACTGAAAAAGCTTGATTTTTAACATAATTAACGAAAGTATAAAAAAAGATTAAAAAAAAATTAAAGCGAACAGAGCTTTATTCCAAATTACTTAATGACTCCCGGTTCGCCCATTTTTTTCTGAGTTAGCCAAAAAAGTATACCTAAAGACATATTCCAAAAGGAACTAAGTAGGTATCAGTTGCTGTACCTCATAAACATCGAATCTGCTGTATCTTCAACCAGTTTGGGATGGTCAACAAGAACTAACAACTATAGATTACGAGTATGCAGATGGAAAAACAAAAAACATAGCTGATGGCTTTGAAAGAGAGATTATCCATGAAAGAGAGATTGATGGGCAAGAAATATCTTGGTCGGAACGACAATTAATTGTGCGCTCATTCGCGATTCAAAAAACAGCAGAAAAACATCTACGTGAACGAATACAGAAAACAGTAGATGCTCTAGAACAACTTAAAGTGCCTCGACGTGGCAAGAAAAAGCTCACTTCACACTTTGAATGGTTAGAAACATGTGAAGCTATTCTCAACAGATATAAAACCAGTGGATTATTTCAAGTTGACATTCAAACAAAAAGAGTTAAGAAAGTTCAAAAAAGATACCGAGACCGCAAAGCTAGAATAGTAGAATAAGTATCGTTTGACCTGAGTTTTAAGATTGACGAATCCGCAGTTAAACACCAAATTCAAATGTTAGGCTGGCGGGTTTACGTTACAAATAAAAATCCAACTGAATTTAGTTTAAAACAAGCAGTTCGTGCCTATAGAGATGAGTACTTAATGGAACGAGGATTTGCGAGGCTGAAAAACTTTCCTATGAAGGTTGACTCCGATGTATTTACAACGTGAAGACCATATTACTGGTTTAATAAGACTACTCTCTATTGGTTTGCGAGTTTTAAACCTTTTAGAATTCCAGGTTCGCCACAATCTAGAAAAAGAGAAAGAAAAACTTGCTGGTCTTTATGTTGGCAATCCGAAGCGAGAAACTGCACGACCTAGCGCAGAAATAATTCTTGCTGCATTTAAAGAGATTACACTGCTATTGATTGAGGTTAAAAACGAAATTTACGCTCATTTGATGGCTCTTTCACCTTTGCAGAAGCGTATTCTTGCTTTACTGGGTTTTCCAATCAGTATTTACACTCAACTTGATGGTCAATCTTTTACTCCTGAGTAGTCTTTCTTCTAACTCCCAAAAAAATGGGCGAACTGGGAGTAATGAGTTTGAAGTAAGAGCATAGCATATTTGAAATGCATTAATCTTAAATTCAAAAATAGTAAATTCATTAATTTTTTTGGGATGTTTCAAGCAGTCTAATTTTACTTACTATGTCTCATGACCGAACAAAACCTGACACTCAAGCAATAGACAATGCAACAGGTAAATTTTTAACACCGTTTCAGCGCAAAATGCTGCAAAAAAGTTTGCATAAGGATTTACCTGAGTCTTATCGCCAACGCATTGAAATTATGTTGCTGGCAGATTCGGGGAAATCTCAAACCGAAATTTGTCAAACCTTGGGGTGTTGTCCAGCAACAGCACGGCATTGGATGCACATAGCACGTACTGGAATGGCGCACCAATGGCAAGAGTTTCCAATTGGTCGTCCGAAGGCAGTTAATGAGAAATATTTGCAGCGTTTGAAAAAACTGGTTACCCATAGTCCCCGTGATTATGGATATTCGTTTCAGACTTGGACAGCCCATTGGTTGAGCAAGCACCTGGCAAAAGAGTTGGGGATTTCGGTCAGCGATCGCAACATTAACCTTTTGCTGAAAAAAATGGGGCTTTCGACTCGAGGAACCCAGACAGTAGAGAAAGTAACGTCCAAGGAAAGCACCCGCATCACAATTGACGACCTGCAATTTTCCTCTGAGCCTAATGTCCCATGTTCTCTCAACATCAACATCAGTAAAGATAGCGATTTAAAAGTATAATGACACTACTGTTAAGCTCCCAAAACGTTGGCAATTATTTATTTAGGCAGGGTCTTTGTACCACCAAACAACAAACCCAGCTCCAGATTGAATTAGTAGCTGCCAAGAATTTTAACTTGAGAGTGAGTTTACCAGATGGTTCTAAACTCCTTGTCAAGCAAGAGCGGCACTATCAGGATGGGAAAACATTTGGTGAGTTTTTGGGAGAATGGCGAGTTCAAGAGTTCTTAAACCAATTTCCAGAACTGGATCACCTTCGCCCATTGCTGCCGGTGGTGCTCAATTTTGACCCGGAGAATTCGATTATTGTCTTCAGGTATCTGGATGACTATCAAGATTTGACTGATTTCTACGCTCAGGAAAAGAACTTCCCAAGCCAAATCGCCTCTGCAATTGGCACTGTTTTAGCTACTATCCATCGTGCCACCTTCAATCGTCAGAACTATCGGGAATTCCTCCATCAAAATCAAAAGGACGCCCTCACTGGTCAAGTACTTAACTTGATTCGGGGGCTGGAACGAATTGGACCGGAAATTTTTGGAGGAGTGCCCGCAGATGCGCTAAAATTCTTTTCGCTCTATCAGCGCTACGACAGCTTGGGGCAAGCGATAAGAGAACTGGGCAGCGCTTTCGCTCCTTGTTGCCTGACGCATCATGACCTGAAGTTGAACAATATTCTCCTGCACACCAATTGGCAGCAATCCGGTGACAGCATTGTGCGCTTCATTGACTGGGAGCGCTGTAATTGGGGAGACCCTGCTTTTGATTTGGGAACACTTATCGCCAGCTATCTGGAAATTTGGTTAAATAGCTTGGTCATCAGCAATGCACTCAGTATTGAAGAATCTCTACGCCTAGCGGCGACTCCCCTTGAGGTGCTTCAGCCTTCGATCGCTGTTCTGACTCTGGCTTATTTCGACACCTTCCCAGAAATCTTACAACAGCGCCCTGATTTCTTGCGACGTGTGGTGCAATTTGCCGGTCTTGTATTGATTCAACAGATTTTGGCGATGATTCAGTTTCAGAAAACTTTCGGCAATATCGCAATAATCATGCTTCAGGTAGCTAAGACATTGTTATGCCGTCCAGAACAATCCATGTCAACGACTTTTGGCACTGCTGCTGCTGAATCTGGACGTTTGAGCTGTACTGCTGCTTAAGATCAGGACTTACGCAACTGGCACACATATTTTCTGGTATAAGAGTCAACACTCAAGAGCGGAGCGCTGGATAGCTCCGCCTCCGGTCAAGGGTCAAAAATCAAGATTTTTGGACTTTTGACAAGTGAGATCTGGACAACCTCCACGAAAAAAATATGACACTTGCGTAAGTCCTAAAGATGTTTAGTCGCAACTCAACCATGACACAATTACTAGATTCTCTAATTCAACAGCCAGATGTAGCAACTAAGCGAGTGCTGGATGCTCTGCAAGAAATTGCGAGCAAGGTTCAGATCGAGTCTGACTTCAGCATTCGTCATCCAGATTACAAACCCTTTGAACTGCCAGCAGAGGCGATCGCTCGCTTTCAGCAAATCCCTGTAGAGATTCAGCGCAAATATGTGAGCCTGCAACTGCGCTCTTTTCTCTACGGCATCTATTACAACGGTGGTATGCGAACTACCCACGCACGCCTAACAGATTCCAATCCTCTACCACTGGACTTAGAGAACAATACTTTTTTGGGAGTAGACTTGGGTTTTTACAATCGCTTGCACGAAAGTAATAGCGGCACTGGCTACTTTGACTCTTGTTGGTATGTTCTCTGGGAAGAAAGTGATGGCAGCGTAGCCGTGACTAAGAATGGTCTAAGGTTGCATATTGAGCGCGAGCGGCATCTGCAATCAGCACAAGCTACTGTTGTGGTGGGTGAAGAGGTGGCTATCCGCATGCCGAAAAATCTGCTCCAAAGCGGTTTTTATGTGGCGGTGGGCAATGCAGGACCAATTCGTCTCGATTTAGAGGGTCATCAGCAGACTGTGCGAATCTACTTCAATTTGACTTCAGAAGGTGCAGTTGCGGTTATGAGTGCTCTCACGCAGCATCTGAACGAAATGGCTATTCCTTTTAACTTCAAGGTTTTGTACAACCCAGCTGATTACAAGCGCTACGACTCAGGAGTTTTGTACTTTGACAAGAGCGACTATGAAGTGATCGCCTCTGTGATTGAGACAGTTTACCAATTGCGATCGCATTTTCAGCCAGAAGTTCCCCTATTCACCAAGCTGCTTGCACCAGGGTTGGGGTTAGCAGAAGAACCAGACCACAAGTTTACTGACCGAGAAAGCTTTGGGATGAATCGGTGTCAGATTGTCGCTAATGGATTGCTGGAAGCTTGCGACAAAGGGGATGACTCACCAGAGAGGAGGTTGACCTCTATTTTTGAGCAATTCTCCCGACTGGGAATTGACTGGCAGCGTGCCTACCTCAATGCCAACTCTGAAGACATCTATGCACCAGTCAAGCTATGTGATTGATACTTCCAAATCTCTAAAATAGGTCGTTTGTAGGGGCACGATATATCGTGCCCCTACTTTTTTAGTTCAGTGAGGATTATTAAGAGAAATAATTGCTTTAGTTATTTCTATTACTAGCAGTAGATACATTTATGATTACTTTAATTTTTTCTCTTCCTTTCGGGTTAGGTACTTTTGAAAGTCATCTAACTGGAAAAATATTTTTCACCAGTAATCCTCGTTATCAGGAATATCTAACCAGGTAGCTTATGGCTTAATCAAGCTGTTACTAACTAGAATTTCTACAATAAATATAGATATTTTTTCCTAAGAGTCAGTCAAAAATGCTTGAAGTTTATAAGGTAAATTCTTAGTATTTAATTAAGCAATCAAACAGAAGTGTTTGAGCCAAAACTAAAAAAAATAATCTCAAGGAGAACACAAATGGCTGATATTACTGTTAAGGATTTAAAACCCGCAGGAACTGAATTGTTTTTCAATGATCCGGAAAGTTTCATTACTGAAATCGGTTCTGAGGATATTGCTAATATTCAAGGTGGTAGCATCGTTTGTGTAGGTGGCAGCGTAGCTTGCAGTGTTATTATCATTGCCAACTCTTGCAGCCCTAGAACCTAAAGATTTCGCAATCAAACAGAAGCGTTTGTCCAAATACTAAAAAACATTGATTTCAAGGAGAACACAAATGGCTGATATTACTGTTAAGGATTTAAAACCCGCAGGGACTGAATTGTTTTTCAATGATCCGGAAAGTTTCATAACTGAAATCGGTTCTGAGGATATTGCTAATATCCAAGGTGGTAGCGTCGTTTGTGTAGGTGGCAGCGTAGCTTGCAGTGTGATCATCATTGGCAACACTTGCAGCCGAACCTAAAAATTGAGCAATCAAACAGAAGCGTTTGTCTAAATACTAAAAAACATTGATTTCAAGGAGAACTCAAATGGCTGATATTACTGTTAAGGATTTAAAACCCGCAGGGACTGAATTGTTTTTCAACGATCCGGAAAGTTTCATTACTGAAATCGGTTCTGAGGATATTGCTAATATTCAAGGTGGTAGCATCGTTTGTGCAGGTGGCAGCGTAGCTTGCAGTGTGATCATTATTGGCAACACTTGCAGCCGAACCTAAAGATTGTATCTAATGCTCACTTGCTTGTTAGTCGCAATCGAGCTTTTATCTAAAGTGGGAGTAAGATTTATAATTTTTATCTTTACTCTCACTTTTCGCTTAGACGCGATCTAAAGAGGATACACTTATGAAAACCATACTAAACTATAAAAATATCTATCAGTACTTGCTTAATAGTTGTATTTGCCCAGAAGAAATAAAAACTATTTCACTAGAATATATAAAGCTAGATAATTTTTACAGGCAAGAGAAAGCTTTTCCCTCTGCCATTGCTGCCCAATTGGGGACTACTTTAGCAAGGCTGCATCGTGATAGCCTGAATCATCAGGAATTATACGAATTCATTGCTAAAACAGATCCTGGTAAATTAGGCTATCAAAATCCTAATTATTCTGCTCAACTCCTAAACAGAATTGAGCCAGAAGATTTCAGTCATTTTACTCACGAAAGCATTATTTTTTTCAAAAATTATCATCGCCATGAAAGTTTTACATCAGCAGTAGCAGAGCTTACTCTCAATCAGCACCACTGCTGCCTGACACATAATACCCTCAAGTTAAATAACATTTTAATATCCAGGGATTGGGAAAAACTAATTTCTCAAACAGAACAGTCAAATCAAGGCATTATTAAGTTGATTAACTGGGAAAACTGGAGTTGGGGCGATCCAGCGTTTGATCTGGGAACAGTGATTTCTAGCTATTTACTAATATGGCTTAACAGTTTAATTGTGCATCCTGTTATTGAACTGCAAAAATCTCTGCAAATGGCCACAATACCTTTAGAGGTACTTCAACCCTCAATTGTAGCTCTTACCCAGGCGTATCTCAGCAGTTTTCCCATTCTAGATTACTATCCTAACTTTATGGCGCGAGTTATTCAGTTTGTTGGTCTTGGCTTGCTGTATGAAATTGTAGAAATAAGTCAGTGGCAAAAAAACTTTAATAATAGGGGTCTTTGCATACTTCAAGTTGCTAAGAGCTTATTGTGTCGTCCAGAACAATCATTTAACGCTGTTTTTGGGATGGCAGAATCAGAAATAACTAATTTAGAGCCATCCTCTATTAAATAGCTTCAGGAGTAACTTTTATGCAACTGCTACAGTCCCTTCAAGACATTGCTACTCAGGTTCAAATTAAATCTGACTTTTGTGTCAGTCATCCTAATTACAAAGTAGAGCATCCAGCCGAGGTAGTAGCCCAGTTGCAACAATTACCTCAAGAAACTCAGGCTAAGATCCTGAGTTCAATGCTGCGAGACTTTATATATGACATTTACTACAACGGTTCACTTGTGGGAGAAGCAAGTGAAGCAGTGATGGCTGATTACTCTGTCTTAGGGGATAAAACTGTTGCAGGAATAGATTGGGAATTTTGCGAACAACTAGATAAAAGTAATAAAGGGAAAGGTTTCTTTGAGTCGGGATATCGCGTGTTAAAACAAGAACCAGATGGTAGTCTCTTAGTAGAAAAGCAAGGCATGGGTACGAGGATACATATCCAGCCAAACCGCCATCTCCAATTAGTAGATCAAGCAGCAGTTGTAGGGGACTTGGTTGTAGTCAACGTGCCCCATAATTTATTTCAACTTCGATGCTATCTGGCAGTTGGAGATGTAGTTGGTAATAGCAAAAAAGAATACTCTAAAGTCATAATATTCTTCAACTTCAGCCCTGAAGGTGCAGTTGCCGTCATGGAAAGTTTAACGTTGCAACTGAACAAATTTAAAGTACCCTTCGGCTTCTATGTTTTAGACAACCCTTTGCATTTTGGACGCTATGATTCAGGAATTCTCCGAGTTCCTGTAGATAACTACGAATTAGTTCGGACAGTTCTACAGACTGTTTACGCAGAAAACAAATCGCACTTTCAGCCGCAGGTTCCTTTGTTTACTAAGGTACTTGCACCGGGGCTGGCTTTAGCAGAAATGCCTAAATCTAGAGAAGATTTTGGTAGCATCCGTTGCCAACTTATTGCCAATGGCTTAATGGAAGCGAGGCTCAAGGGTGATGAATCAAAAGAAGCTAGGATGACACATATACTCCAACAGTTCGAGCTTCAAGGAATAGACTTAAAACATCCCTACCTCGATCCTAACTCTGAAGATATTTACACACCATTCGACGAGTCAAATATAAATTTGCTAACCATATGAATATATTGAATAAATTCCAAACAGGAATTGTTTTAAAACATAGCACATCTTTATCATTCATTTCTGAGGAACAAAAAACCATACTGAGCAATGGTCTGCGACATTTCATACTATCGAATATCCCTGAACAGGTAGTGCAAGCTTTGAAGCAAATGGTCGCAGGAACACAACTTGACAAATTAGCCACTTTACTGCCGGGGGATAGGCTGGAGAAACTTATTTCACTTCTGGATTCAAAGGGTGTGGTACGACCTTTGTATGAAAATGACTTTAAGGAGACGCGGTTTGAGAAGCAGGTGGAGTTTTTCTCAGATTTCGTTGAAGACCCCAATACTCCACAAGAGAAGCTTTTAAAACAGTTAGTATGTATCATCGGTTGCGGTGGAACCGGAAATATCGCAGTTCAACATTTAGTAGCTGCTGGCGTTAAAAACTTTATATTGATTGACGATGATCTTGTGAACATAACAAACTTTAATCGCCAGTTTTGTTTTAGCCAAGCTGACCTCAATACGCCGAAGGTTGAAGCACTGCGTAACTACATTTTAGCGAGAGACCCTGAGATAAAAATTCATACTCGTAAACAAAAAATTAATTCTCTGGAAAGTTTATACCAAGCTTTAGAGGGTTTAAAAAAGCCGGATTTTATTGTGTGTTGTGCTGATACCCCACCGATTACCATTCAGACATTGATCGTACAGTATTGCCTACAGGAAAATGTAGCGTGTACGTTCTCAGGAGTGAGAGTTTATGATGGCTTAGTAGGTCCACTATTGACTGAGAAGAGCCATATGGAAAAATTTATTCAGCACAATCAACAGATAGAAAAGCAGCAATATGAAAATTCTCCAACAGTCATATCGTCGTCGATTTCATACCTCAATACAATGATCGCAACCTTAATGATAGCGGATGCGATCAATCTGCTAGCTGGTATTAAAAAGCCGCTCTCTCTGAACACGACCTTACAGTACAATGCTGACCAGGCGAAGATGGTCACGGTTTCTGAGTGGTAGGAGTTGATTTACCAGGTCTGTGACAAAAACAATCCGGACTACTACTATCAGGTTACTTAATTTATGAGTGAAAAACTTAGTCTTGGCGTTCTCGATTTCTGCGATTCAATCACTACGACAATTAGACTTGCTCCCCGAATTGAAGCTTTTGGATATTCCCGCTATTGGTTAGCAGAGCATCATGGTGATGGTCTTGCCAGTCCGGAACTGTTAATTCCTATTCTTGCGGGACTAACTAAGAGGATTCGCGTGGGAATGGCTGGAGTTCTTCTCTCCTTCTATAGTCCCTTAAAGGTAGCCGATAATTTTAAGTTGCTCGAATTATTATTTCCCCAGCGCATTGACTTAGGGATTGGTCGTGGTGGGGCAGATCCATTGACAACTCAAGCTCTTCTTGACGGCAGAACTAGGGAACTGGATCTCGACCTTTACAAAGAGAAAATAGAGTACCTGATAGACTACTTGCACGGAAATTCACAGGTGCGGACGACACCTGCTATCTCGACCTACCCGGAAGTTTGGGTTCTCGGTACCGGGTTCAATAGCATGCACGTAGCTGCACACAAAGGTCTTGCTTACAGCCATTCGCTCTTTCATCGAGGATGTTTAGATGACCCCAGTATCCTCAAACAATATCGAGAAACTTTCCAGCCCCACGGTGAAAAAGTCCTAACCCCCCGATGTAACATAGCCGTGGCAGGCATTTGCGCGGACACTGAAGCTCGGGCATACCAATTACAACAACAGCACGCCAACAATTTTGTTATGCTCAACATAGTAGGCACTGCCAATCACTGTAAAGAGAAGTTGCTGGCGTTGCAAGAGCGTTATGACGTTAACGAAATCATCTTCTTTGATGTCTGCCGGGAATTTAATGACCGCTTACGTTCTTACGAATTGCTTGCTGCTGAGCTTAGATTAACAAATGTGTCTGCCCAAACCAAACAGTTGGCAGTACATGCTTCTAACAACTCCTATGGACGTGCCACTTAAGTGCGATCGCAATTAAGCTGCGTCACGATTTCTAATTCCGCGATTTGTTGCTTTAACCAAGCTGCAAACAAATCTCCCAAAATCTTAACACGCAGCTGCTCGTTTAATTTGGCTTCAATAATTTCCTCAACTGAAATTAGATGCACTCCTTTTGGCGTAATTATCGGCTTAAGGATCTGTGGCGGCGTAGCAGCAAAGACCAGTGCTGCAATTTCCGGTCGGAAATCTCTGCGGCGTTGTATGCCGCGATATCCCCCGGCGCGGCGGATTTCTGGTTCTTCAATGTATTGGTGGGCGATTTCTTGAAAACTAATTTCGCCTTCTTGCAATGCACAAAACAGTTCCATAACCAAGTCTTCATCATCGAAAATGACTTCATAGGTTACCGCTGCGGCATAATCGAGTTCGTGTTGATAAAAGAACGGTTCAACTTGCTGTCCAAATAAATGTGTCGCCAATTTGTTAGATATCTGGTTTGTGTATGCCAATGCTTCAAACTCATCTATGGAAAGATGATGTTTTTCCAGCCATGCCCAGGTATCTTCAGCTTTGAGGAGTTTATTGGCTAACCGCAGATTATTTGCTGCCTGCTGAAGTTCTTCTAGCTCGACTTTTATGCCTGCTTCCTTGGCAGTATCGGCAATAATTTGGCGAGTGGCGATCGCTTCCACTAAACCAGGAACTTGACAGGAAATTTTGATTTGATAAAAGATGTCTTCCTTGGATACATTTAGAAATTTTGACATAGTGCAATTTCTCTCACAATCACTGGATTTTAAATTTTGGATTTTGGATTTTGTAGAGACGCAAGGATATCGCGTTTCTACAGTTCTAAACCGCCTTTTTGCAACTTCTTAAACGGATCTAAGATCAAGTCGATCACACGATGCTGCCGGATAATCACCTCAGCAGTCGCTGTCTGACCTGGTGTTATCAGAATACGTTTGTTGCCATTTTGGATATAAGGCTGCTGTAGGGCAATATCCAACTCAAAAGTTTCTATCTTGCCAGAGTTAGTTTCTTTAACTTTCGAGTCTGGTGAAATCCGACTGATGCGCCCAAGCATTATTCCATAATCTTGGAAGGGATAGGCATCAAACTTGATTTTGACGCTCGCTCCCACCTTCAAGAAACCACTTTGTTGACTAGGCATCTCAGCTCTTAGTACAAAAGGAGATTCCTTGGGGGAAATTTGAGCAATCATCTGACCGGGTTGTAGCACAGACCCAGGCTTGTCGATGGGCAATGCAAAAATTATGCCATCAATAGGCGATCGCACCACTCGTTGCTGTAACTGGAAATTTAAGGATGCGATCTGGCTTTTGATTTGAGCAATCTCTGATTGCAGCGCTGCAATTTGTGATTGCACGTTTTTGAACTGTTCGGTCGTTTTAAGCACAGCCAGTTCGCCTGTATGAATCAGGCTATCTTTGTTACGTTGCTGCTCTTGCAAGCGGAGTTGCGCTTGCTGAATATCCGCCTCTGCTTGATGAATAACCCTCTGATAACTGTTTTGTTGCTCTTGCAAGCCCGACTGAGCCTGATCTATCTCCGACTTTGCTTGTACCAGGTTTTGGTAGTTTTCTTTGACCGACTGTTGCACTTCTAAAAACCGATCTTGTGCAATTGCACCGTCTTGAAAAACTTTTTTATATCGTGGTATTTTTTCCTTGGCACCCTGGAAACGAACTTGTGCCAACTCGTGGGCTGCCTTGCTTGAATCAACCGCTTGCCGCGTCTGATTGACTTTAGCAAGTTTTTCCTCTTTTTGTAAGTTGTAGGCACTCTTGAGAGTATCAAGATTCTGTTGCGCCTGCTGCACCTGCGCACTTTTTTCTGATTGTTGCGCTTGGTTTTGTTGCTGCTGGGTACGGATAGTGAGCTGCAATTGATTTTTGAGCAGTTCGAGTTGCGCCTGCTGATTTAATTGCCCAGAAAGCTTTGCCTGCGCTTGCTGCAAATCCGTTCGCAGTAAATTAGACTCCAGCTCGAGCAGAGTTTGCCCTGCTTTAACAGTTTCGCCTTCTCTTACTCTCACACTGATGACGCTTCCTGGCGCTGGAGAGTCTATTCTTTGCGTTGCGCCTAATGGTTCAATACGTCCTCTGGCGCTGCCTGTTTCATCCACCTGAGAGAGCATCGCCCAAGGTAAGCTGATCGCTGTAAAGCTTACCAGCAAATACAGCATTGAACGCGTCCAAAGCCGAGGCAAAGCATCCAGCAGTTCCTCGGTGCCGTAAAACCAATCGCTGGTTTGAGTTTGTGCTGGCGATCGCTGTTTAACCTCACTAGAATCTTCAACCGAGTCAGGCGCATTGACCAGGGATGATGAATTACGAGATGGGTTTGGCATAGTTTTTACCTAAGGAGGGTTAGGAGGAGCAAAGTAGAGACGCAAGGAACCGGAGCGTCTGTACAGAGTTAGGAATTAGAAGTGAAAAATTTAAAAACTCATAGTTCATGGCTCATAACTCACAACTTTTAGTAAGCTTGAGCCAACTGTTGCTGATTGAGGTAGTAGTAATGACCTTTTTTGGTAATTAATTGGTTGTGAGTACCGCTTTCGATTAATACGCCGCGATCTAAAACCAGGATCAAGTCAGCATTACGCACGGTGGAAAGACGATGGGCGATTATTAGGGTTGTCCGCCCTTTGAGAATGGTGTTGAGGTTGTTTTGAATGATACGTTCGGATTCAGCGTCGAGGTGACTAGTGGCTTCATCGAAAATTAATAAGCGGGGATTCCCAAGCAAAGCACGGGCGATCGCTAACCTCTGGCGTTGTCCCCCAGATAACATCCCGCCACCTTCACCGATTTGGGTTTCATAACCCATTGGCAATTGCTTAATAAATTCGTCTGCTCCAGCTAGACGTGCTGCCTCAATAATCTCCTCGAGAGTAGCTTGTGAATGAGCGATGCTTAAGTTTTCCCGAATCGTACCGCCAAACAAAAAGGTATCTTGATCGACAACACCAATTTGAGAACGGAGCGAGTTCAGGGAAATGCCTGCCACATCTTGACCATCGATCAACACATTGCCACCTGTCGGCGGATATAAACCCAAAATCAACTTGGAGAGGGTTGTTTTCCCAGAACCGCTACGTCCCACCACCGCCACAGTTTGCTCTGGCAGTACCTCAAAACTGAGATTTTCCAGCACGTTAATATCGCTTTCTGGGTGATAGCGGAAAGTGACATTATCAAAGCGAATTCTCCCTTGAAGTCTGGGTAAGTACTGGCGGGGTTGATATTGTAAGTCTTCTTCTGGCTCTGCCTCTAGGACATCATTAATCCGCTCACTAGAAACAATCACTTCCTGCAATTGATTCCACAGCACTGCCAGCCGCTGGAAAGGATGAATGATGTTGCCCAACAACATATTGAAAGCAACTAATTGTCCAATGGTGAGTTGGTTTTGAATCACAAGCCATGCCCCAAACCACAGCAATGCTGTAGTGGCAACCGATTCGATAGAGGAACTGAAAATTTGCAGGCGGTTAGTAATCACCTGCCCACCAAAGCTTCTTTTAATCAAACGATGGAGCTTTTCCTCCCAATGCCAGCGCACTGTCTGCTCAACTGCCATTGAGCGGACAGAGCGAATCCCTGTGAGGGCTTCAATCAGATAACTGTTCTCGTTGGCTGCGGCATTAAAAATCTCTTTGGCGATGCGACGCAAGAAAGGCGTTGCAAAGAGCGCCAGTAGAAAAAATGGCGGCACAATCAGCAGCACCAGCAATGCCATCTGCCAGCTGTACCAAAACATCAATCCCACATAGATAAACACTGTCAGCAAATCGAGAATGATTGACAGTGCTTCTCCGGTGAGGAAGCGCTGAATTTTCTGATTTTCTTGAACGCGAGAAACAATATCGCCAACGAAACGTGACTCGAAGAACGCCAGTGGCAGTCGGAAGGTATGTTTAATAAAACCCACCATCAGCGCTACTCCGATGCGGTTCGCAGTGTGATCCAGCATATATTGCCGCAGTCCGTTCGTGGCGACGCGGAACAAACCAAAAATTAGCAACCCTAACCCGACGGCGTTTAAAGAGAGGATGCTGCCTTGGACAATCACTCGATCCAACAGCAGTTGGGTGAATAGTGGCGTTACCAGTCCAAACACCTGAATAAACACACTAGCCATGAACACTTCTAGCAGCACTAGCCAGTGGGGTTTGATTAACTCAAAAAACTGCCAGAATGGTTGAGTTGCTTCCTGGCTTTCTTTGAGTAGGGCTGTGGGTTGCAATAACAATGCATAGCCAGTCCAACCTGCATTGAATTCTCTGTTTGTGAGGGTGAGTTGACCGATCGCTGGGTCGCCAACAATTACCTGCTTTTTGGTAATTTCATAGACGACGATGTAATGTTTGCCTTCCCAGTGAGCGATCGCAGGTAAGGGTTGTTGTGCCAATTTATCAAGGCTGGCTTTTACTGGACGAGTAGAAAAACCGATGGTTTCTGCCGCAGCGGCTAGACTTTTTAGTGATGCCCCGTTCCGACTCGTGTTAGTTAAATCCCGCAGGCGATTTACCGACAAGTGCTTGCCCCAATAGCGACTTATCATCACAAGAGTTGCTGCACCACAGTCAGAGGAGCTTTGTTGTGCAAAGAACGGATAGTGCTTGGCGATCCTTCCCCACCAATGCCCCACCCTCACCTTGGGATTGGGAAAGTAGGCTCTGAGCTTCTTTTGCTTTTGTTTTGGCTCTGAAGCTGGCTGCGGAAATAGAATAACATTACCCCCATTCTTCAATCTTTCTGGGAAAGACTTGCTATGAGGCGTCTGTTGGTCATCCGAGGCAACAACTTTTGAGTCAGAGTCAACCAATGCCAACTCAGACCAGTGCTGGAGTGCTGTTTGCCAATCAGCATTGCTTAGACTGTACAGAATTGTTGGTTGTATTGCCTGCCAAGTACCTTGTTTTCCAACGGCGCAGATATTCGCAGGTGTCAAGGACTGACCGGATGAATGTTGCAGTTCTCCCCGGCGCAGCAGCCACAGTTTGCAATCTTTGGATAATGTTGCACTCAGGGTGCCAGTATCCAGATTGTGCTGCGAGAAATAAGATAAGGCTCGGAGCATTTCCTCAACTGAAGTGTTGCGAGGAAGTTGATTCTCGCGGCAACATAACAGTAGCAAGTCCCAAAGTTCTGCTTTGCTGTATAGGCGATCGCTCAAACTGGCATATTTGCTCATCAAAGCTTGCAACGTTTCATCCTTGAGATAGCAAAGCTTTAAGTTTGTAGAAGCTCTAGCGGTGTAAGGTTGAAAGACATCTTCTGGAAACAGAGTCATTTCACCGAATGATGCCCCGCTTGTTAGAGTGGTGATTAAGTTATTAGAGCTATCCATTAATCTGACTTTACCCGCAAGGATTATGTAGATGCCGCCCTTTGCGGTTTCTGCTTGCCAAAACTGTTTTGCTACTGATGGCTCGACGATTTCTACTGCTTTGACGCAGTTTGCTAGTTCGTTTGCTGAAAGCGAATCACCCAAGCTAGCGGTAATTTTTTCACCAAGCTGTTCCTGGGAAAATACTGATGGCATTTACTTACCTCTAACAGAGAATTAGTTCTTGGTCTAAATCACATTGAATGACCAATAGACTTCTTGCAGAAGTCGGGAATAGGGAATAGGGAACAGGGAACAGGGAACAGGGAACAGGGAACAAAGGAGAACAGAACCTCATAAAATCTCACTTTTGCAAGAGGTCTAATGGAAACTAGCCTCATTGGATTGCAAGTCTGTGATCGTAATGTGAGTATTCTTGGTATGGCTTGTTGCCCCTTTAGCAAAAGAGCGTATTTGTTTTGTGGAAAGCCCCATTTGTTTCAGCAACCGATTGATGTGGCGATCGCTAATTTCAATGCCAAATTCAGTCGCTAGATGTTTGCTCAACCATTGGGCTGTCCAGCACCCAAATGCATAGCCATACTCACTAGGGCTATGGCTTACTAATTCCTTCAAGCGTTCGATATATTGGTCGTTTACAGTTTTAGGTCTTCCTATCGGTCGCTCCTGCCATGTATGCGCCAGACCTGCTTGTGCTACAGCACGCCAGTAGCGTACCATCTCCTGAGAACAACCTAACATTTGACAGATTTGGGTTTGAGATTTCCCTTGCTCTGCCAGCAACATGATTTCCAATCTGCGCCGATATTCTGGTTGCAAATCTGCTTGCAAATTCTTCAGCAGCAGATTCCGCTGAAAAGGCGTTAAAAACTTACTGTCAGCATACTTACTATCAGTAAAGTCGAGGTGGTCAAAAACAAGTTTTTGACTGTAATGCTGTGTCATAATTTCTACAAGTTGCCGTCAACTGTAAAACTGGGCAAATGCGTCTGGAGCAGGTGTTAACTAAATCTTGGCAGAAATGGTTTAACATCTGCACAATTAATTAGCCATATTGGGCTAATTAAACAGTTACGTGATGTGCAACTAACCTTGGGAAGTTCCCCCCTGGTGCTTTGGGAGTCTAGGGGGGTTGTCCCTGGGTTAAGCGATCTCTAGTTCCTAACTTCAGCTTAATTAGCTGTGCTTGAAAGGAAGAACCAAGCACTTTACGTTACTATATTTATTTTCTCATCAAAGTAAAATTTGGCAACAAATCCATGAGAGACTACGGTTGTGGGTGCGTGTTTCCTGTAACCGAGAAGCGTCCCCCTCTGAAGCAATCATAGACAGTCAAACGGTTGAAACTGCAACGATGGTATCCCAAGAAGTTGACTACGACTCTGGCAAAAAGATATTTTCTGAGGTAATTGTCAAAAACAAATTAACAAAACCTCCCGATTAAAGCTGATACAACTCATTTATTTATTCATCGTAATTTTGTGTACATTTTGTCAAGAACTACTTCAAAAAAATTCCATTTTTCCCGAATATTTACAGAAATTCCCATTAAGATTTCAGTGAAAATTTCTATCTTTAAAAGATATTCTCAAAACAAATTCATTAGCAAATTAACAAAACCTCTCGATTAAGGCTGATACAACTCATTTATTTATTCATAGTAATTTTGTGTACATCTTGTCAAGAACTATTTAAAAAAGTTTTCATTTTCCCGAATATTTACAGAAATTCCCATTAAGATTTCAGTGAAAATTTCTATCTTTAAAAGATATTCTCAAAACAAATTCCTTCAAAAAACTGTATTGTAATTAAAAAAAAACAGTAAAATTACATAAAATATTAACTTCTAAAGACCATAAATCGATACCAAATATGTTAAAAAAATCACGATTTAATCGGCGATTACACACGATATCAATGCTAATTAACGATTTGTTTCATCAAATGGGGATGATACTTAAAGAAGTTAGTGATTGTACGGAATATCTTTTAGACTCCTTTCCAGTGCCAATGTGCGAAATATTCGCATATTTAATGTGAAATTAATAAGTCAGTAGAAAAGACTTGTGCGGAGATTGCTCGTTACAGTGAAAGAGATGCCCAAAAATACGCCGAATATATCGACTTTTGGCAACGGTTTGTGAAAGCAGTGACGCCCTTTTTCAACGCTGCACCAAAGTCAATTGTTGATATTGCTGGTAACTACGGTCTGAAACATCTACAAGATATATTCTCAATTGTAGGTGGTCCCAACACGACCCTCGATTTAGTTGATATAGATATGACCTTAGAACAGATGCTGTGTTTCCGTCCTCTGCCAGAATTGGCTAATTATAAAACTCCGATTGAAAATTTATATCTCACTGGCGCGGGAACTCATCCAGGTGGTTCTATTTCTGGGTTACCGGGACGCAACTGTGCAAAAGTCTTTTTGCATGCTCACCAACCACTGAGACAAACATTCAAAGATGCAGGAGATTCGATAAAATCCACAGTTGCATCAGTTTTTGGTCGTGAATGATGATGAGTTTGTAGTAAGTGCTTAAGCGCTTATTACAAGCTTAAGTGTTATTAAACATCTTCCTTTATGAGCAAGTAAACGTCATACTCCTTACTGATGACAAACATAATCAAAAATTGATGTAATAAGACTGCTGTTGTCAATGCTGGAGCGATGACTGAGCGGGTTTTAATTCTTGGAGGGCGTGGGCGAATTGGTGGTAGTGTTGCCCAAGACCTTCTCACCCATACACAAGCAGAAATGACTATCACGGGACGCACGCCAGAGAGCAGAACGAGTGATCCGCGAGTGCAATTTTTGTTGTTGGACTTAGCAGATGTGGAGAAACTGAGGAAGGCGATCGCCTCTACCGACTTGGTGGTTCACTGTGCTGGTCCTTTTCACTACCGAGATACCAATGTTCTGGAAATTTGTATTCAACATGGTGTGAACTACGTAGACGTCAGTGACCACCGTTCTTATACTAGTAAGGCTTTGGGCTACAATGATGCAGCTGTATCAGCGGATGTTACTGCAATAATTAACACTGGCATCTTCCCTGGCATTTCTAACAGTATGGTACGTCAGGGTGTTGAGCAATTCGATACACCTCAAAAGATTCATTTAAGTTATTTAGTATCTGGTTCTGGCGGCGCTGGTGTCACCGTCATGCGAACAACTTTTTTAGGTTTGCAACAACCTTTTGAAGCTTGGATAGATAGTAAATGGCAGACAGTTAAACCTTACAGCCAGCGGGAAAATATTGACTTTCCATCTCCATATAGACGCAGTGGAGTTTACTGGTTTGATATGCCAGAAACCATCACACTGCCTCATGCTTTTCCCTCGGTGAAAACAGTCATTACCAAATTTGGCTCAGTTCCTGATTTTTACAATCACCTAACTTGGATAGCTGCCCATATTTTTCCTAAGCAACTCATACAGCAAAAAGGCACAATTGAATTTTTGTCTCATGTCAGTCATTTTATGACCGATGTTACCAATCGTTTTAGTGGTATTGGAGTTGCTGTTCGTTCAGAAATTACAGGTTACAAAGATGATAAAATAGCAACTTTTTGCTCTACTTTAGTGCATGAAAATACTGCAGTGGCTTCTGGTTGTGGCACGGGTAGTATTGCTCAGTTGTTATTAGATGGCAAGCTGAAAAAACCTGGTGTGTCACCTGTTGAAGAAGCACTACCTACTGATTTATTTGAGCAAACAATGCAAAGCCGAGGTATTAAGATTAGTCACAATTTGTTGTAAAAATGGCAAAATTCACATAATAGTAAACGAGTATCTACGTAGAAAAACTTAACCGAACTGCTGGTGTTCGAGAAGAAGATAGAGAAGAGGCTTATGAGCAAGCAGTAAAAGATTCTAAAAATCTACAAACTGTAGAAAAAGCTTACGAAAGGAATGTGAAGCCAAATTCACAGGCGAGTTTGATAGAGAAGGCTGAAGGACTCGTTGACAAAGTCACAGGAAAGTAGAAGTAGGGGAAGATGAGGAGGATGAGGAAGTCATCTTCCCAATACTGCTTAGTTAATAGACTTCTTGCAAAAGTCGTATTTTTTGCGTTCTTCTTTGCGCCAGGTGCGTCTACTCTGCGAGAACGGCTCCGCCGAATGCGCGAAACAAAAAATATTTATGCAAGAGGTCTAATGAAGACTAAAAATGACTTACAGCGCTTATTCTTATGATTAGACCACAAATCGTAGGATAAGCATTGCCTATAAAAGCCTAATAAACATTTGAGAATAGGTTCGCAGTCCGTTGCGCAGAGCAACACCGTGCGGAGGTTCCCCGTTGTAGGCGGAACGCCTTCCCGCAGGGTAGGAACTGCGAACTCGGAGACTGAGCAATCCCGACTTTACAGAAAGTCGCTCTCGTTGTAAGTGTTCAAGGTAATTGACAGCGAGTGATTAACAAGGTTAGGCTTACCGATGTGACCACAACAGCTAGCTGTACTTGTGACCGAGATTTCTATCCATCACTTATTTAATCATCCAGATTGCATTCAGCAGGTTGCAACCTGGATTTATACAGAGTTTTGGGTAGACAAGACTGGATACAGCGTAGAAACCTTCGAGCGACTTTTACGCCAAGCAAGCGATGCAGCCCAGATACCTCTCTCTCTACTGGCTTTCGTAGAAGGACAGCCTGCCGGAACCATTAACCTGATCGCAAACGATGATGAACACCGTCCTCACCTATACCCCTGGCTGGCAGCACTGTTTGTCTTACCTCAGTACCGAGGGTGTGGGGTTGGAACCAGTCTCGTTCGAGCACTTTTGCATGAAGCAAAACGACTAGGCTTGTGCGAAATGTTTCTTGGCACAGATCAACCGGGTTTCTACTGCCAATTCGGAGCAGAATTCTACGAGCAAGCAAATGAAACGCTCTGTATCATGCGACTTCCCGTTCCTAAGTAGGGTTTGGAATCCTTGTGAGGCGGACAAAGAAATAAATTGTAGGTCACATAAGGTTTAGACGGCAGATTGGAGCCAAATCCCCTGCAATCTGCCTCCACGTCAAGCCAGCATCATTCGAGAGGAAGATCTGACCGTCACTTGTTCCGAAAGCAGCTAAATTAAGAGAAGTAGCAAGGGTTCCTGTGTTGATATTGTCATTAAACCACTCCGGCAGCCCTTGCTCACACTTCTCGAACGCCCCCGGCTTGTCAAGTGGATGTCGGTAGATGGCAGCCTTACCGCCATGGGGACCTGTAGAAGCAGTCATCAAGATGGTTTCTCCACACACTGCTACGGCTCGTGCGTAGGCAGCATGTAGATTCGTGCGATCAAAGCTCCAAGAATTTCCTCTATCTTTACTGATAGCCAGCCCTTGAGCCGTAGCCGCCAGCACGAGATCAGGACGACCTGGAACGGTCCGTACCTCGTGGACGTCTGCATGAAAGTCAATGGTGGGTTGCCATGACTGTCCTTGGTCGTCGGAGCGCAGAATGCCTCCGACATGTACATTCACGTAGAGTTCACCTGATTGACCCACTGCCATCGAACGAACATCTGGAGGACCACCCCACGGTGTATACCACTCATCTCGTCCCTCAACCGTCTCAAAGCAATTGATGCGATTCGTGCTTCCGTCTGCAATGCGGATGAGACAAGCTCCAGATGTTCCGACCAGAACCGCGCCATTATAAGGCAGGATACAATTCAATTGCAAATCATTAATTGAAGCTACTTTATGCCACTCGCCGTTAGAGTTGCGATGCCATACCGAGTTGCGATCACTAATCGCCCACAGCTCATCAGGACTTGAGGCTAGAGCAGTGATGGAATAGCCTTCAAGTTCAACATGCTGCCTGGTATCGAGAAATAGCAAGCCATCAGATGTTCCTGCTATCACTAAGGGTTTCTGCGTCGCCTGCTGAGCATTATTGGCAAAATCCGTATCTGCTTGCTTGTGCTCAATCGGCTCAACCTGCTCCACTATTTGCTGTGCACTATCGTTCATGGTTTGAACCTCCTTACTCATCAATGCTGCTACCGTGGGTTAGCATCTGTCCTTACCAAAGTGGATCAGTCCCGCAGCACTGGTTCTAGATCCAGTGTACTGAATTAGTTCAATCAAGAACTCAGCCATAAGCATGAGGATAAATTGATGCATTTTGTAATGATAAACAAGTTGCACAAGAAATTCGATGTCATTCTTCTGCTTCATTCAAATTCATCAATAGTAGCTGGAGGAGAAGCATTTTGGTAACGGGAAAGATTGCGCTCATACCAATTCATTAATGGAGTGGCACTAATTCCATGCACAATAACAGAAACAACAATAGTGGTGTAAGTTATCCAGCTAATTTGTTCACCTATTTCACCTTCTAAACCTTTACCAAAAGCATATGAAAGATAATATAAAGAGCCAACACCACGAATACCAAACCAACCGAATAACAAACGAGTTCCTGGATACCAAGTTCGGCGGCGATATGTTTTTTGTAAATGTCCACCAATTGTGCTAATCCACGCTCCTACAGGTCGGATGATTAAGAATAACAATACTATCACCAATAAAGATTGAGTAGCATAATTTAGCATCGGCTGGACTAATAAAATTGTCCCTAATATTAAAATTGTCCCAATTTCTAAAAGTTTTTCCAGTCTTTCTATAAATTCTAACTGCATCAGTGGTCTTTCTGGGTTTATATAACTTCGCTGAATAACTAACCCTGCAATAAAGACAGCAATAAATCCGTAGCCGTTAACAATTTCTGTTAGAGAGTAAGTAATAAAAATCGTACCAAGAGCTATAAAATCTTCCATGATTTCATCAGCACGACGCATTGTTTGGATTTTTTTATCAATCCAAACAATGGCTTTGGCAACGACAAACCCTATGACAATACCGACGACAATAGCCCAAATTAAATCAACTAAAACCCATTGTTGAAACCAGTTTTTCCAGTTATTATCTTTTAAGGCATAAATACCAAAATAAACAAAAGGAAAAGCTAAGGCATCATTTAAACCACCTTCGGACGTTAAACCAAAGCGTAATTCATCTCGGTCATTTGTATCAGTCAATTGAACTTCTGAGGCTAAAACTGGGTCAGTTGGTGCAAGAATAGCTCCTAATAAAATAGCCTCTCCCCAATCCATACCTAAAAACAGTTTGCCCGCTACTGCTAGCCCCAAAATTGAGATTGGCATCAAAAAAACAATGAGTCGCGTCGTAATATTCCAAGCTTGAAATTTTAGCGGACGCACAATTTTTAAACCGCAGCTAAACACAGATATAATCACTACAAATTCTGTGAGCCGTTTTAACACCTCGGCGTTAAATACTTCAGCACGGCGTAATTGAATCAGCCCAAAGCCATAGGGACCTAATAAAATACCAACTATCAGGTAGATAATGGCAAAGGACAGAGGTAAACGCGAAATCCAACCAGATAATAAGGTGACAAATAGCAGCAATGACCCAATGACAAATAGGTCAATAATATAGAGATCAACCATAACAAATGATTTTTTTATTGGGAGATGCACCAAGAGTTTACTTGCGATAACTTTTGGTCTAAATCACCTTACGATAGATTTGTTTAAAACACGTCACATGATTTTTAACTGATGATTCGCGTAGTCGCCTACACCGATTCTGCTGGTATTGGGGGCGCAGAAACTAGCCTCAAACATTTAGTTACTCATGTATCTAAAGATATAGATATTACTGTAGTTGGTACTAATCATTTGGTAGTAGATACAATTGCACAACATAGACCACAAGCATCCCGATTTGTATTACAAGCATTAGGAATTCACTCACTAACAGCACACATTCAAGTACTGCATCGCCTGTGGATTCCACAACCTCAAGAATAAGCGCTCATACATGGGAGTATAGAGGTGTAGGAAACAAATCAACTCAAAATTCTTTTTTGTTTTTATTTTTTAAGTTTGACTTTCTCTACACTCCCAACCTGTTTGTAAAAGGTTCAACTTAAGGGACTGGGGAAGAACCTAAATTCTGAGGCGAGTTGATGTTAATCGTGATTGCTGTACCCTTAAGTTGTCCTCCTGTGACGGTGTTGTATATAATGAACCCTCGGCTTGGTTGGTCAAAAAGATATCCACGTCCTGAAGATGGAACTTTCCCTTGCTTAACTAAAGTAATGAAAGATTCAAAATACCTGCGTATACTCTGACGGTTCCCTTGATTTGTCTTTGTATGATTCTCTATGAGTGTCATGAACAAATCCAAAGTGCGAGTGTCTTGTCCTTCAATAAGATTGCCATTATTCAAGAAAGAACTGGCTACGAGCTTTCCATCAATTTGTTGAACTTTAAAAAGGGTATAATAAAACTCCTGTTTCTGGTTATCTCTCACGTAACAGACCCAAGAACCATCTGGTTTCTGTGTAAAACCTTGCTGCCCCAGGTAGGAAAGCGCAGAACGACTTTGCTCACCTGTTGGTGGAGGTAGCAAATTCTCTACTGCATCAAAAGAGCAAAGCTTCTGCGTTGTTCCTGGTTGGGGAGTTGTTGGAATTTCTTGCGTTGTTCCTGGTTGGGGAGTCTTTGGAATTTCTTGCGTTGTTCCCGGTTGGGGAGTTGTTGGCACCTCCTGCGCTATTGCAAAGCAAGACACAGCAGCACAGGTAGACAGCGAAAGAGCAAATGCGCCAAGCAAACGACCAATGATATTCATATACAGTGTTGGCGAGTAGTGAGTAGCGACAAATACTGTTGGCGAAGTTAATAAATACCCATACTGAATGGGTTAGCAATGAAGGAATTTCAGTCCTGAAACATCAATGTACGCTGAGCTTCAAAACTTTGAAAAAGAAGGTGTTTTAGCAACTAACAATACCTACTAATTTGTAAGCAAAGTGTAGGCATCGTTACACGACTTGAATCAAAGTTATAGCCTATTTAAAAGGTTATAACTTAGTTTTGTTTCATGGAAAGTGCTTTAGGTAAAAGTTTACCTAGTACGTACATTTTTGTTCTACAGCTACTTAAATTTTGATAAGAAGTGGTGATATACACTACTAAAGCCATGGAGATACTATCCTTCGTGAAGATATGTGGAAGGTACTGCCTTGGGCAAAGTCATACCTCTAGCCAGGTAATTTCAGCCGCCAATATTGTTAAATGTTAATTAGTTAATGATTGCACATAAATGTTAGCGATTGAAGGCTTTTCCCTCCCAATTTCCTGTGATGTCATTAACTAGGAACACAAACAAAATAATTTATACTGAGATTGATGCACCGTTGATAACAATTCTAAAAAAGCTAGAGTTGTTATATTGTGCGATCGCTAGTTAGAAAAGTCAATTACCAAAGTGCTGTTGTTTACTTATTATTGTAAGATTTTTTTTAGCTATACAAATTTAAAATCAGCAACCTAAGTTGAGTAAGTTTTGTGATATTATTTTGTATTCATAGAATTATACCAGTCGGAGCGGCTCAGATCCTTCTTTATTTTTGAATTTTGAGAGAAGTCTGATCCGAGGTTTTCTCGGATCAGAACTTCGGTGATGCGTGAATTTGAGCGTAAGCGAGGGTCATTAGCCTTGTTATTTTCAGCCGGTGGCATCATTTTTTACTGTAATGTTGCATTGTTAAGTTGATGTGCAGCTAGATTGTATAAGACGAAAACGTAAAATCATTGTAGTGCGGACCGGACAGCCCGCGTCCCATATACAAATTAAATACGCAACAGCTTATCTGCATTCATAGTGTGCATTTCTCTCATTTTAGGGACTTCCAAAATCTAAAGAAAATCTGAAATTACTGGAGTTTAGACTAAAAATTAGCGAGCGCCACCGAAAGAGTACAAATATACTAAAATGAGGGAACTTAGATACAGGTATAAAAATGGAGGAGAGTTTATACCCCGTGATAATCCTCTGCCTTCTCCCAAAGGGAGAGGCTAGCGCCAAGGCACAAGCCAATGGATAAACGGTAGGGAATCCTAGACTACTACGCAAATCTGAGAAATCTTTAAAACGTAAACAACGCAAAGCTTCTAAATGTAAAAAAGGTTCTTCTAATCGTCGTAAAGCTGTTAAGAAATTAGCTAAAAAACACCTCAAGGTAAGTAGACAGCGTAAAGATTTTGTTGTTAAGACAGCAAGAACGCTTGTCCAGTCTAGCGACTTGGTAGTCTATGAGGACTTGCAGGTAAAGAATATGGTTAAGAATCACCACTTAGCTAAATCTATCAGCGATGCATCATGGTCATTGTTCACTGACTGGGTGGACTACTATGCCAAAGTCTTTGATACTTGGTCTATAGCTGTTGCACCCCACTACACATCGCAAGACTGTTCTGTTTGTGGCACACGAGTTAAAAAATCTTTGTCTACTCGTACCCACAAATGCCATTGTTGTGGAACAGTTATGCACCGTGACCACAATGCAGCGATTATGATTTTGAACAAAGGAATTAAAAGTACCGTAGGGCATACGGAATCTAAAGCTTCTGGACAGAACGACCTCTATCTAGGTGGGAAAACTCCTCTAGACAAGTTGGCTGGTTGAAAGAAGAATCCCGTCGCCTTCAGGCACGGGAGTGTCAAATGGGTACAAATATTTGATTGATGAACCCTGTATTTATTTCATTGCAAGCCTTTGAGGCTCATTTAGTACATTTGCATAGGGGTAAGTTCAGTTTAGCGATTCATACGCGTTTAAAGTAGCGTATTCGTTCGGCATTCAAAGCAGCGTGTGCGTTGGCTCACCTGGTCCGACAGGAGAAGCACTCAGCCGTGCCGCACCGCGAGGGACGACGAGAGCGTTAAGCCTCCGGCTGATCGCTTATCTTATTAGTGGGATAAATTCAATTAAGAATTGAAATCAAAGCTACGAATGCTCTCAAGGTGCTTGGCTTATTCTCAACGGGGTATCACTCTCTCATTCATTCAACATTAATTTTATATAGTTTGGCAAAGCAAAGGCGCTTTTGTGGATGCTCTGATTGTAGTAATGCAGCACATTGTTTTTCTCAAAGTCAGTCACCTTTTCGGAGTTTATCTTACTAGGATCGATTTGTCCTTTAGAAGCGATTTGGAAACTCCAAACACCAGAAGGATAGGTAGCAATTTGGAAGAGCAGAGCGTACACTTTGTCTTTGCCGAAAATATCTTTTAGGCAGGTATTTAACTCAACAAAGACACGCTGATTAAAGGCTGGTGATTCACCTTGAGTGACCAATAACCCGTTAGGTTTTAATGCTTTCAAGCAGTTGCGGTAAAATTTTGCTGAAAATAGTCCTTCCGCTGGCCCGACTGGATCAGAGCCATCTACTATAATCAAATCGTAGTTTTCAGCAGGTGTATTGGCAACAAATTCGATACCGTCTCCAATCTTGAGGTCGAGCTTGGGATGGTCAAAACTTTGCGAAAGGGTTGGCAGATGTAGCTTGGAAGCTTCAATTACGTTTTCGTCAATCTCCACCTGGGTAACTCGTTCTACATCAAGATGTTTTAAGACTTCCCTGAGCGTACCACCATCTCCACCGCCAATTACCAAGACTTCTTTAACCTTGCCATGAGCAAGGATCGCAGGGTGGGCAATCATTTCATGGTAATGAGATTCATCTTTTTCAGTACACATTACCATGTTGTCGATAGTGAGGGTCTTGCCATGAGCATAGGTGTCAATCACCCTTACCCTTTGGTATTGTGAGGTTTTGTCGTAGAGTATCTCCCCAGTGTAACGCAGAGAAAGGGCTTGGTTTGCATCCTTATCAGTAAACCAAACATTGCGGGTAAATTTCTCTGGCTTGATGTACTTTTTGGCTACCTCTCGCATGTTGCTGGGGTCGAAATCCACCCGTTGTAGATGGTATAATACTCCTCTACGCATTTCCATGGCGGAATAATTGCTAACCTGGAAAATTTCTTTGAGGTGGTCAAAGCAAATCCAAGGTTGGACTGTATCCCCACAAGTAAATAAATCCACTGCCGAGTATTGGTATTCGGGCCAAGTGTGGATGGCTAAGTGGCTTTCTTGAATGACCACCACACCAGATACACCATATGGAGAAAAATGGTGGAAAGTAGAGTTGATGACGGTCGCTCCACCTTTAGATGCCGCCTCGACCATACCAGTTTCGATGACTGATACGTCGTTGAGAATGTTAGGCTCGCATCCGAAAAACTCTACTAGAATATGTTTTCCCAAAGCTGTCATATCTCAATTTGAAGATAGAGGGTAAAAGCGATTATTTAACGCTCTTGAATCACTATCATGATAGTAAAAAGCGAAACCCTTGTTGTGCAAGTTTTTTGGCGATTGACTCATGTTTTTGAGTTTTTATGAAAAATAAAGTGCCCAAACCTTGAACAAATCTGGATTTTAAAACTATCCTACAATTTTTCTCGCCCCAAAGTGATACAGGGTAAGTGCATCTTAATCTGAACTTATCTGTGTGCAAATGTCAGTAAATCGAAAACTTTTACGAAGTTCAGTTTTAACTGTTTCGCGCCCTCATCCCCCAAATTAAATGTTTGTTAGCTTAATCATCGCATATTATCGCAGAGATGGCGAGCCTCCTGCGGAGGAGATCCGCTAACGCTCTCACTCATGTTGGGGTTAGTTGTCAGATAGGCATGTAGCCACTGACAGCCGCGCACAAGAAGAGCATCTAGCTCCATAGGAGAATCTAATTGGTTAAGTTTCCAAATCCTCACAGTTTTGCCATCACTAGCAGAAGCAATCGTTTTACCATCCGGACTGAAACTCACACTGTTGACGCAGTGATTATGTCCATGAAAAGTTTGAGCTTCCTTGCCTTCTAAGTTCCAAAGTTTGACAGTCTTGTCATCACTTGCTGAGGCTATCATTTTACCATCCGGACTGAAACTCACGCTGTTGACAGCATCTGTGTGTCCTTGAAAGGTTTGCAGTTCTCTACCATCAAGAATACTCCAGAGTTTGACTGTCTTATCATCGCTGGCAGAAGCGATCATTTTACCATCCGGACTGAAACTCACGCTCCTAACCCAATTGTTATGCCCTTGGAAAGTACACAGTTCTAAACCTTCCAGGTTCCAGAGTTTTACTGTTTTGTCATCGCTAGCAGAAGCAATCATTTGCCCATCTGGACTGAAACTCACGCCCCAAATCCAATTGTTATGTCCTTGGAAAGTACACAGTTCTGTGCCTTCTAGGTTCCAAAGTTTGACTGTGCTGTCATCACTGGTTGAGGCTATTATTTTACCATCCGGACTGAAACTCACGCTCTTGACTCTATCGCTATGCCCCTTTAAAGTTTTGAGTAAAGTTCCATCCAGACTCCACAGTTTCACAGTTTTATCTTCGCTGGCAGAAGCAATCATTTGCCCATTGGGACTGAAACTCACACTCCTAACCCAGTCGGTATGTCCAAGTAAAGTTTGCAGTTCTTTGCCGTCGAGATCCCAAAGTTTTACTGTTTTGTCCTCACTAGCTGAGACAAGCATTTGCCCATTGGAGCTGAAACTCACGCAACTGACTCTAGCACTATGTCCTTGGTGGGTTGGCTTTTCTATACCATTGAGGCTCCAGAGTTTGACTGTGCTGTCATCACTGGCGGAAGCAAGCATCTGACTATCTGGACTAAAACTAACACTCCTGCTTCTAGCTCTATGTCCCTTCAAGGTTTTGAGTAAAGTTCCATCAAGACTCCAGAGTTTGACTGTGCTATCATCACTGGCAGAAGCTATCATCTGAGCATCTGAACTAAAACTCACGCTTCTGACTCTAGCGCAATGCCCGAGTATAGTTTGCACTTGGGTGCCGTCGAGATTCCAGAGTTTGACTGTGCTGTCATCACTGGCGGAAGCTATCATTTTACCATCTGGACTAAAACTCACGCTTCTGACCTTATCGCAATGCCCGAGTATAGTTTGCACTTGGGTGCCGTCGAGATTCCAGAGTTTGACTGTGCTGTCATCACTAGCGGAAGCTATCATCTGACCATCTGGACTAAAACTCACACTCCTAACCCAGTTCCCATGTCCCCGGAAGGTTTGTACTTCTGTACCGTCGAGATTCCAGAGTTTGACTGTGTTGTCATTACTGGCGGAGACTATCATTTTACCATCCGGACTGAAACTCACGCCTAAAACCCAATCCTTATGTCCCTGAAAGGTTTGCACTTGTGTACCATCCAGTTGCCAAAGTTTCACAGTTCTGTCAGTACTTGCTGAAACCAGCATCTGTCCATTGGGACTGAAACTTACACTATTCACACCAAGGCTATGCCCCTGGAGGGTGTTAACTAGAGTACCGTCGTACTTCCAAAGTTTAATTGTGCTGTCATCACTGGCAGAGGCAATCATTTTACCATCCGGACTGAAACTCACGCTCAAAATCCTGGCGCTATGCCCTTGAAGGCGATTTCTCTCTTGAATTCCGTAGACTGCTTGCTGTAAATTAGCCACAGTTTTATGCTTAAGTTTAGCATAAAACTGTGATTGCATTTCCTGTAATTTTCTACCTGCCTTAACAGCGGCGACTAATGCCCCAAGCTCATCGTGCGATAAAAGCAAAGCTTGAGATAGGGAACTCAGTGCTTCAATTTCAGCAATCTCTGCTCGTTGGCGTTCCTGCTTTTCTTGGAGCAGTGACTGCTTGAGTTTTTCCTTAGTCAGCTTCAATTCTTCTAGTAGTTCAGGTTCCTGTTGTTGACGGATAAATGTCAGCAAATAATCGTGAACCAGCTGATAACGATCAGCTGGTGTTCCTCGCACCCGAAATACAAACCCTGCACCGACTAAAATTTCTAAAACTAAATCCAATTGCTCGGCTTCTAATTGCAAACCTGCTGTTTCTATCTTCTCTATTAGCTCAGCACAAGTTTTGAGGGGGCGGGTACCGATTTCATCTGTTAGCAGAAACAAAATGAGTTGAGCAATACTTTTGTTCTTAGGACCACAGTCTCTGATGACTTGTTCTAAATATTGTTCAACCAGTTTTTCTTTCGGGTTAGAACCAAGTTGTTGATATTGTTTTAGGGTGGTTATGTTGTCTTCTTCGAGTTGTGCACCGACAATTTGTAACTCGATTGGACGTACTACCCCTAACTCTCCGGCTAAATCCTGTACTAAGGCATCAATTAGCGCAGGCTCAAAGTGAAAATGAGATTGCGCTGTTAAATTCTGGATATTTAATTTGGCATCTTCTGATGAAAACTCTTTTAAAGAGTAGCGAATATTTTTGCTCAGAATATCATTATTGATGATATCTAAATTTGTGACATGCTCCCACTCCAACAAATAGTGCAAATAATCTTCCCGTAATAATAGGATGATTTTTACACAAGGAATATTCAAGCAAGTATGCAAAAACTCATAAAATGGTCGTCTTTGAGTTTGCCCAGTGCAGACAAAGAAAAACTCTTCAAACTGATCGAAAATTAAAACTGTTAGTAAATTGTGATTTTTATGGTTTCGCAATTGTTCAATAATGTTTTCCACTGAATCTAGAGCTACAGGCACGCTAATGCTTTTTTTCTCTAGAGCATCGGCTAAAGCATTACCAAATTCCTGCACCCAATTCGTGTAAACCTTCTGCATCACGGGCAAAGTCTTATGTTGACTGATTGGATATTCTAGCGCTGGGAGTAACTCCTTATTCACCATGGAACTCTTGCCCACTCCTGATTGACCGTGGATCACCATTAGTTTATGATCAGGGCGACAAATCCTTTCTTTGATCAAGTAATCAACTTCTTGCTGCCGACGAGCGGAAGTGGTAATTTCTTGGTTAAAGGTTGTTAGCTGAGCAGATGGCAGCAATACCGAGTTAATGATCTGTTGCTTTAGCTGCAGTGGTTCTGCACCAATGAAGGCTCGGAAGCCATACTGCTGTTCAATTTTACGTTTTTCTTGTTTAATTTTAAAGGCTTTGGAATATTCACGTTGAGTGAAGTAAAGCGATCGCAACTCCTCCAAAATCCGAATGTAAATTGGCGGATTATGCTTAGGTTTACTTTCTGCTCTAGCAGTTTCTAAGTTTTCAATCGCTTCTGGAATTTGCCCGAGATGCTGTTGCGCCTGAGCCAATAATAATAAGTACCAACCTTGATGAGATTGCCAAGCCTGAGCTAAGCTAGTGCTCTGCTCCAGGTAACAATAATTCAGGGCTGCCTCTCCAGCACTATATAGAATTTGCCGTGCTTTTTCAGTATATTGCTGTGCTTGAGTCCAAGCCCCCACAGCCAGTGCAACCTCGGCTAGCAACCCATAACTATAAGCAAGTCTGATGGGGTTGGAATAGCTCTGATGCAGAGCTTGTGCTCTTTTAGCAACATTTTTCAACTCATCCCACTCGCGTAACTTTTGTAAAACTTCTCCTAGAGCATTGATAAATTTAGCTTCTAGATCGGGGCGGTTAGCTTGCTGGAAGACTTCAATACATCGCTGATAATAGTCTTTTGCTGTACTACAAGCTTGCTCATACTGTGAGCGATGTAACACAGCGTATGTGCGCCACCACAAACCAAGGCAAAATAGTAAACACCCTCGCCACTCTGGGTTATCACTTTTTTCCCAAAATGCTAGACTCCGTTTATAGTGTTCTAGAGATTGTTCCATTGAGTTGCAAGCATCTCGTCCTAGAACAAACTCCAGACTAGCTTCTAGCTCTGGCTGCAAATTTACACTACGACGTTGTAAATCTTTCCTGGCTGACTCAAGTTCAAATCTACAAAGTGAACCAATCCCTAAGTTGAGGGCTGCATTGTCCAGAAAAGTGTCTGCACCCACCTCTAAAACTTTGGAAAAAACCTCATTTGTTGTTTGTTGTAAGAACGTGATTAACTCATCACTAGTGAGTTCAAATTCAATAGTTGTTGCCCAACTCTCCAAATCTGGCGTTAGCCGAATCAGCTTTTGTGCTACTTTATCATTAATCCACACCAATATTGGAAACCGAAAATTTTTCCGAAATTCTTCCCTAACTTGATTGGTAGAAGTTAGCAAAGTATCAATCTCACTCACCGAATCTAAACCAAACACCATTAATGCTGGTGGCTGTTGTGAACACAGTTTTCCTTCGATAGTGGTGTAGAGTGTCTTGACAGACTCAGGTAGAACTAGCTTTTGAATGTAGACATTCGTTAGTTCCCGCAGTCGTTGCACCATGCGCTTTCGTAAAATTGCGTAGTTACAGCGTAGCAAAATGAGCGAAAAGTGTTCTTGAGAACGTGCGATCGCCCGCGTCAGCGCCTGCAATGAACTTTCATTATCGGCGGCGAAATTTTCCGTTTGGTGTGAATTTGTCATCGCTGCAACTCTTTTGCTGATGCCAAAATTGGATTGATATCAAACCACAACTCATCCTGATATCGATATTCAAAGACAAACATACTGTGTATTAGAGATTGGTATCTTTAGCCGACATGCCCTGTAAACAATTGGCAGGTTGGCTCATCAGGTGAGAGGCGTGTGATGGTTCGCTCTAATTCCCCAATAATCTTGCCACCACGCACTGAGGAAAAATCGATATAGTACTGCCGATCCTGGGCATTCCCTACAACTAGGGTTTTGCTGGGGTCACATGCCTGATAAAATTTTGTTAAATCAAGTTTCATTATAGTTTGTTAAAAAAATAGCCCGACCGTACCTTTTATATACACAGCAAAAAACTACTATTCCGGGTTGGATTACTCTCTCATTGAACAACTAGAGACAAGTTCTGTGTCAATATGTTAGCCTGCACCGAAGTTTGAAGTATGTTTCAAGACCTGCTGTTAAACTTGTTCACTGAGTTTGTAGGTATACTGATCACGGTTTTCGTCATTGATCGCTTGATGAAATGGCGGGAAGAAAGACGATGGCTTCCATTGAAGCATTTCGTCTATGCTCAGTTGCTGGAAATGGCAGGAAGATTACTACATTGCATCCTCTCTGCTAAACTCATCAAGATAACGAACATCATCTACGAATTTGGTCTTGTCAGTTCATGTCCTCTAGTGGAAATTGAGCTAGGGCTAGATGAAGTGACAATAACCGATTTGTTATCAGAAATCGAACAAAAGATTCAACTTGAAAAACAATTTGACATTGAGCTTTTATCTAAATCTAAGCAGCAGCTTGATAACATTCTTGATAAATATGCTTTTCTGGTAGAACCTGAACTTTTAGCTCTCCTATTAGAATTGGAGCGCGCATTAACATCATCATTAAAATTAGAAGCGAACTGCGAGGACAAAACCTCTAGGTGGAGTCTTGTACTTGGCTTGACTCAAATTGCTTTAACGGTGCTCGAATTAAAAGCTTGGCTGGAGCAGAAAGCAAGTCGAAGAGTCGTCACTGAAATTTCAACTGAAGAAATGCTGAAAGCAACGAATAAACTCAATTCAAAACTAAAACGCAGTGTTTTTCATTCTCGACGAAGGGTTAAGTTTTAAGAACATGAGTAAGAGTGATATTTAAAATCAGCAACGCTGTAGAAATCTGCTTACCTTGCAACTGCATATGCTTGCTCACCTGAAACCTATAGCTAGATACTAGGGTGCACTTCGCGGCTCTAGTCCGCACAGGCATAGCTCTTTGCTTACAATAGCCCCAGGCTCCTTTTAGCCTGTGGGCTTTTTCTAAACCTCCAACTTCACCCCCCTTATTGAATAATCCAACAACTCCATCGGGTGCATGATAGAAATCTGTTTACTCTGCAACGGCAAATGCTTGCGAATTTGCAAAGTACAACCCGGATTAGCAGATGCAATGAAATCAGCACCAGTATTCAGCAAATTCTGCACTTTTTGCCTACCCAACTCTTCAGCCACCTCTGGTTGCAGTAGATTGTAAACTCCCGCACTACCACAACATATAGCCGCATCAACTGGTTCGAGCAACTTCACCCCTGGAATTTGCTGCAACAACTGACGCGGTTGCACACTAATCTTTTGTCCGTGCAACAAATGACATGCATCTTGATAAACTAAAGTCAAGGGTTCATCAGTAAGAGGTGATAATTCTGCTGTTAAACCAACACCGACCAAAAACTCTTGCGCATCTCTAACCTTAGAAGCAAATTCTTTCGCTTCTTCCCGATATTCTGGGTCATCTTCTAAAATATGACCGTACTCTTTTAACGTATGACCGCAACCGGCAGCATTGATAATTACAAAATCTACACCAGTATTAGCAAAACTATTAATCATCTGCCTTGCCAAAGCTTTAGCTTGTTCTGTTTGTCCTTGGTGTTCGGGAAGTGCTGCACAACATCCTTGAGTTTTGGGGATGACAACCTCACAGCCATTCGCCGTTAAAACCCGCACAGTCGCTTCATTTACCGACGAGAAAAATAGCCTTTGCACACATCCCAAAATCACTCCAACTCGGTAGCGTTTCTTACCCTGTGCTGGAATGATGTCTGGCAAATTATCTTGAAAAGATTTCAAAGTGATTTCTGGTAACATTGATTCCATTGCTGCTAAGCGAGGAGACAAACGCCTCAACAACCCAGTTCCACGCACCAATTTCCGCAAACCTAACTTTTGATAAAAAAACAATGGAATCAGCAGAACTCTTAAAACATCGGGATTCGGAAACAGGGAAAATATCAGTTGACGAAGCAATTTATCTGGCAGACTACGCGGATAATTTCGTTCAACTTGGTGACGAGTTGCAGAAATCAATTTGTCATATTGCACACCAGAAGGACAAGCCGTCACACAAGCAAGACACCCCAAACAAGTATCAAAATGTTGTGCTGTTGCTTCATTCAGCGGAATCTCACCCTCATTGATCGCATCCATTATATAGATACGCCCTCGTGGAGAATCCATCTCCTTACCAATCACCCGATAGCTAGGACAAGTCGAGAGACAAAACCCACAATGAACACAACTATCAATCAACTTTGGGTTAGGCGGATGATTTTCATCAAACCCAGTCAAATTTTCCAAACTAGCTTTTTTCTTCTCAGAATATTCCGAAACTTGCATATTATCTCTTCTCCCCTCTCTTTGCGTCCTCTGCGCCTTTGCGGTTCATTTCCTAAATCCCACCCACAAAACGACCCGGACTTAATATATATTCCTTATCAAACTGCTCTTTTATCAAACGCATCAACTCCACAGCATTACCAGTATAGCCCCACACATCCAACTGTTGCTTGAGCTTCACTGGTGCTTCCAAAATCGTCAGGAAACCGCCATTGGTTTGACAAAGATTTCGCATCCCCAATACTTTATCAATCCCGTTGTCACCTTCAAACTGCAACACTCCCAAACCACTAGCGATGTGAATCCAACCCATATCTGCTTGAGTCAAAACTTCAACAGCAGAAGTAGGTAACACTCCTATTTTGCAAATTATTGCCGACTCATTGCCAGAAGAATGCATTTGTTCTCGCAATATGCGCCATAAATCAGCTTCATCCGCCGCTGAATATATCGTTCCTTTTAACCCAAGTTGTTCCCCGACTTCCAAAAGTCGGTTTGACTGTTCCTTCACACTCTCAACTATACTTTGGAAGCGAGCAATTAATCCCAATCCTTGAGGTAACCCCAAGCTAGACACCAGTTGTGTTGATAGCAAATCAGCTTGGGTTGGTGTTAACGCAGAACCTCTAAGGACTCCAGCACTTTGAGAGACAGCCTTTGCATCACCAGTCAGCACCACCGTCCCTGATATCTCCTGCATAGGATAAACGCGAAACGTCACTTGACTAATAACCCCCAATGTGCCATAAGACCCAGTAAACAACTTCATCAAGTCGTATCCAGCAACATTTTTCACTACTCTCCCGCCAGCTTTGGCGATTTGTCCATCAGCACGTACAAAAGTAATTCCCAAAAGTTGATCTCGTACACTACCATAACGTTGCCGTAGGGAACCTGTATCAGCAGTTGCAACAATACCGCCAAGTGTTGCTTTATCTTGTGTCATAGGGTCAATGGCGAGAAATTGCCTAGAGTCTGCTAACATTTCTTGGAGACGAGAAAACTTCATTCCCGCTTCGGCTGTAATCGTCAAATCACCAACGGCGTGTTCAATCAGTCGATTGAGGCGTTCTGTACTCACTACGACATCAACATCTTTGACTAACCCACCCCAATTAAGTTTACTACCACTACCGCATGGCAAAACGCGCCACTTGTTGCGATGTGCTGCTGTCATGACTGCGGCTAGTTGTTCTGTGGTGTGAGGATAGACGATACAACCGGGAGGACTTAGAGAAGCGATCGCCTGTAATATGGATTTTTGCTGGCTGAGTGGTATATCTTCCCAACAGACAGCATTTTCTGTGCCGACAATAGATGCAAAACAAGAGGTGTAGACACGCACTGGCTTGTCGTCAGACATCGCTTTCATTTGTTAGTTTGGTACTCCCTATATATAACTTACTGGCTTAACAGCTAAAACTAAGAGCGTTTTCAAAATTTCAGTACTGGTGTGTGGCTTTGTTTAAAAATTTATGAAGTTTCATATTTGTCTTGCGCCAAAACCGCCCCTCCCCTTACTAACGGGAGGGGATTAAGGGGTGGGGTGCAGATATTGCGGGAATCACAACTAATCAACCGGACATGATATGACAAATGTGTAGGAAGAAAATTTAGCTTGTTTTCTACTATCTCAGAAAAGTTAACTGGGTAAAAAGAATATGAAAAATTTTTAGCATTCCTGATAAAAGTCTCTTGACCTGTAACAGGTAATTAGATTATCTTAGCGGTCAGCAAAACTTGCTCAGGAAACCCATGAACAGAAAACTTATACTTAACTTACTGTCTAGCTCCTCTATTTTTGTATCGCTGATGTCTACGCTAGCAGCCATCAATCCTGCTCATGCTGGTACAACCCAGCAACTAATCCACACAAAGGGTCAAACTTGTCTATCTAGTCCTCATGCTGTCAACACTTTAGTGTGCATCCGAGATTCACAGAGAAAGCAACAATCTCGTTCTACACCTTCATCAACTGTTACTACAGGACAGTCTGCCCAGAATATTGCTTCGCTAGCATTTACAGAAGAAGAAAGTGATGCTGCGATTCAGTTATTTGGCTGTGACTGTCCAGCTTGTATAAACTCTTTACGCCAGTTACGTGGAACTGGAAACTTGGTATACTAGGATCATTACCTGATCGCAATAACTGCGACTTTTGACTGAAAATTTTAGTATTAAGGAATTAGGAAAGCCAGTCGCCACCTTTGCCTCAAGCTGTTGCACGTCTACAAGTTGGGGAACTCGACGCCAACCGCTACAATGGATGAGCTAAGGTTCTTGATAGGGGAACTACGGCGCTGGCTCTTGGAGACTCAAAACTCTCAACTCCCAACTCCTTACAAAACATTATGGAAAATATGAAAATTTACCAACCACAACCGGATTTTTATCGAAAATCCGGTTGTTTGCTTTGTTGGGGTGCTACAGGGAGAGCCACAAGGCTACCAAGAGAATTTACTTGACGCTCCCACGGTTATGAAAACTTGTTTTCTCCTGTCGGACCAGGTGGGCCAACGGTACGCTACGCGAACACTGTCGCTCATTTTCACATCAGGTACGTGGGACTCTTGGTTCATTGAGTCCACTTACCATAGCAGTATAAAACCACAAATAGCAGAATTAAAAATCAAAATCAAGATAGATGCAGGTATCACTAGAATGAATTGAAGATAGAAGCAAATATCTGTTCTTCGCTCTTCATTCTTCCCGAAAGTCATGACATTCGATTATGATCTGTTTGTGATTGGTGCTGGTCCGGGAGGACTGGCTGCAGCTAAAAAAGCAGCAAGCTATGGTGTCCGTGTCGCTATTGCCGAACAAGAAGCCCTAGGTGGTACTTGTGTCAATAACGGCTGCATACCAAAAAAATTGATTGTCTATGCTGCTGATTTCGCTCTACAAAATCAGATGGCGCACAGCTACGGTTGGAGTGACTGCCAAAGGCACTTCGACTGGACACAATTTATCCAGTCCGTACACCAGCACATTGAAAGCATTCACCATTCTTATTCCCAGCAGTTGCAACAGTTTTTGGCAAAAAACCACAAAAAGTTGATTATGAACACACTCCATCTGCTGTCTTTGCCCGTCCAGAAGCAGCAGGTGTAGGTATGACCGAGGCAAAAGCCCGCTCAAAATTTGGTGAAGCTGTAAAATGTTACCGCGATCGCTTTCAACCTTTGCGGTCTCAACTGACCCAAAAGGACGAACAAGCTACGATTAAAATAGTAGTTGAAGGGGAATCTGAACGCGTCTTAGGCGCTCACATGGTTGGCGAACACGCCGCAGATATCATTCAAAGTCTCGCTGTTGCTATTCGCAAAGGTATTACCAAGCAAGACCTAGATGAGACTATTGGCATTCATCCCACAACGGGTGAGGAATTTCTTTTTCATTCTTTGTAAGGAAATCACCAAGTAAAGAACTCAGCAACTTAGTAGTGAGACTTTAGAACTTTCTGGGATAAAAAGAGTGCGAGTTAATGGTAGAAACACCAAAGCGGAACGAATCGAGTAAGCGTTATCTGAGCGTTCTGCCTCAAGACCTTTTCAAAAGGATACCATCTCACCCTGCAAGATGTTAACTTCGTTGGTGAAGTGGTATCAAATTTTTTTAATGGTTCTCAATCGGTTAATTAACGGAAGCTTAAAACTATGACGTATGATTACGACTTATTTGTGATTGGTGCTGGTTCTGGGGGTTTGGCTGCTTCCAAACGCGCTGCAAGCTACGGAGCAAAAGTCGCCATTGCCGAAAATGACTTGGTGGGTGGAACCTGTGTCATTCGTGGCTGTGTTCCCAAAAAACTCATGGTGTATGGTTCCCATTTTCCCGCTTTGTTTCATGACGCGGCTGGTTATGGTTGGAAGGTGGGTGAAGCACAACTGGACTGGGAATATTTCATCACTGCAATAGATAAGGAAGTTCGCCGACTGTCACAACTACACATTAACTTCCTAGAAAAAGCAGGAGTCCAACTCACACAAAGTCGTGCTAGATTAATAGACCCGCACACTGTAGAAGTTGACGGACGTAAAGTCACAGCAGACAAAATTTTGATTGCTGTTGGAGGACGTCCTATCAAACCCGATTTACCAGGGATGGAATATGGCATAACTTCCAACGAAATCTTTCACCTCAAGGAACAACCAAAACATATCGCCATCATTGGTTCAGGTTATATCGGTACAGAATTTGCCTGTATTATGCGCGGATTAGGCTCCCAAGTGACGCAAATTATCCGCAAAGACTTGATTTTGAATGGTTTTGATGAAGACATCCAGCTTGAGATATACGAAGGAATGAGCAACCACGGAGTGCGAATTATCAAGAATACTGTGGTAGAAGCCGTGGAACAAGTTTCAGAAGGCTTCAAGCTAACATTTTCAGGAGAACATACAGAACCAATAATAGCCGATGTGTTTTTAGTAGCAACAGGTCGTTCACCTAATGTAGAAGGACTAGGTTTAGAAAACGTTGGAGTTGACATCGCTGCAACTTCCATGGAAGGAGCTGCTTACAACACGATGAATGCGATCGCTGTCAACGAATACAGTCAAACTTCTCAACCCAATATTTTCGCTGTAGGTGATGTCACTGATAGAATTAATCTCACTCCCGTAGCGATCGGCGAAGGTCGTGCTTTTGCAGATAGTGAATTTGGTGGTAATCGCCGTGTATTCAGTCATCAAGATGTTCCCACAGCGGTATTTTCTACACCTGAAGCAGCTACAGTTGGTTTGACTGAAGCTGAAGCACGCTCTCAATTGGGAGAAGACGCAGTGAAAATTTACCGCACTCGCTTCCGCCCATTATTCCACAGTTTGACAGGTGCATCAGACAAGACAATGATGAAGTTGGTTGTGGATGGCAATACAGATAAAGTACTAGGCGCTCATATGGTGGGTGAAAGCGCAGGTGAGATTATTCAAGGTGTGGCGATCGCTGTTAAAATGGGCGCAACCAAAAAAGACTTTGACGCTACTGTTGGTATCCATCCTACATCAGCAGAGGAATTTGTCACCATGCGCTGAAGAAGTTATTTGTTATAGCGGTTTTCAATTGGGTAGAATACAGGTTGATTGTAGGGGTACAGGTAGCTCGTGCCCCTACTATATGGTTTGTAGTTTATGCAAATGAAAATAGCTGTAAAAGCAAATGACAAATGACCAAAGACAACTTGGAAGAGTAAAACTTCATGTCTTGCGAGTTTATTTATCTTCACGGCTTTGCATCCAGCCCCAATTCTGCAAAAGCAGAGTACATATGCACTTGCTTTGCACAAGCTAATATCAAGCTAAAAATCCCTGATTTGAATGCTGGCAATTTTTCTCACCTGACAATCACTCGCCAGCTTTCTCAAATTGCGTCAAAATTTAATCATAATTCTACGTCAGTGACGCTCATTGGTTCCAGTTTGGGTGGTTTGAGTGCTGCCCATCTGGGACAGCAATATCCACAAGTACAACGTCTCGTCCTATTGGCACCAGCTTTCGGGTTTTTATCCCATTGGTTGCCTAAGTTAGGAGATGAGGCGGTACAGCGCTGGCAAAAAGAAAAATATCTCATGGTTTACCACTATGGGGAGGAGGAAGAACTTCCTCTGGGTTACGATTTCGTTACAGATGCTAGTCAATACAAAGAGGAAGCGTTGCAACGTCCCATCTCCACCCTTATCCTGCACGGACGACATGATGAGGTGATTCCCATTCAAGCCAGTCGCGACTTTGCCCAAAAGCGTCCTTGGGTGGAACTGATAGAACTTGACAGCGATCACAGTTTAGGCAATGTTATGACAGAAATTTGGCAAGCAATTCGAGTGTTCTGCCAGTTAGCGTAAAGTTGTATAATCAACGATCCTTAGTCATTCATTATTTTTTGCTAATGACTAATGACTAATGACTAATGACTAATGACTAAACAAGTTTGGGAAAGTGCGACGAACTTTGTTTACGTGCGTCTCAAACCAAATGGTTCTCACTTCCCAGACGCTGCTGTCAAAAATCTTCACCAAAATCTTAAAGCTGCTGGTACTTTAGTGCGGGAAATTAACGGAGGATTGCGAATTACTGTAGGGACTCCAGAGGAAAATGCTCAAACACTTAATCGATTACAAGCTACTTTACTTGATTTCAATAGATAAATTTTAAATTTTGACTAATTTTTGACTGGCATTAACACAAAAGCACTCTATTGCGACTTATTAAGTTCTTGTAATTGTTAGATATAATATAGAATTTGCCTCTACTCAAATGTGTCTTATCTAAGCAAAACAGCTAAAACTTAATCATCAAACCCACCATCCACATCACTGCCCAAACGACGTAATATTCCCACTGTTTGTGGTAGCACGCCTACTAAAAGGGCAAATGCTTCATCTGGTAATTGAGCAACCATTTCTGGTGGAAAGTATTGTTCAAATTGGTCTAGTATCTTCTGGATTCGCTGCCCAGGTACTGGGTTTTCTGTAATTTGTTTGATTAACCTAATCCACTGTCGCCTAATCAAGTAGGCTTTCTGGCGTTCCTCATGAGATTCAGGATTTAACAACGACAGATTGCCTATGGGCAATGCTCCTCGACAATCACGGTCGTAATCGCCACCTACAGCTGCTCCAGGACCAGCAAACTCAGCATGGTAACGTTTAAACAGTATTAAACCATTCCGCCTACGACTGTTGACGATGAAAACTTTTCCACTGAGCAGCATCGTTAGGAGATCTGAGCTATAGGATTGCTCAGTTCCATCTGGCATGACAAGATAGTCAAGGAAACTCGTGTCAGGATAATAAGCAGATACCATAGCAGTCTGATAGCGTCGGTGCTTTTCGCTATCCATTTTTTCTCGAAATTTGAATGAACTTGGTAGTTGTTTGCACTTTAGAGAAAGAATGAACTTATAGTAAAATCAGAGTTTTGACTTTTCCTTACTATCAAGAATTGGCTTGCCTTATGTAAAAGAATAAATAGACCTTGTTTAGTAATTGAGTAATCATATTTTATGAGATTTAACTGAATTTGTCTTCAACTAAAGGAGTCTTTTTTTAAAGTTTTTATAAAGATAGATACTTTAATACAAAGTTCTTGTAAGGGATGGAACATCTTTAGCGCAATTTTTCTAATATCAAAATTGTCTATTTTAGGGAAGACATATTTGCTATTTAGCTTGTTATTCAAATAGTAGATGAATTATTCAGATATATATCGATATAATATATCGACTGAATACATAAAAATTCCAAAAAAGAAATATATATCTTTTTATTTTGATGTATTAATAAATGTATTTGCAGATAAACTTTAAATTATTTCAAATTAGGAGAAATATATCAGAAAAACTATATTATTTAACATTTGTTATAAATTTTTATAAATAGCTACGTATTGATACAAAAATTATAGTATTTTTTTATTATGACAAAGCAGGTGTACTTGCTTAAGAGGCTGTTTGAAAAGTCGGAGAAATAGTAAAAAAGCTCTCTCAGTATACGCTGTTAATAGATAATAGACAGCACTGAGAGAGCAACATGAGTAAAGCATACCCTAGCAATCTGACCCGTGTTC
>JAESFN010000379.1_pt1 | contig 45446 bp, 45 predicted proteins | sample 9269411 | NCBI WGS metagenome assembly JAESFN01 (sample SAMN14505399, study PRJNA617100) | algae metagenome | isolation source: Iphinoe sp. HA4291-MV1 and co-occurring heterotrophs from trail next to... | place: USA: Maunawili Falls, Hawaii | collected 2009-07-25
TGGCCTTGGGATCCCGAATGTATTCGGCGAAGACCGCCTCGTCCCAGGTGATGTTGGCGCCCTTGTTGGCGGTCGAATAGCTGTAGCCCTCGACCTCGCCGGTATGGCGGCCGAACAGCCCGTTGAGATGCGGGCCGACCAGGTTCTTGGCGCCCTCGCCGATCTGGTGGCAGGCCCGGCACTTGTTCCACGAACGCTCGCCGGCCGAGACGTCCTGCGCCCCGGCGGGGGCGGCAGCCATCGCGGCAAGGGCGAGCAGGGTAGCGCTGGCAATCAGTCTCATCAGGCGTCTCTCCTCAGCTTAGACTCCTTCTGAAATAGCGCAGCCCGCTCATTTGGATACAGGGGCAGTTCGTCGCGGTGGCGCTACAGCGCCCCGATCCACTCGGCGACATTGGCGGTGAAGGCGTCGGGACGGGAGATCGGGAAGAAGTGCCCGCCGGTATCGAGCAGCGTCTTGCGCGCTCCGGGCATGGCGGCGGCGAGCTCCTCCTGCAGGAAGGCAGGCACGATCATGTCGTCGCGCGCCCCGAGGATCAGGGTCGGCGGGGCAAGCTCCCCGGCCCAGGCCGAAGCGTCGAAGGCGCGGAGCGCGTCGATGCGTTCGCGGACCACCTGCTTTGCTTCGGGAGTATCGGGAGCGGTCGCGACAGCGGTCTCATAGACGCTCCAATGCGCCTCGAGCCAGGTCGGCGGATAGGCCATCAGCGCCGCAGTCGCCGCATAGGCGCGCGGGTGCTGATCGAGGATGGCGAGGCGGGTCTCGAACAGCGCGGTCATGTAGCGGTTCTGCTTCAGCCAGCTGCCGCTGAGGATCAGCCCGTCGAGCCGCTCCGGCGCCTGGCGCGCCAGCGCAAGGCCGATGCAGCCGCCGGTCGAGTGTCCGAGCACGGTGGCGCGTTCGATCCCGGCCGCATCGAGCACGGCGAGGCAATCTCTCGCGAGCTGGTCGATCGTGCAGGGCGCGCTGCCGCGATCGCTGGCGCCGATGCCGCGCTGATCGAAGCGCAGGACCTGGAAGGAGCGCCCGAGCGTCGCGGCATTGTCGTCCCAGAAGGCGGCGCTGCCGGCGAGCCCGCTGACCAGCAGCACGGGGCGGCCCTGACCCTGCGACAGCGCCCGCAGCACGGCGCCGTCAGGCAGCTTCACCTTGAATTCGCCGCTGACCGCGACCCCATCGGCCACGCCCGTCACGGCCACGTCGGAAGAATCGTTCTGGTGCCGTCGCGCTGGTGTCATGGCTATCTGTCCTCTTGCGCGGGAAGGCCGGCTGATTGTCGGGGGAGGAAAGCGGGATCATTTGGCGCGCATGCGAACGGCGCCTTGATCTGGATCATGGATGTCGTCCGCCGCTGCGGCCCGGATCCGGAGCCGAACGGGACGGTCCTGCTGGCGGCTTGCCCTGCCATGCCGACCTCCCTTGCATTTCCCCATGCGACTGATCGTGCCGGGGGAGGCGGTGTTGTCCAGCCGCCTTTGTTCATGGCGGCATTGGCTTAGACGCAGATCGAGCTATCGGGAAAGAGTGTTGTTATGCGCCATATGCATGGCGGTGCGGGCTACAGGCAGTTGACCCAGAGCACGCGGGTGACGCCGTCATGCTGATTTGCGAAGCGATGCGGCCGCGAGGACAGGAAGCGGAAGCTGTCGCCCTCGCGCATGATCCAGCTCTCGGTCTCGACATTGAGCAGCATGGTGCCGCTGAGCACGAGGCCGGCTTCCTCGCCATGATGGATGTAGTGCTCGTCGCCGGTGCTGGCGCCCGGCTCCATCTCGACGATGAAGAGGTTGAGCTTGGCGCCTTCCGCCTGCGGGGTCAGCAATTGCTTGCGGATACCAGAGCGCCAGAGCTGCAATTCGCCCCGGTCCGACTGGCGCACGATGGTGGCGGTTGGATCGACCTGCCGCCGATCGGTCGGGAAGAGCTCGGAGATTGCCGTGCCGAGCGCGTCGGCCACGGCGGCGAGCACGCGCAACGTCGGCGAGGACAGGCCGCGCTCGATCTGGCTGAGGAAGCCGATCGACAGTCCGGTGCGGCTCGCGAGCTCTTCCAGCGACAGCCGGCGCGCGCGCCGGAGCTGGCGCAGCCGCGCCCCGATCTCACGGTCGACATGCAGATGCGGCAGGTCGGCGGCAGGCAGGCTCATCGCGAATCCTTCTTGGCTTATTTCATGTGCATGAAAATCGCTTGCCGGCAATATCGTCCTATGCTCGTATCTTCATACTCATGAAAATATGAGCCGACGCCTCACCGGGCGGACGGACAAATGAGGGGACATTGCCATGGAACGCCGGACCTTCCTGACCCTGTTGGCTGGAGGCGCTGCCGCTGCGGCCGTTTCGCCGGCCACCGCACAATCCGTCCTCAAGGTCGGTTCGACGCCGACCGGCATGCCGTTCACCTTTCTCGACACCAAGACCAACACGATCGAAGGCGTGATGGTCGACCTGGTCAAGGCCATCGCCGCGGCGTCTGATCTCAAGGTCGAAGTCGAGGGCATGCAGTTCTCGACGCTGGTCGCCTCGCTCACCGCGAGCAAGATCGATCTGATCTCGGCCGCGATGTACATCACCCCGGCCCGCAAGGAGGTGATCGACTTCTCCGACCCGATCTACACCTATGGCGAGGGCCTGCTCGTCCCGGCCTCGGACAAGAAGGATTATGTCGAGCTCGCCGACATGAAGGGCTACACGGTCGGCGCCCAGATCGGCACCGCCTATGTCGATGCGCTGCAGAAGACCGGGTTCTTCCCTGAGGTGAAGCTCTACAAGACCTCGCCGGACATCCTCGCCGACGTCAACGCCGGCCGCGTCCAGGCCGCCTTCGCCGACGCTCCGATCATGGCCTACACGCTGAAGCAGGGACAGTTCCCGAATGTCCGGCTGGTCAAGTCCTACAAGCCGATCATCACCGGCTCGGTCGGCATCGGCGTGCGCAAGAGCGACGGCGAGCTGCTGAAGAAGGTCAATGCCGGCCTCGCCAAGGTCAAGGCCGATGGCACGCTCGACAAGATCCTGGCGAAGTGGGGCCTGGAATAGGCATTCCCGCGGCGCTCCGGCTTCGCCTCGTCGCCTGATCGGCGAGGCGAGGCCAGCTGCGCCTCCGCGATCACCCCGTCGAAGCTGACCTGCGATGCAACCCTTTCTGCGCGATGCCGCCCAGTTCCTGCCGCTGCTGCTGCAGGGGCTGAAGTTCACCATCCTTGTGACGCTCGGCTCGCTGGCGCTCTCGACCGTGCTCGGCCTGGTCTGGGCGTTGATGCGCGTTTCGGGTGTGGCGCCGCTGGTGCTGGTCGCCAAGCTCGTCGTCAACACGCTGCGCGGCATCCCGATCCTGGTGCAGCTCTTCTATATCTACTTCGTCTTCCCGGAGTTCGGCCTCGCGCTGACCGCGCTGCAGGCGGCGATCCTCGGCCTCGGCATCGCCTATTCCGCCTATCAGGCCGAGAACTTCCGCGCCGGCATCGAGGCGATCGACCATGGCCAGGTCGAGGCGGCCCAGTCGATCGGCATGGGCTGGTTCCTGATGATGCGCCGGGTGATCCTGCCCCAGGCGATCAAGGTCGTGCTGCCGCCCTATGGCAACATCATGATCATGATGCTGAAGGATTCCTCGCAGGCCTCGACCATCACTGTCGCGGAGCTGACGCTGCAGGGTTCGCTGCTGGCGTCCTCGACCTTCAAGAACATGACGGTCTACACGCTGGTCGCACTGCTCTATCTCTCGATGAGCCTGCCGCTGATCGCCTTCGTCGGCTGGCTCGAACGCCGCTTCGGCAAGGGAGCCAGGCGATGATCGAGCTTTCCGGCGTCACCAAGAGCTTCGGCGCCCATCAGGTGCTGAAGGGCATCACCGGCAGCGTCCAGCGCGGCGAGGTCGTCTGCCTGATCGGCCCGTCCGGCTCCGGCAAGTCGACCATCCTGCGCTGCATCAACGGGCTCGAATCCTATGATGGCGGCTCGATCACGGTCGATGGGGCGAAGGTCGACCGCGCCGACCGCTCGATCGTCGGTATCCGCACGTCGATGGCGATGGTGTTCCAGCGCTTCAACTTGTTCCCGCATCGGACGGCGCTGGAGAACGTGGTCGAGGGCCCGATCCATGTGAAGAAGGAGCCGGCTGCGCAGGCACTCGCTCACGGCCGCGACCTGCTCGCCCGCGTCGGCCTCGCAGATAAGCTCGGCGCCTATCCGGGAGAGCTTTCCGGCGGCCAGATGCAGCGCGTCGCCATCGCCCGCGCGCTCGCCATGCAGCCCAAGGCGATCCTGTTCGACGAGCCGACCTCGGCGCTCGATCCCGAATTGGTCGGCGAGGTGCTCGGCGTGATGAAGAGCCTCGCCGAGGAGGGCATGACGATGCTGGTCGTCACCCATGAAATGGGTTTTGCCCGCGAGGTCGCCGACCGCGTCCTCTTCCTCGATGGCGGCGTCATCGTCGAGGAAGGCGCCGCCCGCGAGGTGCTGAGCGCGCCGCGGAACCCACGCACGCAGGACTTCCTGCGCCGCGTGCTCAAGCCGATCTGAGGAATATCGAGATGGCCGAACCCTTCCCGCTGCAGCCCTCGCTTTGGCACGCCACCGCCCCGGCGGCGCCCGAGACGTCGCCGCTCGCGAGCGATGCCCGGGCCGATGTCTGCATCGTCGGCGCCGGCTATGCCGGCCTCTCGACCGCGCTGCATCTCGCCGAGGCCGGCGTCTCCGTCATCGTGCTGGAAGCGCGCGAGCCAGGCTGGGGCGCCTCGGGCCGCAATGGCGGGCAGGTCATCCCCGGCATTAAATACGACCCCAGCGAGATCGTTTCCAAATTCGGGGCCGAGGCCGGCGCAGCCCTGGTTTCCTTCGTTGGCTCGACTGCCGATCTCGTCTTCGGGCTGATCGAGAAACACGGCATGGACGTGCCGCATCGCCGTGCCGGCTGGATCCAGGGCGCCCATACGCCGGCCATGGTCGAGACGGTGAAGCGCCGGGCTGACGAATGGGGCATGCGCGGCGTCGCCGCCCGCTATCTCGACGCCGATGCCGCCAGCCGCCTGCTCGGCACGGACCGCTATCTCGGTGGCTGGCTCGACCCGCGCGGCGGCGGCGTCCAGCCGCTCGCCTATGCCCGCGGCCTCGCCCGCGCCGCGCAGAAGGCGGGCGTTGCGATCTGCAGCCAGAGCGCGGCGACCGGCCTTCGTCGCGACGGCGGCAACTGGGTGGTGAGGACAGCGCAAGGCGCGAGCGTCACCGCACCGCGCGTGGTGATCGCCACCAACGGCTATACCGGCGACCTGATCCCGAAGCTGCGCCAGACGGTGATCCGGCCGAATTCCTTCATCGTCGCGACCGAGCCGCTCTCCGACAATCTCGCCGGCACGATCCTGCCGGAGGGCCAGGTCACCTCCGACACCCGCCAGCTCCTGCTCTATTTCCGCAAGGACCACACCAATCGCCTGCTGATGGGCGGGCGCGGTCCCTTCCGCGAGCCGCAGGGCGCGGCCGATTGGGCCCATCTCGAACGCGTCGTCGGCAAGATGTACCCGCAGGCGAAGGGGCTGCGCTTCGATTATCGCTGGTGCGGCCGCGTGGCGCTGACCCGCGATTTCCTGCCGCATCTGCACGAGCCGGAGCCGGGGCTGCTCGTCGACATCGGCTGCATGGGCCGCGGCGTTGGCCTGCAGACGGCGATGGGCCGGGCGATGGCGCAATATCTCTCGACGGGCGAGCGGGCGAGCCTGCCCTTCCCGGTGACGTCGATCACGCCACTGCCGCTGCACGCGCTGAACGAGCTCTATGTCTCCGCCATCATCGCCTGGTATCGTCTGACCGATGGCGGCATGAAGGACCGCGCCGCTTGACCGCAGCCGGTTCCTGACGCAGGGCGAGGGCATGAGCATCGTCCTCGCCTGCGATCTTGGCGGCACCTCCTTCCGCGCCGCCCTCATCGACGACACCGGCGCGACCCGCGCCCAGCACGCCATTGCCGGGCCGGCGAGCCGCGACGATTCCTCTGGCCGCTCCGAGATCGCGCCGGATGCCTGGTGGACCCTGCTGGTCGAGGCTTGTGCCGGGCTGGCGGCGGAAGCACCGGCGCTGTTCGATGCGGTCGAGGCTGTCGCGATCTGCGGCGTCACTCGCACGCAGATCTTTCTCGATCGCGATGGCCGCCCCTTGCGCCCCGCCATGACCTGGAAGGATACCCGCGCCGACGCATTCGCGGCTCGTCTGCGCGCGAGGCTCGATCCGGCCCACCCCGAGAGCGCCGCGGTCAACGCCTTCCATCCGCTCGCCCGTCTCGCCTGGCTGCGCGAGCAGGAGCCGGAGGTCTTTGGCAAACTCTCCGGCCTGCTCGAACCGAAGGACTATCTGAATTTCCGCCTGACTGGCCGGCGGGCCAGCGACCCCGTTTCGATGGCGCGCTTGTTGGCTGCGGTCGCCTCGCACGAAGGTGGCGACCTGCTGGACGCGGCTGGTGTCCCCGCTTCGATCTTGCCGGAGATGCTGGAGCCCTGGGAACAGGTTGCCCCGGTCCAGCCCGGCCTGACCGCTCCGCTCGACCGCCTCATCGGCAAGCCGGTGTTCTGCGCCTCGAACGATACCTGGGCGGCGGTGGTCGGCCTCGGCGCCATGCGCGATGGCGTCGCCTACAACATCTCCGGCACGACCGAGGTGCTCGGCGTCGTCGGCCGTGAGCCGGCGCGGGCGGACGGACTGCTCACCGTCGACTGGCGCGGCCTGTTCCAGCTCGGTGGCCCCAGCCAGACCGGGGCCGACACCGTCTCCTGGCTGCTGGCGCTGCTCGGCCGCGATGGCGCGGTGGTCGGACAGGAGATCGATGCGCTGCTCGCCGGTCCACGCCAGGTGCAGCCCCTGCTCTTCCTGCCCTATCTCCAGGGCGAGCGCGTGCCCTATTGGGACCCATCCTTGCGCGGTGCTCTCATCGGGCTGAACCGCCAGCATGGGCCGACCGATCTTGCCTATGCCGTGCTGGAGGGCGTCGCCTGCCTCAACCGGGTCGTGCTGGAGCGGGCCGAAACCGCGCGCGGCCGGGCTGCGGCCGAGATCCGTTTCGGTGGTGGCGCTGCTGCCAACCCGGTCTGGAGCCAGATCAAGGCCGATCTCTGCGGCCGGCCGGTCGTGGTCGCGGCTTCCCGCGAGCCGGGTCTGCTCGGCGCGGCGATCATCGCCTTCGCGGGCCTCGGCCGTTTCGTCTCGCTGGCGGACGCGCAGCAGGCGCTCGTCACCGTCGCGCGCTGCTTCGAGCCCGATCCCGCCCGCAAACCGGCCTGTGACGCGCTCTTCGCCCTGTTCCGTCGGGCCGAGGCCGCGCTGGCGCCGATCTCGCGCGATCTTGTCGCTGCTGCACAGGAGGGCGGGCCGCTCACCGGCCTCGCGCGCCATGCGTCTGCGGCCGCGAGCCTGCACGCCGATTGACGTTGCGGCTGGGGCGCTTGCGTCTTACCCAATCGGAACCAGTTTCCAGAGAGAGGTCCATGTCGCCTTTGCGCCGCGTCGCCGCGTTTCGTCCCTCCGCTCGTATCGGCAAGGCCGGCTGATGCCGAAGCCGGTCACCCTGATCACCGGCGCCTCCGGCGGGATCGGCGGCGCGCTCGCGATGACGCTGGCTCCGGCGCACAGGCTCGTTCTCTCCGGGCTGGAGACCGGCCCGCTTGTCGAGCTCGCCGACCGCTTGCAGGCGGACGGCGCCGACGTCGCCGCCATGACCGGCGATGTCCGCGACCGCGATTTCGCCGGCGCGCTGGTCGAGCTGGCCGTGGAGCGTTTCGGCCGCCTCGACAATCTCGTCACCGGCGCCGGCGCCTCGCGGCCGGTGCCGATGGTCGAGATGGAGGACGAGGAATGGGACACTCTCGTCGACATCAATCTCTCCGCCGTCTTCCGCATCTCCAAAGCCGCTGCCCGGCGGATGATCGAGCAGGGTGAGGGCGGCGCAATCGTCCACATCTCCTCGATCGCGCATAGCAATGGCGGGGCGAATCTCGCTTATGGCTCGGCCAAGGGTGGGGTGGCGACGCTGACCTATGGCATGGCCCAGCAGCTCGGCCGCCACGGCATCCGCGTCAATGCGGTCGCGCCGGGGATCATCGACACGCCGATGGTGCGCGGCGGCTTCGCCAGTCAGTTCAATGCGCTGGTCGAGGGCGCCTCGCAGCGCACCCCGCTCGGGCGGCTCGGCCGCCCCGAGGATGTCGCGGCGGTCATCGCCTTCCTGCTCTCGCCGGCAGCGGCCTTCGTCACCGGTGCGCTGCTCCCGGTCACCGGCGGCATCGAGATTCTCTCGCCGATCTCGGCGATCGCCAAGGGACATGCCTGACGATGCGCGAGATCATCGGCCGCTACGGCACCGCGCTCGCCGGCCTTGCCCTGATCGTCTTCTTCGTCGCCTTCGCGCCGAACTTCGCGACGACGATGAACATCATCAACGTGCTGAAGGATACGAGCTTCCTCGCCATCCTGGCGATCGGCTTCACGCTCGCACTGATCGTCTCCGAGCTCGATCTCTCGATCGCCGAGGTCGCGAGCCTGTCGGCCGTCGTCACCGGCTGGCTGATCCAGGGCCAGCAGCATCCGGCGCTCGCGGTCACGGCGGGGCTACTGGTCGGGCTCCTCTGTGGCGCGGCCAATGGCTATGGCGTCACGGTGCTGCGCGTCCCCTCGCTGATCATGACGCTCGGCACCGCGGCGATCGCGCGCGGCCTTGCCTTCATGATCACCCAGGGCGTCGCCTTCGTCGGGCGTTGGCCGGTCTCCTTTACCGGCCTCGCGCGCGGCACCAGCTTCGGCATTCCCAATCTCGTGCTCTGGCTCGCCGCGGTCACGCTCCTCACCTATGGCCTGATCAAATGGACCCGTACCGGCGCCCATATGGTCGCAACCGGCGAGGCCGACGAGGCGGCTCGGCTCTCCGGTATCGCTACAGCGCGGATGAAGCGTATCGGCATGCTGCTGACCGGGCTCTGCGCCGGCATCACCGCCGTGCTGCTCGCTGCCAACCTGTCCTCCGCCGCGCCGAACATGGCGGGCGACTATCTGCTCTACGCCATCGCCGCCGTGCTGCTCGGGATGACCATGTTCGAGCCCGGCAAGCCCAACATCCCCGGCACCGTCTTCGCGGCGCTGGTGCTGAAGGTGCTCGGCAACGGCTTGGTGCTGATGGGGGCGGCCTATTACGTTCAGGATATCTTTCTCGGCGTCATCATCATCGGCTCGGTCGCCTTCTCGGCCAGCGCGTTGAAGAAGGCGGCGTTCAAGGTCTGAAAGTTCACAAACGATAACGAGGGGAGAGGTCGTCATGGTCGGTTTGAGGAAGGTTCTGCTGGCGGCTGCAGCTGTCGTGGGACTGGCGCAGGGCGCGCAGGCTTTCGAGCTCGGCGTCATCGGCTTCCAGTTCTCGTCGGAGACGCATGCCCGCGTCGCCAATGCCGCCGCCGCGGCGGCCAAGGCCAAGGGCTGGAACGTCACGCTGCTGAACTCGGAAGGCGCGCTGCCCAAGCATGCCGAGCAGTTCGACGCGCTGATCGCCAAGAAGGTCGACGCGATCATCATCGCCATGGGCAAGCCGGTCGAGGCCGACGCCCAGTTCAAGGCGGCCAAGGACGCCAAGATCCCGGTGATCACCGTGCAGTCGGGTTCGAGCCCGCACGCGCTCTTCGACATCCAGACCAACGAGTACAAGGTCGGCGCGGAAGCTGCGCTCTATCTGCTCGGCCAGCTCGGCTATCAGGGCAACATCATCACCGCCCGCTTCGACCTCAACGTCGCCTCGCGCATTCGCGGCAAGCTGCTCGACGTTGTGCTGTCCGAGAACCAGGCGGTGAAGGAACTCGGCAAGTTCTCGATGGCCCGCACCCAGAGCTGGCGCGACGATGTCCGCGCCGGCATGCAGGCGCTGCTGCTGCAGAACCAGGGCAAGATCAACGGCATCTGGGCCTCGTTCGACGGGCAGGCCTATATCATCGACGACCTCCTGCAGGCGCAGGGCGTCAAGAAGGGCCAGATCCCGCTGGTCTCGGTCGATGGCGGCAAGGAGACCTATGCCCGCATCGCCGACCCCGCCTCGACCTTCACCGCCACCGTCTCGATCCCGTTCGAGGAGATGGGCAAGCAGGCGGTTGACGCGATCCAGACGATCGTCGTCGACAAGAAGCCGAAGGAGACGATCACCTCGGGCCCCTATCTCTTCACCGAAGCCGTGCTGGTCGACAAGAACAACGTCCAGCAGTTCCTGAAGTGAATTCGGTGACCGCCACACCTCTCCTGTCGCTCCGTGGCATCGGCAAGGCCTACGGCCCGGTCGTGGCGGTGCGCGAGGTCGATCTCGACATCTTTGCCGGCGAGGTCGTCGCCATCTGTGGCGACAACGGCGCCGGCAAGTCGAGCCTGATCAAGGTGATCTCCGGCGCCGAGGAGGCAACCTCGGGCAAGCTGAGCATGCGCGGCAAGGAGGTCGCCTTCGGCTCGCCGCATGATGCGCTGAGCCATGGCGTCGCGACGATCTACCAGGATCTCGCGCTCGCCCCGCGCCTCTCCATCGCCCAGAACGTCTTCATGGGTTCTGAGCTGACGCGGCCGCTGCTGCTGCCCTTCCTGCGCGTTCTCGACAAGAAGAGGATGGCGCAGGAAGCGCGCGGCTTCCTCAGGCAGCTCTCGGTCACGGTCGAGGACATGGACCGACCGGTCGAGCGTCTCTCGGGCGGTCAGCGTCAGGCGGTCGCGATCTCGCGCGCCCTGCGCTGGAAGGCGGAAGTTATCATCATGGACGAGCCGACGGCGGCGCTTGGCGTCAAGGAAACCGCCCTCGTCCTCGACCTGATCCGCAAGCTCAAGGCCGATGGCCGGACGGTGCTGCTGATCAGCCACAATATGCGCGACGTCGTCGCGCTCGCCGATCGCGTCGTGATCATGGGCGCCGGCCGCAAATATGTCGACCGGCCGCTCGGCGATCTCTCCGCCGACGACCTCAGCCACATGATCATGGCCGGCAATGCCAGGGCGGCCTGAGATGATCAGCGAGACGATCGTCATCGACACAGATCCGGGCCAGGACGACGCTGTTGCCCTGCTGCTCGCCTTCGCCAGCCCGGAACTCGATATCAAGGCGATCACCACCGTCGCCGGCAATGTCCCGCTGGCGCTGACGACAGCGAACGCGCTGCGCATCCGCGAGCTCGCCGGGCGCGAGGGCGTGCCGGTCCATGCCGGCGCAGACCGGCCGCTGCTGTTCGCGCTCTCGACCGCCGAATTCGTCTGCGGGCCCGATGGGCTGGCCGGTGCCGATCTGCCGCCGCCGCGCCGCGAGCCTTCGCCTACCCATGCCGTCGAGGCGCTCATCGCCATCTTACGTGCCGCGCCGGACGACAGCGTCACGCTCTGCCCGCTCGGGCCGCTGACCAATCTCGCTTTGGCCTTCCGGCTGGCGCCGGATGTGCTGCCCAAGGTCAGGCGCATCGTGCTGATGGGTGGGGCTCTGGCGCTCGGCAACATCACGCCGGCAGCCGAGTTCAACGTGCATGTCGACCCGCATGCGGCCGCGATCGTCTTCGCCTGCGGCAGGCCGATCGTGATGTTCGGCCTCGGCGTCACCCATCAGGCGATCGCCTCGCATGAACAGGTCGCCCGCCTTCTTGCCTTCGGCAATGCGGCCGGCAGGGCGGTGCACGGCATGCTGACCCGTCCACGGCCCGGCGGGCTCGGCACCACCGGCCACCCGATGCACGACCCTTGCGTGATTGCCTTCCTGCTTTGGCCGGAACTCTTTTCGGGGCGCGACTGTTGTGTCGAGGTCGAGACCGGCGACGGTCCCTTGCGGGGGCGCACCACCATCGACTGGAACGGCCGGCTCAAGCGGCCGGCCAATGCCCATGTCGTCGCGAGCGTCGAGGCGGAGGCGCTGTTCCAGCGTCTGTTCGACCGGCTCGCGACGTTGCCGTGATTGGAGGAAGCGATGGCCCATTTCGTCGAGGAACTGCAGCTCGAGGCCGAGCGTGCGATTCTGGCGATGCAGACGGCCGCGCTCGCCGCCCGTCAGCTCCATGCCCGCGCCGAACTGATGCGCCATATGCTGACCACCGCCCGCAAGGTCGCCGGCAAGCCCAAGGCCGAGGCGGTCGAGACGGTGGTGCGCGAATGGATGGACGCCTGGAATCTCGGCCGCCAGGACTGGCCGCATATCGCTCGCGAGATGGAGGCCTTCACTGCCGCCTTCCATGACTATGCCAACGAGCCCGGCGATGCCAGCGACGCCGTGCTCCGCCGCGCCTGCGATGCGCTCGATGCGGTTCTCGCCCGTGAGAACACCTCGATCAGCGACCAGATGGCCTTCCGCTCGCAATGCGCCCATCGCTGGTGGGAATTGGTCGTGCCGGTGCCGGCGGACCTGCCCGGCGCCAAGCCGCGTCCCTCGGTGCCGGCGCTCGATGGGCAAGCTCCGTTCTGGCAGTCCGGCTGCGCCGAATTCTGCCGCTGAGGGCCGGCCGATGCAGCCGCTCCAGCTGACGCTTCGCCCGGCAAGCCTTTCCGATGCCGATTCCTGCCAGAGGCTTTCGGCCGCGATCGGCTGGCCGCATCGTCGCGAGGACTGGGAGTTTGCGCTGTCGCTCGGCCAGGGCTTCACCCTGTCGGTCGAGGGTGAGGTCGTCGCTGTCGGGCTCTGGTGGGGCTTCGGCGCGACCCATGCCACGCTCGGCACCATCATTGTCGCGCCCGATCGACAAGGCCAGGGCATCGGCAAGCTGCTGACCGAGCATCTGATCGCGGCGACGGAGGGCAGGACGCTCGGTCTCGTCGCCACGCCGCAGGGCGAGCCGCTCTATGCCCGCTATGGCTTCATCGCCATTGACGAGGTCCGCCAGCACCAGGGCGACTGGCCGGAACTGGCCGCGCCCGTTCTTGCGGCGAATGAGGTCATGCGCCCGGCCGTCGCTGCCGACCTGCCGCTGCTGGCGCAGCTCGACGGCGAGGCGACGGGGCTGCCGCGCGCAGCCGTCCTCGAAGCCCTGCTGGCGCGCGGCCATGCCATCCTGATCGAGCGCAATGGCGCGCCCGCCGGCTTCGGCTTCCTGCGCCGGCACGGCCGCGGCTGGCTGATCGGCCCGGTCGCGGCGCTCGACGATGCCGCCGCCTGCAATCTGATCGCGGCACTGCTTGCCGCGCGCCGCGGCGATTTCGTTCGCATCGACGTGCCGGCCCGCAGCGGTCTCGGCGCCTGGCTCAGCGAGCGCGGCCTGCCGCTCGTTGCCTCCGGCGTGGTGATGGCGCGTGGTGCAGCCCCGGCCGCGCCTGGGCCGGCGCATCGCTTCGCGCTGGTCAACCAGGCGATGGGCTGACCAGCATCGCCGCGGTGTGGGGAGCCCGTGCTGCTAGCCCGCTCCAGCCGTGCCAAACCGTATAGAGCCCGACCAGAACAATCAGCACGCCTGAAAAATAGGGCGCCCGCGCCGCGACCGTCGACAGCCAGTTGGAGCGCTTCTCGACGGCGCGCAGACTGAGCGAGGCGGCGACGCCGACCGAAACCAGCGTGATCGCCAGGCCGATCGAGAAGCACAGCACCAGCACGGCGCCGAGCGCGATCTCGCGCAGCTGCATGCAGACCAGCAGCACGGTGATCGCCGCCGGACAGGGGATCAGCCCGCCGGTCAGGCCGAACAGCACGATCTGCCAGGTGGTCACCGGCCGGTCGGTGAAGCGTCGGCGAATATCATCGGCATGGGCGCGCTGATGGGCGTCCATCGGCTCGTCGTCGTCGGTCTTGTCGCGATCGTGGCTATGGCTGCGCCCATGTGAATGGCGATGGGAATGCCCGTGACTGTGGCCATGACCATCGGAATGGCCGTGACTGTGCCCATGGCGGGCCCAATACAGGGTGCGCTGTTCTCGCCAGGTCCGCCACAGCATCCACAGCGCGATCGCGATGATCAGGAGGCCGGAGGCGAGCTGGAACCAGGGCTCGGTCGCCTCGGCATTGAAGTCGCGTGTCAGATAGAGGCCGCCGAGGACAACGCCCCAGACGACGAGCGTGTGCGAGAGCGTCGCGGCGAGGCCAAGCAACATGGCCTGCAACACCGAGCCGCGAATGGCGACGATGAAGGCCGCCATCATCGTCTTGGAATGGCCGGGCTCGAGCCCGTGCAGCGCGCCGAGCAGGATCGCGCTCGGAATGAACAGCCAGGCATGTCCGGCGCCCTGCGCCAGCAATTCGGTGAAGGTCGGCACGACTTGGTGCTCCGGATCCGGAACGGATCGGGGGCTGCCGTGCCGTCCGGCCTTGCCGGAACTGGTCGGGGGCGCCCGTTTCGTCCTCGCCCGCCCGATCGCCGGGATGCGCCCGGTCTCGCGCCGGCGCCTGCCTGATCGGGTGCCGCTTGCTCGGCGGATGGCGCGATCTATAACCTCCCCGGGAGGATAGGATCAAGATGAGGAAGCTTGGCATGCAGGACGAGGAACACGCCCGGATCCACCATCACCGGCATCCCGAGATCATCACCCGGCTGAAGCGGGCCGAAGGTCATCTGCGCTCGACCATCGAGATGGTCGCCAATGTCCGCTCCTGCCTGGAGATCGCCCAGCAATTGCAGGCGGTGGAAGGCGCCATCGCCAATGCCCGCAAGATCCTGATCCAGGAGCATATCGGCCACTGCCTGGAGGAGGCCGCCGGCAGTCTTCCGGATGAGGCGCGTGGGCTGCTCGCCGAGTTCAAGGCGATGACCAAGTTCCTTTGAACGGCCGTTCGGGAATGGCCGGGTTGCCGAAGCGGCGCTGGTGCTTCGGCTTCTGCTCGCGCAAGATCGCTCCTGAAACGATTTAAGTCGCATCGCGAGGGAGGAATGATGCTCGACGATCTCAAGGGGCTGCGCGCCCTGGTCACTGGCTCCAGCACCGGCATCGGCGCTGCCGTCGCCAAGGCCTATGCAGCGAACGGCATGCGCGTCGTGGTGCACTACAAGTCGAGTGAAGCCGAAGCCAACGCCGTCGCCGCCGAGATCAAGGCGGCCGGTGGCGAGGCGCATGTGCTGCAAGCCGATGTCGCCGACAGCAAACAGGCGGTCGATCTCGTCGACAAGGCGGCCGACAAGCTCGGCGGGCTCGATGTCCTCGTCAATAATGCCGGCGCACTGGTCAAGCGCACGCCGATCGCCGAGATCGAGGACGAGTTCTTCGACAGCGTCGTCGATCTCAATGTCCGCTCGGTGGTGATGGCCTCGAAGGCGGCGCTGCCGTATCTCAAGAAGTCCGGCGGCAGGGCGAGCGTGATCAATCTGAGCTCGATCGCGGCGCGCAATGGCGGTGGCCCCGGCTCCTCGCTCTATGCCAGCTCCAAGGCCTTCGTACTCAACCTGACCCGCGGCATGGCCAAGGAGTTCGTGCCGTTCGGCATCCGCGTCAACGGCGTCTCGCCCGGCGTGATCATGACGCCGTTCCACGAGCGCTATTCGACCGCCGAGCAGATCGAGGCGATGCGCAAGACCGTGCCGATGGAGCGTGTCGGCACGCCGCAGGACAATGTCGGCGTCTTCCTCTTCCTCGCCAGCCCGGCGATGAGCGGCTACATCACCGGCCAGACCATCGAGGTGAATGGCGGCCAGTACATGGTCTGACCGTCACTGTGGCTTCGGCGTCCTTGACGTAGCGGGCGGCGCACCAGCATGGTCTGGGCGCCGTGCCGCAGCTGGGTAGACCGTGATGCCGATCCGCCGCAAAGACTTGCCGACGCCGGCTGCCCGACGCGTCTTCGCGGCGGCGTTTGCGACGATCTTCGTCGCCGGCTGTGCCGGTGACGTGCAGGGCGTGCTGAAGCCGGTTGCCTCGACCGTGCCGGGCACCAGCAAGGTCACCATGCTGGTGGCGACGACGCGCGCGGCCGATCCCGATGCCGGCGTGCTGTACTCCGGCGAGCGCGGCAAGCCATCCTTCGTCGAGATGACGATCTCGCTCCCGCCGGACAGCGGCCGCAAGGTCGGCGAGGTGCAGTGGCCGAGCCGGCTGCCGGGCAATCCCGAGACCGATTTCGTCACACTCAGGGTCGACAAGCTCGATGCCAAGACCGGGCTGGCACGTCTGCATGAGCGCGTTGCACGGGTGCCGAAGCGCCGCGTTATGGTCTTCGTCCACGGCTTCAACAACCGCTTCGAGGACGCGGTCTACCGCTTCGCCCAGATCGTTCACGATTCCGATGCCGATGTCGTGCCGGTCCTCTTCACCTGGCCGTCGCGCGGCTCGCTCTTCGCCTATGGCTACGACCGCGAGAGCGCGACCTATTCGCGCAATGCGTTGGAAAACCTGTTGCAGGAACTCGCACGCGATCCGGCTGTCGGCGAGGTCTCGCTGCTTGCTCACTCCATGGGCAATTGGGTCGCGCTAGAGTCATTGACCCAGATGGCGGTGCGCAATCGCGGCATTCCGCCGAAGATCGCCAATGTCATGCTCGCCTCGCCTGACGTCGATGCCGACGTCTTCCGCACGCAAATCGCCGAGATGACGGGGCGGCGGCCGAAATTCACCCTCTTCGTCTCGCAGGACGATCGCGCGCTCGCGGTCTCGCGCCGGGTCTGGGGCAACAAGGACCGCCTCGGCGCCGTCGATCCCGATGTCGAGCCCTACAAGACCGAGTTCGAGAAGGACAGGATCACGGTCCTGAACCTGACCAAGCTGCGCACCGGCGACAAGCTCAACCATGGCAAATTCGCCGAGAGCCCGGAGGTGGTGAAGCTGATCGGCACGCGCCTCGTCGATGGCCAGCCGATCACCGATTCCCGCGTCGGTCTCGGCGACCGGCTGATCGAGGTCACGGGCAGCGCCGCCGCCGCGGTCGGCACTGCGGCCGGCATCGTCGTCTCCGCACCGGTTGCGGTGATCGATCCGCAGGCCCGGCGCAATCTCGGCGACCGGGTCGAGCATCTCGGCAATAACATTCAAGACACGGGCGCGGCGGTGGGGGATACCGTGACAACGCCCATCCAGAATCCAGGCGCGCTGCGCTGAGCCGAAGCCTTACCGGCTGAAGCGCACCGGCACCGAGAGCGAGATCGCTCCGCCACCGCCGACGCCCGCAGGCGGAGCCGGAACCGGGCTGGCACGGCGGATCATCGCCGCCGCCTCGGCATCCAGAGCGGAATCGCCGGAAGAGCCGACGACGCGCGAGGACAATACATTGCCGCGGCGGTCGATCGCGAAGGCGACCTGGACCGTGCCGGGGCTCGCGCCGCCCGGGAAGCGCTTGTAGCGGTTGAGATGGGCGATCAGCGAGCCGCGCCAGGACGCCGTCGAGACCGTCGGCTGGCTGGCGGTGCCCTGCGCGGGGCTGGTCGGGGCCGAGGCGCGCTGCTCCGACGGCTTGGGCGCCACCGCCTCCTTGGCCCGCTGCTCGACCGGCTTGCGCTCGACGACCTTGGGCTTTGGCTTGGGCTTGTCCTTCTTCTCGACGATCTTCGGCTTCGGCTCGGGCTTTTTCTCCACCGGCTTCAGTTCGGGCGGAGGCGGCAGCAGCACGGCGTCGAGCTTCGGGATCTGCGGCAGCTCCGGCAGCTTGATCTCCGGTTGCTCGACCGGCGTCGGCTCGGGAATCGGCTCCGGTTCCGGCTCCGGGGGCGGCGTCTCCTTGACCGGCTCGGGCGGCGGCGGTTCCGGCTCGGCCCGCTGTTCCGCCACCGGCAGATCCTCCGGCGGCGCCTCAGGCGCGACCGATAGCGCGGCGAGCTCGATCATCACGGCCGGTTCGGGAGCGCCGGCAGCGGCCTCTGTCGGGCGCCAGTTCACCCCGATCCAGGCAAGACCGCCATGGGCGGCGGCGACCGCAACCGCGGCGACGCCCCAGCGCAGCGCGGCGAGCCAGCGGCGATCCGGAGCGGAGGCGATCATGGCTTGCCCGCCCCCGGCGCGGCGCTCTGGCCGGTATCCTCCAGGCCGACGAGCGCGATCTTGAGATAGCCGGCCTGGCGCAGCCTGTTCATCACCTCCATCAGCTCGCGATAGGCCACAGCCCCATCGGCGCGCAGGAAGACGCGCTGCTCGCGGTCATTGTTGGTCTGGCGGTCGAGGGTGGCCTGCAGCAACTCGCGCGGCACGGTGTCGTTGCCGAGCGCGAGCGAGAGGTCCTGCTTCACGGTCAGGAACACCGGCTTGTCGGGCCGCGGCTGCGGCTGGGCGTTCGAGACCGGCAGGTCAACCGCGACGTCGACGGTCGAAAGCGGCGCTGCGACCATGAAGATGATCAGCAGCACCAGGATCACGTCGATGAACGGCGTGACGTTGATCTCGCTGACCTCGCCGAGATCGCCGTCCTGCGAGTCCTTGAGCGAAACCGCCATGACTCACTCCGCCGGGACGCGCGGCATGGCGGCCGGCTGGGCCGGCACGGCATGCAGGTTGGCGCGGGCCTGCTGGGCCGCCTGCCGGCGCGCCCGCTCGAGATCGCGCGAGAGATGGCGCAGCACCTCGCCCGAGGCGTCGGAAAGGGTGGCGCGATAGCCGGAAATGGCGCGCGCGAAGACGTTGTAGATGATCACGGCCGGGATCGCCGCGACGAGGCCGATCGCGGTCGCCAGCAGCGCCTCGGCGATGCCGGGCGCGACGACGGCGAGGTTGGTGGTCTTCGACTGGCTGATGCCGATGAACGAGTTCATGATGCCCCAGACCGTGCCGAACAGGCCGACGAAGGGCGCGGTCGAGCCGATTGTGGCGAGGAGGCCGGTGCCACGCGCCATCGAGCGGCCCGCCCGGGCCTCGATCCGCGACAGCGCGATCGCGGCGCGCTCCTTGATGCCGTCCTCGCCGAGGTCGTCGGAGCGCTGACGTTCGCTCTGGGCGGCGCCGACCAGCTCCGCGACCGTGCCGCGCGCCTGGCCCTTGCGGCCGGCGATCGCGCGCGCCGCCTCGTCGAGGCTGACGGCCTCCTCAAGGCGTCGTACCGCCCGGCCTGCCCGCGCCTTGGCGGCGGCGAGCTCCAGCGCCTTGGCGAGCCAGATCGTCCAGGTCACCAGCGAGGCGAAGGCAAGGCCGAGCATCACCGCCTTCACGACGATGTCGGCGGCCATGAACATGCCCCAGGGCGACAGGTCATGCGGCAGCGTGGCTTGTCCTGCGACGGGGGCAGGGGCCGGGAGCGTGGCGGGAGTCGTCGCAGGCACGGCAGCCTGTGAGGCTCCCGGTGTGGGGGCCGGAGCGGCCTGGCCGGGCGTTGGCGCAGCGGTGCTCGGAGAAACAGGCGCGGCCTGACCAGTCGGGGTCTCAGCAGCCGGCGCGGGGCTCGAGGTTGCGGGAGCGGGCAGCCCGCCGCCATGAGCGCCGGATGGGCTCTGCTGCTGCGCCGGCGCGGTTTCGGCCGGGGCGGTCTGAGCCAGGGCGACAAAGCCCGTCATGGGGGTGGCGGCAATGGCCGTCGCGAGCAGGACTGTGCCGATCAAACGCTGCATCGAATTGGATCCGTGGTCTTGCGGCGCCCCTCCTTGACGGGGGCGCTTTCAAAACGAAGCCGCGTCCGTTGAAGCGGTTTCGGGCGAGCGCGCGACGAGGCCGACTGAACACATCGTCCCGCGATCGTCCCCAGCAGTTAAACCAGAGCGAATTGGTTAGCAAATACAATAGTTTACATGTATTCTAAAGTAACTCACCCGCTGCTCTCGGTCACGAACAGTTCGAGAATTCCGGGGGCTTCGCTCGGCGGGGAGCCTGGTCACCTCTTCGCGAGGACCGCGCCGGGATTGAGGATGCCGAGCGGGTCAAAGGCCTGCTTGACCGCTCTCATCAGCTCCAGCGCCTCCGGCTGTGCATGCTGCGCCAGCATGCTGGTCAGGCTACGCCCGATGCCGTGCTCGGCGGTGACGCTGCCGCCGAATCCGCCGACGATCGCGAAGACCTGTGCATTCGCGGCATGGCCGATATCCGCGAGCTGCTCCGCCGGTGTCTCCCTGGGAAGGCGCAGGACGACGTGGATATTGCCGTCGCCGACATGGCCGACGAAGAGGGCGCGCGCTTGCGGGAAGCGTTCGGCAGCCATCGCCTTGATCGCCGCAATGAAGGCCGGGACGTCGGCGACCGCGACGCTGGTGTCGTGCGAGACGATCGGTCCGGCGCGGCGGTTCGCTTCCGCGACGGCGAAACGCAGATGCCAGATCGCCCTGGCCTGCGCCTCACTCTGCGCGATGGTTGCGTCCCGGAGCAGCCCTTGCTCCAGCGCAGCGGCGAGAACTCGCGTCAGCATCTCGTCGAGGAGGCCGTCCGGATCGCTGTCGCCGAGCTCGATGAAGACATACCAGGCATGGCGCGCTTCGAGCGGCAGGATCGTTCCGGGCACGAGATCGAGGGTGAGGTCCATCTCGCCGTCGCACATCAGTTCGAAGCTGGATATCCGCTCGCTTGCGCTCTGCCTCAGCAGGGCGAGCAGCCGCAATGCATCCGCCGGGCTGGCGAGGCCGCAGAGCGCCGTTGCGCTCGTTCGTGGCTTCGGAAACAGCCTGAAGGTCGCCGCGGTCACGACCGCGAGCGTGCCTTCCGAGCCGATCACCAGCTCCCTCAGCGCATAGCCGGCATTGTCCTTGCGCAGCGGCTTCAGCCCATGGATCACGGCGCCATCGGCGCGAACGTATTCGAGGCCGAGCACGAGGTCGCGCACCGTGCCGTAGCGGATGACGTTGATGCCGCCGGCATTGGTCGCGACCACGCCGCCGATCTGGCAGGAGCCTTCGCTGCCGAGGCTGAGCGGGAAAAGGCGGTCCTTCGTGGCGGCGGCCTGCTGGACGTCGGCGAGAATGCAGCCGGCCTCGGCGGTGAGCGTGTCGCCTTCAAGGTCGATTGCCCTGATCCGGTTGAGGCGCGCCAGCGAGAGGACGACGGCCTTGCCCGAGCTGTCCGGCGTTGCCCCGCCCGACAAACCGGTATTGCCGCCTTGCGGCACGACTGGCGTGCGGGTCGCGCTCGCCCAGCGCAGGATCGCCGAGACTTCCTCGACGCTGCGCGGGCGGAGCAATGCGAGCGCCGCACCACGATGCTTGCCGCGCCAATCGGTCAGATGCGGCGCCATCGTTTCGGGGTCTGTGACGATGGCGGCCGGATCGAGGACCGAGCGCAGGTCGTCGAGCGAACTCATCTCCTCAGACCGTGCCGGCATCGACGATGAAGTTCTGCCCGGCGCACATGCGCGAGACGTCGGAGCAGAGGAAGAGCACCATCTGCGCGACGTCCTCCGGCAGGATCTCGCCTTTCAGCGCCTGTGCGGCCTGATTGGCCGCCCCCTTCTCTGGTGTCCACCATTGCGTCCGCTGGCGCTCGGTCATCACCCAGCCCGGCGTGACGCAGTTCACCCTGATGCCATCGGGACCGAGCGCTCGCGCCAGCGAGCGGGTGAAGCCGATCACCGCCGATTTCGCGGTGGTGTAGGCGATCATATGCGGCGAGCCCTTCATCCACGAGGTCGAGGACAGGTTGACCAGCGCCCCGCCGCCGAGGTCGCGCATGTCTGGCGTAAGCGCTTGCGCGACGAACATCATCGGTCGCAGGTTCACCGCGAGGCGATCGTCCCAATAGGCTTCGGTGACCGCCTCGAAATCATGGCGCTCGTCATGGCCGGCATTGTTGACGCCGATGGCGAATGGACCGTGCAGCGCCCGCGCCGCCGCGATCGCCGCTTGCGTCGCCGGGATGTCGCGCAGGTCGACCTGATGGAACGAGACAGTGCCACCGGCTGCCGCAAGCTCGGTGGCCAGGCGCTCGCCGCGCCCGGCATCGATGTCGAGGACGGCGACCTTCGTACCCTGCCGCGCCAGCGCCTCGACGATGGCCCGGCCGATACCGTCGGCTCCGCCGGTGACGAGGGCCGCCTTGCCGGCGAGGTCGGGATAGGAGGCTTCGATTCTCACCCGCCGAACTCCGCCGCCGGCAGGCCCGGCACGTCAACCGGCAAGGTGAAGAGCCCGCCCGAGAACGGCGCCTCCGCCAGCACCCGCGAGGGCAGGCGGATGCGCGCCGTGGTGATGAACAGCGTCTTCAGGTCCGGCCCGCCGAAGGCGAGGCTGGTCGGGCGTGGCACCGGCAGCCAGACTTCGCGATCGAGCCGGCCGTCCGGCGCATAGCGGTGCAGGCACCAGCCATCCCAGATCGCGCACCAGACGAAGCCCTCGGCATCGACGGCGAGCCCATCCGGCCGGCCGGCGACCTCGGTGAAGATGCGGCGATGGGCGAGCGTGCCGGCCTTCGCGTCGAAATCATAGGCATAGATGCAGCCATGGGCGGAATCGACGAAGTAGAAGCTCCGCCCATCCGGGCTCCAGTCGAGCCCGTTGGCGACAGTGAGCCCGCTCTCCTGGCGCTGCCAGGAGAGGTCCGGCGCGATCGCGTAGAGCGAGCCCGAGGCGCGGCTGGCGTCGAGCCGCATCGTCCCGGCCCAGAGCCGGCCCTGGCGGTCGCATTTGCCGTCGTTGAAGCGGTTGTCGGGAATGTCGGCCTCGGGATCGATGAGCGGCGTCAGCCGGCCGCTGGCGAAATCGAAGGCTTCAAGCCCCTCCTGCGTCAGCACCACCAGCCCGCCGCCGCGGCGGCCGAGCACGGCGCTGACCAGGCGTGGCAGCGTAACCTCCTCATTGTTGCCGGTCGCCGGGTCGAAGCGGTTGACCGAGGGTGCGAGGATGTCGACCCAGTAGAGCCGCTGCTCGCCGGCCGACCAGTAAGGCCCCTCGGCGAGATGCGCGCCCCAGGGCAGGACGCATTGGACGTCGGGATCGACCGGCCGCGCCGAGCGCGGCGCCGGGGAAATGTTCATCTGCGTCGCGCCGACATTGCCGGAGATCTGCCTGGCAGCTGCCATCAGGTCGCGGCCGGTGGTGTGCAGGCGCTCCCGCGTCAGGCGCGAGGACGGGCCGAACACGCCGATCGCCGCGACGGCGCGGCCGGTATGATCGAAGATCGGCGCCGCGACCGAGGCGACGCCGGCGACATGCTCCTCCTGCGAGACGGCGTAGCCGCGCGCCCGGGTCAGAGCGAGGTCGGCGGCGAGCGCCTCCTCCTCGGTGATGGTCGTCTCGGTGAAGCGCTCGAGCTTGAGCCGGTCGACCAGGGCGCGCTGCTCATGCGGCTGGACGAAGGCGAGCAGGGCCTTGCCGCCGGCTGTGCAATGCAGCGGGGCGCGCCGGCCGATCTCGATGCGGAAGCCATAGGGGCCGCCGCGGCTGCGCTGGTCGATATAGAGCACCTCGCCATTGTCGATGGCGCAGAGCGCGGCGGTCTCGCGCGTCTCCTCAGCGAGCCGGTCGAGCGCCGGCGCGCCCGCACCGCGCAGGTCGAAGGATTCCCAGACGCGGTGGGCGAGCTCGAACAGGCGGTGGCCGAGCCGGTAGGTGTTGTCACTTTCCTCGTGCCGGATCAGGCGGAAGGTCAGCAGCGTGTTGAGCATGCGCGCCAGCGTGCCCTTGGGCAGGCCGGTAGCCGCCTGCAGGTCGCGGAAGCGCGGCGGCGCCGAAGCCTCGCCGATCACGTCGAGGAGATAGAGGCCCTTGGCGAGGGCGGCTGCGCCGGTCGGGACGTCGCGCTCGTCCGGCGTCAGGACGCGCGCTTCACCCGCGCCTGCGCCGCCTCGCCGATCATGCGCTCGAAGGTCCATTGCGGCTCGTACCCCAGTTCGGTCCGGATCCTGGCGTTCGACGTCTCGTAGAAGACGCCGGCGCCCGGCAGGTCGATGGTCTTCAACGGCAGTCCCGTCAACTGCGCCATCATCGGCAGCGCCACGGCGAAGTCGACCGGCTGGGTCGCGCCCAGATTATAAGTACGCCCGGCTGCGCGTTCGTCGGAGAGCGCGAGCAGGATGCCGGCGACCATGTCGCGGCTGTCGGTGATGTGCATGCGGAAGGGCCGGCCGGCCTCGTTGCGTGACAGCACAAGCGCCTCAGCGCCGTCATCGATCTCGCGCAGCTTTGCAACCGCGGCCGCATTGCCGAAACCTTCCTGCTGGCGGATTTTCGGCTGCAGGAAGAAGCGCGGGCCGGAGAAGAAGCTGCCGGGATCGAGCAATTCGCTCGCATCCTGCGTATGCGAGAAGCGCAGGATCGTCGCTGGAGTGCCACTCGTCCGCTCGAAGAAGCGGACGATCTCTTCGCCCAGAAGCTTGCTCAAGCCATAGGGCGAGCGCGGCTTCAGCGGGTGGTCCTCGTCGATCGGCTGATAATCCGGAACGTTCTCGGGATAGACCTCGCCGGAAGAGGCGAAGACCAGGCGCTTCGGCTTCACCGCCGCGGCCTCCTCAAGCAGCACGCGCGTGCCCTCGACATTGGCGGTGAACAGACGGTCGCGATCGGCCGGCAGCCAAGACATGAAGGCGCCGAGATGCAGGATCGCCTCGGCGCCCTGCACGGCCTGGCGCGCAGCGGCGCGATCGTCGAATCCGCCGAGCACTTCGTGATAGGTGGGATGGTCGATACCGCTGGCGCGCAGGTCGAAGCCGGTGACGCGGTGGCCCTTGTCGAGCAGTTGCCGCGCCACGCGCGAGCCGACACGCCCGGCGCTGCCGGTCACCAGGATCGTGTTCATCGGATCGCCTCGCCGCTGGCGGCATCGAAGACATGGAGCCGCGCCGGGTCGAAGGAGAGCGTCAGCGTCTCGCCCGGCGGGCGCGGCTCCGGATTGATCAGGCGCGCGATCAGCGAAGTCCGCCGTGACTCGTCGTCACCGCCGGAGCTCGCCTCGCGGCGATGCTCCTCGGGCAGGTCGACATAGACATATTGCTCGCTGCCGAGACTTTCGATCAGCCGCGGGCTGACCGGGAAAGAAACCTGCCCTGGCCCGGCAGCGATGTGCTCAGGCCTGAGCCCGACGACGATCTCCTTGCCGGCGAGTGCCGTGGCGTTCGCGACGGGCAGCCTCACATCATGGCCGAACAGCTTCGCAGCCACGCCAGCACCGGAGGTCTCGGCTTTCGCCTTCAAGAAATTCATGCCGGGCGAGCCGATGAAGCCGGCGACGAAGAGATTGGCCGGCTCGCGGAACATCACGTCCGGCGAGGCGATCTGCTGGATCACGCCGTCCTTCATGATGACGATCCGGTCGGCCATCGTCATCGCCTCGGTCTGGTCGTGGGTGACGTAGATCGTGGTGACGCGCAGGCGCTTGTGCAGGGCGCTGATCTCGGCGCGGGTGTGGACCCGCAATTTGGCGTCGAGATTGGAGAGCGGCTCGTCCATCAGAAAAGCCTGTGGCTCACGCACGATCGCCCGGCCGAGCGCGACACGCTGGCGCTGGCCGCCGGAGAGGGCGCGCGGCCGCCGCTCGAGCAGGTGGTCGATGCCAAGGATTTTTGCGGCGTCATTGACCCGCCGGTCGATCTCACCGGCATCGGTGCCGCGCATCTTCAGGCCAAAACCCATGTTCTTTCGCACGGTGAGATGCGGATAGAGCGCATAGTTCTGGAAGACCATGGCGATGTCGCGATCGCCGGGCGCGAGATCGGTGACATCCCGTTCGCCGATGCTGATCGTGCCGGAGGAGGCCTCCTCCAGCCCGGCGAGGATCTTCAGCATCGTCGACTTGCCGCAGCCGGACGGGCCGACGAGGACGACGAACTCGCCATCGGCGATGTCGAGCGAGAACGCCTTGAGGACAGTGAGCCCGCCATAGGATTTGGTGACGCTGTCGATGCGGATTCCAGCCATGCGGGTTCTCTTACTTCTCGGCCCCGGCCGTCAGGCCGCCGACGAGATAGCGTTCGAGGAAGAGGTAGATCGCGAGGATCGGCAGGGCGACGAGGATGGAGGCGGCGGAGATGTCGCTCCAGTTCGAGATGTACTCGCCCTTCATCGTGGTGATGCCGAGATTGGCGGTCCAGTTGCCCTGGGCGTTGGTCAGGAAGGTGCGGGCATAGGCATAGTCCGACCAGGACAGCACGAAGCCGTAGAGCGCCGTCGCCGCCAGCCCCGGCGCCGAGACCGGCAGGATCACCCGGACCATGGCGCCGAGCGGCGAGCAGCCGTCGACCATTGCCGCCTGCTCGAGCTCGCGTGGGATCGTGTCGAAATAGCCTTTCAGCATCCAGGTGGTGAAGGGGATGATCAGCGTGGCGTGGGCGAGGATGATCGACCACAGGCTGCCGATCAGCTCGAGATTGCGGAAGATGCCGAAGAGAGGGATCACCAGCAGCGTCGCCGGCAGCATCTTGGCGGTCAGGATGAAGAGCCCGAGCGACTGGCCGCCGCGCACCCGGAAGCGCGACAGGCTGTAGCCGGCGAGCACCGAGACGACCATGGACAGGCTCACCGCGCCGATCGCCGCCAGCGCCGAATTGCCGAGCCAGAGCAGGATCGGCTTCTCCGCCATGATCTGCCCGAACACGCCCCAGCGCGGTTCGCTCGGCCAGAAGCTCGGCGGCAATTGCCGGAGCAGGCTCGGCTCGGAGAGCGCGGTGACGACCAGCCAGTAGATCGGGAAGACCAGGATGGCGCAGGTCAGGGCGACGCCGGCATAGAGCAGGATGCGCTGCGGGGTTTTCCGTCTCATCGCCGCCTCCTCAGATATTGTCCGGCGCGCGGGCGATCATCAGCCGGCTCGCGATCACGCAGACGATCAGGGTGATGACGCCGATGGCCGAGGCGTAGCCCATCTTGAAGAAGCCGAAGGCCTGCTCGTAGGTCATGATCGAGAGCGACTGCGTCGCCTTCAGCGGCCCGCCGCCGGTCAGCACGTAGATGATCGAGAAATCGCGGAAGACCCAGAGCATCACCAGCACCAGCGTGACGCCGATAACCGGCATCAGCGAGGGGATGGTGATGTGGATCAGCCGCTGCCAGGCGCGGGCGCCGTCGACCTTGGCGGCGTTGTAGAAATCCTCCGGGATCGACTGCAGCCCGGCCAGCATCATGATCGAGACGAAGGGGTAGCCCTTCCAGACCATCACCGTGCAGACGACGGCGAAGGCTGCGTCCGGCGAAGAGAACCAGTTGATCGTCTGGTCGACCAGGCCGAGCTTGATGAAGAGCCAGTTCATCAGGCCGAAGGAGGAATCGAACAGCCAGGCGAAGATCACGACCGCGATGACTTCCGGGATCGCCCAGGGCAGGGCGACCAGCAGCCGCGCCAGCGCCTGGCCCTTGAAGCGGTTGTTGACCAGCAGCGCCGTGCCCAGCCCGAGCAGGAAGCAGAAGAACGAGACGATGGTGACGAGCTTGAACGTCACCCAGCAGGCGTTCCAGAAGTCCTCGGAGGCGAAGAGCCGGCGCGGCTGGTCGAGCCGGGCGATGTTGACGTTCTGGAAGGAGAGATCGACCGAGACGAACAGCGGGTAGACGATGATCAGCGCGATCAGCAGCACCGCCGGAGCGAGCAGCAGATAGCCGAGCCAGTGCCGCCGGCTGGGACGCGCGAGATCGAGGAAGGCTGATCGGGGCATAGTCTGATCTCCGCTGTTGCGGCGCGCTCCGTCATGCTCGCCCTTGTGGCGAGCATCCACGTCTTGAACACAGCCTTCGGCCAGCGAGGCGAAGACGTGGATGGTCGGGACAAGCCCGACCATGACGATGAGAGGTCGGGCTCGCGCTTGCCGGAGGCGCTACTGCTTCTGCAGCGCCTCGGCCTTGGCCTGCATGGTCGCCGCGACCGCCTTCGGATCGAGGTCCTGGATGATCATGCGCTGGGACTCTTCCATGACCATCTTGGCGAACTCGTTGAACTGCAGTTCCAGCCCCTTGGGTATGCGGTCGACCTTGGCGTCGGCCGCCGCCTTGGTCGCCTGCACCAAGAGGTCGAAATGCGGCGTGTCCTTGGTCGCGGCCGAGGTATCGGCGCGTGGGCTTGGCGGTGGCGAGGCGCCGAGCGTCGCATAGCTCGACTGGAACTTGTCCGAGGTCGCGATCGCGATGAAGTCCCAGACCAGTTTCTTGTTCTCCTTCGGCGCATCGGCGGCGATGCCGAGCACGTTGGAGGAGCCGCCGACCGGCGGCTTGAACGGCACCATGCCGAGCTTGATCTGGTCCTTGGCCTTGCCCTTCTGGATGATCGGGTAGAGCCAGGGTCCGTCGGTCTTCATCGCGATCTTGCCGTCGGCGAACATCTGGCGCACCTCGCCGGCCGCCAGGTCGCGCGGGGTCAGGCTGGTCTTGACGATGGTCTTCCAGCGCGACAGGCCCTCGATCATCTCGGGCGTATTGATCGTCACCTTGCCGGCATCGTTGGTCCAGCGCCCGCCGGCATCGAGCGTGTAGTTCATCATCTCGCTCATGTACTGGCCGCCGCCGCCCTTGGTCTCGTGGCCAGTGCCGAACTGGTCGGTGATGCCGTCGCCGTTGAGGTCCTTGGTCAGTTTCTGCGCCGCGGCGAGGAATTCGGCATAGGTCTTCGGGGCGGCAAGACCTTCCTTCTTCAGCAATTCCTCGTTGTAAGCGAAGATGTAGCCGAAATAGAGCATCATCGTGCAGACGGTCTGCTTGTTCCAGCTGCAGGTGTCCTGCCCCGCCCAGCCTTTGAGGTCGAGCTTGGCATCCTTGATGTAAGCGTCGAGCGGCTCCAGCCAGCCATTATCGGCGAATTTCTGGAACTCGAAGGAGGCGAGATGGACGATATCCGGCGGCTTGCCGCCGGCGAACAGCGTCGTCATCGTATCGGCATAGGCGCCGCGCTCGACCTTGGTCCATTCGATCTTGACGCCGGGATGGGTCGCCTCGAACTCCTTGATCACCGAGCCCCACCAGTCGCCTACGCCGCGCTCGTCCTTCTGCCAGGAGACGAACTTCAGCACCTTGCCCTGCGCCCAGGCGGCGCCGGGGAGAAAGCCGGCGGCGAGCGCGAGCGCAGCCGCGGAGAATGCAAGCCTTGTCCTCGTCATGGTCTCCTCCTCCCTTGGTTGTTGTCGCTACAGCCGCTTCAGCAGCTTGAGCGCTTCCTTCGATGGCTCGACGCCGAGGCCGGGACCGCTCGGCAAACGGTAGAAGCCTGCGCTGCAATCCATGTCGCCGTGGAGCAGCCGCCGGTTCGGCTCGAAGATCGAATGCTGGAACTCGTGGCACTCGACTGCGGCGAGCGCCGAGGACGCATGCAGGCTCGCCGCCAGGAACAGGCCGATGCCGATCGTGGCATGCGGGATGACCTTGAGGTGATGCGCCTGGGCATAGAGGCCGATGCGCATGAACTCGGTCACGCCCTTATGGCCCATCTCCGGCTGCACGATCGCGCAGGCGCGCCGGGCGGCGCGCGGCACGAGGTCGTAGACCGTGCGCCACTCCTCGCCGGCCGCGACCGGCGTCGTGACCTTTGAGGCCACATGCGCGAGCCCGTCGAGATCCTCCGGCTTCACCGGCGCTTCGGCGAACCAGAGATCGTGCGGCTCCATCGCCCGGATCGCTGCGACGGCTTCCTCGCCGGTATGGACCCAATGCATGTCGCAGGCGATGCGGGCTTGCGGCCCGAGCCGCTCGCGCAGCGTCCGAATCTCCGCGACATTGCCGTCATCGGCGACGGGGGCGGCGAATTTGAAGCTGCCGAAACCCTTGTCCTGCCACTCGGCGGCGAAATCCGCCCGCTCCGCCCGCGTTGGCTTCGGCAGGCCGGAGATGTAAGCCGGCAAACGCTCGTGCTTCTGGCCGCCGAGCAGCTTGACCAGAGGCAGGCCGGAGAGCTTGCCGCAGAGGTCCCAGAGCGCGATGTCGATGGCGGCGAGCGCATCGAGATAGAAGCCGCCGGTATAGCCGCGCACCCGCATCAGATCGTAGAGATCGTCATGGATGACGCTGACGTCGCGCGGGTCGCGCCCGACGACGAAGGGGCCGAGCAGATCGTCGATGATCGCCATCGCTGCGCCCGGCGCGACGATGCCATAGGTCTCGCCCCAGCCGACTGCGCCATCAGCCGTCTCGATCCGGACCACCACCGTGCGGTCGACCGTCGGATAGACCGTGCGGTTGCCCTTGCGGACGATGTAGCCGTGATCGTTGATGCGCTCGCCTTCGCGCAGCGCGCCGAGATAGGGCGTCTCGCGCGGGATGGTGATCGAGAAGACCTCGACGCGGGCGACGCGCTCGGCCATCACGCGCCTCCGCCGAGCTTGGGCTCGCGAGATTCGACTGTCATGAGATCGGCGCAGGCGTCGAGCCAAGCGTCGATCTCGGCGACGTCTTGCGCATCCATCGGCGGCACCTTAGCCCGCACCACCTGGTTGGTCAGTACGCCGCGCCGCGTCAGCACATGCTTGGTGAAGGCCATGCGGAAATTGAACTGGATCACCAGCAGCGGCAGCGTGCGCATGTAGAGTTCGCGCGCGCGCTCGATCTCGCCGGCGCGATAGGCCCGGTCCATGGCGACATGGATGTCGGCGAGCTCGACCGCCGGCATCGCGCCGCAGGCGCTGCGATTATATTCGTCGATCAGGTAGCGCGCTCCGCCGCCGCCGATCACGCCCTTCAGATGCGCGGGCTTGCCGGCGGCGATCGCCGAGATGGCAAGGCCGGACGGCAGCGTCTCTTCCTTGACATAGGTGACTGCCGGATTGTCGCGGACGATCGCTAGGATCGCCTCGGGCTTGAGATCGGAGCCGCGCGGCGCCGGCGCGTTCTGCAGCACGATCTCGATGCCCGGCACCGCCGCGGCGATCTCGCCATAGAAGGCCGAGACTGCTTCCGTCGTGGTGCCGACGCTCTTGGGCGCCTGGATCATCACATGGCGGATGCCGTTGGCGAGGGCTTCGCGGCAATGCGAGATCGCCTCGAGCGCAGTCGGGGCGCTCGCGCCGGCGACGATCGGCACGCGCCCGCCGACTTTTGCAACCACGACCTTCAGCAGCGCTGCCCGCTCCGCCGCAGTGAGCTCGTCGACCTCGCTGGCGAAGCCGGGGAACACGACGCCGTCGACGCCGCTGGCGAGCGCGAACTCGACGATGCCCGCCATCGCCTCGGGATCGACAGCGCCAGCTTCGGTGAACGGCGTCGGCAACACCGGGAGCATGCCCTGCAGCACTGCTTTCCTCCAATCGATCCATATTATGGATCATTTGTTTTCTAGTATGGACCGTACTTCCCATGCCAGGGATCGTCAAGCACGCATGAAAAAGGCCGCCGGGCTTTCGCCCGGCGGCCTCCATGATTTCGCAGCTTCTTGCGGCGATCAGTGCTTGTGCGCTTCGGCCGGGGCGCGGGCGCCGACCGATTGCACGGAGAACTCGACCGGGACCGCTCCGGCCTTCTCGAAGGTCAGCGTGCCCTTGACCTTTTCGCCTTCCTTGAGCTGGCGCTTCAGATCCATGAACATGATGTGGTAGCCGCCGGGCTTGAGCTCGAGCTTGGCGCCGGGCTTGAGCTCGACGCCCTCGGGCAGGCCGCGCATGGTCATCACGCCATTGTTGACCGCCATCTCGTGGATCTCGACCTTGCCGGCGATCTCGCTGCTGCCGCCGAGCAGGCGATCGGCAGCGCTGCCGGTATTGGTGACCGCGACATAGCCGCCGGCGACCTTGGCACCGGCCGGCGTGGCGCGCGTCCAGGGCTGCTCGATCTTGAGCGGGCCGGCGCTGTAGTCCTGGGCGAAGGCGGTGGTGCAGCTCAGCGCGAGGGCTGCTGCAGTGAGGGGGAAGCGGAACTTGGTCATCTTGAGGCTCCTTGCGTGATCAAAGCGAGAGGCGGGTCTTGGCGAGGTCGGCATTGCGCCGGGCGGCGTCGATCAGGGGCTTGCGCCGTGTCAGCACATCACCGGTGAGCCTGGCGCCGGCCCGCTCGGGCGAGCCGGCGTCGAAAGGTGGCTGCGGATCATATTCCAGTACGAGCTGGATCAGGCGCGCCGTCTCTTCGTCGCGCAATTTGGCGGCGACCGTCAGGCCGAAATCGATTCCGGCGGTGACGCCGCCGCCGGTGATGCGGTTGCGGTCGGTGACGACCCGGCTGTGCTCAACGCTCGCTCCCATCGCCGCCAGCAGGTCGCGGATGTACCAATGGCCGGTGGCGCGATAGCCCTTCAGCAATCCGGCGGCGCCGAGCACGAGCGAGCCCGTGCAGACCGCCGTGACATAGCGGGCCCGGGCGCCGCGATCGGCGAGGAAGGCGAGAGTCTGCGCATCCTCCATCAGCGCGACGCTGCCCTTCAGCCCGCCGGGAATGAACAGGACATCGAGCTCGGTCGGGCAATCGGCATAGCTCGTTGTCGGCGTGACCGGCAGGCCGAGATCGTTCGTGACCGGCTGCCGATCCTTCCAGACCAGATGCAATTCCGCCCGTAGCAAGGAGAACACGGTCAACGGCCCGATCAGGTCCAGCATCACCATGTCGGGATGCACCAGCATCGCGATCCGCGGCGTACTCGCTCCCGCAGGCTGGGCCAGCGCGGCTTGCGGAAGCCCGGCGAGCAATCCGGAGAGCGCGCCGGCAGCCGCCAGGCCCGTCCAGTCGCGTCGTGTGATGTCACCTGTCATGGCCTGATCTCCACGGTCTCCTTGAGACGGGTCATCTCGAAATCCGAGACCAGGATTTCGAGCTCGACGGTCCAGCGGCCGGCGACCGGAAGTGTCAGCTCGCCGACCTGCCAGCTGCCGTCGGGCTGTTTGGCGGCCTGCCGCTCGATCGGTTCGATGCCGGCCTCCAGTCGCGACAACGCAAGCCGCAATTCCTTCGCCGCGAGAGGGCCGAATTCGCCGTCGAGCAGCGAGACGGTGATCGTCACCGGGCCGGCGCGGCCGGGTATCACGCTGATGTCGGCCATCGCCTTGTCGGTATGGATGTGGACGCTTGCCGGCTGCGCTGCGGCGGCCGCCAGAGCGCGCGGCGGCGGCGTGAAACGCCACAGTGCGACGACCGAGAGAATGGCGACGATGATCGCGATCTCGGCCGCGATGATCCGCGTCAGCAGTGAGCGGGTGCTCGCGCGTTCGGAGATGACTGCGCTTGTCAGCCGATAGCGGTTGAAGGCGCCAAGGCCGATCAGCGTGGCGACCAGCACGAGCTTGCCAGTGAGCACGAGGCCGTAGGGCGTGGTCAGCAAGGCCTGCGGGCGCTCGACCTGGAAGATGGCGAGCGCGAGGCCGCTGAGGAGGATGAGGAGCAACAGCACAGGAATACGCTGCGAGAACCGTTGCAGCGCCTGCGCCTCGTCGGGCTGTCGCAAAGCGAAGGCGAGAGGCAGCAGGGCGCCGGCCCAGCCGGCGATGCCGATCGCATGCAGGAACACTGCAGGTCGGGTCAGGAATTGCGGTTCGGCGGCGCTGGCATGGCCGCTTGCCGCGAGAGCTGCGCCGACGCCGAGCCAGGCGAAAGTTGCGAGCAGGCGACCGCCGCAGCCAGGCCGCATGAGCGCGAGCAAGGCCACGAGCACGGCGAGCATCGCGATCAGCGCTGTGCGGCCGAAGCTGCCCGCAGCGGCGGCCTGCCAGGCTGCGGGCTGAAGCGCCGCGGAGAGCGGCAGAGCCAGCGCATCGAGCCCTTGCGCCGCAAAGGCGACCGGCACTGACAGCAGCCCGAGAGCAAGGAAGATCATAACCGGCCGGCGCGCGGCCGCGAGCAGCGGGGCGACCCACGCCATGAAGGCTACGCCGCCAATGCCGAGAGCGAGGCCGAGATAGAGCCCGAGCTTGCCGAGCCAGAGCATGATGCGGACGGCCGGCTCGGTCGGGCTTGCCGCGATGGCAGGCGCCGCACTTGGCGCACCCACCGAGAACAGCACCGAGCCGCCGACGGGGTGGCCGTCCTCGGAGACGACGCGCCAGCTCAGCACATGCGTGCCATGGCTGAGATCGGCCGGAGCCGGGATCGAGAGTGTCCGATCCGCAAGCGTGAAGCGCGTCAGCGCGCGGCTCGTCCCATCCGGGCTGATCAGCTTCAGCACCAGCGGCGAAACCGGTTCGCTGAAGCTCAAGCTGAATGTATCGGGTGCGCTGGCGATCACCGCGCCGTCGGCCGGAACGGTCTTGGTCAGCGCGGCATGCGCCAGCGCCTGTCCCGTCGTCGCCAGCGAGGCGATGGCGAGGTCGAGCAGGATGAGAAGGAGACGGAGTTGCCGGGTCATGGCGGGACCGCGGCCGGGCGAAAACCCGGCCGCGTTCGCTCACTTCTTCGGCATCAGCTTCACGCCCGGCGCCGGGAACTTGTAATCGTCCGCCGACTTGCCGGCCGCCGGGATCTCGATCCAGCGCTCGACCGCGCCGCCCTCGCATTCCTGCACGATCGGCACGTAGAGCGTGGTCTCCGGCTTGAGGTCGGCCGTGAGATAGGCGCGCAGGACGAACTCGTCATAGTGCTCGTCGAGCAGCTTGCCGCCGCTCCAGCTGACCTCGGTGACACCCTCGGCCGTCGGCGTGCCGTAATAGTCGTAGGCCTTCTCGTACTTGCCCTTGGTGGTTTCCAGCGTCCAGCCGGGCTTGGGCATCGGCTTGACCGCAATCACCCCCTCGGGGATGCGGACGCGGACCTTGGTCGTGGCCGCGCCCTTGCAGCCATGCGGCACGCGCAGCACCGCCTTGTAGGTCGAGCCGACCGGAGCCTGCTGGGTCTCCAGCGTGACATGGGCGAGAGCGGGGCCGGTAGCGAAAGCCGCGAGGAGGGCGGCGAGCGAAAGCGATTTCATCATCGGAATCCTACGGAGAGGGCACCGGCACGGCCGGCGCAACCGCTCGTGGCGGCTTTGGTTCAGGGGCGCATGCGAGCCGGCAGGGAGCCGTCGCGAGCGAATGAGGCGAGGAAAGGCCGCTATCGGCCGTCAGCAAGGAGCAGGCGGCGCGACCTTGCGCGCAGGCCTGTCCTGATCAGAGGCCTGCGGGCGGCGCTCGCGGATTCGCTGGGGAGCGACCGGCGATGAAACCGGATGGCAGGTCGAGCCGGCGCTGGAAGGCGACGAGATCGACGGCGCGATGCATGATCGGCAGGAAATCGGCGGGAGCGGCTGGCACGCCGGCGCCGGTGAAGGCGCAGCCGAGAATGCAGCAGCTCATCAGCTCATGGGCCGCAGCACCGTCGCTCTGGCTCATCGGCTGATCGCCGCCGGCGCAGAGCGTCATCGCCAGCGAGCGGTCGAGGCTGAAGCTCGCCGCATTGGCGCCGGAGGCGAGGCCCGAGAAGATCGCCTGCAGCACGACGAGATAGGCCGCGGCCAGCGCTGCCCAGCGTCTCATCCCTGCTCTGTGGCGTCCTGCGGACAAAATCGGCCCTCCTGCCGTTTCGATAGCATGGCTGCCGGCAGGGTCAATTTGCGTCAGTGTCTCAGTGGCCGTGGTGCTCGCAATGGCTGTGATCGGCCAGCGCCTCGATCACGGCGCAGTCGCTGGCGGCGACGCCGCCCGAGCAAACCGTTGCGATCCGGGCGAGTTCCGCTTCCAGCGAGCGCAAACGTGCGATCTTGTCGCGCACTTCATCGAGATGCTCGGCGGCGATCGCATGCGCCTCGTCGCAGGCCATGCCGGGTGTGTCCGAAAGCCGCAGCAAAGTGCGGATGCTCTCGACCGCGAAGCCGAGATCGCGCCCATGCTTGATGAAGGCGAGCCGCTCGACATGGGCGCGGCCATAGCGGCGCTGGTTGCCCTCGGAGCGCTCGGGCTCCGGCAGCAGGCCGACCTGCTCGTAATAGCGTATGGTCTCGACCTTGACCCCGGTCCGTTCCGCCAGCGTCCCGATCGGCACAACGCGCTCAAGGGTTTTTGCCGGCGGCATGATTTTTCCTCTTGAAGCTGTAGTGGCTATAGGTTGTAGGTAGGTGGTCCCGCAACGCTGTCAAGCGGAGACGACGCATGGCCACTGCCGCGAAAACCGAAACGGAAACGCTGTCCTGGAAGGTCGGCGGCATGGATTGCGCCAGCTGCGCCGCCAAGATTCGCGGCGCGGTCGAGCGCTTGCCTGGCGTTTCCGAGGTCCGCCTGTCCGTGATGTCGGAGACGCTGACCCTCGCCCTCGACGAGAGCCGGACCCGGCGCGATGCGATCGAGAAGCGCGTCGTCAGTCTGGGCTATACGGCGACGCCGGCGAGCGCGCCGCGCGTGGCAACGCCGGAGCCGGCCGAGTCTTGCGGCTGCGGCCACGATCACGGCCCGGCGCAGAAGGCGCATGATCACGATCACGCTCATGACCATTCGGCCTGCGGCGGGCATGGGCACGACCATGCTCATGACCACAAGCACGATCACGGCCACGACCACGCCCATGGCAAAGCCGCCGAGAGTGCCGACCATGGCCACGGCCTGCCCGGCCATGTCCATGAGCCGACCCCGGACGGCGTCTCCTGGTACCAGACCGGCAAGGGCAGGCTGGTCCTCTTGACCGGGGCGCTGCTCGCCGGCGCCTGGCTCGCCAAGTTCACGGTCTCCGAGACGGCCGCCTACTGGGCCTTTGTCGTCGCCTGCGTGATCGGCGTCGTGCCGGTGGCGCGGCGCGCTTTCGCCGCGGTTGCCGTCGGCCAGCCCTTCACCATCGAGATGCTGATGACGATCGCCGCGACCGGCGCGCTCGTCATCGGCGCGGCCGAGGAGGCGGCGCTGGTCGTCTTCCTCTTCGCTGTTGGCGAGGTGCTGGAAGGCGTTGCTGCCGATCGTGCCCGCGCCTCGATCAGGGCGCTGGGCGATCTCGTGCCCAAGACGGCCATCGTCGAGGAGAATGGCGAGACACGCCAGGTCGATGCCGCCGCGCTGACGGTCGGCCAGATCGTGCTGGTCCGTCCCGGCGATCGCATTCCGGCCGACGGCGCGATCACCAACGGCATCTCCGGCATCGACGAGAGCCCGGTCACCGGCGAATCCGTCCCGAAGACCAAGGGCGTCGGCGAACAGGTCTATGCCGGCTCGGTCAATCGCGAGGCGGCGCTGCGTGTGCGCGTCGAGAAGGCGGCTGCCGACAACACCATCGCCCGCATCATCCGCCTGGTCGAGGAAGCGCAGGAGGCGAGGGCGCCGACCGAGCGCTTCATCGACCGGTTCTCGCGCATCTACATGCCGGCGATCGTCGGCCTTGCCATCCTGGTCGCGCTGGTGCCGCCGCTGGTTTTCGGTGGCGAGTGGTCGGTCTGGATCTACCGGGCGCTGGCGCTGCTGCTGATCGGCTGCCCCTGTGCGCTGGTCATCTCGGTGCCGGCCTCGATCGCGGCGGCGCTCTCCACCGGCGCACGCCAGGGCCTGCTGCTCAAGGGTGGCGTGGTGATCGAGGCCGCCGCGCGCACCGGCGTCGTCGCCTTCGACAAGACGGGAACGCTGACCGCCGGCGAGCCGCGTGTCACCGAAATCGTCGCGCTCGGCCGCGAGGAGCGCAAGGTCGTCGAGCTGGCCGCTGCCGTCGAGACCGGCTCCAGCCACCCGCTGGCGCTCGCCATCCTCGCCCGCGCCAAGGCGGACGGTGTCCCGGTGCGGCCTGCCGCCAACGCAGCCGCGATCGCCGGCAAGGGCGTCACCGGCGAACTCGACGAGATCGACATCTTCGTCGGCGCGCCGCGTCATGCCAGGGATCGCGCCAGCTTCGACGCGGCGGCGCTGGAGGCGGTCGAGCAGCTGGAGACCGCCGGTAAGACCGTCGCGGCCGTCATCGCCGATGGCCAGCTCGCCGGGCTGATCGCCTTGCGCGACGAGCCGCGCGAGGATGCCGCCGCCGCCATCGCCGAGCTCAAGGCGCTTGGTGTCCGCTCGGTGATGCTGACCGGCGACAATGCCCGCACCGGCGCCGCCATCGCCGGCTCGCTCGGCCTGGAGCACAAGGCCGAATTGATGCCGGATGACAAGGTCACCGCCATCAAGGCGCTCTCGCAGCAGGCGCCGGTGATGATGGTCGGCGACGGCATCAACGACGCCCCGGCGCTGGCTGCCGCCAATATCGGCGTCGCCATGGGTTCGGGCACCGATGTCGCGCTCGAGACCGCTGATGGCGCCGTGCTGAAGAGCCGGGTGCGCGACATCGCCGCGATGATCCGGCTGGCAAGGGCGGCGATGGGCAATATCCGCACCAATATCACGCTCGCGCTTGGCCTGAAGGCGGTGTTCCTGGTCACCAGCGTGCTGGGCTATACCGGCCTCTGGGTCGCGATCCTCGCCGATACCGGCGCGACCGTGTTGGTGACCGCGAACGCGCTGCGCCTGCTGCGCTTCAACGCCGGCAAGGCCGGCTGAGGCGATGCCGATGTCCGGCATGGAGGTCGCCAGCTATCTGCTGGCTATCGCCTACGTTGCGGGCTTCCTCATCCTGTCGGGGATGCTGGCGAAGGAAGCTGGCCGTTCCGTCTGGCTGTTCGGCACGGGCAGGGAGAAGCAGACGCTGCCGGTGCTGCTCTTCCGTCTCGCCTTCAGCGGCGCCGTGCTCTGGCCGCTCTGGCTCGCCGCCTTCGGCAATCCGGTGATGAGCGATCCGCTGGCGGCGGCGCTGGACGGGCCCTGGTTCGACTGGCTCGGCCTCCTGCTCGTCGCCGTCGGTGCCGGCGTCGGATTGCTGTCGCAGCGCTCCATGGGCGCCTCCTGGCGCATCGGCGCGGCCGAGGGCGAGCAGGGAGCGATCGTCGATAGCGGCCCCTTCGCGATCTCGCGCAACCCGGTCTTCGTCGGGCAGGGCCTGCTCTTCATCGGCCTGTTCATCGTCCTGCCCAGCCTCGTGCAGGGGGCGCTGACGCTGGCGCTGCTGGTCGCGATCAGGCTGCAGGTCGGAATCGAGGAGCGCGTGCTCTCTGCCTCGCTCGGCCAGCCCTATCTCGCCTACAAAGCCCGCGTCCGGCGCTGGCTCGGCGTCGCCGGAGAAGCCGCATGAGCTGGCCACGCAGGCTCGTTTTCGTCGTTGCTGTCGCACTTGCGGCCGCTGGACTCGATCAGGCCAGCAAACGGCTGATGCTGGAGATCGTGCTCAATCCGCCCGAGCTGATCGAACTCACACCCTTCCTCAATCTGCGCCTCGGCTTCAACACCGGCGTCAGCTTCGGCCTGTTCCGCGACACGCTGGAGGCCTGGCCGGGCCTGCTCGGGCTGTTCAAGTTCGGGGCCGGCTTTGGCTTGCTCGCCTGGGCGACGCTCGTCGGGCACCGGCTCGAACGCATCGGCCTTTCGCTCATGGCGGGCGGAGCCTTCGGCAATGCGATCGACCGCTGGCGCCAGGGCGCGGTCACCGATTTCCTCGACCTGCACTGGGGCGAATGGCATTGGCCGACCTTCAACGGCGCCGACATCGCGCTGACATTCGGCGTGGTGCTGATGCTGCTGGCAGCGCTGCCGGTCAGAAATCCTTCAGGTAGCGGGCGCGACGGCTCGCTACATTCACGAGTCGTTAGCGCCAGACGCCGATAATTTTAGCCATGTCCGATCGCTCTCTTCTTCAGCGTCTCCGGCGCCTTGCACTGCTCGGTGCCGCTGCCATCGCGCTCTCGTCCTGTGTCGGGATGGAGGGCGACGGCCGTGGCAACCAGCCATTGCCGGCCGCGCTCGTCTCGCAGATGTCGGCCAAGGGCATGAGCCAGGCCGACCCGATCGTGGTGCGCCTCTACAAGAAGGAGAGCGAGCTCGAGGTCTGGAAGCGCGACCGCTCCGGCCAATATGCCCTGCTCAAGACCTATCCGATGTGTCGCTGGTCGGGCCAGCTCGGCCCGAAGAAGCGCGAGGGCGACCGGCAGGCGCCGGAGGGCTTCTACACGGTGACGCCGGAGCTGATGAACCCGAGGTCGGCGTATTATCTGTCCTATAATCTCGGTTATCCCAACGCGCTGGAGAAGGCGCAGGGCTATACCGGCTCGGCCCTGATGATCCACGGCGCCTGCACTTCGGCAGGCTGCTACGCCATGACCGATGATGGCGTCACCGAGATCTATGGTCTCGCGCGCGAGGCTCTTGCCGGCGGACAGCGCAGCTTCCAGGTCCAGGCCTTCCCCTTCCGGATGACTCCGGAGAATATGGCCCGCCATCGCGGCAATCCGAACATCGCCTTCTGGCGCAATCTCAAGGAAGGCTCGGATCATTTCGAGGCGACGCGCCAGCCGCCGAAGCTTGCGACCTGCGGCGGCCGCTACGTCTTCAATCCGGCCGGCGATGCCTCGGCCTTCGTTCCCGGTGCGCCGTGCCCGGCCTATGAGACCGATCCGGAGGTCGCCTCGCTGGTTTCCGCGCGCAGTGCCCGCGACGAGGCGCGTCTTGCCGAGCTTTCCGGCAGTACACCGGCGATGAGCTATGCGCTGATGGATGGCGGCATGCACCAGAGCTTCCGCAAGATCCTGCGCAATATCGGGCCGGAGCGGATGCAGAGCATGGTCGCCGGCAAGGTCGAGATCAGCGCGCCACAAGCGGCGCTGGCCGATCCCTATGGCGCCAGCGGCGACGATGAGCCGCAGCAGGCAACGGCGACCGGGTCGATTTCGCCGCGTTGACGCCGGCGAGGTCGGACGCCAGACAGGGCGCCATGCCGATCCTCAAGATCATCCGTTACGGCGCCTGGGGTGCCGTTGTCCTCGTCGCCTTCGCTGCCGCTGCGATCACGCTCGGCTGGTGGCGTGTCGATGGGCCCGGCCGGCCGGACTCGGGCGCAGCCGTATCGACGCCGCTGGCCGATGTCGGCGGTCCCTTCACCTCGATCGACCATACCGGCCGCAAGGTCTCGCAGGCCGACTATCTCGGCAAGCCGACGCTGGTCTTCTTCGGCTTCACCCATTGCCCGGAGGTCTGCCCGACCACGCTGTTCGAGCTCACCACCCTGCTCGGCAAGCTCGGCCCGGAGGCCGACAAGCTCAACGTGCTCTTCGTCAGCGTCGACCCCGAGCGCGATACGCCGTCGCAGCTTTCGCTCTACCTGCAATCCTTCGATCCGCGCATCGTCGGGCTCTCCGGCACGCAGGCCGAGGTCGATGCGGCGCTGAAGGCCTACAAGGCCTATGCCAAGCGCATCCCGACGCAGGATGGCTACACCATGGACCACACCGCCTCGGTCTATCTGATGGATGCGGAGGGGCGCTTCCGCAGCCTGATCGACTATCACGAGGAGCAGGACTCGGCGCTCGCCAAGGTCAAGCTGCTGCTGAAGCGCTGAGGGGCCTCAACGCCGGTTCAGCAGGATCATCTTCTCCTGCGTCATGTCGCGCATGGTGTAGGGGATGCCGCCGGTACCGTAGCCGGATTCCTTGCGGCCGGCGAAGGGCATCCAGTCGGTGCGGAAGGCGGTCGGGTCGTTGACCATCACGGCGGAAGCGTCGAGCCGCTCGGCGACATGCAGGGCGACGTCGATGTCTTGCGCGAAGACGCTACCCTGGAAGGCGACATTGAGCGAATTGGCCCGGGCGATGGCATCATCGAGCTTGCTGTAGCGATAGACGCAGACCAGCGGGCCGAACACCTCGAGCTGCGAGACCTTGGCTTCGGCGGCAGGATCGAGCAGCACGGCCGGCTCCAGCGTCGTTTCGGAGAGACGCTTGCCGCCGAGCGCGAGCTTGGCGCCGCCCTTCACCGCTTCGTCGATCCAGCTCGCTACCCTATCCGCTTCCTTGGGCAGGATCAGCGGGCCGACCTCGGTCTCCTTCAGAACGGGATCGCCGGTGCGCAGTTTGGCGACGCGCGCCACCAGCCGCTCGGTGAAGCTATCCGCGATCTCCTCATGCACGAAGATGCGCTGCGTCGACACGCAGACCTGGCCGGCATGGTAGTAGCCGCCCTTGACCAGCGGCTCGATGATCCGATCGAGATCGGCGCTGCGGTCGACGATCGCCGGCGCGGCCCCGCCATGCTCCAGCGCCGAGCGCGCGCCATGCGCCAGCTTGGAATGCAGATACCAGCCGACCTTGGCCGAGCCGATGAAGCTGAGGAAGGCGATGCGCTTGTCGGTCACGAGAGCCTCGGCGAGCTCGTTCGTCTCCGGCATGAACATCTGGCACCAGGCCTCCGGCAGCCCGGCCTCGTGGACCAGCGCGACGAAGTCGCGGCAGCAGAGCGGCGTCGTGCTCGCCGGCTTGATGATCACCGGGCAGCCGACCGCGATAGCCGGTGCGACCTGGTGGACGATCAGGTTGAGCGGGTGGTTGAAGGCCGAGATCGCCGCGACGACGCCGATCGGCTCCTTGGTGGTGAAGGCCCAGCGGTTCACGGCTGCGGGCGTCAGCCCCATCGGGATCTCGCGCCCGCCGAAATTCCGGAGTTCGTCGGCGGCGTTATGGATGCCGTCGATGGCGCGCGTCGTCTCGATGATCGCATCGGTCAGCGGCTTGCCGCCTTCGCGTGCGATCTGGCGGGCGAAATGATCGCGCTTGGCCGACAGCAGTTCGGCGAGCTTGCGCAGGATTGCGATCCGCTCATGGGGTTTGAGCCAGTTGCCGCGATCGCGGAAGACCTTCTCGGCTGCCGCGAGCTTGGCTTCGAGCGCCGCGGCATCGTCGGTGGCGATCTCCTCGATCGGCGCGCGATCATAGGCCTGCACGACCTGCAGCATGGTGATCTCCTTTGCTTGGTCTCGGCTCAGGCCAGCTCGATATCCGGCGTCTTGTTGCGCAGCTCCTCGACGAGCACGCGCGTGTTCTCCGAATAATCGATCGGTATCTCGACGAGATGGACGCCGCCGCCCTTGAAAGCCGCTTCAAGCGTCGGCACCAGTTCGGCTGCCGAGCCGACGCGCGAACCCTTGGCGCCATAAGCCTTGGCATAGGTGACGAAATCGGGATTGCCGAAGCTCATGCCGTAATCCTTGAAGCCATCGACCGCCTGCTTCCAGCGGATCATGCCATAGGCGTTGTCGTTGAGGACGACGACGACGAGGTTGAGGCCGAGGCGGACAGCGGTCTCCATCTCCTGGCTGTTCATCATGAAGCCGCCATCGCCGCAGACCGCCATCACCCGGCGCTTGGGATGCAGCATCGCCGCCATCATCGCCGAGGGCAGGCCGGCGCCCATCGTCGCCAGCGCATTGTCGAGCAGCAGCGTGTTGGCGACATGGGTGCGGTAGTTCCGCGCGAACCAGATCTTGTACATGCCGTTGTCGAGGCAGACCATGCCGTCCTCCGGCATCACCGCCCGGATGTCATGGACGATCCGCTGCGGCGTGATCGGGAAGCGATCCTCCTCGGAGCGGTCGTTGAGATGCGCGAGGATCTTCTGGCGCAGCTCCAGCATGACCGGATCAGCCTCGAGCCGGCCGCCGAGCCGTTCAGCGAGCGCTGCCACCGTCGCGCCGATATCGCCGACCACCTCGGCATCGGGATGATAGACCTGCTCGACCGTCGCCGACTGGTAGCCGACGTGGATCACCTTCGGCCCGCCGGCGTTCCGCATCAGGAAGGGCGGCTTCTCGATCGTGTCGTGCCCGATTGCGATGATCAGGTCGGCCCGGTCGATCGCCTGGTGGACATAGTCGCCTTCGGACAGGGCGGCGGTGCCCATATAAAGGTTCGAGCCGCCGGTGACGGCGCCCTTGCCCATCTGGGTGTTGAAGAAGGGCAGCTTCACCCGCCGCACGAAATCGGAGAGCGGCTCGACCAGCCGTGGCCGGTTGCCGGCGGCGCCGATCATCACCAGTGGTCGCTTGGCAGCGAGGATCATCTCGGCCGCGCGCGCGACCGCCCTCGGATCCGCCACCGGCTGCTCCAGCGGATGCACCGGGATCAGCGGCACATCGGCGACCTCCTCGCCGGCGATGTCCTCCGGCAGTTCGAGATGCACCGGGCCGGGCCGTTCCTCCATCGCGACGCGGAAGGCATCGCGCACCACCGACGGGATGCTGGCGCCGCTGACGATCTGCCGGGTCATCTTGGTCAGCGGCTTCATCGAGGCGACGACGTCGACGATCTGGAAGCGCGCCTGCTTGGCGCTCATGATCGCCTTCTGGCCGGTGATCAGGATCATCGGCATGGCGCCGAGATGGGCATAGGCCGCGCCCGTGGAGAAATTGAGTGCACCCGGCCCGAGTGTCGCGATGCAGACGCCGGGCCTGCCCGTCAACCGGCCATGGGTCGCGGCCATGAAGGCGGCGGCTTGCTCGTGCCGGGTCAGGACGAGCTCGATCTTCGAGGTCCGGAGCGACTCGACGACGTCGAGGTTCTCCTCGCCGGGAACGCCGAAGATGCGGTCGACGCCCTCGTTCTCGAGGGCTGCCACCAGGAGATCGGAACCCTTCGTCATCGTCTTCGCCTATCCGGACCGCTGCGATACCGGGAAAGGTAGGCCTCCGATGCGCGAAGGGAAAGCCGGCGCATGGCAGGGTTGCAGGAACAGGACGCGAAAAAGTGGGAACCGGTTTTTCGCGATGATCCTGCTCCAATCATCCGGCTCTACCGCGGCAGGGAGGTTCCGATGCCAGCGGCCCGTGCCTTCTCCAGGACGAGATGGGCGAGCGCGAGATCGGCCAGCGCAAAGCCGCGGAAGCAGAACAGCGAACGCTTCGTGCCGGCATCGGCCAGCGGTGTCTGTGACAGGCCGGTGAGATCATGGCTGAAGCGGACACTGGTGACCGGCTGCCCGTCGACGTCGTAGGGCGCCTGCGACTGGGCCAGGCTGTCGGTGACCAGGATGTCGAAGGCGGGCAAGGCCTCCGGCAGCCAGCTGCGGCCGGTATCGACGGCAGCGGCAAAGGCGGCCGGCTTCATGCGCGTGGCATTGAGGAAGGGGCGCAGGCCCGGTGCTGCCGGCACCATCGAGATGACGAGGTCGGCTCGGGCGAGGAGCGCATCGGCATCGTCGACGATTTCGGTGGCGAGGCCCCGCGTTGAGGCGACTTCCGCCAGGCAATCGGCCGAACCGCGGCTGCGGCTCAGCATCAGCGTGGTCGAAAGGCCGGGGAAAAGATCATGGAAGGCGGCGAGGTGGGCATGAGCCTGCAGGCCGCAGCCGACGAAGCCGATCGTGCGCGCATCCGGCGGCGCAAGCAGCGAGGCGGCGGCTGCCGACATCGCCGCGGTCCGCACCAGCGTGATCTCGTCGCCGTCGAGGATGGCGAGCGGTGCGCCGGTGGCATAGTCGCTGACGCAGATCAGAGCGCTGACGCTTGGCACAGCGCTGCCCGGCTGTGACGGCGCGGAGGCGACCCATTTCACTGTGGCGATCTCCTGAGCCTCTGATGCCGCCGTCATCGCCTGAAAGGCATGGCCGGGTCCGAGGGCGAGCGCGCTCTTCGGCAGGCTGCGGTTTCGTCCGGCGGCATGATCACGGAAAGTGCGCAGCACGGCCTCGCGCGCCTCGCGCGGGGATACGGCACAGGCCGCGACGTCCTTGTGCGAGAGATAGAGGAGGGAATTGCTCATCGCTCGAACCGCTCCGTGACGGGCAGGGCCATGGGCCGGAACGCCCATCATGATCGGGTATGCGCAGGCGGAGCGCGGGGAACAAGGCCGGAGCTAGCGGATCGTGCCGGTTGGCGCGAGCGCGGAGCAGGAGGGCGAGAGCTGCGATCTGGCGGAGGAAAAGGCTGATTTGTCAGGGCTCGTTTGCCAATTAAGGGATAAGTCTTTGAAAATGCGTAGTTTCTCAATCGAGATCCACTTTTGTCGAAAAACTTTCAAGAAGCGTGTTGACACCCGGAGGAGCCTCCCCCTATAAAGCGGCCATCGAGACGGCGCCGCCGCTGGCGGGGCCGCTCTACTGCGCTTCAAGGGAACGTTGGGCTTCG
>JAESFN010000380.1_pt1 | contig 45402 bp, 29 predicted proteins | sample 9269411 | NCBI WGS metagenome assembly JAESFN01 (sample SAMN14505399, study PRJNA617100) | algae metagenome | isolation source: Iphinoe sp. HA4291-MV1 and co-occurring heterotrophs from trail next to... | place: USA: Maunawili Falls, Hawaii | collected 2009-07-25
GACGACCACGACGCCGTGCCCCCGCTGAGCGTGCTCGCGGGCGTCGACGGCGAGGTGGACCACATCGTCGCGAGTCACCGTATGATCACGAAGCGGTGCATGACGATCCTACATCCAGCCACCCGCAATCAGTTCGAATACAAACAGCGGGCCGGGGCAGCACGAATCCTAGGCGAGTTCGGCGTCTCTGAAGCCGTGCCTTTGCTGTTTGTTCAACTCGTCGAAGATGCAGACCACACGCCGGCATTCATCTCGGACCTCGATCCCCTGACCGCGCCTGCGTTCAACGCGCTCTTCAAGATTAGCGAGGATTTTACGCCGGGATCGATCGAAGTGCTGCGACATCACGGGCACCCGGTCTTGCAAGAGCAGTGCGTTACGCTCATGCACGTCTCCCTCTTGTCGCTGGATGCTGTGCAGAAAGCCTTGGAAGAAGCGATTGCGAGCGAAGCCGACGCGGAGAACGCGAGTCGCTTGCGTGCAGCGCTCATTTGGGCCGGTGGGAATTTGCGGGACGAGACGTCCCCCGCTACCGACTCTTTGAGCAAGCAGGACAGATAGCCTGCAACGGAAGCGAGTTCAGTCGTGGCGCAAGATCAACGCTCTCTCACAAGCGTGCCGTAGTCGACTACTTCCGGATCTCGAGCGTTCGCCGGCCCACCAGCACCTTCACGGTTTGCGGCCGGTTGTCGCGGATTAGGTGGACTTCGACCTCGCTCTCAGCGGGGGTGTCGGCCACGGCCAGCATGAGTTCGGCTTTGGTTTTCACTTGATTGCCGTCCCACTGGGTAATCACGTCGTCAGACTGTAACCCGGCATGCGCCGCAGGCGTGCCAGGCTTTACCGAAGTGAGCACAACCCCCGTGACCGCATCCACACGCAACTCGCGGGCAATTTCGGTCGTGAGATCGATGAGTCCCACGCCCAACCAGCCGCGCTCCACGTTGCCGTGGGTCTTGATCTGCTCATACACCTTGCGGGCCACACGGCTCGGGATGGCGAAGCTCACGCCCTGGTAGGCCGAGCCTACGATCGCAGTGTTGATGCCGACCACTTGTCCGCGCGAGTCGATGAGCGGGCCGCCGCTGTTGCCGGGGTTCACGGCCACGTCGGTCTGCAGATAGTCCTGATACGCGCTGCCGACCAGCTCGCGGCGGCCTTTGGCGCTCACGATGCCAAAGGTCACGCTGTGGTCGAGGCCAAACGGGCTGCCGAGCGCCCACACGAAGTCGCCGGTCTCCAGTTCATCGCTCTGCCCCCAGGGGGCGGCGATCAGCTTGCTCGCGTTGATCTTGAGCACCGCCAGATCGGTCAGCTCATCGCGGCCGACGATGGTCGCCCGCTCCCGGCGGCCGTCAGAAAGCTGGACCTCGATCTCCGGTGCGGGGCCGGTGGGGTCGGCGCCCTTGATCACGTGATCGTTGGTGACGATGTAGCCGGCCTCGTCGACGATGACGCCGGAGCCCTGCCCCTGCATGGCGTACATGCCGCTGGGGACGAACGGGGTTTCCTGGCTGACCAGGGTGGCGGGCGAAGTGGTGCGAATGTGGACCACGCTCGGCGCTACCCCGTTGGAAACCCGGCGGAAGGTCTGCGACAGCTCGTCGAGCCGGGCATGCTGCAGATACTCTCGGGCGACCTCGACGCGGGCTTTCTCGCGGCCGTAAGTCCAAGCGTACTGGGTACGTTCGACGAACCACGGAGTGACGACAGCCAGCGTGAGCAGGAACAGCGTGGCCTGCAAACGGCGGGAAATCAGCGATTCGCGGGCGACCTCGGCCACGGGCTGAGGGACCGCTCGCGCTAGCGGCGCTCGGGCCGGAGCTTGTTCAGGCAGGTCTTGGACATCGAACGGGAAGTCACTCATAACCGTTTGGCCTGGCTAGATTCCATGGCGACGACAGCGATCCCAGTAGTTCGCCGGACCGCGTCGAATCTCGTTGGCACCATTCTACGCTGACCGGCTCGGAACGGCCCAAACAGCCGTTAATTTTCCTGCATTTCGTCGTTTGATGCGCCGCCCGCGGCCGGCGTGACAGTTCCCCGCGTAGAACTCGCTTGCCGGATCGCTCTATGCGCCCCGGGGCTGGCTGTAGTAGCATTACCAGCTTGACTTTGCCGTCTCTTGGTTGGACCGCTCGTTGGACGGGCGGTCCGCGCCTCCCTTCGCTCCCACGTGCCACCGATGAAATCCGAACGCCGTCACGAGCTGCAACACAACGAGCTGTCCGACCAAATGGGTGCGATGGCGGAGCGAGTGCGCCCCTACACGGCCGGCATCGCGATCTCGGTCATCGCGATCCTCGTGGCCCTCATGCTGTACAGCTTCTGGATGGGCCAGCAGCGCACGCAGAACGCCGAAGCGTGGGAAGCCTATTTCGCGGCGACGCAGTCGATCGTCCCCAACATGGAAAAGCTGGCTCAGGTCGCCGAGCAATTTCCCAAGGACGACGTAGGGCTGTGGGCCCGCATCATGCTGGCCGATCACCAATTGGCCGAAGGGTCGGAAGAGTTGTTCACCGACCGGGCCAAGGCCAATGCCAATCTGGCCAAGGCGGTCGAGAACTACACCTTCGTGATCGACAGCACGCGTGCCGATGCCCTCCGCGAGCGGGCCGACATCGGCCTGGCCCGCGCTTATGAAGGTCAAGGACAACTGGAGAAGGCTCGCCAGCGGTATCAGATTCTGGTGCAAGACGCCAGCAACAGCCCGTTCGCATTTATCGCCCGCGAACGGCTCGAAGAGCTGGAGATGCCGCGGACCAAGGAGTTCTACGACTGGTTCGTCAAGCAAGATCCGAAGCCCTCGGGGGCGGGCGCTCCGGCTACGGGCGAGCCGCTCGACTTCAACTTCGACAAGCTCCCCGAGGCGCCGGCTTCTTCGAACGAGAGCATGCTCAAGCTGCCTGACTTCCCGGTGGGCGGCGGTGCGGCAAATCCCCTCGATGTAACGCCTAATACCTTACAGCCAAGCCCGGACGGCACGCCGGACGCAACGCCCGCCGAGCCAACTCTTCCCGCCACCAAGGAAGCGGCGCCGAGTGAAACGCCGACGGCCTCAAGTGAGACGTCGGCTCCGGCAACTGGTACACCGCCAGCCGAGACCCCTTCGGCCGACCCGCAGCCGGCTACCGAAGCGCCGGCAACGCCCTAGCGTCGAATTGCTTCGAACGTGATGGCGGAGCGGCGGCGGATTTTGGCGTGACGATCCTGCGCCCCCCGGCGACTTGCCGAGGGCTAATTTGAGGGGCGGAGATTCCGCGATCTCGTCGCGACGCCGTCGTTCATTGTTGCGTGGCGGGTTTTCCGAGCCAGCGATCGGCGTAGTCGAGGAACACCTGCCAGTCCTCGCGGGTCATCGAGTGCTTGCCGGGGCGCATCTGGAACGCGAGCACGCCGGGGCTCAGGCGGCCGACCTCTGGCATCGACCGATCTTCGAGCCCGCCGGCCTTGAGCAGCCGATAGACCGGCTCGGCCGCGAGCAGCAGTTCGAACTGCCCCTTGGGGTTGGCCCACTCGTCTTCCACGGCGTTGGTGTAGAGCAGCGGCCGCGGGGCCACGAGCGCCGCTAGGCAGTGTTGATCCAGCGGCAGCTTCTCGACCTGCTTGTTGAATTGCTTAAAGTTGCCGCAGAACCAATGCGGGAAGCGATCGTTGATCTGCGCGACCGACTCGCCCACCGTGCTCCGGCTGGGGGCCGTGCCGCCGCAGCCGGCCTGATGCGGAATGGCGAGCGCAATCCGCTCGTCGAAGGCGGCCGCCAGGATCGCCGTTTTGCCGAGCCGCGAATGCCCTACGACGGCGATCCGCTGCGGATCAAGTTCTGAGTCGGTGACGAGGTAGTCCACGATCCGGCTCAGCCCCCAGGCCCAGGCGGCAATGCAGCCCCACTCGTCGTCGGCCGGCGTGGTCTGTCCCGCCTTTAAGAAGTGCGGATGGACCCCGTCGGTGAAGTCCGGCTGATCGGGATCGAGGTCGCCGCTGTAGGCCGTGGCCACCGCGTAGCCGCGATCGATCGATTGCTCGATCGCCCACACGTCGACCTGCTTGCCTCGCCCTTCCTCGTGGGCACGGTTGCCTTCGCAGCCGGGGCAGTGCTCCGGCATCCAGATCGTCGGCAGGGCAATGGCCGGATCGTCGAGCACGGTGTGGTTGCCGCAGAAGTTCAGGCCCACGAACACGGGCGCCGGCGCGGTTCGCTTGTTGGGGATCACCAGCAGCAAGTGAATGGGGGGCGTGCCTGGCGGGCCGAACTCGACCGCCAACTCTTTCTTGGTCGCCTTGCCGCCAAAGTACTGCTTGTCCTCGCGTTCCACACGCACGCGAATCTCTGGCGCGGCCGGCGCTTTTCCATACATGTAGTGCTCGAAGAGCGCTTTCAGCTCGGGCCGCCGCTCGGTCCGCCACTGCTCGGCCGTGGTCACGGCGCGGCCGTCGCGCATCTTCAGCGGATCAGGCAGCTCGTGCTGTGTCGGCAACTCGTTGGCCTCGGGAAACTGAGCAGCGACAGGCATTGAGACGGTTCCGTACAAGAAAGCGCTCGCTCCCATCACGAGGAAGGACCGCAGCAATCGTGGCAGGCAACGCATGAGAAAAACTCCCTGTAGGTTATGCTTCAGCATAACGAACGCCGCGCGCTACCGCTGATTGAAAATGGCGCGAAGGTCGCCCCACCGGCCTAGCGAGCCGGCGCCACTTCGACCTTGAGTGAGCCGGCGTTGTCGCCCAATTCGCCGGGCGCATCGTTGATCTTGAGAAACAGCGTGCCGGAGCGTGGCGGGGTGAATTCGCCGCCGGCGCCGATCGGCTGTGGCTTGGCCAGCGGAGTCAGTCCTTTGCGGGGATCGAAGTCGTCTGGGCGGATGGCCGCCAGCAGCATGCCGAGCGGTTGGCCGCGGTAGTACCGCAGCGTGACGCCGCCCGCCTCGGACTCCCACGCCTCGGCTTCGCCGTTGGCTGCCGCAGGTTCGCTCGCGATCTGAAAGCGGCCCGCGGCCGCGAGCTGGTAGCTCGAGCCGCCCTGCAGATGCAGTCCGGTGTTCTGCCAGCCGCGATCGGCTTGAACTTCAACTCGTGTGGGTGCAGTTAGAAACGCCGCGTCCGAAGCAGTCAGGTCGGTCTCCAAGCGGGCAAAATCGTAGCCGTAGTCCAGATCGGCGACGAACATCTGCCATCGTTCGGCGAGTTGGCGCGCGCCGTCGGGATCGAGGTCTTGCACGCTCCGCGGCACTCGATTGGCATCTGCGGCTGCAACGATCGCGCGAAACGAATCGTGCAGACCGGCCGAGCGGTCGAAGAGCGCGGCCGCTGCCCAGCACCAAGCGTACGGCTCGACCTCAAGATGGGCGCGTGGCCCGAACGCGAGCACCTCGGCCAGTTCCAATCCCTTGCCGGCCGCGAAGGCCCTTTGAATCATCTCGATCCGACCGAGTCGGGGCACTTCGTCGGCCGATTGCGGAATCACGCCAAGTTCGAGCCGCCTGTCTTGCCAGCGATGGGTGCCGAGCAACTCCGCGAGGCCTTCGGCGTACCAAGGCGGCCCGCCGGCGCGGAGCACCGTGTCCATGAAGGCATGCGTGCCTTCATGCAACAGCAGGTGGCGGCGGTAATAAGGGCTCGTTTGGTCATACAACCAGAAGCAGCGGCCGACCGAATAGCCGTTAGGAAACGCGGGCAACGACTCGGGCAGCAGCCCCGCGCGCACGAACTTCGCCTTGTCTCCCATGAGACAGCCAATGATTTGCCAATCGTCGTGCTTGCTTCGATCGACGCTAAAGAATTCGCACCAGGCAGGAAATGCCTGTGCGAAGACCTCGGGCAGTTCGTCGATCTCGCGGCCAGGCGGCAGGTCGGTATAGAGCACGAGATGGGGCGAGCTCAGCCGACGGATGCCAGCGGCAGCGACGCGACGCTCGTCGATATTGGCGAGCAGGCTGGCCTGCTCAGAGGGCGCAGAGGGCTCAGCCTTTTCGACCGGCTCAGCAGGTTCAGGCTCGAGCAGTTCGGACAAGTCCTTGCGCGGAGTCGCAGGCTTCTTTCCTGGCGGCTTGCGCTGCGCTGCGAGTGCGGGCTTAGGCGCCGGAGTCGCGGCTGGCGGCGGAGCCTCGCGGCCGCAGCCAAACGAGAGCATTGCTAGTACGCCTGCCACAAGCACCAGACCGCACCCGGATTGGTCCGCACAGCGGACCCTACGGACGAGCGCGCCGATCGTAGCAGAATGAAATCGGAGCGGGGAAAGGCGGCTTTGAGCCACGAGAACACCCGAAACCAGACGTGTTGGCGCTGCGCAAGACCCACCGAAAGAGTAGGTCACGCCGCTCGGCCGACTCGAAGGACGGAATGCCTGTTCTTACAGTGCCCGGCGATGCCGTCGCCCGCGTCTGTTTGACATCGGGCGTGGTCCGGCAGGAGCAGGCGCTGCCACAGGCTCGGTCGATTCAGCGGCCACGGCGCCGTCGCTCGCGGGAGCCGCGCTGCGGTCCAGCGGAGCAGAACGGGGCGAGCTGGCCTCGAACCCGGAGATCTCGTCTCGCCGCAGCAAGCGATCAATCCGCATCTCGATGCGAGTCAGCTCGCCGCCTTCTTCCGGTGTGACAAACGTGTAGGCGACGCCTTCGCGACCCATGCGGCCGGTGCGGCCCACGCGATGCACGTAGTCGTCGCAGAACTGCGGGATGTCGTAGTTGATGATGTGCGAGATGCTCGATACGTCGATGCCGCGGCCGACGACATCGGTGGCCACGAGGACCTTCACGGAGCCATCGCGAAACGCCGCCATCACGCGGTCGCGCGAGCGCTGCTGCAAGTCGCCGTGGATGCAGGCGACATCGGAAAACCGCTTGGAGAGCCGCAGATGCACCTTGTCGGTGCCGCGCTTGGTCCGGCAGAAGATGATCGCCTGGCGAGGCTCCTCGCGCTTCAGCAACTGCTCGAGCAGATCGAATTTGCGCTCGGGGTCGACCGTAAAGTAGAGCTGTTCGATCGTCTCCGAAGAGATGTCGCTCGACGAAAAGTTGAGTGTCTCGGGGTCCCGCATGTAGCGATGCGCCAGCCGTTCGACCGGCGGCGGCACCGTGGCGCTGAGCAGCAGCGTTTGCCGCGACGCGGGGCAGCGCTTGAGAATCTTTTCGATGTCGGGGCGGAAGCCGATGTCGAGCATCCGGTCGGCTTCGTCGAGCACGACCATGCGCAGATCCGCCAGCACGAGCGTGCCGCGCGACATGTGATCGAGCACACGCCCCGGCGTGCCAATGACGATATCGGCCCCGCGGCGCAGCTTGTCGATCTGACCCTTGATCGGCTTGCCGCCGTACAGGGCGATCGAATGCACCTTCTTGCCTTGAGAGAGCTTCTCGATCTCTTCGCGCACCTGCACTGCGAGTTCGCGCGTCGGCACAAGGACGAGGGCTTGCGGACCTTGGCCGCTTTTGTGCGGCTCCAAGCGTTCCAAGATCGGAATGCCGAAGGCGGCGGTCTTGCCGGTTCCCGTGCGCGCTTGGCCCAGCAGATCGTTTCCGCTGAGCGCTCGCGGAATGAGTCCGGCCTGAATGGGAGTGGGGGCGAGATATTCCACGCGCCGCAGCGTTTCCAGCATGGCGGCCGAAAGGCCCAAAGCTTCGAAACTGGCGGTTGCTTCCGCCGCGGCCGGTGCAGCCGTTTCTTGACTACTCAATTCCCTGGATCCAATACCGTTAAGGGGCCCGCTTCGTAATGTGCGGCGCCGCCAACTCCTGAGACCTGTTTTCTTACATTAAACCTATCTGGCTGAAACACTTTCGTCAACGCTGGGCAACTTAGGCTGGGCCGGGCGAAGTCGGCCTGCCAAAGACGGCGGGCCAGACGGCGCCGTTGCGGTAACCCCCGGAAGTTAAAGAGTTTCTACCGCCTCGGGTCGCCGCGGCCGAGCTCTAGAAAAACAGCAGGCCGGTTGATCGCGTCCTCGCGGGCGCGATCAACCGGCCTTTCTCGTCGTATCTCAGGGTGGCGAAGCGCCGGCGCGCGGGCCCCGCCACTTTTCAGAGGCTAGCTCTTGGCGGCCTTCTTCTTCGTCGACCGCTTGGCGGTCTTCGTGGCGGCCTTCTTGACGGCGGTCTTGGCCGTCTTCTTCTTCGGCGAACGCTTGGTGGTGGTCCGCGTCATCTTGGTCTTCGTAGCAGCAGCTTTCTTGGTGGCCATTTCCTTGGCTCCTCATTGTAGGACGCCCTGCTGAGCAACTGACTTCCCTTGGGCGTCCGTAAGGGGGAAGCCGACAATCCTTGCTATACCAAGCTCCGTCCTGCGCGGCGTCTTCTCAGAGCACCATGCTGGACGAGATATGCCACGAGCAACTCAACTCGCGTTGAGCCGCCCCACGCCGCTTGCGGCCCGAGGCTGGGGCGTATTCAAATGGTTCTCCGCACTTTGCGTCAAGGTCGATTCCTCGCGCGGCCGCCATGCCCGCGTCGTTTACCGACACGCCGCGAACCCCTCAAGAGCGGCGTTCGCGCTCCCTTACTCATCGCTCGAAGCTCATCGCATGACCAACACCGCGCTGGCTGCCATGGTCCAGGAACTCGACCATCAGCTTCACGCAACAAATGCGCCGTTCGGCACCGCAGAATTCGACCGCGCGCTCGACGCACTGCTCGCCGCCGACAGCGCCACGGAGCGCGATCCGCGCCTCTGGACGGCCGCGCTCGCGCGCCTCTCGCAGGCGTGGCTGCGCGATCGGAAAACTACTGAAGCAAAACAACTTGCGCCATCGTCGCGCGAGCGCATCGCGTCGCTCTATCGAGCGCTCGGTCAGGCAGACGTGCCGCGCGGCGCATTGCTCGCGCTCTTAGCGCGCGCAGCCGATCAAGCGTCGCTCGCGGAGTTCGCTCAGCTTGCCGTCGATGATCCACCGCGCTCCCCACGTGATGCTTTGCAAGCCATCGCGCCGCTCTTTCAACTGGCGTCGTATGACCCGTCGCCGCTGTTTCCGCGGCTGTTCGATGCGCTGGCCGAACCAGCCCTCGCGGCGGCCGTGCTCGATCTGACAAATTTTTTATTTAGTCAGGGCCGCATGGCGATCCATCCGGCTGCGGCGCGCTCGGCGGCGCTGGCCGAACTGCTCGGCCAGCTCGTGCAGCGGCTCGGCAAGGCGGGCGACGCCGCCACCGCGGCCGACGCCACCGCGCGACGCGCTCAGGTGGCCGAATCGCTCGGGCTGGCGATCAGCTTGATCCACACGGCGCGGCTGACGCGCGATCCGGCCTACATCGGCAAGTTGTATCAAGCCCTCGAGCTGCCCCACCGGCGGCTGCGCGTCGAGGCCGCGGCTGCGCTGGCCACGCTCAAGGAAAAGACTGGCACGAAGACGCTGCTGGAATTGGCCGCCGAACCCGTCGTCCGCGGTCCGGCGCTCGCGTATCTAGAGCAACTGGGGCAACTCGACAAAGTGGCCGACGAATTCAAGTCGCCCACCGCTCGCGCCGCGGGGCGTTTGGCGGCCTGGCTCAGCGAGCCGAACCAATACGGCTTCGCACCCACCGACATTGAACTGCTCGATGAGAGCCGACAGCCCTGGCCCGGCTTCGACCAGCCGGTCGAGTGCTTTCTGTTCCGCTACGACTACGACTTGCCAAACGGCACGCTGCAGGGCGTCGGCCTGGTGGGCCCTGTGACCTGGGCCTTCGCCGTCGACCCCACGGAGATCAGCCCGGCCGACCTGTACTCGCTGTTCGCTGGTTGGCAGGCCGAGCACGAGGAGATTTCCGAGCAGCCGTTCAGCGACGCTTCATCGGCGGCTTGGGACGCGCTGCGCCCCTTGGTCGAAAGCCTGGGCTACGCCGATCTACAACCCGAGAAGCTGGGCGAGTTCTTCGGCGAGCGGCATCTGGTCGCGCAGGCGACTCTGGCCGGCCAGCCAGGCACCGCGGTGGTGGACCTCGCCGAACTCGGGCGCGATGCGGCGAACGCCGTGGCCTGGTATCCGCAATCGATCGCGCACGGCAAGCTGGGACCGACCGAAGCCTACTGGCTGCACAAGGGACGGCTCCTGCTGCAGGCCTTCAAGAAGCAAGGTGGCCAGGGCGCGTAGCCTGAGTGAAACACGTTGCCAAATCGCAACGTGAGCGCGGCGGCAACGCCACGCGCGCATTTCGCGAAACATCCTCAGCCGCGCTTTCCACCGTGCGTCGCGGTTGGCTAAGCATCTCCGCATAGCGCAGCGCGCCAATCCGCCGAAACTTGGAGGAGCGGTTCTCGCCAAACGTTGCCCACTCATCAAGTTGCGCCGGCGTTCGTTGAGGGCAAACGCGGTCGCCACTATACTGAGCGCCGGTCCGGTTGTGCCAAAGAACAGGAAGGCGCTGCACCTCGTGCTCATCTTGCTCACCAACGACGACGGCATCTACGCGCCGGGCTTGGCTGCCCTGGAACACGAGTTGCGTTCCTTGGGAGATGTCGTTGTCGTCGCGCCTGCCACGGAGCAGAGCGGCGTTGGCCATTCGATCACCTTCCTCATGCCGCTGGTGGCCAAGGAGGTCTTCGAAGGCAAACGACGGCGCGGATGGGCGGTGGAGGGCAGCCCCGCCGACTGCGTGAAGCTGGGCATCTTCGAGTTCTGCCCGCGACGCCCCGACCTGGTCGTGAGCGGCATCAACGGCGGACTGAACGCCGGCATCAACATCCTTTATTCCGGCACGGTGGCCGCGGCGATCGAAGGCGCGTTCTTCGAGATCACCAGCGTGGCCGTGTCGCTCGAATACGACCCGCAGGCGAACTTCGAACGGGCCGCCGTGCTCGCCCGCCGCATCATCGCACAGATCCTGGCGCAAAAGAGCCAAAGGCCTCAACTCTACAACATGAACCTGTCGACGCAGGCCGTCGCGTCGCCGCGGCCGCACGTCAGCGTGGTGCCGATGGGTGTATCGCGGTACGGCGAGCACTACGAGCGTCGCGTTGACCCGAGCGGGCGGACCTACTACTGGGCGACCAAAGATCCGCCGCCGCGGCCAAGTGAGCACGAGAGCGACCTCACGGCGCTGGCCGCCGGCGCGATTACGCTGTCGCCGCTGCACTTCGATTTGACCCGCCGCGAGGCGCTGGCTGAAATGGAATCGTGGCAGTTCGACACAGGCGAGTAGCTGAATCAACAACACGCCCGCGCGAAGTCGTTTCGCCTGCGGGCAGCAAGGAGCACGGTATGCGAAGGGCGCTGTCGATCGCGGGACTGGGGCTCATCGGGCTTTCTGTAGGCTGCGACGCCGCCACGGCGCCGCCGGCAGAGCGCCGGGGCGTGAACCCGGGCGCCTTCGGCATCGCGGTGGACGAAGCGCCGCCTCCGCCGCCGCCGGTGACTACCGCATTGCCTCCTCCGCCCGCACCGCCGGCCGCGCCGGTGCGCGAAAAGGCCCAGGCCGGCGTCGGCGTGAAAGGCCGCAGTCTGCAAGGGGGTGGCTACGTGGCCACGGCCTTTGCCACGTGGTTTCATGTCGACCAAAAAGTCACTTTCGGCCTGATCACCCAGGCCATGAATCTCTACGAGGCCGAACACGGCGAGAAGCCGAAGTCGCACGAAGAGTTCATGGACAAGATCATCGGGTTCAATCAGATCAAGCTGCCGAAGCTGCCAGACGGAGACCGCTATGTCTACGATCCGGAGCGTGGCGAGCTGATGGTCGAGCATCCCGTGGAGCAATAAGACCCATTCGAAGTTCCGCCGCCGGCGCTCCCCAGCTCCCGGCAGCGTGGTTTCCTGCACGGACGCCCTCTCCTCTTCCCCTCTCTTCGTCCGTCTCCCCAATCATGAAACGCATCCTCTTGCTCTCGGCCGCGCTGGCGGCCTGGGCGGCGCCGGCACTTGCTGCGCAGCCTGCCTGCTGCGCTCCTCCCACGACGCCGAGTTGGGCGTTCCGCCGCTCGTATTACAGCCACGATCCGGTGACCGAGGTCCGCATCGGCACGCCGTCGGTTCCTGGCGGCCCGTACTACACGCGCCCGCAAGGCGAGTACGTACGCGGCGGCTGGCGCAACATTCAGAACTTCATCAACATCCGCGGCCGCAGCTACCAGCAGATGAACGCCTGGGAGTCGTGGTTCCAGTCGGGCTCGCAGTATTAGGGCTACGCCGCAACCCATTGTTTCGGGCTCGGCATGCGAAACTCGCCGCGTGAACAAGGAGCTCTCACGGGTTTGGGGCGGGATGCAGCCCGGTGAGGGCGACTCGAAAATAGCCCTGGGCAAGGCCGGCGCCAGCCGGACGCCGCCCGGGGTTGCGACCCTAACGCAAAAGGAGAGCCCCAGCGGGGCGACAGAAATTCAACGGCCGATCCGCGGTTGCAAGTAAGTCGTGTGTCGCCCCATCCGGGGCTTTGGTTTCTGATTGATGATGTACCCCGGGCTGCAGTCAGCTATCGCTGCCCTTGCCCGGGGCTATTTTCGAGTCGCCCCTGCCGGGGCTGCACTTAGACGCCTTTCCGATACCTTCGCCTTGTCCACAGCAGCGATGCTCTCCCACGGCGACTCGCCAGGCTAATTGCGTCGTTGACGGCCGATGGCCCCCGTCGAATGAAGGAGGGACTTCGAGCGGAATCCCGCCGAAGCGGATGCACTCGCTCCCTTCCACCCCAGGGTGTTCTTACTAGAGGAGCGATCCTGCGCAAGGACTTGCCGCTTCTCCAGGAAAAACCCTAGACGACCCGCCTGTCGGTTTCGTATGCTCGCTCCGGTTTGAACGGACTGCCGCTCGCGCGGCGCCCCACTTACCGGAGGGATGCCGAAATGGTTGGCTGGATCGCCAGGCTGTGTGGGGCGGGGAGCGACCGCGCTACGGCCGCACCAAGGCAACGACGGACGCGAAGTAGCGTGTGCGAGCAACTCGAGCGCCGCGCGCTGATGACGGCGTCGGCGAATCTGGTCGCTTTTCGGCCGGTCAACGAGTACATCGACTACGCCCAGCATCCTGTGGCCGAAGCGACCGAAGCAGACGCCACACGCGGACCCGGCATTCGCATCAACGGCGACGACGACAATCGCAACGGCCGTCCCGACTTCAATGACACCACGACCGCTGCCGGCGGTGACGACGACCTCGTGCGTGTGAATGTCTCCGGCGTCGGCACGCGGCTGACCGTTGGCTGGACCGTCCCGCTAGCAGTCTGGACCTCGAACACGAAAACGGCCCGCATCGACAATGGCGCGAGCGTGAGCTCAGGGCAGTCGCTCTGGGTCGAGTATGTGAGCTCGACGCACTCGACCGCCGGCATGATGCTCACGGCGGTCGAAACGCCGACCAGCACGACCGCGACCGACACGCTGACGTTTCATAGCTTCCGCAGCGTGGTGATCGCCATCGGCGGACGCGGCGCCGATCCCAACAACTTTGGCGATCCGAATCTCGGCGCCTACAACATCGCCGCGCAGCTCTATGACCAAGGTTACGACGTCCATCTCTACGCTCACAGCAACGTAGAGAGCAACGGACGGGGCGCCGCCTACGACGAGGTCGTGAGCGCGGTGCTCAATCGCAATGCCGACAACGTGGCGATCATCGGCTACAGTTGGGGCGGCGGCGCTACCTATGAATTGGCCGGCGGATTGCAAAGCAACTCGGCAATCGCGGCGGCCGGTTATCGACTGCAGTATTCCGCCTACATTGACGCAGTTCAGCACCGCGGGCTGTTCTCGGAAACGCGCAAGCCTGCCGGCACGAGCTACCACGACAACTTCTATCAGCGGCGCGACTTGTTCTTCAAAGGGAACAGCGTATCCGGCGCCAACAACGTGAACGTGACCAACACGAGCTGGGGCCGCAGGCTGGCCCACATCGGCATCGACGACGATCCCACGGTTCAAGCGACGATTATCGCCAACCTGACGAGCCGCGTCGTCGCTTAGGGGTTCGGTGAGCGACGCGTTAGTCCCACCACCATTGCTCGGCCGACGGCGGGGCTGCCTCCGACGCTGCGGTGCGGTCAGCCGTTAGGACTTTCGAATCGCCCTTTGCGAGAACCTCCGACTGAACGCGAACCCGCGGATCAAGGCTCACTCCCCCGCTCACGCCGGCTACGACGTGAACCTTGCGGATCACCCGGTGATTGACCACCGACTCCACGTGTTTGGGCGGCAAGGCTTTTGAGACCGCGATCTGCTGCGGATCGCCAAAGCCGGACAGCGACCAACCGACTTTGCCTGCCAGGTTGTGGGCACGAATCACCGCGGCCACGAGCGACAGGTCGAACACATTCTCCAACTCCGCATATACGGGGTACTTCACCGCCAGATCATCGAAGTGGGTTGTGAAGTTGCGCGCGAACTCTTGGTTGAGCGGATCGGACTGGCCGGTATGCACGCGTTGGCCGCGTTCGGCCAGGAATTCATTCTCGCTCAGCACGCGCACGCTGCGGCCAGGGAAATGCCAAACCTCGCGATCGGCGGTCGCTTCGAGTTGGCGCTCGTTGAGCGCGAACCACCAGCGGAGCACCGTGAGCGGCGGCGGAGTACCCCCTTTGGCAACTTCAATCAGCGAAAGATAGCTCGGCACCTGGTGAGTGCCTGGCTCGAGCCCCATGCCGACGAGCTTCATCCGGTAGTCGGCCTCGACGAGCACGAGCGCTGCCCGCGAATTGGGATCGATGCCAAAGATGTCGATTCGCTGCTTGCCCAAAGCGTCGCGCAGACCTTGGGCCCACTTGGTCCGTTCACCAGGGCGCAGCGAGCGCTGCCCCGTGCGTTCGATATACTCTTGCAAGCGGGCGAGGCCGTCTTGCTCAGGCTCGATCGAACAGCCGATGGGAGCGCCGTCGCCGAGCGTAAAATGCCGCAGCAAAACGACAAGGTCGTCGAGCCGCAGCACCGGGCGGCGGCTATCGACATTCACGATGCGTCCTTCAGGATCGCGCGCCCAGTCGCCCGCTGGACCTGCGAGCACGAGGTCGCGCGTCTCGGGGCAGACGAACAGATACTGCACGCGCGAGATGCCGGCGAGCAGGGCCGCCGTTTCGTCAGGCTTGCGGCCCTGAGCGGCCAAAAGCTGCAAATGACGCTCGAGCCGCGGGAGCGAGATCTTGCGCAAGGCGGCCGTCCGGCGCGGATCAGCCGCGCCGTTGCCACGCGTGGCGTCGGCCGACGCTCTCACCGCGGCCACGCTGGCGTCAGCGGCCTTGGGCTCAACCCGACGCATCAGCCGGTCGGCATCGACATACACGCCGTTGGGAAACGGCGACACGCTGCCGGGGCCGCCCACGTCGTCCCAGCTATCGGGCGCGATCGTCGTGACGATCAGCTCCATGAGGGTATCGAAGTCGGCCTGATTGCCGCCGCGGTTGAAGGTCGCCGGGGGCTCCGACACGAGCGTGACCGTGCGGGTGCGATCGTCGCCAATGCGGCCCAGCGTCGTTGCAAACGCGGCCCGATCGCCGGCGCCGCGCTGAGCGATGGCGATCTGGCTCAGCCAGACGTCGCGCTGCCCAGGCTCGGCTTGCTCCTCCGCCTCGCGTAGCGCCGGCGCAAACTCACCGGCGGCAAGCTGAGCGGCCAGGCGAGCCTTCGCCGGATCGCGGGGCAGTTCGACTGCGTTGCTCGTCCGCAGACAGGGCCCAGACAAGCCAATGAGAGCGACGACACATAAAGACGCCCACAGGCGAAGGACAGCGCGCATGCACGACCTCCACAAGCAACGCAGGTGATGGCCCCGCATCAGCTTGGCAGTTGGTGGGGATGAGCGTCAAGCATTTGGTGAGTTACATCTGCCGGCCGTGCAGTCGCGTTAGCGGCGACCGAGAATAGGCCCGCAGCTCACTTGCGGGTTTCGGTATCACCCTGGACGTTCGCTGCGTGCCAGCCGGCACGCAATGAGTATCAACCGTCGCTCGTTACCCCGCGTTGAAACGCGGGGCTATTTTTGTGCTCTGCCTCCGGCAGGCGGGCAATGTCCTGCCTCCGGCAGACAGGCTCAGACGAAACGTCCCCCACAACGGGCCGCCGCATACATTTCGGTTCGTCCCCTCGACTGCCATACGATAAACTGTTGGTTTCGCTCGCGATCAGACGGAACTGTTGCCCTCTCCAATGCTTTCCCCGGCCGACATTCTCGGGCCTTCCGGCCGTATCGCTGCTCGGCTCGGCAACTATGAGCAGCGTCCCGAGCAGTTGGAGATGGCCGAGGCGGTCGCAGCCGCGATCAAGGATCGCCGGCATTTGGTGGTCGAGGCCGGCACCGGCGTCGGCAAGAGCTTTGCCTATCTTGTTCCGGCCATCCTAGCGGTCGCCGACGGCACTCAGGAGTCGGAGCGGCCCACCACGCGGATTGTCGTCTCCACGCACACCATCGGCCTGCAGGAACAGCTCATCCAAAAGGATCTGCCGTTTCTGAACAGCGTGATCCCGCTCGAGTTCACGGCCGTGCTGGTGAAGGGGCGGAGCAACTACCTGAGCAAGCGGCGGCTCAACAACGCGGTCGACCGCGCGGTAAGCCTATTTCGCGAGGAGGAAGAGTTCGACCAGTTGCGCAAGCTCACGGCCTGGTCGAAGAAGTCGAACGACGGCTCGCGGGCCGATCTCGGCTTCCGCCCGCTCCCCCAGGTGTGGGACGAAGCGGCCAGCGACAGCGGCAACTGTATGGGGCGGAACTGTCCCAATTACAAAGACTGCTTCTACTACCTAGCCCGCCGCCGGGCACAGCACGCCCAGATTCTGGTGGTGAACCATGCCCTGCTGTTCAGCGACCTCGCGCTGCGGCGCGAGGGGGTGAGCATTTTGCCAGACTACAACGTGGTGATTTTCGACGAGGCGCATACCATTGAGTCAGTCGCGGCGGACCACCTTGGGCTCGGGGTGACGACGGGGCAAGTCGACTACCTGCTCAACAAGCTCTACAACGACCGCACCCAAAAGGGACTGCTGGTGGCCGCGGGCAGCCGCGAGGGGCAGCTCGAGGTCGAGCGCTGCCGCGTTGCGGCCGACAACTTCTTCATGGACCTCGAGCAGTGGCTGCTCGAGAAGCAGCGCGGCAACGGCCGCGTGCGCGAGCCGGAGATCGTGCCCAATCCCCTCAGCCCGGCGCTGGGGGCGCTTGCCCATCGGGTGAAGGCCCACGGGCAGCGGCTGAGCAACGAGGGGGAGCGGCAAGACTTTATCGCCGCCGGCGACCGGCTGGTGGCGCTCGCCGGTGAGATCGAGGCCTGGCGGGTGCAACAGATCCCGGGCGCCGTCTATTGGCTCGATTCGACCTGGTCGCGCCGTGGCCGCCGCCGGCTCACGCTCGCCGCCGCGCCGGTCGATGTCGGTCCGATCCTCCGCGAGCACCTGTTTTCCAAGGTGCAAACCGCCGTGCTCACGAGCGCCACGCTCGCCGTGGGGGAGCAGGCGTCGTTCGAGTTCTTTCAAGCTCGCGCCGGGCTGAGCGGCGCGACCGCCCTGCGGCTCGGTAGCCCCTTCGACTACCCCCGCCAAGCCACGCTCGTATTGCTCGAAGGCATGCCGGATCCCAGCGAGGCGGCGGCCTATCAGCGAAAATCGCTCGAAATGATTCGCCGCTACGTGGGCCGCAGCGAGGGGCGGGCCTTCGTGCTGTTCACCAGCCACGATGCGCTTCGCAAGGCCGCCGCGGAGCTCAATCCTTGGCTCGTCGAAGAGGGGCTGACGCTCTTTGCCCAGGGAGAGGATCTGTCTGCCGGGCAGCTCATCGAGCGGTTCAAGAACACGCCGAAGGCCGTGCTCTTCGGCACAGATACCTTCTGGCAGGGGGTCGACGTGCCTGGCGACGCGCTTTCGAACGTCATCATCACGCGGCTGCCGTTCAGCGTGCCGGACCGGCCGCTGGTCGAAGCCCGGCTCGAGGCGATCCGCGCGAGCGGCGGCGTGCCCTTTCGCGACTATCAATTGCCTGAGGCGGTGCTCAAGCTCAAGCAGGGCTTCGGTCGCCTGATCCGCAGCCGCAACGACCGCGGGATGGTGGTGATCCTCGACCCCCGCATGCGCACAAAGCCTTACGGCCGCACGTTTCTCGAGTCGCTGCCGAAGTGCCGCCTAGTCGTCGAACAGGCGTAGCCAGTAGGTTATGCTTGAGCATAACTGCCGGTGAACAGCGGCGAGCGTTTTGGATCGGAAGCGCTCTGCCTGCCGCCTTCGTCTACGCAACTCTTGCGGCGGGGGAGTTATGCTGAAGCATAACCTACCTGCCCGGCCCCCTCTTTAGCTTGGGCGAACTGGCGAAATCTTGCCGGCGGCTTGACAGCGGGATTTGGCGCGTTTATTCCAGATGTGCTGTCCTGCAAAGGGTTTCCGATTGCCAGCAGCCCCTGGGAGCGATTGCCAAACTTGCCCTAATCGGCCATCCTGATGCGGGTCGGGCCCTTAGAGAACGTTCGATTCGCGCTGTCGTTATCCCTAGGCAGCGCGAAATCGAGTGGTGCGGTATGTAACAGGACGGGGCAGGACACGCTCCAGCTAAGCGACGGTTCGTTTGCCGAACGCTTTGACACATGCTTTGGAGGATTTGCGGGTGTACGTATTAGAAACACGCGCGGTGCGTAAGGCCTTTGGCAGCGAAGAAGCCAAAGTCGAGGCGCTTCGCGGGGTCGACCTACAAATCGCCGCCGGCGAGTTCGTGGCCATCATGGGCCGTTCGGGCTCCGGCAAGAGCACCCTGCTGAGCATGTTGGGGGGCGTCGACCTACCGACTAGCGGCCAAATCCTGCTCGAAGGCAAAGACCTGGCCACGATGAGCGACGATGAGCGCACGCTGATGCGTCGTCAACGGATTGGCTTTATCTTTCAGAGCTTTAATCTGCTGCCGATCCTCACCGCTGAGGAAAACGTCGCCCTGCCGCTCGAACTCGACGGCGTACCGAGCGAAGAAGCTCGCACTCGCGCCGCCGCCATGCTCGACGCCGTAGGCACGCTCGCCCGCCGGCATCACCTGCCGAGCGCCATGTCAGGTGGTGAACAGCAGCGCGTCGCAATCGCTCGCGCCCTGGTGATCGAGCCGGCCTTGCTGCTGGCCGACGAGCCGACGGGCAACCTCGACAGCGCCAACGGCGAACGCGTGACCCAGTTGCTGCGTTCGCTGGTCGACGATCGCGGCCAAACGCTGGTGATCGTGACCCACGATCCGGCCATGGCCGACCATGCCGACCGCGTGATTCACCTGTCCGACGGTCTGGTCGACAGCATCTACGAGCCGTCGAAGAACGGGCATCCCGCGGAATTTGCCACGGAAGCGAAGCGATGCCCAACGTAATCTGGCGGTTCGGCATCCGGTCGATGCGTTTGCACCCGGCCCGAACCACGCTCACGGTGTTGAGCATTGTCATCGGCGTCGCGGCGGTGGTGAGCGTATCGAGCGCCACTTCGAGCACGCGCAACGCCTATCGCAAAATGTTTGCCACGGTCACCGGCCGCGCCTCGTTCGAGGTCGTCGCCGCGGGCGAGCCACTTTTCGATCAGGCGCTGCAGCCAAAAATTGCGGAAATCCCGGGCGTCGAGGCCGCGGTGCCCGTCTTTCAACAGCCGACGGTGCTGTTTCCGGGCGAATCGAGAGAAGATGGCGTACGGGCCGTCTTGATGGGCGTCGACGTTGCTAAGCACAAAGAAGTGCTGGAATACGACGTCAAAGAGGGCAAAGGCCTGGAAAGCGATGAAGGCGCGCTCGTCGATCGGCAGTTGGCCACGAGCTTGGGGCTGAAGCCCGGCGACATGATCAGCTTTCTCGACAAGCGCAGTTCGCCGCCGCTGCCGGTTGGCGGAATCTATACCGCAAGCAACGGCGCTACGAGCCCGATGGGCGGCGTCGTCTTCTTACCGATCGACATTGTACAAAGCCTATATCGGAAAGAAGGAAGCATCAGCCTAATTCAGGTGGTGCTCAAGCCCGAGGCGGATGAGCAAAAGGTCGAAGCGGCGATTGCCGCCGTGCTGCCTACCGGCATTACGGTACGCAGGCCGGTCGCCCGCACGAGCCTGGTCGACGAAACGCTCTTCTCCAGTGAGCAAGGGCTGCGTCTTTCGACCGGCTTCTCGCTGCTGATGGCCGTGTTCATCATTCTCAACACGTTTTTGATGAGTGTGGGCGAGCGCCGGCAGCAGTTGGCCATCATGCGCGCGGTCGGCTCGACCGAGCGACAGATCGCCGGGTTGCTCTACGCTGAGGCCATGATTTTGGGCGCGATCGGCACCGCGATCGGCATTCCGCTGGGGTTGCTCGGCTCACGCTTCCTTACACAAGCCCTGGGAAAAATCCTGCAGGTCGAGTTGCCGCCGCCGGCGATTACGAGCATGCCGCTCTTCTTAGCGGTGCTGTTTGGCTTGGGCGTTTCGCTCTTGGGCGCCATCATGCCGGCCCGCCGTGCGGCCAAGCTCAGCCCCATGGAAGCGCTGCGGACCGTATCGCAAAACGACCTCGAAGGCTCTTCGAAGCGCTCGATCATCCTCGGCTGGTGCCTGATCTGCATCTCGAGCGTGGTGCTGTTCTTCCTGCTCCGCGGCGAATTGCCGAACTACCTGGCGGCGCCGAACGCAGTGTCGATTTTGCTCGGCATCGTGCTCGTGATTCCGCTGCTTATCGGCCCGCTCTCTGCCGCCGCTGTGGCGGTGTTGCGGCCGATCCTGGGCGTTGAAGCCAAGCTCGCGCATCGGCAAGTGCTACGGCACCGCTCGCGTTCGGTGCTCACCGTCGGCGTGCTCTTCGTGGCCGCCAGCACCGGCATGGGTATGGCCAGCACCGTGCTCGACTCGGTTCGCGATGTCCGTAACTGGTACGAGCAGTCGTTCCAGGAAGACTTCTTCATCCGCGCGATGATGCCCGATATGGCGACCGGGCTCGGGGCCGATCTTCCAGACGCTATCGGCCAACAGATCAAGCAGGTGCCAGGGATCAACGCCGTTGACACCGCTCGTTTCGTCTCGGGCGAGGTAAAGAACGGCGATACCCCGGTTGGCGTAGTGTTCATCGTCCGCGACTACGCCGACGGCGCGGCCCGCTTCTTCGACCTGGAAGGCGACCAAGTGGCCGATGTCAGCAAGAAGATGGCCGCCGGCGAAGTCGTGATCGGCACCGTGCTGTCGCAACGGATCGGCGTGGGACCTGGCGAAAAGATCACGCTGGAAACGTCGCAAGGTCCGAAGGAAGCCACGGTCGCGGCGCTGACCAACGAGTACATGGTCGGCGGCCTCGCGGTCTACCTCGATCGCAAGGTCGGCAAGACCTTGCTCAACGTCGAAGGGACCGACGCCTTCATCATCCGCACCACGCCCAACGAGCGTTTGCAGGTAAAGGAGCAGTTGCAGAAGATCGCCGACAGCCATGGCGTGCTGCTCTACTCGTTCGACGAAGTCCGGCACATGATCGAAGGCATGATCATCGGCATCGAAGGCTGCCTGTGGGGCGTGATCGTGCTCGGCTTCGTGATCGCCACCTTTGGCGTAGTCAACACGTTGACGATGAACGTGCTCGAGCAAACCCGCGAGATCGGCCTGCTGCGAGTCGTGGCCATGACCCGTTCCCAAGTGCGGAAGACGATCTTCGGCCAAGCGGCGCTCGTGGGCTTGCTGGGTCTGCTCCCCGGCACGCTCGCCGGCATCATCGTGTCGTACATCAATCACCTGGCCAGCATGCCGGCCACCGGTCACCCGGTGCCCTTCGGGTTCCACCCGGTCATGCTGTCTTGCAGCTTCGTGATTGGCTTCGTGCTCGTCGTGCTGGCGGCCTGGTTCCCTGCTGAGCGGGCAGCGCGACTGGAACTGGTAACCTCGCTGCGGACGACCTAGGCAGGGCGATCGTTTGCGGCAGGCGCTCGCTTGATTGGTTCCCCGGGGCCGCGCCAAAACGCGCCCCTGGCGGACCGACAAGATTCGTCAGCTATCCACATCCTGTCCACCGCGATAGCCTGAAGCGATCATCAACGCGCTTCAGGGCCGCCGGGGAGGCATGGGATCGATGTTCAACGTTCGCGCCGGCGGAGCGATTCTGCTCGTGCTGCTCGTCGTTTCGAGCAGTTGGGCGGAGGAGCGTATCGAATTCGATTTCGAGCGAGGCCCGCTCGACGCGCAGTGGGAAGCGCTCGGACCCAAGCTCATCGCCAGCCGGCAGCCCGTTGCCGAAGCCCCGCCCGGCGGCGGCCCCGAGGGCAGCGGCCTCAATCTCGTCGCTAGCACGGCTGGAGGCGCGTTCACCAAGGAAGGCGTTCTGCCGGCCGATTTGTCGAAATTCGATCGGCTCGAATTCTGGGTATACCGCTCCGAGGACGAAGCGCGCAAGCGACCCCAGGTCGATCTCGAAGCACGCGTCACGGGCAAAGACGGCGGTCGCTTCTGGCGGCGCGTGCCGCTCGAGGGCGCGGGATGGCAGAAGGTGTCGCTGCCGCTGCACTGGTTTCGTTGGGGACCGGGGCGGCTGCCGGAGTGGTCTCACGCCGACCGCTTGGGCCTGTGGTTGCGCGGACCGACCGACCTGCAGATCGATAAGCTGGCGCTCGTTGACGACGATGCTGAGCGAGGCGCGGCCCTCGCGCCGGCGGACGTGATCGAGCTGGCCTTCAAAGACTCGCCGCGCGAACTGCGAAAGAGCGAGCGGCCGCACGCAGTGGTCGCTGGCGATGCTCCCGACCTCAATGCCGCGCAGCTCGCCGATCATCTCGAGCAGGTCGCCGGCTCGCTCGACGATGAATTTCCCGAGCTCGCCGAGGGCCCGCCGGCGGTGCTGCTGGTGTTTGCGAAGGACGCAGACTATCGCGCCTTCACGCCGCGGTTGGGCGAACGGCTCGGCGCCGAGGCCCCCGCCCCGCAGAGCGATGGATACACGCTCCACGGCGTCGCCACGGCGGCTTGGAACCCGCGTTATGGAACGCTGCGGCCGGTCTACACCCATGAGTTCGTGCATGCCTATCTGATCCCGCGCCTTGGCTACGACAACCACGGCGACTGGCTGCACGAAGGGCTCGCTGCTCGCACACAACTGAAGTTTCATCCGCAGGCAGGCTTCGAAAAGATCGTGCGCGAGGGGCTGGCCGATCCGGCGGCGCGCTCGCCGCTCGAGCGCCTGGCCGACGGCCGACCTATCCCCGTGCAGCGCTACTGGCAAGCGGCCACGCTGGTCGACATGCTGTTCGCCTCGCCGAAATATGCGCCGCAGCGAGCCGAACTCATCACGGCGATTCGCAAGGCCGGCAGCGCGGCGCTCGACCCGCATTTGCGCTCGGTCCTGGAAACCGACTGGGCGGAGTTGGAAACGGATTGGAAGGAGTGGTGCGAGGCCAAGTATGGAATCGATGGCGCGGTCGTGCCACGCTGACGGTTGCTCGCATGGCCCCCCGGATCTGCCCGGACATTCCGCGGTTTGCTAGAATCCCTCGCTTGGCAGCCCAACCGAATCCCGCAACGCATCCTAGGCGATGACCGCTCCGACCACCTCTGACTTCGAACCTCCGCGGTGGCGCCGTGTCGCGATCGTCGGCGTCGGCCTGATCGGCGGCTCCATTGCGCTCGCTCTGCGCAAGCGGGGCCTGGCGAAGGAAGTCGTCGGCGTCGGACGGCGGGCCGCTTCGCTCGACGTGGCGAAGGCCGTGGGCACGATCGACGAGGCGACGACCGAGTTGGCGGCCGGGGTTACCGGCGCCGATCTCGTCGTCGTTTGTGCTCCGGTCGGGCACATCGCGCCGCTCGTCGAAGAGCTCGCCCCTCACTGCCCAGGCGCTTTGATCACCGATGCCGGCAGTACCAAAGCCGAGCTCGTGGCGCGGCTCGCGCACTCGCTGCCCAAGTCAGTGCGATTCGTCGGCAGCCACCCGTTGGCTGGCGGGGAGAAATCGGGCGCTCATTGGGCGAACGCCGACCTGTTCGTTGATCGGAAGACGATCGTCACGCCGACGAGCAGCGTCTCGCCAAGCGACGCGCGTTTGGTCGGTGATCTTTGGCGATCGCTGGGTGCTGAAGTACACGAGATGTCGCCCGACATTCACGATCGTCTGCTCGCCAGCAGTAGCCACCTGCCGCACCTCGTGGCCGCGGCACTCTCGGCCGCGACGCCGGCCGATGCGCTCGCGCTCGTCGCCCGCGGCTGGCTCGACACGACGCGGATTGCGGCCGGAGATCCGGCGCTTTGGCAAGAAATCTTCGCCGCTAACAGAACGAACACCCTGACGGCACTCGCGGCCTTCGAGGACTCTCTGGCCGCTTTCCGCCGCGCGCTCGAGACCAACAACGATGCAAAGCTCACGGAACTGCTGGCCGTGGGCCAGCGGAATCGGGAACGCAAGAGCTAGCTCGTCGTGGGTGCCTGGGGTCGAGCAAAGCGAGCCCCCAGCAAGCTGCCTCGAGCGCGGATGAATGTCACGGTTCCGGGGGCTCGCCTGTCGGCTCGACCCCGGGCACCCCGATTTCGAAGGCCATTCAGGCTTCTACAAACTATCGCGGTTTCTAGGGCCTCTCCGGCTACGGCCTTGCCACCAAGTTCCCACCCAGCCGTTTCACCAGCCGGCGCATCTCGAGAATACTCAGGGTGCTCAGCACCTGCGGCGTCGTGAGCCCGCTCTTGGCGATTACCTGATCGACGGTGAGCGGGTCGAGCGAAATCGTGCCGAGCACCTGCTGTTCGACTTCGTTGAGCAGCAGCTCCGCCGGATGGTGAATCGGCGGCCCCTCGCTGGCCCGGGGCGCGGCCTCGACGAGCGGTCCCAACTCCTCGAGCACGTCGTCGGCCGTTTCCACGAGCTTCGCGCCGTCACGGATGAGGCGATGGCAGCCGTGCGACATGCGATTGTCGACCCGCCCCGGCACGGCGAACACCTCGCGCCCCTGCTCCATGGCATGCCGCGCGGTGATGAGCGCACCCGAATGCACCGCCGCCTCGACCACGATCACCCCTAGGCTCATCCCCGAGATGATGCGGTTGCGCTGGGGAAAGGAGCCGGCGACTGGGGCGGCGCGCACGGGCGTTTCGGTGAGCACCGCTCCTTGGGCGGCAACGTCGCGTGCGAGCTCGGCGTGCTCCGGCGGGTAGATGTCGACGAGGCCGCCGCCCAACACTGCAATGGTCCGCCCGCCGGCGTTCAAGGCCCCGCGGTGCGCCGCCCCATCAATGCCGCGGGCGAGGCCGCTGATCACCGTGAGCCCGGCCCGAACGAGGCTCGCCGCTAGCCGCTCGGCCTGCGCCAGGCCGTAGTGCGTGGCGTGCCGAGAGCCGACGATCGCCACGCCCAAAGCATCCTGCGGTTGCAGCGAGCCACGGACGAAAAGCAGCCCTGGCGGGTCGGGAATTTCGCGGAGCGACCGGGGATAGTCAGGCGACTCGAGCGGCACGAGCGAGATGTCGTGCCTTTGACAGACAGTCAGTTCCTGGTCGACATCGATCTCTTCCTGGGCGGCGGCAATCCGCAAACTCAGCTTCCGGCCTATGCCTGGCACCTCGCACAGCTGGCTGGGCGTGGCGGCCAAGATCGCCGCGGGGGTGCCGAAACGGGCCAGCAGGGCCTGCCGTAGCCGTGGGCCGACGCCGGAAACGAGGCTCAAACGCAAAATCGACTCAATCGCCGGGTCGGTCATGCAGGAGTCCAAATAAGCGATCCGATACGGTAGTAGCTCAGGCGGCCCCGAGCCCCCGTAGAATCCCGCCTGGCGAGGGGGCCCGTCAAGCGTCGGCAGTCCGAGCGGCGAAATCGCGGACTCGCTACGATCACCCCGCGCCGCTCCTTGCCGAACGCTTCCCGGGCATCCCGTCGCGTAAAAACCTGGGACAAAGGGCATTGTGGCTCCGCCGGCATGCCGCTAAACTATTGAGTTTTACGCCTCAACCGGCCGCCCCGAAGGCTCATTTCGGCCAGCGGTTCGAGCCTGAACTTTTTCCGAGGAGACTCCGCGGCAGACGCGGGGGCACTACAGCGATGTCGAAGACGACCTTTATGGCCAAGCCCGGCGAAGTCGAAGCCCAGTGGTGGCTCGTGGACGCCGCCGACCAGGTGGTGGGGCGTTTGGCCGCCGAGATCGCCATGGTGCTCATGGGCAAGCATCGGCCCACCTACACTCCGCACGTCGACACGGGCGACTTCGTCGTCGTGGTGAACGCCGAGAAGGTGGTCTTCACCGGACAGAAGTGGCAACAGAAGCAATACAAGTGGTTCACCGGCTACCGCGGCCTTCGCTCAGAAACCGCGGCCGACCGCCTGGAGCGCCGCCCAGAGGAAATCCTTCGCGAAGCTGTGCGCCGCATGCTGCCGAAGAACAAGCTGGCCACCAAGATGCTGTCCAAACTCAAACTGTACACCGGCGACCAGCACCCGCACCAAGCGCAGCTTTGCAAGCCGCTTGAGTTGCCGGCGAAGGCCTAGGCCGCCCGTCGCCAGAATCCCTACGAATCAATTCCCATTCGGATCGAATAGGCACTTGCCATGGCAGACACCAAGACCGCGAACGACATTCTGGGCACCGGCCGCCGTAAGACTTCGGTGGCGCGGGTACGCTTGCGTCCAGGTTCGGGAGCGATCACGGTCAACGGCAAGCCCTTCGACGAGTACTTCACCATCGAGGCGGATCGCCGCAACGTGCTGGTCGCCCTCGACGGCACCGGCCGCCGCAACGACTTTGACGTGCTGATCCGCGCCGATGGCGGCGGCAAGACCGGCCAGTCGGGCGCCTGCCTGCTCGGCATCGCACGGGCCCTGAAAAAGCTCGACCAGGACGCGGAAACCGTGCTGCGTCAGCAAGGCCTGCTCACTCGCGACGGCCGCATGAAGGAACGCAAGCACTACGGTCTCCGCGGTGCCCGCCGTGGAACGCAGTTCTCGAAGCGTTAGTCTTTTGGCCGACTACGGGATGTTCGCCCCCCATCAATGATGGAGGGGGAAATCACGGTGGATCGCGCTAATACGCGCAGATCATTCTGCGATTGGTGAAGTCACGATTCTCTCGCCTTGCCGACTCGCTTGGGGCAAATTTGCGCGAGCGCGATCGGTAAGGCTGCGCTAAGCCAATCATCTGATTGGCTAGCTGCAACGACCGCCGCCGCGCCGTCTTAGTTGCCGACATCGATCGATGGTCCTTGTCGGTCGTTTCCTGCCCCGACTCCATCTTGCGCGGATCTCTTAAGCCGCTGACGGGCGAAATCAACCGCTCGTTCCGCTTCAGCCAGTCCGGCCACGAGCGTGCTACGCGCCGTTAGCCAATGCAGCGCTTGCGAGGCGCTTGCCCAAAGCGCTGGCAAGACCTGCGCGGCCCCTATGCAGCTTGTCCGCCGCAACGAAGCAGCGCGCTGAAAGTTAGCGCGTCAAGAAGCTTCACAAACATCTGCACCGTCGAGAGTTGTAGCCGCAGTCGTGTCGGCCGCCGACCTGCCGCTAGCGCTCATGGCACCTTGGTTGCTTAAGGGGGGCCGCGGCGATAGTCCTGCCCCAAGATTGCCACAGGCGGCTTCTTCAAGCTTGTTGGTCGCTCGACTCCGCGTGGATGGGCCAGCAACTCTTTGCAGCGACTTCCGGAACAGATAAGCGTGTCCAGGCCGCGTCACTCACGAGCGTGGCCTGGTTGCTCGGAAACCTCTGTCGATCGGCTCAGGGAGGGGACGCGACAGTGGCGATAATTCTGGCTCCGCCTGGCCAGAAGGAAGCCCCACGGCTTGGATAGGGGCCTCGGCCCCTATCCAGGTCGGGGGTTTGACTCGGGCGGATGTCAAGAGCCCCCGACCAATGCGCAACGTGCGCGGCGCATGAGCTAAGCTTTCTCGTTCTGTTTTTGCGCAAACCCAAGCTCGAATTGAGCTTGGGAGATCACGCCGGGTCGCGCACTCGTCGGCGGCTGGCAACGGTCGTTACAATCAGGACCCATGAACACCGCTCCTACCGCCCCGGCGGCGCACGAGCACCATCAGAGCTACTGGCTCTGGGTGATGTGCCTGACCGGGGTCGATTACTTTAGCACCCTCGGTTACCAACCTTCGATCGCCGTGGAAGCCGCGGGTGCGCTTGCGCCGTTGGCGACCATCGTTCTCGTGCTCGTCACGTTGCTCGGCGCGTTGCCGGTCTATTCGCACGTGGCCTCGCAATCGCCGCATGGGCAGGGCTCCATCGCCATGCTCGAGAAGCTGGTGCGCGGCTGGTCCGGCAAGATCCTGGTCCTGGTGCTGCTCGGCTTTGCCGCCACCGACTTCGTGATCACGAAGACCCTTTCGGCCGCCGACGCCGCGGAGCACATTCAGCACAACCCGCTCTGGGCACAGTACGCGCCAAGCTGGCTCCATTCGTTTGGCGAAGACCGCCAGCGCGTGGTGCTCACCATGGGCTTGCTCGTCGCGCTGGGCGTTAGCTTCATGCGGGGCTTCCGCGAAGTCATTGGCATGGCCGTGGCGATCGTGGGCGTGTACCTGGCGCTCAACCTGCTGATCGTGGGCTTTAGTCTCCAGTTCCTGCTGCAGCACCCCGATCACTTCTGGCAGTGGTGGGAGCGCGTTACCACGGGTGACTGGCACCTGGCGCATGCGCCCCTCGAAGGGCACAGCTTCGGCGTGATGATCGCCGTGAGCCTGCTCGTGTTTCCCAAGCTGGCGCTCGGCTTGAGCGGCTTCGAGACCGGCGTGGCGGTGATGCCGCTGATTCGCGGCAACGAAGACGACGATCCGGTCAAGCCAAGAGGCCGCATTCGTAACGCGCGCAAGCTGCTGATCACAGCCGCTGTGATCATGTCGTTCTTTCTGCTGGGCTCGGCGATCGTCACTGCGACGTTGATTCCGCCGGAGGATATCCACACCGAAGGCAAGGCCCGCAACCGCGCGCTGGCCTACCTGGCCCACGGAGAAGCGCCCGAGACGATCGCGCCCTTCTTTGGCGAGATCTTCGGCACGGCCTACGACATCAGCACCGTGATGATCTTGGCCTTCGCCGGCGCGAGCGCCATGGCCGGGCTGTTGAATCTGATGCCGCGCTACCTGCCGCGCTATGGCATGGCGCCCGAATGGGCGCGGGCGGTGCGGCCGCTCGTGCTGTTGTTCACGATCATCAACCTGTTCGTCACCTGGTGGTTCAACGCCGACGTCATCGCCCAGGGGGGCGCCTACGCCACCGGCGTGCTCGTGCTCATCTCGAGCGCCTGTTTGGCAACCGTTATCGACTTGTTCCGCACGCGTGAAGGCAGCTTCTGGCAGCGAGCGCCGAAGCGCTACCTACTGATCACCGCGGCGTTTCTCTACACGATGGTCGCCAACATGATCGAGCGGCCCGATGGTTTGAAGATCGCAAGCTTCTTCATCCTGGGCATCATCGTCTCGTCGATCGTTTCGCGCGTGCAGCGGAGCACCGAGCTCCGACTGCACGGGTTCGAGTTCGCCGACGCCGAGAGCAAGTTTCTCTGGGACAGCGTGAAGCATCTCGAGTTCCCCGTGCTGGTGCCGCATCGGCCAGGCAACCGCCGGCTGACAGAAAAGGAGCGGATCATTCGCGACCGGCACAGGCTGTCGGAAGAGGTGCCGATCGTGTTCCTCGAGGCCAGCCTCGAGGACCCCAGCGAGTTCGAGCAGGTGCCGCTGGTGCGCGTGTTCGAGCAAGAAGGCAAGTTCGTGATCAAGATCACGCGCTGCGCCTCGATCGCCCATGTGATCGCGGCCGTGGCCCTCGAACTCTCGCAGGCAGGCAAGCCGCCCGAGGTTCACTTCGGCTGGTCCGATGAAAGCCCCGTGGCCGCCAGCGTAGGGTTCTTGCTGCTGGGCGAAGGCAACGTGCCGTGGATGGTGCGAAAGCTGATCTGCGAGGCCCAGCCAGACCCTGAGCGGCAGCCCCAGGTGATCATCGGGTAAGGACTGCGATCGCGAACGCCCCCGGGCTCCAGCGCAGTCTTCCAAGAAGACGCTCCCGCAGCAAAATGATCTTTTCGCCGCGTGGGTGCGTACTTGCACGAGGCGAAAGCTCAGCTTGCTTGTGGCAGGACGGTGCGATGCGGTTCGGTTTGCAAACGCTCTTTGGGCTGACCTCTTGTGCTGCGATTAGCAGTTGGCTGTTGGCCGGGCGTGATTCCCCCTTCGTTTGGATCATCGCTGGCGCGCTGCCCGTGGCGGCCGCGGCGCTCGTCGTTGGTCGGGCGGCTCATTGGCTACTGGAACGCGAGTCACGCGCCGCTCAGTGGGTGGGGGAGGCGCTGCTGCTGATGGCCTTGCTGTCGCTCGCGGCCAGCGGGGGCACGATCTTGGCAGGCTTGGTCGGCTTCGCCACGTATGCTGCGCCGCCGGCCAGGGCCGAAGCGCCGGTGGATGACTGCTAGGCGTTTGAAATGGTCCGCATAGCGGACCTTACACGGTTGACCACCACTAGGGCCGGTCGTCGGCAGAATGCCGCGCGCGACGTTTTGCGGCCAGCAGCCGTTCGGTATAGCTCTCGGCCGCCTGCTGTTCCGCGGCCAGCTTTGGCGCTGCCGAGGCTGCGGCGCTTACCGTGGGCGTCGGTTCTTCGGCGAGCGCTGCGTTCAAGTTCCCGCTGAACGCCGGCGCCGGTTCAAATCTCGCTCCGCCTTCAGCCAGCGATTCGCGCACGGCCCGCTTCGAGTTCTTCAAGCGGTCGAGATATTCCGGCTGAATCACGTCGCGTACGCCACGCACGCGGCTCCACGCAGCGGCCGCCCAGCCGTAGAGGCCCGTGGGATCGACCATCACGCGGCGGTTGAAGATGTCGCAAAAGAACACGCCTGCCGCCAACAAGGCGCACCAGGGCCAAGCCATGCGGCGGCTCTCGGCCGGGCGCAGGTCGCCGCGAAACACATTCGTGGCCAGCGCCTGCTCGAGCGTCCAACTCCCGATCTCGCCGCCCAATACTTTGCCGGGGCCGCCCTCGATCGGTTGCACTCCGGCTAGGTCCGTCAGCAAACGGTCGTTCGAAGAACGCTCGTTGTACTCAGCCGAATACGGCACGGTGATGCCTGCCCGCAGGGGAGCGCGGCCGGCGCCAGGCAGAATGGTAAGGAAGTACGAGCCGGGGTTTGTGGCGGCAAACTCGCCTTGATACCGACCGGGCGCCGTCTGACGGATCGACACCGTTTTGGCCGACAGGTCAGGTTCCACCACGGTGCCTGTCATCGTGAGCGCGTTGAGGAACCGGTCCTGCTCGTCGAGCGCGTTGAGCACCACGGTCGCCTGCCCATCGCGTTGATCGACGGCCAGTTGAAAGCGGCCGTCTTGATCCGAAGGCCGCAGCGCCCAACGCATCATCTGCGCGAACAGTTTGTCGTAGCCGCCCCAATCGGGCCAAGTCTTCGCCCACCTGCGTCCGGCGTCGCTCGTCCAAGCAACGGCGCGCCCCGCGCCAAAGGTCCAGGCGGCCAGCAGCGTATTCTCGCGGCCGCCCGGCACCGGCGACACCATGGCCAGTTCTACCAGCGGACTTTCCTTGAGCGTCGTCATGACGAAGCCGGTCAGCGGCGGCAGCGGCTCGCCTACGCCGCGCAGGATTTCTTGATCTCCCACGGTGATTGGCGCGAAGCCCTTGTCGTTCTCGTAAACCACGGGCCGCGCCACGCGGCGAGCTTCGTTGACGAAAATCCTTGGAATCGCCTTCGGATTGTCGACCGCATAGAACTTGCCCCCACCTTGCTGGGCAATGTTCAGCAGACGCTGCCGATCCGCGCCATCGCCGACGGCGACCGCGCTGACCGTGATCTGGGCGGCGCGCATCTGCTTGACGAGCGAGGCGAAATCCGCCTCGTTCGTTTGGCCGTCGGAAAGCACGATCATGTGCTTTACCGACGCCTGGGTTTGCGCGAGGGAGCGATAGCCTTCGAGCATGCCGGGGTACATGTCGGTGCCGCCGCCGGGCGTGATCGTGTTGATTTGCGCCGCCAGCCGCTCGGGCGAACGAACGTTTTGCACCGGGATCACGCGGTAGGCCGACGAATCGAACGAGACCACGCCGACATAGTCTTTGGGGCTAAGCACCTTGAGCGCTTCGCGCGCGGCCGCCTTGCTAAGTTCGAGCTTGTCGCCGGACATCGAGCCCGAGCGGTCGATCTCGAGCATCAAGGCGCCAACCGGCACGACCTCGGCCCCCTTGATCTGGAAGTCGACCGGCATGGCCTTCTCGAGTTCGGTGCCCGACCAGCCGCCGGCGCCGAAACTGTTCGCCCCGCCGAGCATGACGAGCCCCGCGCCGAGCTCGCGCGTATTGCGCACGAGCAGGGCGATCTGCTGGTTGCTGATCTCGGTGACACGCTCGCCTTGATCGTCGCCGGTGCGGGCCACGTTGGCCAGGATCACCAGGTCATAGCGCTGCAGGTCGGCCAAGTTGTCGAACAGCTCGTTGCTCTTGCGGATCTCGACTTCGAGTTCCTCTTGCCGGAGTCGGTCGGCCAAAACATCGAACTCGCCGGGGCTAGTCCAGTCTTCGATCAGCAGCACGCGGCCCCTGCCCTGCACGTGGGTGAAGCTGGTGGCGCGGTTGTTCTGTGCGTAGCGGTCGATGGCGGGATCGTTCGGTACGAAGCGCGCTTCGTAGGTATAGAAGTCCGCCGCGTCGATGCGGTCTTGAATGGCGAATACGCGCTTGCCGGGCTCGAGCGTCACATCCTGCTCGACGACCAACTCTTCGTGCTCGCCGCTACGGCGCACCACGCGCAGCTTGCCCTGAACCGGAGTCGCCTGTTGGCCCTTCATGGCCTGATTGTGCAGCACCACGCGCAGATCGAAGGGCGCACCCTGGCGGATCTCGGGCGAGAGCGCCACCTTTTCGACGGAAACGTCGGGCTGCGGCGCCATCGAGACCGGCAGCACGTCGATGCCGATGCCGGCCTCGGCCAGCGAACGGGCCTGTCCGAGCGCCTGCCCTAGGTTTTCGTTGCCGTCGCTGACGACCACGACCCGCTTCGCGGAGTCCGGGGGGAACGAAGCTTGCGCAAGCTTGAGGGCGGCCGTGAGATTGGTGTGTTCGCGGTCGATCGGCGCTTCGAAGGCGTGAAGCTCGAAATCGCCCTCGATCGGGGGCACTTCCACGGCCGCCTCGCGGCCGAACACGATCACGCCCGCCCGGTCGGCTCGAATCTGCTGGCGATGGGTCCGCACCGACTCGGTGACGAACTTGCGGGCGGCGTCGGCCTGATCGGTCGGCACGCTGAGCGAGCGGTCGAGCAGATAGAAAACGGTCAGGCGGTCGTGCTGGCGGACGAGCTCGGCTTCGGCGAGCGCCAGGACCAAGAAAACGTAAACCGCGGTCCGCAGGCCAAAGGCGAGCCACCGCCGCACCGGAGACATGGCCGTGAGGCTGCGACGCCCTAGTCCCCACACCAGGGGCAGCCCCAGCAACAGCAGGAGGAACCAGGGCTCGCCGAAGCTAATTCGATTGCCGATGTCCACGCCGGCGGTCCTTCGATGTCCGAATGCGCGATGCCAGGGTTACTTCCGATTTTCACCCCGCGAACCAGGGTTTGCCAGGGGTACGCGTTCGAGCGCCACCCGGCCGGCGGACCTTGCCTGTCTGCCCTAGTCCGGACGAGTCGGCGCCGGTTCGCTCGTTCTGCTCCTCGCGGTGGCCGGAATTCCTTGAAACGCTATCAAGGGCCGCCTACACTGAGGGTTTGTCTGGCGGACACGGGGCCTGCGGACCGCCCTTGAACCGGTCGCCAGCAGCGTGCGTAACTATCGATACGCACGGCGACTAGCGTCGGTCGACAGGAAGTCGCAAAAAACCTGTCCTCCCTGATTCCAGAGCAGCCAGCGCCCTTTCGATTCTTCCGGGCGCCTGATTTTATCCATTCGTTCTACCGACCGTTCCCTCTCCCGAGGCACGCATGAGCACTGCCGTGACGCGTGACCCCCAAGCTTCCCCCGTGGCGACGAGCCGGGAAGCGGTGGTCGAAACCCGCAGCCTCTCCAAGGTTTATCGCGATTTCTGGGGCCGGCAAAAAGTGCGCGCCCTCAAGGCGCTCGACCTCGAGATCTACCGGGGCGAAATCTTCGGCCTGCTCGGCCCGAACGGCTCCGGCAAGACGACCACCATCAAGCTCATCCTCGGACTGCTCTTTCCGACCACGGGCAAAGCGCTCGTGTTCGGCAAAGACGCCACCGACGTGCAGAAGAACGAGCTGATCGGCTACCTGCCGGAAGAATCGTACCTGTACAAGTTCTTGAACGCCGAGGAGACGCTCGACTTCTACGGCCGGCTGTTCGACATGCCGGCCCAGGAACGCCGCGAGCGGGCCGCCCGCTTGATCACCATGGTCAAGCTCGACTGGGCCAAGAAGCGGCAACTCCGCGAATACTCGAAGGGCATGACACGCCGCATCGGCTTGGCGCAGGCCTTGATCAACGACCCCGAGTTGATCGTGCTCGACGAGCCGACGACCGGCCTCGATCCGATCGGCACGCGGGAAATGAAGGACCTGATCCTCGAGCTCAAGGCTCAGGGCAAAACGGTCCTCCTCTGCAGCCATTTGCTGGCCGACGTGCAGGACGTGTGCGACCGGATCGCGATCCTCTATCAAGGCGACCTCAAAGAATTGGGCCGCGTCGACAGCCTGCTCAAGGTCCGCGACGTAACGCAGATCCGCGCCGCCGGCCTCAACGACGCCTGCAAGGACGAGATCCGGGCAGCGATCGAAAAGCATCACGGCGATCTGATGCAGATGGACAACCCCACCACAACGCTCGAGGAACTGTTCCTCAGCATCGTTCGCGAGAGCGAGGCCCGTCCGGGCCGCCGGGCCAAGGGAGACGGCGCTTAACGGCGTTGCGAGTCGGGCCGTGGGCCGCTCGCTTCCTTCCCGATCGAAGAATCTCTTCGTGAACGCGGATTCCCGAGTGTGAGTCTTTCATGACCGTAGAAACGGACATTCTCCCGTTCGTCCAGTGGCTGCCTTCGGCGCTGCTCGCCTTCGTGATCGCCGCCGCGGCCATGTCGTTTTTGGCCCTGGTGTTTGGCTATCTGATCGCCGCCGCGCGCCACGGACCTGTGGCCGCGGGCGACATCACCTATCAGGTGGTCTCGACCGGCGTCATCGATCTGCTGCGCACCTCGCCGCGGCGCGTGTTCGCCATCGCCAAGCTGGCCGTGCAAGAATCGATCCGCAGACGCGTGATCGTGGTGTTCGCCGTGTTCTTGGCGATTCTGCTCTTTGCCGGCTGGTATCTCGACGACTCGGTGGCCGATCCAGGCAAGCTCTACTTGAGCTTCGTCCTCTCGTGGACGAGTTATCTGGTGCTGCTGCTCGCATTGTTTTTGAGCGTGTTCAGCCTGCCCAACGACATCAAGAGCCGCACGATCTACACGATCGTGACCAAGCCGGTGCGGCCGGGCGAAATCGTGCTCGGGCGCATCCTTGGCTTCTCGTTCGTCGGCACGTTGCTCTTGGTCTGCATGGGCGTGGCCAGCTACGTGTTCGTCGTCCGCGCGGTCGACCATAGTCACGAGGTCGTGGAGATCGATGCCGCCGACGCTGCGCAAAGCGGCAGTCGGCTGCGCACGACGAGCGACAACAACCACCGTCACGACGTGTTGACCGACAAGGACGGTCGACTGCTCACCGACTTCCGCGAAGGCCACTGGCACGAGATCGAAAGCCAGACCGCCGGCGGCAAGACGACTTACACCGTGGGCCCGCCGCTCGGCGTGCTCGTGGCCCGCGAGCCGCTCTATGGCAAAACGCTGCGGTTTCTCGACCGCAACGGCAAAGCCACCGACAAGGGCGTGAACACCGGCAACGAGTGGATGTACCGGAGCTTCATCGAAGGCGGCTCGCAGGCCGCCGCGATCTGGGACTTCGAAGGCGTCACGCCCGAAATGTTTCCCCGCGACCGCTTCCCCGATGGGCTGCCGCTGGAACTCACGATCCGCGTTTTCCGCACCCACAAGGGCAACATCGAGAAGCCGGTGGCCGGCGGCATCGTGCTGCGCAACCCGACCACGGGCGTGTCGACCGAGCAGGGCGTGTTCCTCGCACGCGACTTCCATGTCGACACCCGCATGCTCAGTTGGGATCAGAAAGACGCCAAGGGGCAGCCGCTCGACCTGATGAAGGATCTGGTGAGCGACGGCAAGCTCGAGGTGGTGCTCACCTGCATCGACCCGGCGCAGTACTTTGGAATGGCCAAGGCCGACGTCTACCTCAAAGCCCGCGACGCCTCGTTCACCTGGAACTTCGTGAAAGGCTTCGCCGGCATCTGGTGTCAGATGGTGCTCGTCATCGGCTTCGGCGTGATGTACAGCACGTTCTTGAACGGCGCCGTGGCGATGATGGCCACCCTGGGCACGATCGTGCTGGGGTATTTCGCCGGCTTCATCACCCGCGTGATCCAAGGCACCTACAAGGGCGCCGAAAGCGTTTCTGACGCCGTTATGGGCGGTGGACCGATCGAATCGTTGATTCGCATCGTAACACAGAAGAACGTGATGTCGGCGCTCGAGGAGAGCCCCGGCACGACGGTCGCCAAGATGCTCGATCAGGGGCTACTGTACCTGATGAGCTTGGTCGGCCGGCTGGCGCCGAACTTTGGCTCGCTCGATAACTCCGATTACGTGGCTTACGGCTACAACATTCCCGCCGACATGGTGGGCGCACACTTGATGACCGTGCTCGGTTACTTGTTCGCCCTGTTCGTGGCCGGCTACTTCTTCTTGAAAACGCGTGAGGTGGCCAAGTGAACCGTTGGTCCGGCATCCGCAAATACGGCCTCTACGGCGGCCTCATCGTGCTCTTGCTCGTACCCATGGCCTGGCTTAGCCAGCCGGCCACCAGCAAGTCGGCCGGCGGCAAGCTCGCCACGCTGCGGGCCGACTACAAGCTCAGTCAGGCCAACCTGGGCGAGATCGACCCGGCCAGCGCCACGATGCGGCTGGCTTCGCTCGGCATGGCCAACATTGGCGCCAACCTGCTGTGGGAGCGGGCCAACTACTACAAGAAGACCGAGGACTGGACGAACTTTCGCGCCACCCTCGATCAGATCATCAAGCTGCAGCCGAACTTCGTGGCCGTGTGGCGGTTCCAGGCTTGGAACCTGTCGTACAACGTTTCGGCCGAGTTCGACGACTACAAGGATCGCTATCACTGGGTGAAGGAAGGCATTAAGTACCTTTACCGGGGCAATGAGTACAACGCCGACAGCCCACGGCTGCAGTGGGACACGGGCTGGTTCATCTCCCACAAGATCGGCCGGTCCGACGAGCGTCAGCAGTTTCGCCGCATGTTCCGCCACGACGAAGACCTCTTCGGCGACGAAGCCAAGACCAAGGACTTCGATAACTGGCTCGAAGGCAAACGTTGGTTCCAACTGGCCCACGACACCGTGCGCCGCATCAACAGCTATAAGGGCATGAATCCGCTGATCTTCCAGGCCGATCCGGCCATGGCCCAGATCAACTATGCCTCGAATCTGAACGAAGACGGCGTGTACGGCGAGCGGGCCAAGCAGGCCTGGCAACAGGCCAACGACGATTGGTTCGCCTACGGCCGCACGATCCTGCCGACGACGTTCGGCTTCGACATTGCCCTCAACGACAAGGAAACGGCTCAGGAGAAGGCCAAGGAGCTGCGGGCCAAGCTCGATGAAATGGCGCCCGGCGCACGCGAGCAAATTCGCGAAGAGAAGCGCGCCTCCCTGACGCCGGCCGAACGGACTGCTCTGGACATTCCCTACGAGCAGCGCACTCCGGAGCAGCAAGCCATCGCCGGCCCGCTCGAAGACAAGGTCCGCGTTTCGCACCTCGAAGTGGGGATGCGGGCGCCGGAAGACAAGCGGCTCGAAGCCCTCAATGTGGCCGACGAGCTGGGCCGATCCGAGGAATACGCGCTCGGCGTGGAACGCTACCGCAGCGTCGTGAACTTCGACTACTGGCGCATGCGTTGCGAGATGGAACGCACTGACGACGCGCTGCGGGCTCACACGCTGGTCAATTCGGGCAAGCAAAAACGCGATCGAGCCGACCTGGTGGGGGCCAAGGCAGATCTCAAGGAGGGGCTCGAGCTCTGGAAAAAAGTGCTCGGCAAGTATCCGCCGTTGATCGACGACCGCACCACGGGTGAAGACCTGGCCTCGGTGCTCGAGAGCTACCGCGAGATTCTCGAGCAGAACGAAGAACATCTGCCGGACGACGAGTTCTACCAGATGGTGCTGACTCGCTACGGCAAACAGCCCGGCGACGACGCGCACGAGGATCACGACCACGGCGATCACGAGCATGGCGCGGGCGCGAGCCCGGAAGCCCCGAAGGCGGACGAAGCCGCGAAGACGGAAGCGGGCAAGACCGAAGCAGCACCGCAGGCCGAGGAGGCCCCGAAGGCCGAGGCATCGCCCACGACGGTCGAACCAGCAAAGGTCGAAGAGACGCCGAAGACCGAGGAAGCGCCCAAGGTTGACGAAGCGCCGAAGACCGACGAGGCGCCCAAGGCTGAGGAAGCGCCAAAGGCTTAGTTCGCCGCGCGTCTTCGCGGCCAGTTCAGTTTTTGGTTCTCGTGGGACGTCGACGTCATGCAAGGGTTCGCCGACGTTCATTGTCATCTGTGCGCCGGGCTCGACGACGGTCCCCGCACTGACGACGACGCGCTCGAAATGTGCCAGATCGCCTGGGGTGAAGGCACTCGCATGGTGGCCTGCACGGCCCACCAGAACGAATCTTGGCCGGGCGTCACGCCTGATCGAATTCGCGAGTCGGCCGCCAAGCTCGAGGCTCAACTGGCCGAGCTCGAGGTGCCGCTCCAGGTGTTTCCCACCGCCGAGGTCATGGTCTGGGCCGGGCTGGAAGAAGCCTGGGATCGAGGCGAACTGCTCAGCGTTGCCGACGGCGGCAAGTATCTGCTGATCGAGCTGCCTGGCGGGCTGTTTCTTGAATTGTCTGAGCTGATCGTCAATCTGAAGGAGCGCGGGCTGACGCCGATTCTGGCTCATCCCGAGCGGCACCCCGAACTGTTGCACGGCCCCGGTGTGATGCAGCGCTGGATCGAGCTCGGCTGCTTGGCCCAGGTCTCCTCCGGCAGCCTGACGGGTGAGATCGCCCCGCGCGATGTCAAAGTGCTGCGGCAGTGGGCGGAACGCGGGCACCTGCATCTGATCGGCTCCGACGGCCACTCCGTGCGTCGCCGCCCTCCCAAGCTGGCCCAGGCACATCGGGTGCTCACCGAATGGCTCGGCCCCGCGGCCGCCCGGCAAATCTGCGTGCTCAACGGCGAGGCCGTGTTCCGCGGTGAACCGGTGAAGGCCGTGCGGCCCGCCCGTCCGCCGCAAAAACGCGGCTGGTTGAGCCGCTTCTTCGATTAGCCGACGGCGTGCTCGACTCGCGGCAGACAATGCGAGCAACTAAGATCGGGTTCGCGAAGTTCCACCTTCTCACTCGCGCCCGTACATGCCCGTGACCTCATCGACATCTGCGCCCTCTGGTTCTGAAGCGAAGTCCACGCAGGCCGGCGAAGCGGCCCCGCGGCCCATCCGCGTGCTTCTGATCGACGATCAGCCGATCGTGGGCGAGAGCGTACGGCGGATGCTGGCCGCCGAGCAAGACATCGAGCTGCACTACTGCTCCGATCCGACGCAGGCCCTCAAGCAAGCCAATGCGCTCGCGCCCACGGTGATCCTGCAAGATCTCGTGATGCCGGAAGTCGACGGGCTGACGCTCGTGCGCTATCTGCGGGCGAACCCGCATACGCGCGACGTGCCGCTCATCGTGCTGTCGTCGAAGGAGGAGCCAGCCGTCAAAGCGCAGGCGTTCGCCCTGGGGGCCAACGACTACCTGGTGAAGCTGCCCGACAAGGTCGAACTCGTTGCCCGCGTGCGTTATCACTCGCGCGGCTATCAGGCGCTCCTCGAACGCAACGAGGCCTATCGCCGACTGGCCGAGAGCCGGCAGGAACTGGCCAACGAGATCGATCAGGCGGCCCGCTACGTACGCTCGCTGCTGCCCGACCCCGCGCCCGAGGCGCCGATTCGCGTCGATTGGCGGTTCGAGCCTTCGGCGCAGCTCGGCGGCGACAGCTTTGGCTATCACTGGCTCGACGACGATCATTTCGCCATGTACCTGCTCGACGTGAGCGGGCACGGCGTGGGCTCGTCGCTGCTCAGCGTGTCGGCCATGAACACGCTGCGGGCGCAAACGTTGCCGCGGATCGACTTCCGCCAGCCGAGCGAAGTGCTGGCCGGCCTCGACGCCGCCTACGACATGGAGCGGCAGGGGGGCAAGTACTTCACGATCTGGTACGGCGTCTATCGTCCCAGCAACCGGAAGCTCGAGTTCGCCGGCGCGGGGCATCCGGCCGCGCTGTTGTTAGGGGGCGCTACGCTGGCCGATGCTCGGCAGGCCGCGCTCGAATCGCAAGGCCCGTGGATCGGCAGCGGCCTCGAGTTGCCGTTCGAGGCCAACGAGCTCGAACTGCCGCCCTTTTCGCGGCTCTATCTCTACAGCGACGGCGCCTTCGAAGTCCATCAACCATCCTCGGACCAAATGTGGACGCTGGAAGAGATGATGGACTACCTCGGCGGACTGCGAGAACAGCCCGGCCGCATGGACACGCTGCTCGAACACGTGAAGGCCCGGCGCGAAGGGCTGCCGCTCGAAGACGATCTGTCGATCGTGGAGTTTGAGTTTGGTGAAATGCCGCCGCCCGCGGCGAAGCGGCGCGGGAAGGGCTAAGCACGTCACGCTCGAAGGCTGGCCCGCTGCCGTTTGAGCCCTGGACGCTCGAGCGATTTGGTGCAGGACTCTTGACGAAAATCTTGACTCCTCGATTGGCCGTCCATAGGCTAAGGGTGTTTTGGGGCAGCTCTAGTAGCCTGGGACCGGGCGCTGGTCTGCGCTCTTCTTTCGGTTTCGGCAATCGTCTCGCGACAAGCGAAGGTAGGATCATGTTCTCGCGTCGCCGCGCTCGGCTGGAAATTCAGCAACTTGAGTCTCGCCTAGCGCTCACGGCAAGCGCGGTTGAGCACAATGGCGTGGGCTACTTCCTGCAAACGGGTGATCCGGGCTTTGCGCGCTACGACATTGAGAACGAAAAGTGGCTCGACCGCGTGGATCTCGTGGGCGCCGCCGGAGCGGCCACGTTCGCTGAGATCGACGATGACGGCATCTACGTCGCCTTCGACTCCACGGTTTATCGCTACAACCTCGATGGCACCGGCCAGACGCACGTACTGAGCACCCAGGCTCCGGTCCGGGGCTTGCACTCGGATGGAAACGTGCTGTTCATCAACCACAGCAGCGGCCTCTATGCCCACGTCGTTAGCGTCGACAAGAACACGAACCAGGTCATTAGCAGCTTCGAGGCCTACATTGATGCGCTCGGGGGTTCGTCCATCTCGCGAGAAACGAACAAGTTGTTCGGGCGTTCGTTGGGGGTGAGCCCCGCCGACATCACGTATGTCACTTATACCGACAATGGGCAATTCGGCGTGGCCGGCGACAGCCAGTATCACGGAGACTACCCTGCCGGATCGCGGACTTGGGTCTTCGACGGCGGGCAGCGCGTGGTCGATGACACGGGCACGATTTATTCGAGCGACTTGCTGTATCTCAACAGCTTCCAGTCGCGAGTCGACGACCTCGACTTTGTCGGGGGCGAGATCCCGGTCGTGCTTTATAACAACACGATCACCGCCTACTCGAAGGCCATCCTACCGACCGGCGACAAGACGCTGGACTTCTCGGCGAGCGATATCTTCGTGAGCGATCGCAGCGTAATTGCGTTCGCGGTGGATGCCACGGCCGAGCAAGGGTGGCGAACCGAGGTGGTCCCGCTTACGGCGCTGTCCGCGCCGCAGCCGGGCGAGCCGATCGATCCCGACGGGCTGGCCTTCATGCCGGATCAAGTGGACGTTGCCAAGGACGGCACGCTGCTGTTGTTCAGCAAGCAGCACCAGAGCGTGTTTCGCTTCGATCCCGACCGACAAACGTGGGGCGACAGTATTCCGTTGATCGGCGTGCCGGAGTACATGGCCTACCTTGCCGAGTCAAACACGATTTATCTGGCGTACGCTTCCGGGCTCATTCGCCAGATCAACCTGAGCGCCGACGAGCTGGCCGAAGTTCCTTTCGCCGCTTTGCCGCAAAATCCGATGGGTCTTGCCGCGGCCGGCAAGTATGTGTTTGCTGCCGATCCTTCGGGAGCATGGGCAACTCACTACACGTTTGCCATCGACGGCACGCGCATCGCTGCCAAGGACTGGAACTACTACTCGAGGGAGTATATTTGGAGCGAAGTCAATCAGAAGATGTACTTCTTCCGAGACGACACGTCGCCCAACGACCTCCACTACGAGGTCATCAACGCCGACGGCTCTTTCGGCGTCGGCGGGGATTCGCCGTTGCACGACAGCGCGGGCTTCGTTCATCCCATCCGCGTGGCGCCCAACGGCAGTGTCGTCGTGCTGGGCTCGGGCGCGATTCACGACGCGGCGTCGCTTTCCCGGCTACCGCAATCGCTCGGCGGGGGGCTGACCGATATCGCTTGGCTCGGCACGAACGTCGTTGCGATTAGCGACAACGCCGGCGATTCCGCGGTGAAAATCTGGTCGGGTGCCACCTGGGGACCGATGAAGACGGCCACGGTCGCCGGTCGACCCGTGGCGCTGAAGCAGATTGGCGAGAACCGCCTCTTAGCGGTCACGCTCGACCCAGCAGGCGTGCCAGCGCTTACGGTGCTCAACGAAAACCTCGCAGTGGTTCCCCGCCCCGCGCCCGTGGCGCTCGCCGGGGCAGACGTGCGGGCCGACATCGGCTCTTCGATCGTCGTGGACGGTTCGCTGTCCTACGATCCCGACCAATCATCTGCGGGCCTGACGTTCGCCTGGGCCGTGGTCGACGGGCCAAGCGGAGGAAAGTTCACTGCGGCCGATTCTTCCAAAACCGGGTTCGCCGCCGATACGCCAGGAGTCTACGAACTCCAATTGACCGTCAGCGATGGCCAATACGAAACGGTCGATACGCTGCGAGTCACCTATCGTGTCAATTTGGCGCCGCTTCCGATCGCGACCGCGCCCGAAGGCATCGCCCTGCGGGGTCCGATTGCCCTCTCGTCGATCGGAACGACCGATCCCAATGGCGACGCGGTCACGTTCGCTTGGTCCGTGGTTTCCGGGCCGGTGGGCGCCAAGTGGACGCTCGGCGCCAATGATGAAGCGAAGGCCACTCTCGCCGCCGACACTCCCGGCGACTATCAGGTGAAGCTGACCGCGAACGATGGCGTGTTGACGGGCGACACCACGATCACGGTTCGCTTCAAGGCCAATTCGGCGCCGACTGCCGATGCAACGCGCTCGGAAGCGACCGCGATCGCGGGACGACGCGCGGCGCGGCTCGACGCCACGGCCAGCAGCGATCCCGAACGAGATCGCCTTGCCTACCGCTGGGAGGTAGTCGCCGGGCCACAGGAAAGCAATCCGATCATCACCGACCCGACGGCGGCGGTCACGTCGTTTGCCGCCACGGTCGCTGGCGAATACCGGCTGAAGCTGACCGCCGACGATGGTCTGGCAACGAACTCTCAGTTGTTCACCGTGGTCGTGGCGCCCAACCAACCCCCGCAGGCCAACGCTTCGCGCTCGACCACTTCCGCGACATTCGGCTCCGGGCCGATTCGCCTTGATGGCACCGCGAGCACGGACGCCGACGACGCTTCGCTCAACTATGAATGGCGCATCGTGGCCAGCTCCAATGGCAAGATCCCCGAGGTGGCTAGCGCCATGTACGCTATCGCCTATTTCACGCCCGACGCTCCGGGCGTCTACGCCGTGGAACTTGTGGTCAGGGATGGAGCAACGTCTGATTCAGACTACATTCTGGTAACGGTTCTGGGGAACCAGGCGCCTGTCGCAGACGCCTCGCGGAGCGACGACGTGGTCGTCGCCGGCGCGCTGCCCTGGCTTGACGCCACGGCAAGCTTGGATCCCGATGGCGACACGCTGACCTACGAATGGTCCGTCGTCGCCAGTTCGTCGGCGACCTGGCCGACCGTGACCGATCCCCATTTGCCGCGAACCCCTCTCGACGCCAGGGAAGAGGGCAACTACGCCGTTCGGCTTGCCGTTAGCGATGGAATTACTACCACTACCGATTTTGTGGTAGTCACCGTTCGCGGGCCGCTGGTCCCCACGGAGCCAGGCGACTTCAACGAGGACCTGCGCGTAGACAATCAAGATGTCGACCTCTTGGCGTCGGCGATTCGCCGCGTGAGCTTCGCTCAGGAAATGGACCTGAACAAGGATGGGATCGTAAGCCAACCGGACTACGCCTTTTTGGTCGGGCAACTGCTGGGAGCGTTTTCGGGCGATATTGATCTCAATGGCAAGGTCGACCTGGACGACTTCAGCACGCTCAAGGCCAACTTCGGCAAGGGAAATGTCGGTCGGGCACAGGGCGATCTCAATGGAGACGCCTTGGTTGACCTGTCCGACTTCAGCCTGCTGAAGAGCGACTTCGGAAAGCAGGATGTCCGAGTGCCGGCGTTGGCGGCCAACACGGCTGTGGCGACAAAAACTCCTGAAATCGCGCCGGCGTCGCATCAAGCACGCGACTATGCGGCCGCGGTGGGCATTGCGATGGCCCAATTCGACGAGGAAAGTGCCGAATAGCGGCCTAAGGAAGGGCCGAGCCAGCACTAGAGCAAAAACGACCAGCCCCGAGCGGAGAGGACAGGATTCGAACCTGCGGACCGGTGTGAACCGGTCACCGGTTTAGCAAACCGGCGCTATCGACCACTCAGCCACCTCTCCAGGTGTGTCGTAAGTCCAAGCGGGCGGCCTGCCTGCGGCAAGCCCCGCCGGAACTTTCGATCGGCTCAATTCTAGGCTTTTCGCGAGTTGCTGCAAGGCAATTTTGGTAGGCGAGAAGCCGCCGTAGGTCGACACGCGGCCGTAAGCGCAGGTTCGGCGTGTTCGGCGGCACGCTCTCATTTCCCCCCGTCAATGACGGGGGGGAAATTCGCACGGCCCGGCGAAGTGCAATCGTCGCTCGGTCAGTCGCCATTCTCGACCCCCGGCGGCTCGCCGGGGGCTCATGAGCGCGACGAACGGCGAACGCTCAAAGCGGCGGGGTCGGCTGCTCCGTCTGCTGGAGGGCTTCGATCGTTTCGATCAGCTTGCTCTCCAACTCCTCCAGCCGGCCCTCGTCCAAAATCTTCTTGCCGTCCATCGTGGTCACGTAGAACACGTCGACCACCTGGTCCAGGTGCGTGCCGATCTTCGCCAGCGACACGCTCAGCCCCAGCTCAAAGAGCTGCCGCGAGATCGTGTACAGCAGCCCGCGTTGGTCGTTCGCAAACACGTCGACGATCGTGTACCGCTCCGACGTGGTGTTGTCGAGCCGGATGCGGGTCGGCAGCCGTGCCGAGCGCAGGGCCTCGCTATCACGGTTGGCCGCCTTCGTCCACACGTTGCGAAACGTCGGCGGCTGGCTCGTCGGCACGCGGAGCGATTCGACCAACACGCGGTTGACCTGATCAATGCGGTCGGCGGGCGGCTGCTCGGCATAGTCGGGATCGGTCACGCAGAAGCGGTCCATCACCAGCCCTTCGGCC
>JAESFN010000381.1_pt1 | contig 45391 bp, 43 predicted proteins | sample 9269411 | NCBI WGS metagenome assembly JAESFN01 (sample SAMN14505399, study PRJNA617100) | algae metagenome | isolation source: Iphinoe sp. HA4291-MV1 and co-occurring heterotrophs from trail next to... | place: USA: Maunawili Falls, Hawaii | collected 2009-07-25
AAACGCGGTCTTGAGGGTTTCCCTCAAAGAGCGATTTTGAACCCGTAGGGTGATGTAAGTCGGGCTACGCCTGCAATTGCTGTTTGAGCCTAGAATCCCCCGAATTCAATTCGGGGGAGTATGTCAAGTCCGAGCAAATTTTTGACGTGACGGGCGTTAACTAACATTACTTCTAAACTGCTTTCTTTGTATATTGAACACTGGTCGCCAATACTCGCCTGTACTCTCCATCGCTACATGCGTACAACCAAAACTTACAGCTATTTTCAGTTAATTAAACCACAGATTTTGGTAGGAGCACGGCATGCCGTGCCCCTACCCCGTGGTGCATTTACTTGAAAGAAAAACGCTGTAATAACCAATCGAGTATGTTTATGTTTAACAAGCTATTGGCTATAGTAGAAGCCCTCAACTCCTTTGAGGATAAAGATTTGGCGAAGTTTGTTGATGGTGGAAAGATTTGAGGTTTTGAGTAAATACTCAAAAGATGTGGCGTCAAACTTGAGATCAGATCTCAAGTTTTTTTTTTCAAATATAAATCCTTGAGGAGTTTACGACGGTTCGGACTTAGGGATAGAAAATAAGCTGCTGGCTGGTCATAAAATTAGCCGGAATAAGGGTAAGCACTTTTGCTTTCCTGGTCAGTTGACACTTTGAGAGCAGTACCTAAACCCTCGATCCCCCACCAGAACCCCCATTAGGACCCCCACCAGAACCCCCACCAGAAACCTCACCAGAAACCTCACCAGAAACCTCACCAGAACCCCCATAAAAACTCCCATAAAAACTCCTACCACCAAAAAAGTCAACAAAAATGTCAACAGAAATGTCAACAGAAACGTTAATACCCCCTCCGGAAACTGCCTGCATCTCCTCTGCAGTCAAGTCCACCACAAACTCTAGTTCCTCACATATTTTCATAATTTCAATTCAATCAACAACAACAACACCATAATACACTTATTTATTTTTATACACCTACTTTTTTTGTCTATTCAAGACAGCGGGGGTGTGGGGTGTAGGGGAAATGCACAGTCCTTTCACCCAAAAGGGTACAAGCCAACGCATTGTCCACTCTTAAATGAACCAGCACACCAGGTGCGGGACTGCTGGGGAACCCTAGTCGAGCACTGGCTCCTTAACACTACGAGTACTCGTCTTTACGGGGTTACGACTGTCTAAGTGGATCAAGCCTTATTCCCACGCGTACCCGACTTGGAAGGCAGATCAACCTTCACATTGGCTTGATCCTTTTTCTTGTCCCAAGTGCGACGGAACACTAATTAACCTTCACATTGGCTGGTTCAAGCGCAATACAAGTATGATAAAAGCCATGCTCACTGTCATTTCATTTAAAAGAGTTGGTCAGCATAGCATTCGGATTAATGACCAGTATCGCATTTGCTTTGTACGGATAAAGGGTCAATAATCCCAAAAGAGAAAAACTTTATGATCCAAGGGAAACTAGAAGTTACGGTAAAGTTTTTGAACGCAATCCCAAAGCTCACGCCTATAACATTTATATTTATGAACCTGGGTACTTCCCTAGGTTCATAATAAAAAGAATTGTGTCCATAACACCTATGCTAAACACTCCTCCCACCAATGGTGACAACAATTCGTCACCAGAACCGTCAATAAAACCAATACGACGGACAAAGCAATCAAAGACAACTTCGGCTACCCCACCCGCTCCGTCAGAGCAACTGCTCGAAATCAAACCTAAGAAATCTGACGATTCAGCAGCACAAACAGCTATACCCGTTACGCCACCAACACCAACTACAGAACCATCACCACCAGTCACACCACCAACACTAACACCACCACCAGTAGCTACTGATGATATCCAGTCATTGGTATCACCAGAAGCAGCGGACCCAGTCACAACCTCAGAATTAACGATCTCACAAGAGCAGAAGACCGAACCTGAGGCGACATCTGAGGAGAGAAAACAGGAACCAGAGATTCCTCCTGGAACAATCTTTCAAGCAGTGGGCGTTATCAAAGGGAATGTGACTTTTACAACTGTTGAGGAAAAGACAACAGCTAATATTAGCATTAGTGGCAAAGAATATCCCCTTTTCTACGTGTCTAATAAGCGACGGGCATATGAGGCACTGCAAAAGGAAATAGAAGCTACAGGCGAACACACCCAACGGCTGATTGTTTATCCCAAGTTTACTCATTTCCCTGGAAGAGACCAACAGCCCAACGTTGGCTTCCAAGTCGTTGGTTTTGACAAAGGACGATTGGAAAGTGAGGACGTAGCATCCAAAGAACTTCAAGATATGGAGTTCCGGCTGTGCGGCTTGTGGCAGTTCATTCCTGTCTGCCGCACACCGTGTATCTCTGTTTTCAAGAATTTTACCAAAGAGCGGCTGAACCATATTAAGCAGAGCGAACCCGCGAAAAAGGTAAAATTCATGAAAGCGTCTCACCTGCCACTGTTTTGGAGGGATGCACCAGTGCAACCGTTCCGGTTTAATCCCAAAGCTAGCAAAGAGGAGCAAGGACGCCCAGTGTTTGTGCAAATCAAAGCAAAGTTTCTGCCGCACAAAGACGCTTTTGCATTTGACTCATTGCTGGAACTACCCCTGGAGAAACCACCCAAGTTTTTGAAGGCGAGCAAGGACGACAAGGCTACAGCAATGGCAGAAAAACGAGATGCTGATAAAGCTGCTGGCAGAACTAGTGGAGCACCAAGAGGTAAAAAACCGCCATTCAAAGACAAGCCCAAAAGTAATTTTAAGGGCGGTGGCAGTTCCGAGGGCAAACCAAAGGAGATGCCTCAACCAAAGCCTAAACCACAACAGTAGTGGCGATTGCGATTCGGGGCATCTCCTTTGGCGATGGCTTCGCCTGCCCTATGCCCCAAAGTCGCTTCGCTTGGTTGCCATCAACTAAAAGACATCAGCAAGGCTGTCACCAGCCCTGCTGGTCTTCAAAACGGAACGTGAAAGTTTCCGGTGTGGCGAAACACAAACAGCAGACTGGTTACCAGAGATAGTTCCGGGACAAGATACATTCGTGACAGATTAAGGTTATGGTGCATTTGTCAATATGTAATAGGACTGAAAAATATCCAGAAAACTGTGGTCGAAAACATGATTTTTGGGTTAGCGATTGCGCAGAGCGCAGTGCCCTTTGGGCAATCGCTTAGTATTTAGACGCATCATTCATTCTTGCCCAAAGAAGTCAGTATAAAACTAAATTTTATACCTTATATTTTCCTCAATATTCAGGATAATTACTAATTGACAAAAGTAGTGCTGTCTTAACCTGTCACAAATGGACAAGATATAGGAATCAAACTGCAAGCTTTTTTGGGATGATAAAAGAATGGTTATGGATTTTTGCCAATACTGACTTCGCCTTGTTTCATGCTGCTGATACTCGTTCTCGCGCTACAGCAAAAGCGATAGTCCTGAGTGTTTGAGCATTGTGTTTCCCACTCAGGACTATCCCTTGTCTACTTCATTAAGTTTATTTACAGCAGATTGTTCGTGCGTGAAGTACAATGCTGAGGTCTAAAAGCCAGATAGCCCTTTTTACTTCTGACTTCTCCCTTGTCTGCGACACGCTGCGCGTTCGCCCTTGGCGTCTCCCTTAGGAGAAGGCGTCTCCCTTAGGAGAAGGCGTCGCCCCTTCTCCTAAGGGAGACGCTACGCGATCTGACGGCTGTATTGCTGCTGTATATCTTAATCACTTTTTGGGTGAGATAAGCATCATCATGTTTCGCCCTTCTTTTTTGGGCATTTGCTGAACCTCGCCAAATGGCTCTAAATCAGTCGCCATTTTCTTGAGCAATTGTTCTGCCATGTCACTGTGTTGGATTTCGCGACCTCTGAACATCACAGTTGCTTTAACTTTATCCCCATCTTTTAAAAAACGCTCTGCTTGCTTAACTCGTACATTGTAGTCGTGTTCTTCAATCTTGTAACGCATCTTCACTTCTTTGACATCAGCGGTATGCTGCTTTTTCCGAGCTTCTCGTGCCTTTTTCTCTTGCTCAAACTTGTATTTCCCATAGTCCATAATCCGACAAACTGGTGGATCAGCCTTGTCACTCAGCAGCACTAAGTCAAGCTCTTTTTCCTCGGCTAGTTGCAGTGCTTCCTGTGGGGTCAGGATTCCCAACTGAGAACCATCAGTATCAATAACCCGAATTTTCGGGAAGCGAATTCGTTCATTAATTTGGGGCAGATCGCGATTTCTTTTTTTTTCAATCACAGACATTATGATTTGTGGGAGCTGTTTGTTAAGAAAGTGGCTTGATTGTTTGTAGTATGCCTCAGAAGCAAAATACTAAAATTACTGAGGACTCGAAAAGGAACCTGTAGTTCTAGGGTAGCTAATCCATAGAGTGGTTTGGTAGTCTTCGTTGTATCTGCCATTCTACTCATTTTGAAAGGATTTCTGTCCAATCGTTAATCTAAATTACATAATAGTAGCAATCTTTAATCATTGTAACAGTTTTAGTAAAGCCATTGACATTTTCACCTTTCAGTGTGCCTCTAGAATTGTGTTTTACATAATACAGTATTTAAATCATATAAATGTATATTTATTTACTTATTAATAGCATCTTATCAGTATTCACTCTAAGCAAAAAAAACGTAGAAATGCACCTAGCCTAGAATATATTTAGAGACTATCTTCTGTAGGCAAACTAGAGTGACAACTTTGCGCAGATTTAGCAGCAAGGAGTTGAGCTTAACCGAAAAAGTAGAATGAAAAATCCTTCTGTACGATAAATTGGAGAAAAGCGTGGATAGCACAGTACACTGGCAGCAACGGGTTGGTAATCAAAGAGACTGGGTTTGGAGAGGCTGGCAAACTCGCTACACATACATTCGCCCTGCTCAAAACGATTGCCCAAAGGGCACTGGCAGAGCCAATCGCAAGACAACTCCCCTGATCCTGCTACACGGATTCGGTGCATCTATTGGTCATTGGCGACACAACTTAGAGGTACTAGGCGAACACCACACAGTATATGCCCTTGATATGCTAGGTTGGGGCGCTTCACAAAAAGCTCCCGTAAATTACAGCGTACATCTTTGGGCAGAACAGATTTACGATTTTTGGAAAGCATTTATCCGTCAACCAGTTGTACTAGTAGGTAACTCCCTTGGTTCACTTGTTTGCTTAGCAGCGGCTGCTGCTTATCCCGATATGGTGCAAGGTATTGTAATGATGAGTTTGCCCGATCCATCATTGGAGCAAGAGGCTATTCCTGCTATGTTGCGACCTATTGTCATGGGAATCAAAAACATTGTAGCTTCGCCACTCGTACTTAAGCCTTTGTTCCACGTGTTGCGCCGACCAAACATAGTACGTCGCTGGGCTAGTATTGCCTATGCTAACCCAGAAGCAATTACCGATGAACTAGTAGAAATTTTAGTTGGTCCTTCTGAGGACCGAGGTTCTGCTCGTGCCTTTAGTGCCTTGTTCAAAGCTACCATTGGTATTAACTTTAATCCTAGTGTCAAGACAGTATTGCCAACCTTACAAATTCCCATGCTTTTGATTTGGGGGCAAAAAGACCGATTTATTCCCCCTGCACTTGCTGGTCAATTTGCTCATTACAATGAGAAGTTGGAACTGCTTAACTTAGAAGATGTGGGGCATTGTCCTCACGATGAATGCCCAGAAGTCGTTAACCAGGCGATTTTAGATTGGATTTATAGAAGTTTTGGCGAAGCGAAGCAGTGTGTTGCTCCTGAGCTTTGAAACCAACGTGATTCCTTTTCAATAAATCGATGCCAACACTTTATCGGCGGCGGCTCGAAAAGCGGTTGCTGCACCTGCACTCATCTCACGAGGCGCACAAATTCGATTTCTCACATAGGCAAGCGTAATTGCTCCCACCGCAGAAGAAAACGGGTCTATATTCTCTTTTCCACCGACTCTACCCCAAGGTAAGAGGGTTTTATCACCATTTAGTAAGTACTCTGCCAATAGCTTGAGATGAAACTCGATCGCATCTTTGACGGCTGAGGTATCACCATTCACTGCTAGAGCTTGCACTCCGGAGTTTTTGAGAATATCACCAATCGCAGCTTCTCGATTGTCACTTAGCCGTTCTGCCGCTTCTGCTCGATATTGAATTGTTTGACTCACAACTGGATCTAACGGCAAAGGATTGGCGATCGCTTCCATGCCCCATTTTCGGCGTAAAAGGAGATTGAATGTTGCCGCATCTGTTTTAACGCGATCAAAAGCAGGACGCTCATTTAAAGCTGCAAACCAAGCGTTGAGATTTGGAAATTGTGGATTGCCCTTGATATGATAGTCTCGATACACAGGTAGACTTATCGCTAGTCGATCAAGATGCGGAGCATACATAATGTCTACTAAGCTAAACGTACTTAGAAAGTAGGAACCTGGGTATTTTGCTAAGGCTTGCTCAAGTTCATCTAGCTTTGCTTCAAAGGATGCCTGTAAAGTTGCTAACTCATTGTCATTCGCAGAAGTTCCCCTCATGAATTTGTAGCCAATTCCCATAAATCCGTTCATTTCGGCATCTTCAACCAACTGTCTGGGGATCGCGTTTTCTTGAGGATCATCAGGAAGCAGCGGCGAATTACTAAATCGCGCTTCCAAAGCCAGCAGAATGTCCTTCGACTCATAAACTAACTCACCTTCGATCACAGCAGCCGGAACCTGCGCTGTCGGAACAAGATCGGTGTACCATTTCGGTTTATTACTCAAATCGATAAACTCGGTTGCAAACGGAATTCCCTTTTCTTCTAACGCGAACCAAACTCGCTCACAGAAAGGACACCAAGAATTCGTGTCGCGATAGAGCAAAACAGGTGGTGGAGTCTGTGCAGAAAGTTTATACAAGCTGCTTGGAATGGGTGCAGTAGAAGGCGATTGTCCTGGTCTACTCACTCGTCGAGCAGGAGTATTATTTTGAGCAAGTTCTAACAGCTGATCCCAACTCAGTGTAGTGTTCTGAACTGTCATCATTACCTCCGGAGAGCAACGCCTGTTCATTCATGATCGTATTCATGTTAACGTGAGCTGACAACGAACAGCATTCCTTAGCGGTTCTCAATTGTGTGAAGTACGCTAAAAAACCTAACTTCCAGTCCTTTCCCAACATTGAGCGGCTTTTGTCTAACGCTATTGTCAAAAGAATCAATGCATCGACTCGCATTGTTAATGCATCAACCTGCAAAAATTAACTTACCCAGTGTTGAGCAGAGAAATAGCTTAACATTTGCTCAACTTACTTAACTATCAAAAATGGGCGGTACTGGACTCGAACCAGTGACATCCTGCTTGTAAGGCAGGCGCTCTACCAACTGAGCTAACTGCCCGCTGTCGCACACAATAAATTATATTAGCAGATAAATTCTCAAAACGCGATAGTATTTTTGATAAATATTTTTCTATTTTCCTCATCCCCAGATTTCATTGCGACTCAGATATTTTTGAATTTTGAACTTTGAATTACCTATGCCCTCTGGTCAAACTCATGATCGCATTACTCTATGGGCTTTACCATTTGTGACTGGTGTTGCTTTTTGGCAAACCAAGAATGGTAACTTGACTTTGTTGGTTGCTGGTGGGTTTCTGTTTGGAGGGCTGATGTTTGGTCCTGACTTGGATATTTACTCCCGCCACTATCAACGCTGGGGTTTTTTACGCTTTATTTGGTTACCTTATCAAAAAAGTCTACGCCATCGTTCTTTATTATCTCACGGACCAATCATCGGTACAACGCTGCGTATCCTTTATCTGGGCTGCTTGGGAGCAATGGTGGTCATTTTCACTTTGTTTATTGTCGAAAAGCTATGGAATGTGCAGTTCAATTGGCAGACTACTGGTGGAACTGTGACATCTACGCTCACTCACTATAGTATGGAATTTATTGCCTTATTTGTAGGGCTGGAAGTTGGTGCTATGAGCCATTCTCTCAGTGACTGGGGCGGCTCGGCGTACAAGCGTTTTCAAAAGCAGGGAGTTCGTGGATTGCTGCCGCGTGCGAAAATGAAGAAACGTAAAGCGATAAGTCGTGATCGGTCGAAAGGGGACAAGGGGACTAAACAATTCAAAGTTCAAAATTCAAAGTTCAAAAAAAAGAATTCTTAATGCCGTACCTTATGAATTGATAATTTTGAATGTTTGAGCAGCGAGTGGGGGACAAGGGAGAAAATAAATGTCTAATCTTCAGGAAACGAATCAAACCCAGAGGAATGCTGAGATTTTGGCAGCAATACAAGAGTTAATTGACGTAGTAGCAAAGTTGCGCTCTCCTGATGGAGGTTGTCCGTGGGATTTGGTGCAAACTCCCCAAACGCTGACACCATATGTGATAGAAGAAGCTTACGAAGTTGTAGACGCGATTAAGAGTGGGGATAAAGACGCGATTGCTGAAGAATTAGGTGATTTACTCTTACAAGTTGTCCTCCAAGCACAAATTGCCGGCGAATATGGACAATTTTCCTTGAAGGAAGTCGCCGAAGGCATTTCACAAAAGTTGATTCGCCGTCATCCTCATGTTTTTGGTGATGTGTCGGTACAAAGTGTTGATGAAGTGCGGCAGAATTGGGAAGAAATTAAAGCTGCGGAAAAAGGAGAACCATCCCCGGAGAATCAAAAACTCAGTTATAAACTCGGTGGCTATGCACGAAAGCTTCCTCCATTAGTCGCGACGATGAAAATTTCGCAAAAAGCAGCGGCTGTTGGATTTGAATGGGAAAATATTGATGGGGTGTGGGACAAGTTTCATGAGGAATTGACAGAATTTAAACAGGCTTTAGCCCACGAAACACCAGAACGACAACAAGCTGAGTTAGGTGATTTGCTATTTTCTCTTCTTCAACTAGCCCGTTGGAATAATCTTGATCCGGAAGCAGCTTTACAAGGAACAAATCAGCGGTTTGTTGAGCGTTTCCAAAAAATGGAGACATTTGCTGAGCGTCCTCTTACTGATTACACTCTAGAGGAATTAGAAACGTTGTGGCAACAAGCTAAAGTCCGACTTGCACAAGAATAGAAAAACCCAGCTTCTTAAAGAAACCGGGTCTTGTGTTTACTTCTTTCTCACTTTATGCATATCTATTTAACAGTTATCAGTTATCAGTTATCAGTTATCAGTTACCAATTTGAAGAAGAATTCAGCAATTCTGCAATTCTTGATTCAGAAGGAAGAAATAAAGAATTTAGTTTTCTGACTCCTGACTCCTGACTTGGTGACTCCTGACTCCTTCACTGTTTACTGCTCACTGATTTAATGATCAATCTTGCTGAGCTCGAACCAGGTGCGATCGCCTACAATACCATCTTGTGTCAAACCGACACGCTTTTGGAAAGCTTTGACTGCGTCTTCTGTGCGAGAATTAAAGTCGCCATCAACCTTACCATGATAGTCCTTGGTAGTTTGCAAGATTTTTTGAATGGTGACAACTAGGTCGCCTTTGCTACCTTTCTTCAAAACAGGCATATCTACTGGCGCACCCTTGTAAAGTGCTCGCCAAGTTTTATCGCCAACAATACCATCTTCTTTTAAGAATACGCGGTGTTGGAAGGCTTTGACAGCTTTTGTTGTTGCTGGACCAAAAATGCCATCAATAGCACCTGTGTAAAGTTTGTATCTTTGTAACAAATCTTGTAGTTCTTTAACTTCTTCTCCTCTGGAACCTTCTTTAAGTTCAGGTTTGTTAAGTTGAGCTTCAGCTGATGGTTGAGTAAATGTCATTGTTCTTCTTCCTTACTTTGTTTCTGTTTGACAATTCCAAAGTAAGCTTGACGACTTGACACACGCCTCACCCGAACCGAGTAGTTTTGATAACCCGATTGGGTGAACCAAGTGGGGGATGATATGAGGGGCAAGGGGCAATGGGCAAGGGGCAAGGGGCAAGGGGCAAGGGGCAAGGGGCAATGGGCAATACTCGATTCCCACTTCCTAGTTCCCAGCTCTTTTGTTCCCAATTCCCAATTCCCAATTCCCAATTCCCCATGCCCAATTCCCATCTGGCTTATTTCTCCTGATGAGTGTTCACGAATGATTTAGGATTGCTATAGGATGGGTAAAAGGCGATAGATTGACGTGATTTACTGTCATGACTATTTCTGGTGAGTATTCATTAAACCTAATTGCAGTTGCTAAAAAAACTCGATTGGCTGCACTCAAGTTGGCAGTTCTCTCAACTGAGGTGAAAAATCAAGCGATTGAAGCGATCGCTCAAGCTTTAGAATCTGCCAAAGATGATATTTTACAAGCAAATGTTGCTGATTGTGAAATATCTGCCGCAGAAGGAATTGCTAAGCCACTTTATAAGCGTTTGCAGTTAGATGAACATAAGTTAAGAGATGCGATTACTGGGGTAAGAGATGTTGGGAAACTCAGCGATCCAGTTGGTGCTGTGCAGATTCACCGTGAACTGGATCAAGGGTTAATCCTAAAGCGAGTTACTTGTCCTTTGGGTGTGTTGGGTGTCATTTTTGAAGCACGTCCGGAAGCAGCAATTCAAATAGTCACTCTTGCTATCAAGTCGGGAAATGGTGTTATTCTCAAAGGTGGTAAAGAAGCGACTCGTTCTTGTGAAGCGATAGTCAAGGCGATTAAACAAGGACTATCTCAAACTGCTGTCAATCCAGATACGGTGCAGTTATTAACAACAAGAGAGGAAACCTTGGAGCTTTTGAAATTAGATAAATATGTGGATTTAATTATTCCTAGAGGTTCTAACTCTTTTGTGAGATTTGTGCAGGAAAATACCCGCATACCTGTATTAGGTCATGCTGATGGAATTTGTCATCTTTATGTAGACAAAGCCGCAGATATTGAGAAAGCTATTGCCATTACAGTTGATGCTAAAACGAGTTATCCTGCTGTTTGCAATGCGATTGAAACTTTGTTAGTTCACACTGACATAGCCCGAAAATTTTTACCAAAAGTTGCTGAGGTTTTGCAAAAACTCAATGTGGAATTAAGAGGTGATGAACAGACTCAAAAAATTCTACCAAATATTGCAGCCGCAACAGAAAAAGACTGGGAGACAGAATACTCTGATTTGATTTTGTCGATGAGAGTTGTGGATTCATTAGAGGATGCGATCGCTCACATTAACGATTATGGCTCCAAGCACACTGATGCTATTATCACTGAAGATGCAGACGCTGCTCAAACTTTCCTCGCGTTGGTGAATGCAGCCGGAGTTTACCACAACTGTTCTACCCGATTTGCTGATGGCTTCCGCTATGGTTTTGGTGCAGAAGTCGGGATTAGTACTCAACAAATGCCACCTCGTGGTCCTGTTGGTTTAGAAGGTTTGGTAACATACAAATATCAAATGACTGGCAATGGTCATATTGTAGCGACTTACACAGGTGCGAATGCCAAGCCATTTACTTTTAAAAATTTGGGATGAATAAGCGCTCACAACATACTAAAATACTCTATTTTCTTAGTGTTTTGTGTTACGTTGAGTAGCAAATATCGCATGATTGCTGAAAAAAATTGGTTGCAAATCGCCTTACGAGTGCGAGGCTCAGTCATTCCTGTCATTTTACCCCGTATCTTTTTGTTTAGTGGATTTGGAGTTGTTATATCCATAATCCACTCCTACGGATTTTCTTTACCAGAGCAAATCGGGAACGTTACGACTAATATAGCCTTTAATCTTGTCTTAGGTTTGTTGTTAGTTTTTCGTACAAATACTGCTTATGAACGTTATTGGGAAGGTCGAAAAACTTGGGGTGGGATAGTAGTTAATTCTCTAAATTTAGGCAGGAAGATTCAAGTAGCAATCTTAGAAAACGAACCTATAGATAGAGAGAAAAAAGCAGCGTCTCTGCGGCTATTAAGTGCTTTTGCCATTGCCACTAAATTACAATTACGTCAGTCACTAGAAAACAAAGAACTGAAACCTTTTCTGACAAAATCGCAATATTTACAATTAAAGGATGTGAGAAATATTCCCTTGAAGATTGCTGTTTGGATTGAAGAGTATCTTAAACAGCAGCAAGTTAACAATTGCTTGAGTATGGATGAATTGATATTGATGAATAACTTACTGAATAAGATGGTAGAGTCTTTGATAGGCTGTGAGCGTATTTTAAAAACACCAATGCCCTTAGCTTATGCTATTTATCTCAAGCGATTATTACTCATATATTTTCTTATATTCCCCTTTTATTTAGTCAAGAATTTACAGTGGTGGACTATACCAATTGTGGCGTTAATAAGTTTTACCTTGCTTGGAATTGAAGAAATAGGTAATCAATTAGAAGATCCATTCGGTTTCGATTTATATGATTTGCCCTTGGATGAAATTTGTCATACGTTAGTCAAAAATATGGAAGATTTAATGAACAAAAGTGAAGACAATTTGGTTTGTCAAACAGAATAATATAGGACTCATATTTGATTTTTGAAAAAAGTCCGTACACCTCTACCTCCCTTATTCCTGTTAAGAGTTCCCTCCCTACGCAAATAATTTCACCAAATCAAACCGGATTGCTATACAAGACTTTAAACTAATGCTTTCAGCAACGCTTGCAGTTTGAGTTGAACTTCTGCAAGTTCTTTGTCAGGATCGGAGCCAGCAACGATACCAACACCTGCGTAAAGTCTGGCGCGATCGCCATCTATGAGTGCTGAACGAATTCCAACAATAAACTCACAGTTTCCCTCCAAGTCTACCCATCCAAGCGGCGCAGCGTACAAACCTCTTTCAAAGCTTTCGTAACGACGAATTTCGCGACAAGCAATTTCTTGGGAAGTACCTGCAACTGCTGGTGTAGGATGCAGTTGAGCAACTATCTTTAAGGGATGGACATGAGTGGGAACGACTGCGCTGATAGGTGTCCATAGGTGCTGAATATTAGATAATTGTCGTAAGCGGGGTGCTAATACTTGAGGTGATAAACCTAGTTGAGACAAACGTTGAGTGATGAAATCAATCACCAACGAATGTTCATGTCTTTCTTTCTCGCTATTGAGTAAACGACTAGCATTCTTCGCGTCTTCACCAGGTGTTTTACCCCGTGGTGCAGAACCAGCTAAAGCATCAGTCATTAACTGTTGTTCCTGAATACTAATTAAGCGTTCCGGACTCGCTCCAATAAAATTCTGTCCTTTGCCATTACCATTAGAAAAGACATAACAATTAGGATGTAATTGTCGCAGATTATTTAAGGATTGAATTAAGTTAAAATGAGCATTTGATCTAACATCTAGTGAATCTGCCAAAACGATTTTACTTAAGTGATTAGATTGAATTTTTTCCAAAGCTGACAAGACTGAACGCTTGAATCTTTGAGGATTTGCAACAGATTCTTTGCTAAATTTAGGCAAATAATAATCAAGAGTTGGTGAATTGTATACTAAAGAATTGATAATTTCCAGCTTTCTCCATAAAACTTGCAAGATTCTTTGAATATTTATGTCGGCATTGATAATTGTATTTAAAACGAATACACAACGCTCCTTTTTAACAGACACTTGCCAACGTGGGAGAAAAATGGTAGCTGTAGAAAATGGGTAGTCTGCTTGGGTATTTTGATCAAAAAAACCGAAACTACATAAAAATTGAGTTCCAAAAAAAGCTTGATTTGTTCTCGAAAAGCTAGTTATATTTTGAACACACTCTTTGATGAATTCTTCTGATTTAGCGAAACGGTCTTTCCCTGCAATTTCTATTTTGGCAACAGCATCAACTGCAGCCAGTGCTTCCTTTTTGCCCTTATTCTCCCAATAAAAATTAATTTTATTTGGCTGTGCCAGTTTGTCAAGCACAATCAGGGGGTCAACCCAGTCAATCTCCAGCACAAGACTGGCAATTTGCGTGCCATTATTCCTAATGCAATTTTGCTGAACAGCTAAAAGAAAACAGCATAGTTCTTCATTATAGACAAAAAAGTCAGCATTACATGGAGAAACTGTCATGGATCTAGAAAGAGTAAATTTTTTTGAAGTTAACTTCCAAAAGAGTGATAATTCGTGGTCGTATTTCTACAGGTAACATAAAACAGCTGCCTTTTAACAAGCGTAGTGGCTCTGCCAAATAGTGGTTTTGCAAAAACCTGATTGCATTGCCCACTTTTGGGTGTCATTTGAGAGTGAAAACGATCATAGGCTCCAGCCTTGAATCTACCTGATGAATGCTTGACTTTTACAGAAAGGCTTTTTTGAGTGTGTTGCCTGACTGTGATATATTTCCAAATCATCAATCAAATATTTTGATCCAAAAAGTTGCTGGCAATTTCATTAATCACAACTCATGACTACAAAGCTGATTTCTTATCCCAACACAAAGTTATGGATGGCGGCAATAAAACCGCCAATGTACAGCGTTGCTATTATGCCCATCTGGGTAGGAACGGCTATCGCTTTTGCGGAAACTAAGATGTTTCATGGAGCGATTTTTTCTACTTTCTTAGTCGCGGCAATTTTTATCCTCGCTTGGGAGAATCTCAGTAATGATGTTTTTGATTCAGAAACAGGAATTGACAAAAATAAACACCATTCTTTGGTGAATTTAACCGGCAATAAGCTATTAATATTTTGGTTGGCAAATTTATTTTTAGGTCTGGGTTTGCTGGGAGTACTGGTAATAGCTTGGTGGCAACAAGACCTGACTGTAATAGGAATAATTTTGCTTTGCTGTGTTTTGGGCTACATTTACCAAGGACCTCCCTTTCGTCTAGGATACCAGGGTTTAGGGGAAATCATTTGCTTTTTCGCCTTTGGTCCCTTACTTATGGCTGCAGTATATTACAGTCAAACTGCTAGTTGGTCAATAATAAGTTTTGCTGCTTCGGTGATTGTCGGAATTGCAACAAGTCTAATTTTGTTTTGTTCGCATTTCCACCAGGTTGAAGATGACATAGCAGCCGGAAAACGTTCCCCAATTGTCCGGATCGGAACACAAAAAGCAGCCCAACTTTTAACTTGGTTTACAGGCAGTATTTATGTCCTAACTTTACTGTTTGTGCTTTGTGGTATTTTCTCAGCATGGACTTTACTCAGTTTTGTGAGTTTACCCTTTGCGATAAAGTTATGTAGTCATGTTCGGCAAAATCACAACCAGCCAGAAAAAGTGAGTAACTGTAAATTCATTGCAGTATCAGTGCATTTTTGGAGTTGCTTGCTGTTTGGTTTAGGATTTTTGCTCGCAGGCTTTTCATGAGATATCAATTTGAGTTTCGTCCTTATCGGCAGAAATTTGTGACTTCGCTCACCACAAGTCATGGTAATTGGGATATCCGCGAAGGAATTATTCTCCGTCTTACCGATGAAACAGGAAAAATCGGCTGGGGGGAAATTGCACCCATCAGCTGGTTTGGTTCAGAAACTCTAGAACAAGCATTAGAGTTTTGCCGTCAGCTTCCAGAGGAAATCACAGAAGAGACAATTTTCTCTATCCCTGACGAGTTAAGCGCCTGTCAATTTGGGTTTGAGTCTGCTTGGGGAGATGAGGAGGATGAGGAAGCAGAGGAGCAGGGGAGCAGAGGAGCAGGGGAGCAGAGGAGCAGGGGAGATGGGGAGATAGAAGAAAGTTCTTCCCATTGCCCATTGCCCCTTGCCCCTTGCCCCTTGCCCCTTGCCCCTTGTCCCCCCTATCCCCCCCTCCCCTTGTCCCCCCCTCCCCTTCTCACCTACAGTGCTTTGTTACCTGCAGGGGAAGCGGCGCTAGAGGGGTGGCAGAAGTTGTGGAAGGAGGGATATCGTACTTTTAAATGGAAGATAGGTGTTTACCCACTTACCCAAGAACTGAAAAATTTTCAATCATTCTGTCAAACTTTACCAGCTTCTGCAAAACTGCGCTTGGACGCCAATGGCGGACTTAGTTACGAAGAAGCAAAGTTATGGCTGCAAACTTGCGACAGTATCAAAGCAAATGACGAATTTCTTCTAGAAGTTGAATTTATTGAGCAACCTTTGTCTGTGGATCAATTTGAGGTGATGTTGGAGTTAAGCCATTGTTACCAGACAGCGATCGCTTTAGATGAATCTGTCGCCACACTCAACCAACTCGTCACATGCTTCAAACAAGGTTGGCGTGGAATTTTTGTGATTAAGCCTGGGATAGTCGGTTCACCATCTCGTCTGCGTCAGTTTTGTCAACAACATAAAATTGATGCTGTGTTTTCATCCGTGTTTGAAACCGCAATTGGTAGACAAGCTGCACTTCAGCTAGCTGCTGAATTATCTCAGCTAACGCGAGCAGTGGGTTTTGGTGTCAACCATTGGTTTGCCCAAGAGGAGACTTTCCCAGAAGATTTATGGAAAAAACTTTAGAAAACTTTGTGCAATCTGCATCTTGCCAGCCCCTATCCAATGACTGGCTAATTTGTAATGATAGCCATTTCTTTGCTCAATTAACCGAACAACTCTATTTAGAATTAACGCAGTTTTCATACTATCGAGGCACACCACTGAAAATTATCCTCGCTGAGCGCGAACCAGTGCGGTTTTTAGCAGGTTTTCTCGCCGCAAGTGCCGCTCGTTGTCCAGTTTTTCTTTGCAATCCCGACTGGAAAAAACAAGAATTGCAACAGGTTTTTGATTTAGTCAAGCCAGATTTAATTTGGGGACTTGGGACTAGGAATTGGGGACAAGGGGCAAGGGGCAAGGGGCAAGGGGCAAGGGGCAATGGGCAATGGGAAGAACTTTCTTCTATCTCCCCATCTCCCCTGCTCCTCTGCTCCCCTGCTCCTCTGCTCCCCTGCTCCTCTGCTCCCTTATCCCCCTCATCCCCCTCATCTTTCTCACTTCCAACTCCTCACTCAGCATTTATCATGATTCCTACTGGTGGTTCATCGGGAAAGATAAAGTTTGCCATTCACACCTGGGAAACTTTAATGGCATCTGTGCTAGGATTTACAGGATATTTTTTACTTAATCATGTTAATTCTTTTTGTGTATTACCGCTCTATCACGTTAGTGGTTTAATGCAATTTATGCGCTCTTTCACGACTGGTGGTAAGCTAGTTATTCTACCATTCAAAGAATTAGAACCTAATCAGATAGATAATATTGAACCATCAAACTTTTTTATTTCTTTAGTACCCACACAGTTACAGCGTCTGCTGCAAAATTCAGAATTAACTAAATGGTTATCCCAATTTCAAACTGTTCTTTTAGGAGGTGCACCAGCATGGAATGAACTTCTTGAAAAAGCGAGATACTACAACATTCGCTTAGCTCCTACTTATGGCATGACAGAAACCGCCTCCCAAGTTGCTACCCTCAAACCAAATGAATTTCTTAATGGTAAAGATAACTGTACTCAAATTCTTCCCCATGCCTCTATAAAAATTTGCAATGAGCAAGGCGAGGAGTTGAATCAAAATAAAATAGGAAAAGTCACCATTTATTCTCAATCTCTAGCTCTGGGTTACTACCCGAAAACTTGGGAAAATCAGGATTATTTGCAAGTAGATGATTTGGGATTCTTAGATAACCAAGGTTATTTACATATCGTCGGACGTAACAGCGACAAAATTATTACAGGCGGTGAAAATGTCTATCCAATAGAAATCGAATCAGCGATTAGAGCAACAGGAATGGTAGCAGATGTGTGTGTTATTGGCATACCAGATAAACTTTGGGGACAAGCAGTCACAGCAATTTATATTCCCAAAGACTCGAATATCTCTGATATAGAAATCCGAAATCTACTAAAAGATAAACTTAGCAAATTTAAAATCCCCAAATATTGGATTCCTGTACAAATCTTACCTCACAACTCCCAAGGCAAAATCAACCGCCAACAACTACAGCAAATAGCCACGAAATTTATATGTAGTGGAGATGTACAGTAACAACGATGGTAAGTGGCGATCGCAAATCTTTCGCAAAGCCGATGATTTGATCAAAACAGGCGTACAAGATACGATCAAAGGTTTTCTTTTGACAGTGCGTGAGTGTTATTTAACTCAGATTGAGAGCGCCAAAGACTCCGATTTTGTGCCACAGAGGTTAGATAAACTCACAGGTGTTCTCAATCATGTAAACCCATTTAGGTCGTTAGTATAATTAATTACATTATTGAGTTGCTTGTAGTGACTCTTGAGTAATTGATACATCACAGTTTTACTAAAAAAAACTCAGTTCTATTTTTAAGATTACAGCTATTTTTAGGTAAATAGACCATTATATTGATGGAGATGGATGTGGTGCAAGCGATCAACACAGAAGCCAAACAGCGTGTTCAAGAACTGCGACAATTACTACAAAAGGCGAGCTTAGCCTACTACGTCCTCGATTCTCCCATCATGGAGGACGCAGTCTATGACCAGCTGTATCGAGAATTGCAACAGCTGGAAAATCAATATCCAGAATTGGTAACACCTGATAGCCCTACTCAACGGGTGGGAGAGAAACCAGCAACCCAATTTCTCTCGGTACGCCACAATATTCCACTATATAGTTTAGAAAACGCGTTTAATATTGAAGAATTAAAGGCATGGGAGGGGCGCTGGCGGCGACAAGCACCGAACGTTGGTGAGGTGGAGTATGTCTGCGAACTCAAAATTGATGGTTCTGCCTTAGCGTTGACATATGAAAATGGTATTCTCACCAGAAGCGCAACTAGGGGTGATGGAGTTATGGGTGAAGACATCACCCAAAATGTGCGGACAATTCGCTCAATTCCTTTACGCTTAAACATGGAGACGTTACGCGCAAAATCACTACCAGAGAGGGTGGAAGTGCGAGGTGAGGCATTTTTGCCTTTGGAAGTGTTTAAACAAATAAATGAGGAAAGGCAAAAAGCAGGTGAAGCAGTCTTTGCTAATCCTCGAAACGCTGCTGCAGGAACCTTAAGACAACTAGACTCCCGAACTGTAGCCAGACGGCGGCTAGATTTCTTTGCCTACACGCTACATATTCCCGGTAGAGATGATGCCAGTATTGCTAATACCCAGTGGGAAGCTCTAGAATTATTGCAAAAGTTAGGATTTCGCGTTAACCCCAACCATAAGCTTTCTCCCTCTGTGGAAGATGTCGCCCAGTATTACGAATACTGGGATACTCAAAGGCTGAATTTACCCTACATGACGGACGGGGTGGTCGTAAAGCTGAATTCTTTTAAGCTTCAAGAACAGCTTGGGTTTACGCAAAAGTTCCCCCGTTGGGCGATCGCGCTAAAGTATGCAGCAGAGGAAGCACCTACCCGTGTAGAAAATATTGCTGTCAATGTGGGAAGAACGGGAGCGCTGACTCCTCTTGCTCAAATGCGCCCTGTGCAACTCGCGGGGACAACGGTTTCCCGTGCTACCCTACATAATGCTGACCGTATTGCTCAATTAGATATTCGCATTGGCGATACAGTGATTATCCGCAAAGCTGGGGAAATTATTCCAGAAGTGGTGCGGGTTCTCAAAGAACTCCGTCCTGCTGATGCTCAAACCTTTATCATGCCTTCCCATTGTCCGGTTTGCAATCAACCTGTGGTTAGGGAGATGGGAGAAGCGGTGACTCGCTGTGTCAATGCTTCGTGTCCGGCTATCCTAAAGGGAGCGATCAAGCATTGGGTGAGTCGCGATGCTTTGGATATCAGGGGTATGGGTGAAAAATTGGTGCATCAACTCGTGGATAGAGAAGTGGTGCATTCTGTTGCCGATTTGTATGACTTGACAGAAGAGAAATTGTGTGTGTTAGAACGGATGGGGAAAAAGTCGGCACAGAAGTTGGTAGAAGCTATAACGCGATCAAAAAACCAACCTTGGTCACGCGTGTTGTATGGTTTGGGTATTCGTCACGTTGGTAACGTGAATGCCCAATTGTTGACCGAGAAGTTTCCTACAGTGGAACAGTTAGCTGAAGCTTCGCAAGCTGATATTGAAACTGTCTACGGTATTGGTGAGGAAATTGCTCAGTCTGTACACCAGTGGTTCCACATCAGTGCGAATCAAACTTTAATTTCTCGCTTGAAAGATGCTGGGTTGCAATTTGCTACTACAGTGGAAGAAACAGCAGTGAGTCATGGTCATCAAAAGTTAGCTGGTAAAACTTTTGTGATTACTGGTACGCTTCCTACTTTGAAGCGGGATGAGGCAAAGGTGTTGATTCAATCATGCGGTGGTAAAGTGACGGATTCTGTGAGTAAAAAAACAGATTATTTGGTTGTGGGGGAAGAAGCGGGTTCTAAGTTGGCAAAGGCGCAAGAGTTGGGTGTTCCTCAGTTGAGTGAAGGGCAGTTGTTGGAAATGTTGGAGGATTAATAAACCGCATCAGGCAAGAGAGAACATAGAAGATGAACGTTGGTAAACGCTCTTTGTGTGTGCGAGCAATCGCTATGGTAACAATGTTTATATAACTGAGTCAGCTCTACAGGAGCAGCAAGTAGCTGGTGCTTTTGATCAATGTCGGCGAAAAGAAAAAATAATTTTTGATTTTTAATTGATAATTTTGGATTTTAAGCAGCGAGGGTCATGTTATCTCTGCGCTCTAAGTCGTATAAGAAAAATTTAACTTATATACAGTAGAAATGTCAGCATTTTATCTGAAACAAAGATGTTTATTCATATATGAATTAAAAAGCACTTTTTAACAAAAAACTGATGCAAATGAAAAATTTAGCTTACGGCATAGTGCTATCTTCTTGCTGGCTAACATCATGGGTTGTATCTTCTTTAGCTGTCAATGACATTGTATCTTCCAATTCAGTTAATGCGAAAACGATTACTGTTAAGAAAGCTGAGTTTGGGGTTGTAAGAGACACTAGTAGCGGTGAAGAGACTCTTATCCCTACAAATAAAGTGCCATTCAAAGAGGGGAACAGGTACGGATGGCGCATTCAGCTTAACGATCACCAAAATGAAGTGACATGGAAAGAAGTCCTTCGATTACCGAAACTTCCAGAAACTTGGAGCACAAGAAGTGGTGAAAATTTCTTAATCTCAGCTGATGGCATGGAAGCAGTGACCAAGCGCACACAGTCGGCAAAAAAAGGAGTTATTAAGAACTTTTGGACTATTGCTTCTGGCGACCCGACTGGTAAACATACGATCGCAGTATACATTGATGACCGTCGCATTGGTTTTTTCGAGTTTGAGGTTATTTCCCTGCAGAAAAAGTAACAGTTAAGCGGTTCTCATTCGGATGAAGTACAGGTTCATCTCTTGTCCATCTGCATACAGGCTGCGGTTCCTTAACTCTTTGATGTATTGCACCCAATTGAAAACCGCTATATCTGTCATTTTGCCTACGCCCCTCCGTAGGTATCTGTTCGTCCCACGGATAGGTGCCTCTGGGCTTTCATTGCTGTAAATTAGAATGGAATGTAAAAAGTAGACGATTTGTCAATATTTTGTTATCTTAATTAACAAGAGTACAATATTCTAAATATTTAAAGGAACTCAATGCCAAAAGTGTCATTCAACACAATGGCAATTCAAGCTTGAATTTTATTGGCTCTTTCACACGTCATGAAACTCATTCGATTTGAGGCACATTATGATGCAAATTCCTTTAGAACTTAGCTTGGAGCAAGAGTTTAGCCTGAAAACATATGAGCAACAAGTCAAAGGGTTGAATCAGGATCAGGCTCAGGGACTCCTGTTGGAAGTCCTGCGGCAGTTAATGATCAAAGAGAATGTGATTAAACACCTGATTGCCCAGATAGAGTAAGTCAACCCCCTCCAGTAGAATTCATAAGGTACGGCATTAGTCCCATTGCCCATTGCCCATTCCTTCACCAACAGATTTTGACCACACCCGTTTTGATCTGCCAGAACTCCCCAGATTTAGAGCCACCAGCCTTGAAAAGTTTGCTGGTGGCTTTAAAATGTTACAGATTGTTGCTTTATTTCTCATAACTGAGACGGTTGTATACCTCTTCTTCTATCTTCATAAATGTCTTGTCTAAGACAAGATAAGAAATTAAAAGATAAGGAGAGTTCAATGGTACTCGACGCATTTTCTAGAGCCGTTGTCGCGGCTGATGCGAAAACTGGAGCCCTAAGTTCAGGTGAAATTGGTCAACTCCGCAATTTTATTGCTGAAGGTAACAAGCGTCTTGATGCTGTAAACGCGATCGCCAGCAACGCCAGCTGTATCGTTTCTGATGCTGTCGCTGGGATGATCTGCGAAAACCAAGGCTTGATCCAAGCTGGTGGTAACTGCTATCCCAACCGTCGCATGGCTGCTTGTCTGCGTGATGCTGAAATCGTTCTGCGTTATATTAGCTACGCTCTGTTGGCTGGTGATGCTTCCGTTCTAGATGATCGCGCGCTAAACGGTTTGAAAGAAACCTATGCGGCTCTAGGTGTACCCACCAGCTCCACAATCCGAGCAGTTCAAATCATGAAGGCTAGTTCACTAGCTCACGTCAACGACACCAACACCGAAGCTAACGGTGGCAAGAATTTCCGCAAAATGGGATCTGCTCAAGGTGACTGCTCTGCTTTGACTGCTGAGGCAGCTAGCTACTTTGATCGCGTTATTTCTGCTCTGAGCTAAGCAATAGCCAAAGCAATTAACGACCTGAATTGAAATAAACGGTTAAATATCTATTTCTGGAGATATCAAAACATGAAATCAGTTGTTACCACAGTCATCGCTGCTGCTGATGCTGCTGGTCGTTTCCCCAGCACCTCTGACCTGGAATCCGTTCAAGGTAGCATCCAGCGTGCAAGTGCTCGTTTGGAAGCTGCTGAGAAGCTCGGTGGCAATATCGAGAACGTTGCTAAAGAAGCTTACGATGCTTCTATCAAGAAGTATCCTTACCTGAACAATTCTGGTGAAGCTAACGACACCCAAACCAAGAAAGACAAGTGCATGCGCGACATCAAGCACTACATGCGCTTAGTTCAGTACAGCTTGGCAGTTGGTGGTACCGGTCCATTGGATGAGTGGGGTATTGCTGGTGGTCGCGAAGTCTATCGCGCTTTGAATCTGCCCACCGCTCCTTACGTTGAAGCACTGAAATTTGCTCGTAACCGTGGTTGTGCTCCTCGCGACATGTCTGCTCAAGCTTTGGTTGAGTACAACTCTCTCCTCGACTATGTTATCAACTCCCTCTCATAGGTGGGTTCATCATCTCTAATTGCTGATAGGACTTAGGTTCATCAGTCCTGGGGATTCTTAATCTAGTGCTTTGCCGATAGGGGTTAAGTATTGGTTTGAGAATCCCCAGGTTCATCTTTTTAATCAGTTATCAGTCATCAGTTATCAGTGAACAAACTAACTGATAATTAATAACTGGTAACTGATAACTGTTCACTGTTCACTGAACTTATGGATAAGCGCTTTTCCAACCTTTTTGGATTAACCGAAGAAGAGGCTATTGCATTGTTGGATACGCCTCTAGACCAGTTGGCGGAGGATGACTCTCGCTACGTAGCTGCCTCCGAGTTGGTAAACTTCGCAACAGAGCGCTCTATCAACGCGCTGATCCGAGCAGTGCAAAACACTGATCCTTCCCTAGATAACCGTATCGTGCGACGGAAGTCAGTTGAGTCGCTGGGGAAGTTGCAGGCGAAGCAAGCCTTGCCCATCATCCGTACCTGCTTGGCGGATGAAGACTGCTATACTGTGGAAAATGCGGTATGGGCGATCGGTGAAATTGGCACCCAAGACTCAGATATCCTAGAAGAAATTGCTCAATTGCTGGAAAAGCCAGGACAAACTTACCGGGTGATTATTCATACCCTGGCAAAGTTAGATTATCAGCCTGCGCTGGAGCGCATCCGCAAATTTGTAGATGCTAGTGACAAACCTACAGCAAGTGCAGCTATCTCTGCCGTTTGTCGCTTCACTGGGGACTATGCCTCCATTGATCAGGTGGTTGCCTTGCTCCAACACCCGAATGTGTATGCGCGTCGGTTGTCCATCCAAGATTTGATCGATGCTCGGTATTACGATGCCATTCCGACTATTGCTCAGTGTCCGGTATCGATTGTCTTTCGCCTGCGCGGGATTCGCCTATTGGCAGAAGCTGGCATTCCAGCAGGAGCGATCGCCTTTAGCGATATTCAACCGTCACTAGAGCAGGTCATTTTTGATCATCCAAAAGATTTGATGTTGGTACATGCCTACGACCAGACTCCAACACTGGAATTTCTGATTAGAGAACTGTATGACACCGATTTTGGGCGTTGTTATCTAGCAGTGCAGACTATATTAGAAGCATATCCTGAGAATGCTGGTGAAGCCCTCATGGCAACCTATGCCGCCCAGGCTCACAATGACTACGGGGCGCACTACCATGTGATAAAACTCTTGGGTTGGCTGAATTATGCTCCGGGCTACGATTTGCTCCTTGAAGCTTTGCACAATCGCGAACCCCAGTTTCAAAAATCCCGCGCGGCGGCGGCGATCGCTCTGGGCGAATTTGGTGATACCAGTGCTATTCCTGCTCTGAAAGGCGTTCTGGAGACAAAAATCTGGGATTTGAAGTACGCTGCATTAATGGCTTTGGATAAACTCAGCGATACCAGTGGTCGAGAGATTGCGGCAAATGACCAAAACTGGTTGATTCAAGCCAAGGCAACTCACACCGCTACATCCTGATAAGCTAAAGTAGCTTCCATCATTAAACATCTGACTCCTCATTGATTTCAGATCTTCCCCTTGCTTGGTAAATTGTTGCTCTCAATTCTGCTAGAGAATCATCATCTGCTAAGATACCTGCTTGTTGAAGGAGAATAGCTCGACCGCTTTGAGAACGTAGCCAGTCACAGTGATTAATTCTGTATCTTCTGAGGTTCGTTTTTATATATTGTTGTATAAGTCCCAATCTTAAACCCAAAATTTCGATGACATTAGATTCGCTATTTGAACAACTGAAACACCCCAACCCCCACCTGCGAGAACGGGCGATGATCGAGTTGGCTGAAAATCGTGATGAAAATACGATTCCTCGTCTAATGAGTGTTCTCAATGATGAAGATGTCATCTTTCGTCGAGCAGCAGTCAAGGCTTTAGGTTTCATTGGTGTAGATAGCGTACCATCTTTAGTAGAGTCATTGCTCAACAGCAACAATGTAACTGTTCGGGGTAGCTGTGCGAAAGCGCTGGCACAAATTGCAGTCAATTATCCAGACGTTCCCTTTCCAACCGAAGGCTTGCAGGGATTGCAAACTGCCATCAATGATCCCAATCCAGTGGTTCATATTGCAGCTGTGATGGCATTAGGTGAGGTTGGTTCTCCTGCCTTTGATATTTTGGCTGAGGCGCTGAAAACGACAGATAATGTAGCGGTGGCGGTGTCAGTAGTCAACGCACTCGCTTCATTGGGGGATGAACGAGCTGTGAAAATCCTCACAGCACTAACTAATGATCAATCTGTCGATTCCTACGTGCGGGAGTCAGCGGTGAGTGCGTTATCCCGCTTAGAACAGGTGACCAATTTGAATGCTAGGCGATCGCGTTAAGAGACTACTCCCATAACAAACCTTACAAATTTAAGATTAACTTTTTAAATCTACCCCAAGAAATAAGTTCCCAACTCTTTGATTCGCTCCACCCAAGCCTTAACCTCATCAACCACCTGGTACTTCCATTCAAGTTGAAGTACTTCTCGGGTATGAGAATCATCAAATACCACATTATCTTTATTCTCAAACACAGGTGCCTGGAATTTCACTTCAGCAGCCTCTGCAAAGAAAGTTGCCATTTGGCTAATACTCAAATTTTCAGGCGCTGCAAGATAGTGTCCTCCTTTCTCGCCTCTTTGCGCTACAGCGATGTAGCACTCCGCCAAATCTTCAACGTGAACCCATGCTGTCATAAAGTCTGGCGGAAATGCTTCATAGCCCCAGTGTGGTTTGCCCGTGATGAACTGCTGAATCGCAAAATCCCAGAAACTGCCACGGGTTAGTGATGGACCGTATACTGATGAAGGATACACAATGGAGGCGTTGCCTCCTTTGCTGATATATTCCTCTGTGAGTGCATCCTTCATCAAATTTACACCTGATAATGACTCCCCCCATGCTAAATATTCGGGCTTCGCGAAACCTTTCGGTGGAGGTGTTTCTGTTATTCGTCCTCCATCAGCAGTTATCAGAGAAAAATTCCCACTCGTTGTGATGACATGAATATCTGGTGAGACAGCGCTTGCGCTACGTAAAGCTGCTTCCAACGCGATGCGATCTTTCTCGAATTGAGCTTCTTTGGTTGATTCCAAAGGCTTATTCCATACCAGATTAATTATCGTTTTAACATCATACTTGCGAATTGCCGCTTCAACATCCTCTGCGGAAAATTGTACTTCTTTGGGGCGGATTATTTCCTTACAGAAGGGCTTGATAGCCTCAGTGTTACTACTCGGGTGCACAAGTGCCAACACTTTGAAATCTTGTGTTTGGGCAAATCGCCGGCACAATACTCCACCAATATAGCCGGTTGCGCCTAGCAGTAAAATATTTTTAACTGAACGGTTTTTCTCGTCTGGAACGTCCTTCTCTTTTGACATCTGCTTTAAATTTCATCAAAACTTCTTTCAATAAGTATAGAAGCTCATGTAATTCATTGAATGCTTGTTCTATCTCGACAGATTAGTCGAGAACTAGCACGATATCATCTCCAACATTCAAAATAAGTCATAAAGTTAAGCTCAGCAGCACAGTCATCTAAGAATGCTGGGTTTATCTCCTTCAATAACTTCTCTCGACATCTCAGAGAAAACAAGTAGTGATAAAAATCGAAGTTATTTATTGTAGTTCAGGGTGCAAAATATGGTGATATATGATCCTTCATGTTTGAGACTTCACTTTGACAGGAAGGTGCGACATAAAAGGTCGCTCAAAGAATCGGTAGAATATGTAAGCAAGCAATATCGACAATGGAACACCAATGATAAACCATTTGGCAGCAAATATCGAAGGAGACAACTGTTGGCTCAGTAGGAATTGATATACGAGCCATACTATAGGAGCATGGATAATATAAAGGCTGTAGGAGAATATGCCCAGTGCAACGATCCTAGGTGATTCTAAAAGCCGCACAATAGGGGGAAGTGGCTTACCGTTCATTAAGAAATTGGTGCAGTAAATAAGAAAACAAGCAGTTCCAAGGGCTACAAAATAATGGACAATCCATATCGGCATTGCTTGTATCAAATTAAATCGCATCCACTCTGTCAAGAAAGCAAAGCAAGCAAAGAAAGCGGCAAGTTTATCCCAAGGTAATGATTTTTTTATCCGCATCAAAGATGGTTTTTGTGAAAAATTAATTTCTGCTGCTGCCATTCCCAAAGCAAAAAGACCTAAAAACCAAGGGTGGACATAAGAGGAGAGTTCACCCATTAGATAGTCAAGTATAATTCCGATAGCAAAGGCGATTGTTACTGTAGATAATAAGCCTAAACGTCTCCATATTGGTATTAATAAGATGGCAAACACAAAATAGATTTGCCATTCTACAGCAATAGTCCATGTTGGGCCATTAATTTTATTGATATATGAGGTGCCAAAATTTTGAATCAATAGGAGATAAACAAGTACATCGTGTAAAGAGAACTTAGGAGAGAATAAACCTTTCAAAGTGTGAAATCCTTCATCATTGAAGCTTAAAACAGCAGTTTGCTCTATCCAAAGTATAAATACACCTATTAATGTGCACAGAAGCAGAGCAGCATAATACGGTGGTATTATCCGTCGAATTCGTCGCTTAAAGAAACCTAATAAGCCTCCGGAAAAATATTTTTGATTGGAACGAACTACTGGAAGCATTAAACAGTAGCCAGAAAGAACAATAAAAATAACAACGGCAAAAATTCCATATCTGAGGAACTTTGCTATAGGTAACCAGAGCAAGGCAGGTTGTAAAGCTTCTACAAGATTGGGTTCCCAACAATGAACTAAAACCACATATAGAGCTGCTAAACCACGTATGCCATCTAAGTAAGCCAGACGGAGCCGCTGGTTACTGGTTTTTTCAGAATAAGTACTTGAAGATTTTTGAATTTGATTTTGATGCATTGATAACGAAGAGATGACTAAAGGTTAAAGATGAAAATTTGGATACATAACAATAGTCAGCATAAGTTTCTAAAGATGGACTCATGCTATTAGCAAGGAATGTTACTTCCTTGAGAGCAAGGTACTCATGCAGAATATTTTTGGAATCTAGTGTCAAAAAATAACTTATTGAGTTAGAAGGGTAAGCTTTCAATCAAATAGCATTGGTAACAAAGCTAGAGCATCAAAAATCAGGTTTAATCTTATTGCACAGATAAAAGCTTTCTTCCAATCTTGATAAAGCCTTAGAGAGTAGAAGCCTTTATAAGATATAAAAACAGCTTATAAATATCACTCGTGCAATAGCAGAATTCAACCTAGATAATAAGTGTTAACGACTTATACAGATGCTTTGCTTTATGGTAAAACTAGGTTTGTTGCTATCAATTGCTACCAATGGTCAATGAGTTGCGGAAGCAAATTGATCTATCTCTGAGACTAACCACATTCTGCTTTAGGCAAAGTTCGACTACTTTTGCCCTATATGAACAAATTCTTGTATTGAACTCAGTACAGTTGCTTACCAATTTACACCATTACAGCGTGAAGTTGCGCTATCCTCTCTTGAAACCAGGCTGCGTATATCCACAACACTCGCAACTGGAAATTGTTACGAATTTGTGCAATTCTGTACTCAGTCATGTCGTGTGAAAGCTCTCTTTTAAGGCTATAGAGAATAAAGTCCACACCTCTCATCTTGACCAAGAGAGCCATTTAAATCTATTAAATTCAGGGGGGAGTTAAACCACCAGGAATCCTTACGGCATGAACTCTTTGAAGTACTAACTCATACTCTACAAAAAGAGTTCCTTTTAGCAGTGGTTGCTGGATGTGAGTCAGAAGGATTGAGCGGATAAAATCTAGCTTAGACATACAAGTAACCTCTGAGCTTCCATCGTACAGTTTGCTAGTCACTGCACATACTCGCTAAATACACAACTGCTCTCAACACTAGGTTTGTGGCAAAAATGTTGATTCAGTTGTTAGAACTACAGATGAACGATTGTAAAATATATTTATTTTTCTATCGTTTCCATTAACAAACTTTTCCCATCTCTTCATTGGTGAAGGAGTAGGAGGAGGTGATGAAAACAAATAGATAGTACATACTAACAATCTATCTACAGTTATCTGTGTACATCTTTGAATACAGTCAAAGATACCTGCTTTTGCTAGCAGTCCAATTTTTTTTATGGCTAAATACACCCTAACATCTAGGACAATACAAACAGCAACAGATTCTTAACTATTTAACAGAATTTTTACGTAAATAAATAGAATCTTTATAAAGTCTTGATTAAAATAAGAAGCTTTCTATACGTAAAATTACTTTACTCTATGCTGACTCTAAATATATAAATATATCCTTGATATTCTCGAAGAAAAACGCACCAACACAGAACACACCAAATCAGAATGCACTTCGAATGAGTAACACCAACTGTAGTATCCTGAAGTTTTATATTCCAATATGTGTTGAGCCGTAATTGGGGTCTATCTTTCGAGCGGTGGCGCAAAGCGCAGTGCCATAAGTGGCGGCTCGCACGGAATCCCCGCCTTCCCCAAAACAGTTTTGTATGCTGAACTATGAGTGATGAGTACTGAGTGAAAAATAAAAAGTCTGTTCTTACTCAGGACTGAGGACTTCTTCTTGCTTAGCGATCAATACTTGTTTCTCAGCGCTGTCTTAGCCTCGTGAACATATCCTACTTATGTACGAGGCTATTGAGGTCACATTTCTTAGTAGAATCAAACTGTTAAGTTTTATCACGCAGTGCTAAGCCATGAGAACTGCTTAGCACAGGTATTTTTTCCAGAGCTACCGATAAGCTCTAAACTGAAAAACGGTAAAGAGAGGATTGACACAATGACATTTGAACTTCCCCCGTTACCATACGACTACAAAGCTCTAGAGCCGTTTGTTTCGGCTAGCACCTTAGAGTTCCATCACGATAAGCACCACGCTGGTTACGTTACCAACCTCAACAAACTTGTTCAAGATACAGAACTTGCGAACAAGTCATTGGAAGAAATCATATTGGCGACTGCCAATGACTCAGCAAAAACTGGTATCTTCAACAATGCTGCTCAGGTGTGGAATCACACCTTCTACTGGCATAGCTTGAAGAAAGACGGTGGTGATCCCACTGGGCAACTAGCTGACAAAATCAAAGCCAGCTTTGGTAGCTTAGATGAATTCAAAAAGCAATTCAAAGAAGCTGGGGCAACCCAGTTTGGCAGTGGTTACGCTTGGCTGGTGTTGGATAATGGTCAACTAAAGGTCGTGAAAACACCAAATGCTGCTAACCCTATTACCAACAGTCAAACTCCTTTGTTAACCGCTGATGTGTGGGAACACGCTTACTATCTGGATTACCAAAATCGTCGTCCAGACTATCTGCAAACTTTTCTAGATCATCTGATTAACTGGGACTTTGTAGCTGAGCAATACGCCAAAGCAGGCAAATAAGCAAGCAAAACTCCTGAGATCTTGCAGCATTCTTAATAAGAGGCAGCAGCCCCGATTTCTCGTTCCCAGGCTGAGCCTGGGAACGAGCGCTGGGAGGCTCTCTCTGCCTCTTGAGTTTTAACAGACTCAAAAATCGAAATTTTAGTCGGTTCTAACGAACTCAAACTATGAGCCAGGAACTGAGATTCCTGGCTGTTTTTTAAAACAAGCAATTGCTTTTAGAAAAAGCCCATCCAAAATTTACAATTCAAAAAGGCATATGAATAGTACCGAACTGGCGCAATACATGGAAGCAACTGGTAGTATTACCAAACCTTGGCTATTGGTGCAACTGCGACTAAAGAAACTTCAAGAACGTCGAGCCACACTTTCAAACAATGAGTATTTTCAACAGTTAGAAGACATTCACCGAGATTTGATGAACTTGGGGGAATGGTGGCGCGGTATTGAAGATGAGGTATTTTAAAGTAACGAGTCAAGAGTCAAAAGTTATTACTTTTCTTGAGTTGAATTGAATTGATGATGGTGTTTTGACTCATGGATTATAAAAATGCAGGAGTAGATGTTGAGGCTAGTCGAGAATTTGTAAATAAAATTCGTAATTTAGTTCACAGCACTTTTAGATCAGAAGTCATTGGTGGACTGGGTGGCTTTAGTGGCTGCTTTCAACTACCAAGTGGCTATAAGGAACCTGTTTTAGTTTCTGGAACTGATGGTGTAGGTACCAAGCTAAAAATTGCTCATGCTCTCAATTGTCATAACACCATCGGGATTGATTTGGTAGCAATGTGTGTCAACGATGTGCTGACATCTGGCGCAGAACCGCTATTCTTTTTAGATTATCTGGCAACAGGTCAGCTAGACAAAGAGCAGCTCACTCAAGTGGTGGCTGGTATAGCCTCTGGGTGTAAGCAGGCGGGTTGCGCTTTAATTGGAGGAGAAACCGCAGAAATGCCAGGTTTTTACCAAGTCGGTGAGTATGACTTGGCTGGGTTTTGTGTGGGAATTGTGGAAAAAAGTCAGATGTTGACAGGTTCTCAGGTGCAAGTGGGAGATGTGGCGATCGCACTTGCTAGCACAGGTGTACACAGCAATGGTTTTAGTTTGGTTAGAAAAATTGTCAGCGAAAAAGGATTTTCGTGGAGCGATCGCTTAGAAGTATTTGGTGGTCAAACATTAGGAGAAGTTTTCCTCACACCTACGCGTATTTACGTTAAACCCATACTTGGTGCACGTCAAGCAGGGTTAGAAATTCACGGTATGGCTCACATTACGGGTGGAGGTTTACCAGAAAACTTGCCTCGTTGTTTGGGTAAAGGTCAAGCTATTAAGATTTCTCCCGAAAGTTGGTCTATTCCACCTGTATTTCAGTGGTTGGCACAAGCTGGATCTGTGAGTCCCCAAGCTATGTATAACACTTTCAACATGGGTATTGGATTTGTACTACTAGTACCTCCTCATCAGGTACAGCAAGCAATTAGCTATTTTGAGTCACGAAACGTTACAGCCTTTACAATTGGCGAGGTTATCACTGGCTCAGGTGAATTAATTGGATTACCAATATAAGTGATAATATTTATACTATATAAACTCTTTATTTTTTGTGTTTTAAAGTGCTGATTTGTCCTATTTTTAATATTTACTAAATATTTGCTGCTGTAGATAAATGTGGATTTAACGGTTATTTGTGGCAACATTTTTTACTTATGCTGATAAAAGCAATCGAAAATACGCATGATCCCTAGCCTTTGAATTTGCTAACGTAGTCTTAACATATTGAATATTGAAAATTTTTACCAATGACGCCCAGAAAGTAGCAACCAACACTTCATGACGGTGCTGGTGCATTCTGGGCTGTTGGTGTCACGTGTTCTAGTGTGAAAAATAACCTATTTCGGCAAAGAGGGGGTTATGACTGTCAATATAGTTGAGTTATCTGCCTCTAGAGAGCAATTAAAGCAAGTATTGCAGAATCTTGATGCAAAAAGTTGCCCAACGTGTTTTAACTTTCATATGCACACTGTTCACTCGGATGGTAGGCTGCAACCGAGTGCATTGATGGAGCAAGCGATCGCGATCGGTTTAAAAGGGTTTGCCATTACCGACCATCATAGTATAGATGGTTACCAAGCGGCTCAAAGTTGGTTAGAAAATTGGAGATGGAACAATCCCGGTGCAAAGGCTCCCATTCTGTGGAGTGGCGTAGAAATTAATGCCAATCTTTTAAATATTGAAGTTCATATTTTGGGTTATGGTTTTGAACCAGAACATACCAGTATGAAACCCTACCTTCAAAGAAGAAGTACTACAGGTGAAGAATATCAAGCAGCTAACGTCATTTGTGCAATTCAAAAGGCTGGAGGACTGGCGGTACTAGCTCATCCCGCTCGTTACAGGCGATCACACTTTGAATTAATTCCCGCTGCTGCAGAAGTTGGGATTGATGGAGTTGAAACTTTTTACGCCTATAACAATCCCAACCCTTGGAAACCTAGCGCTTTACAATCGATGCAGGTGCAACAGTTGGCTAGTAATTATAGTCTTTTGAACACTTGTGGTACCGATACACACGGTTTAAATCTGCTCCAGCGGTTGTAAAGTGACTTCTTGCACTCATTCGTTTTCTTGGTGTTCTTCTTTGCGACACTGCTTCTCAAGAGCACAGACGCGCTCGTCGTACTCGCGTATCTCCTTCTCCTATCCCAGAAGCTGCGCCAACACCAGACACTCTGCGCTTACGCTGTGTCCCAGAGTCCTGTCCGCAAAACTTACAAAGAACGAATATCTCCTCCACTTTTTGGCTGCGCCCCAAAGTACCTGTCCGCAGGACTTACGCCAGTTCTCAGGGCGCGGAAAACTTGTACCTTCAGTACTATGAGTCAAGACTCTTCAACTGTTGCTTCTGGTAAGATTAACATTGCATCACCAAAAGAATAAAAGCGATATTGAGATGATATGGCTTGCTGATATATATTTAATAAACGTTGCCGACCAATTAAAGCACTCACCAACATGAGCAAGCTGGAACGCGGTAGGTGAAAATTGGTAATTAAGCCTTCTACAACTCGCCATTGATAGCCTGGGTAGATAAACAAGTCTGTTTTGCCACAAAATGGCTGTAACTCTCCTTTGGCTGCTACTCCTTCTAATGCCCGTGCTACTGTTGTTCCTACAGCAATAATCCGACCACCAGATGCTTGAGTTGCACGAATTTGTTCTACCGTGGAGGAAGGCACTTCAATCCATTCTTCATGCATTTTGTGTGTCTTTATGTCCTCCACTTCCACAGGGCGAAATGTCCCTACCCCAACATGTAATGTTACAAAAGCTTGATTAATTCCGCGATCGCGCAACCGTTGTAGTAATTCTGGGGTATAATGAAGCCCAGCTGTCGGAGCTGCAACTGCTCCTGGATTTTTTGCATAGACTGTCTGATACTGTTCGCTTTGAGCATCAGACACGGTGATGTAAGGAGGTAGAGGGACTTCACCAAATACATCCAATAATTGCACTAAAGATATCTCTTCTGGCAAGTCAAATTGCAATAGACGTCCACCAGTCGCCTCGTCTGTTTCTAAGACTGTAGCAGTTAAGGAAGGTAGGGAATATGAGGAAGATATTGCTCCCAGCCTACGGTTCGCTCCGCTAACATCTCCCTCATCTTCTCCTGCTCCCCTTGCTTCAAAAGTAATCTTCGCTCCTCGTTTGAAACGTTTTCCTGGCTTGACTAAGGCTAGCCAACAATTATGCTGGCGCTCTTCTAACAGCAACACCTCTATTTCCGCACCACTAGATTTACGACCGTACAAGCGTGCAGGAAGAACACGTGTATTATTCATTACTAGCAAATCTCCTGGCTTCAGAAGTGCTGGTAAATCTCGGAAAATACAGTGCAGAGGTGCCGTTTCTATACCTGTATTCGGAGACTCGACTACCAAAAGCCTGGAACTATCCCTAGGAACTACAGGATTTTGGGCTATGAGTTCTTGAGGTAATTCATAGTTATATCCAGATAGACAACTATCTAATTCCAAGTCTTCCTTCTTAGGACTGGATATTGTGTTTAAACTGTTTTTTGTTAGTTGTTGCTGCATTTATATTTAGACTGTCTTAAACAAGTTTTAGCTTTTCTTTCTAGAGAACTCTGTGATCCCCACTCAATATCTTTTCTTAACTTTGCTATGGATGTTGTTAGATAACGCGGAAACACCTGTATGAAAATTGGGTAAACCTCCCTATCTCAAAACGGGGGCTTTTACCCTAGCGGACACTAGGTTTCTATACTGATAATAAAAGTGTAGGATTGGCTTTGATCCCAAGAACCAAGATGGAATACTTGTACTACCTGGCAAATGCCAGTCTAACCTTAAGGGTGGTTCAATTCTTGCACGCTCAACCCCAAATACCTGTTTCGTTCATCACCGTAATTCATCAAATTGATGGTTGGGTGGTTAGAGTCAAACTAAAGCGCCACCTCTCGCCTCAAGAAAACGGCGACATTCGAGCTTTCTTAAGTGAATTAGGGATTAGCTACGAGCCGCCGATGCGTGTTCAAATGGCATTTTGGAGTTTGGAAGCAGGACAGTGTCCAGTTGATGTGATGCGTCGCTACCAAGTAGCGATCGTCTCTCATGGTAGCCCAGAAAAAGAGGAAATAGAGGCGTTCCGGCAACAATTTGTTAGGGGATTGGGCTACTGTCCAGAAACACTGGCGTGATGTTTTTAACTTAATATAACCTGCTATGTTACGGTGTGGATTTAAGTATCAAAAGCCCCTGGAATATATTCTTGTAGCATCAACAGGTATTCGCCCATTAATAAAGTAGCTATAGCTTGTTCGGAAATTGTAACCGCAGTTAACCCTTGTGATATTTGTTGACAGTGTACTATAGCAACATCAAATCGACAAGGGTAGTCTGCCTTCTCAGGATATTTAGCTAAAAACATCAACGATGTCTGCCAGAGTTTTTTTTGCTTCTGTTTTGTAATAGCGTTTCTTCCCCCTGCATCCCAATTGTTTGGGCTACGAGTTTTAACTTCAACAAATGCCAGTATGGGAGATGGAGGAGATGAGGGAGCAGGGGAGCCACAGGAGCAGAGGAGCACCGGGTGTGGGGTAATAGAGTGAGATCCCAAATTTTGAATGAGACCGCCACGCTCCGCTCGCCCAAGGGGCGACGCCAAAGGCGAACGCGGCGCTACGCGATTTTGAATTGATTTGTCTCCTTGTCTATTTGTCTCCTGCTGTCCAGCATATTGGGCAATGATGTCAATTTCTCCGTTACGGTAACGCCATCGATGGTGCAAAATCACCCAACCATTGGATTGTAACCATTGAGCTACCAGGTCTTCTCCTGCGATACCTATATTGAGATAATGATGTGGAGGATGGTCTGCCATTAGCAAAAAGTACAATGAGTCAGTTAAACAATCGAATTTGGGTAAACATACTCAGTTTATTGCTTTGGATCGTAATTTGCATCACTACATCTGTTGGTTTTGCAAGTTTTGCTCCTGAAGCTTTAGCACTTGACTACAACAAAGAAACTTTGACAGAAGCTGATTTCTCAGGACGTGACTTGACAGACTCCAGCTTTAATCAAACTAACCTCCGCAGCAGCAACTTCAGCCACGCTAATTTGCGCGGCGTCAGCTTATTTTCGGCTCATCTGGAATCAGCAAATCTTGAAGGGGCTGACCTTACAAATGCCATTTTAGACTCAACTTATTTCATTAGAGCAAATTTGACAAATGCGGTGTTGGAGGGTGCTTCTGCTGTTAACGCCAGGTTTGCTGGTGCTATTATTGACGGAGCAGATTTTACCGATGTGCTGCTCCGTAAAAATGATCAAGACAAATTGTGCAAAGTAGCACAAGGTACGAATCCAACCACAGGACGCGATACCCGCGACACCTTATTTTGTCCGTAGCCTAAGCTATGAGATTTCGCAATGACTGTATAACAACAGATTGCGTTTCGGTAAAATTGCTTTGGTTCGCAGGTAGAACTTGGGGACTTGTCTCAATCTGAAGGTTATATTCAAGAAATGAATTGAGACTGCATCTACTGCTTAATTTATCGCATAATAATATACATAATAATATAGGAGAGCCGCTCAAGGCAGGAAGCTGACCAAGTCCACAACGGAAGTGGGTATAGGCGTGTAGGGGTGTAAGTGAAGAATCTAGCCCCGTCCTTTGTGCGTCTGTGCTCTTGAGAAGAAAAAAGGATACAAGCCGACGCATTGTCCTTATGCTGTGAAATATGACGTCGAAATTTCAGAACCAGCTCAATTTATTGATGGGGTTCCCTACACCCTCACACCCTTACACCCCTAATTGCTGACCAAGAAAAAGCAATTTTTATCTTGAGTTAAAATGGTCAAGTATCCTAACTGCACAGTTTTTCTATTTCTTTTTACCTTTTAGAAAAAGAAGTGGCTTTGCCACTTCTATGTAATTCCCAGGTAGAACCTAAAAGCTAGTATAACTTTTATAAGAAATTTAAATAGTATAACTATACACTTATTAACTAAAATATAAGTCTAACTCGTCTTTGTGATGTTGTTGGTGCTCAAAGCGTCATATTATAAGGGGTAGGTTGAAAACTCAGTGGCTTCTCCCAAGGGGAGACGCTGCGCGAACAGCCCGGAAATGAAAACCACAGCGTAGGCTTGAGCCTACCGTCATACAACTATTCTCGTTGCTGTGCAATGTAATTTTTAACCGCTTCAGTAGAAATATTGCCAGCAGTGCTAACAAAATAGCTTGGTGTCCACAAGGTAGGAAGTTTCAACAGTTCCGGGAATTCTTTTCTTAAATAAGAAGATGACGCACGACCTTTAATCAATCTGATAATTCTACTAGGCTCATCACTTGGTTTTGCATTTACAAATAAATGTACATGGTCAGGCATGATTTCCATAGCTAAAATTTTCCATCTATTTTCATGGCACACTTCACAAATAATTTGTTGCAATCTTTCGGCAATAGCACCTACTAATACCTTCTTTTTTGCTCTAAGAGTAGTCAAGCAAACTGGTTCTTTGTGTTATTGGTCTATTTTTGTAGAGAGTTCTTACTTTTGTTTACTTGCATCTTTATTATTCAGGACTTACGCAAAGAAACCCGGTTTCTACCAAAAATCGTCTGTTTAGTAACCAAATACGAACGAAGAAACCGGGTTTCTGGCAGATGGTGCGTAAGTCCTATTATTAGCATTGATCCCTGTTTTATCACTTTCGGAAGAGAATAATCTAGAACGCTTACAGCATAAGACTTTTACTAAAAATCTTGATCTCAACCATTCTGGAACGAAAATAAACGCTTCACAGCTCGCTCTATCTGTAGTTGAAAATTTGGCTCTTATTTTTCTTTCCCTAGAGTGACAGAAGAGGGATGAAAAATTATACCGTACTTTTATAAGAGCCGCACCCATCACATTTCTCAGACTCTGTAATCCCCGCAAAAGTTGAGAGTAACTAACAACCCACTCTCCTATCAAAATTTCTTGGTACTGTTGATTTCGACGTAGGGCAAAGCTCAACAGGCGATCGCAATTCCCAAAGCTAAAACCAGGAATACTAGTAACAGTGAAGCTTTGAGTAGATGAGTTCCAAATTGGATGAGTTGGGTAGGATGCGTTAAATCGAGCAATCCTGGAATGCTTGGGCAGATTCAAACATGAACGAGTGTTAGAAGAGTTTGGAGATTCAGACTGAGAAAATCTACCAAAAGTTTCTTGTCAAAACTCAGCCTTTATCTTCATCCAGAATTGTTCCTTCTAAATTTGTATTATTCAAGTTAGCTTGGCTCAAATTGGTTTCGTTGAGTTCCGCATTGCTCAGATCTGCTTGGCTTAGATCTGCTTTAGCTAAGTCAGCATGACTGAGATCGGCTTCATTCAGAGAAACTGCATTCAAGTTAGCTTTTTGTAGCTCTGCCTGGCGGAATTGAGTGCCGATTAACTTTGCGATCGTTAAATCAGCTTGACTCAAATTAGCTTCATCCAAAATAGCTCCTTCTAGAATTGCTCCATCTAGGATAGCTCCACTCAAATTAGCTTCCGTGAGATTTGCCTGATTTAAATTGGCTCCATTTAAGTCAGCTTCAATCAAGCTTGCTTGACTGAGATTAACTCTGCTTAAATCCGCTCCATCGAGAATGGCTCTGTCTAAAATCGCTCCGCTCAGGTTAGCTCCTTCTAAGAATGCTTCGCTCAGATTTACTTCAGTAAAATCTCTTCTACCTGTGGCGTATTGTGCCAATAGTTCATCCGCTTTCATTGCTTCGCCTTCGACAAGTTTCTACTTCTTTTGTCAGTCTTTGTCAGCTACAGTAGCAATTTTTTGGGAGGATGCCAAATTTGCAAAAATACCTGACGATTAGAAATCGTGCGCCAGTTGCTTCTCCTTACGGAGACGCTGCGCGAACAAGTCGGGAAATCCGGACGCCAGATACCTACGGAGGGAGATCTTCCTACAGTACTGGCTCCCCAACGCACTGGCTTGGCTATACAAAAGCGCGTCCGTAAGGCAAGGACTAATTATAGCCTGCTGAGGCACAGAGAAGTCCTGTAGGCGGGTTTTCCACGCCCAGGGAACTTCGGAGCTTTATTTTTGTAGTTGCACGAAGTGCGGACAATTTACAAAAATCGCTCCCAAATTTTCGAGGGCAGAGGGATACTGTGCCCTCGAAGATGAAACTAGTTAACTTTCAGGCTGCTCCATTCCTCCAACCAGAAAATTTATATCTTCCCTTGGCAGTTTAGCAGACACATCCTTGCCTCCTGGAAGAGGAAACTGAACATCAAAGGCATCTTCATCGCATTCTACAACCTTTCCTACTAAACCTTCTGGCAGGTTCTCATCTACATCGCGAGCCAGTCCAACTAAATCGTTCTTCTCAATCTCAATGGGCGTTGAATCGTTGTTCTCAATAGGCGTCATATTTCCAACCTCCAGTTACTACTAACTATTTGAGTGAGCTGCCAATGCTCCCGCAAAGTATTTTGTTAAAGTATTCTGTTAATCATGACGCATCACTTGGTCAATCCACGTCCTACCTTGGCACGAACTTTGACGCTTTGTACCTTGCCTATAGATGTACCAATAAAGAAAGAGTTGATATGCGGGGTGTCAGCTAAAGGTGACAGGTGAAGTATAAAGGATAAAGCGAGGGACCAACTTTTGCTTTAATTTATGGGGTATAACGTATTTTTCTCGTTGTGGCGCTCATTGTTTGTACTGCTGCAATCCTTGCAGCATTTACCTGGAGGAGCGATCGCATTGCACGCAAGGCTTCTAGAAGGTCAAAATGTCGCTTACATGGTCGGTCTCGCGTTTGCGATGGCACGGAGTGCCCGCCAGGGGCGATGCTCCGGACACGCTACGCGTTGGCGGAGCCTGTCCGGAGGACATACGCGATCGCAATCAACAGTGAGCAAGCTTTGTCAAAGCTGACTAAAAAAATCAGGGCAATTTTGGAAAATTCCACAATTACCCTGATTTTCTCGAGTTAGGAGTTAAAAATTAGGAGTGTTAACTAACTCTTAACTCCTCACTTTTTAAGCAAACGTTGCAGTTCTCACATCGTTGTTTGCCAGCAGTTCCTGCAACTCCTCGGCGTCCACTGTTTCCTTCTCAACCAGCATCTGCGCGAGTTGGTCGAGAATGTGGCGGTTATTTTCCAATACTTCTTTGGAGCGTCGGTAAGCTGCTTCTACCAGTATGCGGACTTCGTCATCAATAGCAGCAGCGGTTTCTTCAGAGAAATCGCGTTCTGCCATGATGTCTCGACCGAGGAACATATTGCCTTGCTGACGACCGAGGGCAACTGGACCCAGGCGATCGCTCATGCCAAAACGTGTTACCATCTGACGGGCGACACGAGCAACTTGTTGCAAGTCTTGAGCAGCACCCGTGGTCACTTCTTCGTCACCAAAGATGATTTCTTCAGCAATACGACCACCTAATGCCACCGCCATCTGATTTTCCAGATAAACACGGCTGTATAAGCCAGTGTCCATCCGGTCTTCGCTAGGAGTAAACCAAGTTAAACCACCAGCTCTACCACGAGGAATAATACTAATCTTCTGTACAGGGTCATAGTCTGGCATCAAAGCACCGACAAGGGCGTGACCTGCTTCGTGATAAGCTACCAGAGCTTTGCGCTTTTCGCTCATTATCCGGTCTTTCTTCTCTGGACCTGCTAACACACGGTCGATCGCGTCGTTAATTTCATCCATCGAAATTTCGGTTAAATTCCGCCGTGCAGCCAGAATAGCAGCTTCGTTGAGCAGGTTGGAAAGGTCTGCACCAGTGAACCCAGGAGTACGACGGGCAATTCTCTCTAAGTCCACGTCTTTTGCCAAGGTTTTCCCACGAGCGTGGACTTTAAGAATTTCCACTCGTCCAGCATAATCAGGGCGATCTACAACGACTTGACGGTCGAAGCGACCAGGACGCAACAATGCTGCATCCAGAACATCGGGACGGTTGGTAGCGGCAATAATGATGATACCTGTGTTGCCTTCAAAGCCGTCCATTTCTGTGAGTAACTGGTTGAGGGTTTGTTCACGCTCATCGTTACCACCGCCTAAACCAGCACCCCGCTGACGACCTACGGCGTCAATTTCATCAATGAAGACGATACAAGGAGCATTTGTCTTTGCTTGCTCAAACAAGTCGCGGACGCGGGATGCACCGACACCCACAAACATTTCTACGAATTCAGAACCTGAGATGGAGAAGAAGGGGACACCAGCTTCGCCTGCTACTGCACGAGCTAGCAAGGTTTTACCAGTTCCTGGAGGACCAACGAGTAGCACGCCTTTGGGAATTTTTGCCCCAACAGCAGTGAAGCGATCAGCGTTTTTCAGAAAGTCTACAACTTCGTTAAGTTCTAGCTTAGCTTGGTCAATACCAGCAACATCGTTAAATGTCACTTGGGTTTGCGGCTCCATTTGCACTCTAGCTTTGGACTTGCCAAAGTTCATCGCTTGGCTACCAGGACCATTTTGAGCGCGGCGGAGCAAGAAGAATAAGCCAACCAGAAGTAATACAGGGAAAAATAAGCTGCTGAGTGCTTTAAACCAAAATCCTTCATCGGTTTGCGGCAAAACATTAATATCTACCCCATGTTGGGTGAGAGTATTGATGAGGTCAGGGTCGTTGACCAAAGTCACCAGCTTCTTATTGGGGTCGTTCTTGGGCATCACAAGAGCTGTAGACCTATCTGAACTCAAACTAACTTTTTCTACGTTGTCATTTTGAACTTCATTAATAAACTGACTGTATCGCCATGTCTCTCTGCTTGGTTGTTTTTGGTCAAAAAACGCTGTCCCAAGCGCAATGACAACAATAAAGAGCAGTGCGTACAGCCCTGCATTTCTCCATCGTTTGTTATTCACCGAGGTTCATCCTCCTAGATCTGTTCTTGTGCGTGCAAAGTAGCAGTCTCTGTAAAGAGAGGGCATTTTAAGAATTATGTTAACTTATCTTAAGGTATACCAAATCTTGCACCTACAATGCTATAAAAAATATCCGCAGTTGTTGAAAACAGGAATGGTGGGGATTATATTCTAACTTTCCTGAATGCCAGATAACTGTCCGGAGTGGGATTATTTCCACGACACTATTACTATAGGCAATTGCCTCAAACCCCTTGACTAACTCTGGTGTCCAAGGTTCCTCCCGAACAAGAAGCTGTTTTTTTAACAGCCATTCTACAAGCTGCGATCGCACGACTCCCGGCAAAATTCCTGCTCTGATGGGCGGCGTCCACCAACAGCCATCTAGCCACCCCCAGAGGTTACCTGTACTCGTTTCTAGCCAATTCAGCGCAGCATCTACCAAAATGGCTTCTTGAGCATCTAACTTTTGGGCGCTAGTCTTTGCTAACCATGCGCTTAAATAGTTCCCCGTTTTGTGAGAAGGTAGACTGCGATAAAATTCTGGTGTTGATAGAGTCGCTACAATACCATTTTTCTGGTTTTCTGTCAAATTCTTTGGCAGCAACCTTCCCATTATCCACTCACGTCCATCAGGAAAGATAGCGATTCTGAGAACTGGGAAGTGTGCTAGGAGCATTTGTGCGCCTTGACGCAATCGTTCTTTATTTGGTAAACGCCAACCAAAGGTTTGCAAGCTAAATTTTAGGCGATCGCAGTGGGAGCGCCAGTGAGTTAACCTACTATCAAGCGAGTTATTGTAAACCCGCAGCGTTGTAAAAACAGTTGCTCCATAGAGTAATCCTGGGTCGTCAATTTCTAACTCTAGGGTTTGAGACTCAATTAATTTGCCATTGTACCAGAAAATAGCCGTAACCTCCCCAAACTAGGCAAAAGTAAAAAGTGAGCCAGTGCGGTGGACGGGTTCCACAGGCTACAGCAACTGGCGAACCCGTCAGGGTTAAAAGGCACTCATAATAAATTATCTTTCTTTTTACTTTTTACTTTGACTACTAACCTATCAATTTAATCATTTTCAGATAATTTAATTTTGTAAGTTCTGTCAGAATTAGGAATGACCTTTCCTCCTAAAGCTTCAATTTCATTGATTGCTCGCTGACGAGTTTTTTCATCAACTTGATGATTTAATATCATTGTCCAGGTAGCAATTCGAGCAAATTTACTGTTAGAATTCCTACTCAAGAATTTAGCAGTTTTTTGCGAAACAGATACAACTTTTTTGCTGTCTTAATCTGAGTATTTACTAGCCCAGTTTGCTGCCATTTCAAAAGAGTATTGAGCCATTAATGGTTTCCCTAAAAACAATAACTCATCAGTGCCTTTATAACGCCACACGTAATAAGACTTTTTGGGAACTCCGGGAGAAAGTGACTTTAAACCTTTGTCGATTATTTTTATAGAAAGTTCTGGCATACCCGCATATATAGAAGTACTGATAGAAAGACTCATATAGGCAGGTAGAAATCGCGGGTCGTGTTCCAGAATGACTTCAAAATATACTGGACTCAAACTGTAATCTGTTTTGGCACGAACTTCATCATCACCAAAATATTGCACAAAATTGAGATATATCAAATTAGCAATGATATTATTGTAACCAAAGGATGGCATTTTTTTGAAAAATGTTAGGCGTAGCTTTTCTGAGTTAATTTCTCTTTGTAAAGTCTCTCTTGAAGCAGTTTGTTTTCTAGAAAGCAAGTTTTGCATTTTTGAGAGTTGGAGCCAGCCAACTCCCAACAAACACAAACAGGCTGTAAAAGATGCAGTGACACCTTGACGAGATAGAGCAAACATTTTGGTTTATTGGTACAGCAGCAGACTACAACTACATGGTTCCCATTAAACTCGCCAAATGAACAGTGATTAGCCCCATACTCTGCAAAACTTCAAACGGTTAAATCTACCACGTTTTGAGCCATTTGTTCACAACTGTATTGAAGAATTTTTTCATTTGATGCTTACGACGCCACCTTTGAAAAGCAAGTTCGTATTCTTCGCCTTTTATTTGAAAAGTATTCCAAGCATCAAGACCTACTACAAACCCACAACAAAGTAAAATGTACAGTGACCAAGAAATACCACCACCACCAAGTAGATCCACGGTCAACAAAAAGGCATTAACAATTGCATAATTACCAAAACGCCTCTTGAATCTACCTTGGCGATGAGTATTGAAAGTTTGCCGTTGTACCATTTCTCCTTGTTGTTCCAACCAGTCTCGTTCTGCTTGTTTGAGTGTCTCTGGAGAGATGTCTAATTCTGTAGCAATTTCTATCAGTTGCTCGTACGAAAATTCTTTGTCTTTGTCGTCAGCTTGACGAGCGATCGCCAGATGGAGAATTTGCTGTATATCTTCTTGCGAATATGTTCTTCTGGGTAAAACGTCTTTCATCGCGAGTGTAGGGTTTTCTTTGATTTTAGCGTCGAGCAGAAATGGAAGTTTTGCGGGCTAAGGGTGGGTTCAGTGCTGTGATTTGCTTTATACTAAAATAAGGATGCAGGAAAGCGCATCCTTGTTTTGGTAACCTTTCGGACATTTGCGCCGCTGAAGTTTTGCTCCTCAGATATCGGCATTGCGTTCATGCCTTTTTATCGCTTCAACAATGTTAACCCAGCCACGATGTGGACAGTAAATTAGAGCACTACAGACTAAATATAGTACATAAGTTCCATCTGCCGTCGTTTTGCGCGTTGCTTACAAAGGTCATAAAGCGTATACTTCTGTAAAACAGAGTAAGCTGCCTGACGTGCTTCTTGCCAAATTTCTTGAATAACTTCAGTTTCTACTGACGTGGGAGTGGAATTTTTCTTGGACACATCCGCGTCTAATCCTTCTATGCAACGGAAAGCATCTAGAAGTGTAATCTTTTGCGGCTCTCGTGCTAGAATATAGCCACCTTTGACGCCGCGTATACTCTTAATTAAACCTCCACGCCTTAATGTTGCAAGAAGTTCTTCCAAATAGCGATTTGGTATATTTTGCAGCGCTGCTATTTCCCGGATTTGCAAAGATTCACCAGTAGAATAGCAAGCTGCTAGTGCTATCAAGGAAAGAATTGCGTACTCAGATTTATTAGAGAGTTCCATAGGCGAGAGAAAATAGACCCACTCAGTTATTACCTGTGATCAAGCTAAATGTCATCTCAACCGTTATGATTATAGTCGCTATCATGCAGGTAACACCTTGCTAACCCTATGCTATTGGGTTTCCTACAAGTATAAAGACTGTCACCAATAAAATCAAATATTTTTATTTGTTGTTTCAATAAATAAAAATGATGATTAAGCGCAAACACTTTTTTCAACCAAGAAAGAATTCATATTATGACGGTTGGTATTTGCATTCAATACAGTTGTTGTGGGGCAGATAATATGTTCGCCCATAATTAAGGATCTGACTTTTCCCGTTAAGTCTCAAAAAGCTTGCTCACAAAGGATTCTGGAGAAAGTACAGTATATACGGTACAGTAGTTGAAATCGGGTGTTAAAGGTGACAGGTGATGTTGGATTGGTGG
>JAESFN010000382.1_pt1 | contig 45325 bp, 45 predicted proteins | sample 9269411 | NCBI WGS metagenome assembly JAESFN01 (sample SAMN14505399, study PRJNA617100) | algae metagenome | isolation source: Iphinoe sp. HA4291-MV1 and co-occurring heterotrophs from trail next to... | place: USA: Maunawili Falls, Hawaii | collected 2009-07-25
AAAAAGATGACGAGATATTTCGGCCGGCTCGCCTGCCCTACCGGACTTTCTCCCAGACCCGCGCAGGGAAAGGTGACTCACGACGTTGTGGTCACCCGGCTGTGGTCCGGTCCAAAGATCCCCAACCGCAGACCTGACGCAACCTACGCTTTTCGGGCCGTCGGCGACGAAGTCGCCAGACGGAGAACGTAGCGGCACCAGCCACGAACGAGCGATCACCGAAGAGACTAGAACATATGTTCGAACGACGCTACCATCGCCCAGTGAGCAGGCAACGCACCGTGCAGCAGATGGCCCGGGACCGCCAGGACGCGAAGACCCTGGTCGATGCGAGCTGGGTGCTCCGCCGGCTGACCGACCAGAACTGCCCGGACGGCACCGCGACCACCCTCTACGCGATGTGCGAGCTACTGGATCGGGCGGCGTCCACCGTCGACGAGGTGGAGCTCGGCGTGCGGGGGTGCCTGCTCAAGATCGCCCGGTGCATCCATCAGGACGCGCGGCTGCGCGGCGCCGAGGAGGAGTGAGGCAGGGTCAGCGGGTGGCGTCCAGAGTGGCCCGGTCCAGCCGCTTGGCCGCCAGGTAGTACACCGTGGCGCCGGTGGCGAGCACGGTGTCCCACGGCGGGCTCACCCGCAGTTCGTCCGGCCCGCGCACAGCGATCACCGTGGCGCCGAAGTGCCGGCCGAACCAGGTCTGGCACTCGCCGAAGCTCTGGCCGCCCAGCGCGGCCGGCAGCGTCGTCGAGTAGGTGTTGCCGTGCCCGGTGCTGGACATGAGGTCGGCGTAGACCTCGGTGATCCCGGGGTCGAGGGCCTCCTCGGTCAGCATGTACGGCTGGTGCCACGGCACGCACTGGAAACGCGGGTTGACGTAGTGGATCTGCTCCCGCCGCTCCAGGTCGCGCAGCCCGACGACGGCGTGCACGGACGGGTTGGTGTGATCGACCGCCAGCGCGACGGCGAGCGCGCCGTGGTCGTCGGGCAGGTCGACGATCACCGTGTCGGCGGTGGCCACCGCGGCCCGGGTCATCACGTCCCGCCCGGCCAGGTCGCCCCGGACGAACGTGACCAGCGGGTGGTCGGGCATCGGGTGCTCGGCGACCTCCGGCCCGGCGCACACCACCAGAGCGTGCCCGCGCTCGTGCACCAGCTCGTCGACGATCCGCTCGGTACGGCCTGCGTGGTAGCCGATCACCACGTCGTGCCCGCGCAGGTCGACCCCTCCGGTTCCGCGCATGCGGCGCCCCCTCACCCTCTGCAGGTACCCGGACAGCTGGCTGAACACGATCGCCACCGTGGCCACGCCGCCGACGATGACGTAGGTGGCCACGATCCGGCCGCCGGTGGACTTCGGGAACAGGTCGCCGTAGCCCACGGTGGTCGTGGTGACCAGGAACCACCACCAGAAATCCTTCGGCCGGATCAGGTCGTTGTCCGGCTCGAGCACGGCCATCGCCGCCCAGCTGGTCAGGAAGATCATGCCGGCCACCGCGATCGGCAGCGGCCAGCCCCGCAGCCGGTGGCCGGCCGACCGCCACAGTCGGAGCAGCAGGATCGGCATGCGTCCTCCCGCTCTCCGGTACCGAGCTTCAAGACAGTAGACGATCTAAGGTCGGACGGGTGAAGGTTCTCTATCCGGACAACGTGGCCGGCCGCCCCGAGCTGCCGAGCGACGTCACGCTGGTCGACTACCACCCCCGGTCGCCGATCCCGTCGGAGCACCACGACGCCGAGGTGCTGGTCACCTGGGCCTGCGCTCCGGAGGTACTCGCGGCCGCGGCGAAGGAGCTGACCCGGTTGCGCTGGGTGCAGAGCCTGGCCGCCGGGCCGGACGGGGAGCTCGCGGCCGGGTTCGCACCGGAGGTGGTGCTGACCTCCGGGCGCTCGCTGCACGACGACACGGTGGCCGAGCACGCGCTGGCGCTGACCCTGGCCGGGCTGCGCGGGCTGCGGCAGCTCATCCCGGCCCAGGCCGAGCACCGCTGGCGGTCCGACCTGGGTGGCGTGCAGATCGAGGGGGCCGACGGCCGGGTGCAGACCCTGGCCGGGGCGAACGTCCTGATCTGGGGCTTCGGGTCGATCGCCGGGCGGTTGGCCCCGCTGCTCACCGCGCTCGGCGCCCGCGTCACCGGGGTGGCGCACACGGCGGGGGAGCGGCACGGCTACCCGGTGATCGCCGACGACGAGCTGCCCGGCGCGCTGCCGGACACCGACGTGCTGGTGATGATCCTGCCGAACGCCCCGGACACCCGGCACGCGCTGAACGCCGAACGGCTGGCGCTGCTGCCCGCCCGGGCCTGGGTGGTCAACGTCGGCCGGGGCGCCACCGTGGACGAGGACGCCCTGGTCGCCGCGCTGACCCGGGGCGGCCTCGCCGGAGCGGCACTGGACGTGTTCGCCACCGAACCGCTGCCGGCCGGGTCGCCGCTGTGGGAGTCGCCGAACGTGATCATCACGCCGCACGCCGCCGGTGGCCGGCCCCGGGGGCACGCCGTCCTGGTCGCGGAGAACCTGGCCGCGCTGCGCGACGGCCGCCCGCTGCGCAACCAGGTGCCCCGGTGAACCCGACCGACCGGCTGCGGGAGCTCTGCCTGGCCCTGCCGGAGGTCACCGAACGGCTCAGTCACGGCGAGCCCACCTGGTTCGTCCGGGGCCGGAAGGTGTTCGTCAACCTCGCCGACCATCACCACGACGACCGGCTCGGGTTCTGGTGCGCCTGCACCGCCGACGAACGCGACGCGCTGGTCGCCGAGCGCCCGGAGGCGTTCTTCCGGCCGCCGTACGTGGGCCACCGCGGCTGGCTGGGCGTCTACCTGGACATACCCGACCCGGACTGGGCGGAGATCGCCGAGCTGGTCCGCGAGGCCTACCGCCTCATCGCCCCGAAGACGCTCAGCGCCCGGCTGGACGGCTGACTACAGCAGGCCGGCGTTGACCAGGGCGGTGCGGACCACCGCGGTCTCGGCCTCGTCGGCCTCGATCATCGGCAGCCGCAGGCCGCCGACCTTGTGCCCGAGCAGGTTCAGCGCCGCCTTGACCGGGATCGGGTTGGAGGTCACGAACAGCGCCTTGTAGATCTCCTGCAGCGAGGCGTCGATCTCCGCGCGGTTCTCCGGCTCGTCCACCATCCGGCGCATCTGGTCGCCGACCACGTGGCTGACCACCGAAATGGCCCCGCAGCCACCCAGGTCCAGGGTGCGGGCGAACATGTCGTCGTTGCCGGTGTAGAGGCCCAGCCCGTCGATCTGGGCCAGGCTGTCGTCGTTGCACTGCTTGACGTAGTCGATGTTCTCGATCTGCGCCAGCTCGGCCAGCAGGTCGTTCGGCAGGTCGAGCGCCGTCCGGGCGGCGACGTTGTAGAGGACGATCGGCTTGTCGGTGGCCCGGGCGATCTCCCGGTAGTGCCCGAGCACGCCGCGCCGGTTGGGCTTGTTGTAGTAAGGCGTGACGGACAGGATGCCGTCCACTCCGAGCGCGGTCGCCTTCTCGGTCATGTGCGCGGCGTGCCGGGTGTTGTTCGACCCGGTTCCCGCGATGATCTTCGTGCCCGCCGGACGTTCCTGGCAGGCCAGCTCGACCACCCGCAGGTGCTCCTCGTCCTCCAGAGTGGGGGCCTCACCGGTGGTGCCGCAGACCACGAATCCGTCCGAGCCGTGCGCGGCGAGATGGTGCATGAGGTTGACGAACGCCTGCTCGTCGACGGCCAGGTCGGCGTCGAACGGGGTGACGATCGCGGTGAGGACGGAACCGAGCGACATGCCTGTCAGCTTGACGGCTGACCGGCGGGAAGTCGAGAAGGTATCGCTGCCGATCTGGTCACCCGCCGTTCACTCCCGCGCCCGGATGGCCGTTGACCTCGGGGGCCACGACCCGACAGGCTATGAGCTGGATCACAGACGTTCCCCGGAGGTTATCCCGCATGTTCGCCGCCGCGGTCGACGGCCTGCTCCGTGACGCCGTGCGTTCCGGGGCCGTGCCGCACATCGCCGCCGTCGCCGCCGACCGGGACGGGCCGGTGTACGAGGGGGCCGCCGGGCCCCGCGCGGTCGGTGCCTCCGGGTTGATGACCGTGGACACCGTGCTGCGGATCAGTTCGATGACCGCCACGATGACCGCCGTCGCGGCGCTGCAGCAGGTGGAGCGCGGACACCTGGAGCTGGACGCCCCGGTCGAGGTGTACTGCCCGGAGTTCGCCCGGCTGCGGGTGCTGGAGGGGTTCGACGGCGACACCCCGAAGCTGCGTCCGGCCGGGGCCCGGGCCAGCGTGCGCCAGCTGGTCACGCACACCTGCGGCCTGGGCTACTGGTTCCTCGACCCCGACGTGCTGCGCTGGGAGACCGCCACCGGCACCCCCAACGTGCTCTCCGGGTCCGACGCCGCGCTCACCGCGCCGCTGACCGCCGACCCGGGCACCCGGTTCGGCTTCGGCATCGGCGCGGACTGGCTGGGCAAGGTGGTGGAGGCGGTCAGCGGGCTGGCCCTGGACGCCTACCTCGACGCGCACCTGCTCGGACCGCTGGGCATGCACCACACCGGGTTCGGGGTGCCGCACGACCGGGCGGACGACGTGGCGGCGGTGCACGTGCGCGACCCCTCCGACCCCGACGCCGGCTGGACGGCCACCCGGATGGACTGGAACCGGGCCCCGGACTGGTGGTCCGGCGGGCACGGGCTCTACAGCACCCCGCGCGACTTCCTGGCCTTCCAGCGGATGCTGCTGAACGGGGGATACCTGGGTGACGCCCGGCTGCTGGAGCCGGCCACGGTGGCCGCGATGTTCGCCGACCAGCTCGCCGGCCTGCGGGTGCCGCTGACCTTCCGCACCGCCGACCCGACGATGAGCCGGGACTGCACCCCGGGCCGGGACGTGGGCTGGGGGCTGGGGATGCTGGTCACCCTGGCCGACCGGCCGGGGGCGCGGGCGGCCGGCAGCGGCGGCTGGACCGGGGTGTTCAACACCCAGTTCTGGGTCGACCCGGTGAACGGGGTCACCGGCGCGGTGTACAGCCAGTTCCTGCCGTTCGCCGAGATCGCCGCGGCCCGGGTGCACCGCGAGTTCGAGCGCTGCCTGTACGCCTCGCTCTGACATCGCAACGGCCGGGCACCCGCTGAGCGGGTACCCGGCCGCGACCTGCGAGGGTGGCTGGTCAGCTCTTGAAGACGTCCTTGACCTTCTCGCCGGCCTGCTTCAGGTTGCCCTTGACCTGGTCCTTGTGGCCCTCGGCCTCCAGCTCCTCGTCGTCGGTCGCCTTGCCGACGTGCTCCTTGGCCTTGCCCGTGAGCTCCTCGGTCTTGTTTTCGATCTTGTCTCCCATACCCATGTACGGGGGTTACCCGGTCCGGGGTGGGGGCGAAACACGATCAGGAGGGCGGGGTGAGCCGGGCCAGCTGCCGCTGCACCTCGTCCAGCCGGGCCTGCAGCAGCGCGACCTCGGCGGTGAGCAGCGGGACCAGCGCCTCGGTCGGTACCTCGGACATCAGCGGCGACCCGGCCGGCTGGGCCTGGACCCCGGGGTCGGGATCCCCGGGTCGGCGGGGCTGCGGCGCCCCGGCGGGCAGGCCGGCGAGGTCGTCATGCCCGGTCCCGTGCCCGGCTCCGTGGTCGGTGAGGTCGCGGTCGTGGCCACCGGGTTCGTCGGCGTGCACCGGCAACCCGGCGAGCAGCCGGGAGAACGCGCCGAAGCTCACCGCCGGGCGGGTACCCGCGCAGTCCGGACACACCGCGACCAGCCGCCGCCAGCCGACCGTGCCGATCCCGGTCTCGACCAGGACGCGCGCCCGGTGGCCGCACGCGCAGCGGCCCACCCGCACCCGGGTCACCCGCTGGCGGGCGTAGCGGAGACCGCGCTCGTAGCGCACGTAGCGGCCCGAGGCGACGATGTCCAGCAGCACCGCGTACCGGTAGTCCGGGTCCGAGGCCAGCGCCCGGGCGTCGTCCAGGGTGTGCACGCAGTAGAACCCGCAGTCACACCAGCGCGACGGACACTTGTGCCGGCCGCCCTGGGCGCACTCGGCGTCCGCGACCACCCCGTACACGCTGGCCCGGCCGAGGGTCACCCCGCCGAACCCCGCCCGGGTACCGTCCGCGGAGATCATCGGATGGGCGAGCTTGTGCCCGCGCAGCGGCGCGTTCGGCCGCTCGCGGGTGACCCGACGGACGGGGAGCCAACCCGTCATGACGACTGGTCGCCGCCGGCTAGTCGACGTGCGCCGGGACCGGCTCCGGCGCCGGAAGCGTCTCGGCTCGAACGGTCGCAATGGCGATCTCGGGCGCTACCTCGGCGGGGATCTCGTCCGCGCCGTGGTCGACGACCTCGCCGACAGCCAGCTTGTTGCCCAGGTTCATCTGCGGCCTCCGCGAAGAGCAGTGAGTTCCGGTCAGGTGTCCAGGCTGAACCGCCGATCGCCGGATGTCCAGTGGAGTTACCTGACGGTCACCGGGATCGACCAACGATCGGGCTCCGTTCCGGCCGCCGGTGCCGCCATTCCGCCCAGATCCCGCCGCCGGTCAGGCCGACCCGGTCCCTCGACGCAGGCAGCCCTGGGCCAGCACCCAGCAGCGGGGTGCGGGCTCCACGCCCACCGTCGGCACCGACGGCGGGGGCATGGCGTCGAGCACGGCGGCGGCCCGGGCGGCGTCGTCGAGGAACCGCTCGCCGTCGATCGAGGGCATGAACTTGGCGCCACACACCGCCCGGTTCAGGCGGGCCGGGACCGCCGGGCCGGGGTGGGTCAGCGCGTCCAGGGCCAGCGCCCAGGCCACCGCGTCGTAGCCGCCGACGCCGAGGTGGTCGGCCACGTAGCCCGGGCAGACGTCCTGCACCGCGACCGCGCTCACCGGGGCGGGCGGTCCGGCCGGGGCACTGGGCGGACCCGGCGAGAACGGCAGCGTGGAGGCCACCGGTTGCGGGGTGACCACCTCGTCCATCGCCGAGGTGATGATCGTGTAGTCCACCCCCGGGAACCCGGCCTGCCGCGAGTTCACCGCGCTGATCAGCATCGACCCCGGCCGCTGCTGCCAGTAGGCGGGCGGGCAGGCCCGGGCGCAGGAGGCGTCGAAGGCCGCCGTGCCCTGGTTCGGCGGGGCCAGCGCGACCAGGTCGGACACGTCGTCGCGCAGATCGGGCCAGAACCGCAGCGCCATCCGGGCGGCGAGCGCGCCCTGGCCGTGCCCGACCACCGCGACCCGGCGGCCGGTGCGGTTGCGCACCTCGCGCAGCGCGTACGCCACGTACTCCGCCCGGGTCTGGATGTCGCCGTTGTTCGCCCCCGGGGCGTCGGAGGCGCACCAGGGGATCCCGGTGGCGGTCAGCGCGGGCTGGTAGTTCCAGCCGAAGCTGGCCGCCGTTCCCACCCCGGTGTCGGCCAGCAGCAGCACGGTGCTCCGGCCGATCCCGCCCGGCCGGACGACCGCGACCCCGCCCGGCTGAACAACCCCGCCGGGCCGGACGACCGCGCCCGGCCGCCCGGCCGGGGCGAGGTTCGGGGGAACGGCCGGGTTCGGGGGAACGGCGCAGGTCAGGCTGGCGGCGAGGGCCGCCGGCGGGGCGCTGAACGCCGGGCCCGGCCGGTCCAGCGGGGCGAACAGGGCGTCCGGGTAGGCCGGCTCACGGGCCGGCGGGCCGGCCGGGCCGCCGGGTGGGCCCGGGGCCGGGGTGGCGGCCGGCCGGGCGGCCGGACCCGGGTCGGACCGTCCGGCCGGCACCAGCACCGGTCCGGCGGCGGCCAGCCCGGCCGCGAGCACGGCCGCCAGCACCAGCAGCAGGCGACGCGGCACGTTCGGCTCCTCGTTCGGGCTCGGCTCCGCGCCGGGAGGGACGCCGATGGCGGGGGGCGGCGGCCCGGGCCGGGGGAGCGGGGACGGCTCGAACCCGACACGATACCGGTCGGGCACGGACGGTGATCGACGCTGGGCACTAGGGTGGCCGCGTGCCGCCGCCTCCCGCCCCACAGCCCGGCTCGACCACGAGCACGACCGACTCGACGGCCGGGTCGACGGCGGGGGCAGGGCCCGGGCCGGACTGGGCCGTGATCCGCGCCGAGTTCGGCCTGCCGGCCGCGTTCCCGGCGGACGTGCTGGCCGAGGCGGGGCGCGCGGCGGCCGCCCCGCCGGACCGGAGCGACCGGGTCGACGCGCTGGACGTCGAGCTGGTCACCATCGATCCGCCCGGCTCCCGCGACCTCGACCAGGCGCTCGGCATCGAGACCCGGCCCGGCGGTTTCCGGGTGCACTACGCCATCGCCGACCTCGCCGCCGTGGTCGTCCCGGGTGGTCCGTTGGACACCGAGGTGCGCCGGCGCGGGCAGACCGTGTACCTGCCCGACGGCTCGGTGCCGCTGCACCCGCCGGTGCTCTCCGAGGGCGCGGCCAGCCTGCTGCCCGACCAGGTCCGGGCGGCCGTGCTCTGGACGATCGACCTGGACGCCCGGGCCGAGGTGACCGGCGTCGACGTGCGGCGGGCGGTGGTCCGTTCCCGCGCGCAGTGGGACTACCAGGGCGCCCAGGACGCGGCCGACGCCGGGACGCTGCCGGAGGCGCTGCGCGCCCTGCCCGAGGTGGGGCGGGCCCGCCGGGCCCTGGCCGTGGCCCGGGGGGCGATCGAGCTGGAGCTGCCCGAGCAGGAGGTCGTCCCGGACGGGTCCGGCGGCTGGCGGCCGGCGATCCGGGCCAAGCTGGACGTGGAGGCCTGGAACGCCGAGATCTCCCTGCTCACCGGCATGGCGGCGGCGAAAATCATGATCGACAACGGCATCGGCGTGCTGCGGACGCTGCCGCCGCCCGCCCCGGACGCGATCGCCGGGCTGCGCCGCACGGCCCGCCACCTGGGGCTGGACTGGCCCGACCGGGCGACCCCCGCGCAGGTGCTCAGCACGCTCGACCGGAGCACCCCGGAGGCGCTCGCGCTGCTGCGCGCGGCCACCCGGCTGCTGCGCGGCGCCGGCTACCAGGCGTTCGACGGGACGGTGCCCGGGCAGACCGGCCACGCCGGGATCGGTGCCCCGTACGCGCACGTCACCGCGCCGCTGCGGCGGCTGGTGGACCGGTTCGGCACCGAGGTGTGCCTGGCGGTGACCGCCGGCCAGGACGTCCCGGACTGGCTGCGGACGGCGCTGCCGGAGCTGCCCGGGCTGATGGCCGAGTCGGACGCGCTGGCCGGCAAGGTCGACCGGGCCTGCGTGGACGCCGCCGAGGTGGCCGTCCTCGCCGGCCGGGTGGGGCAGGAGTTCGACGCCCTGGTGCTGCGGGCGCCCGAGCGGGACGACCCCGGCGAAGTGTACGTGCTCGACCCGCCGGTGCTGGCCCGGTGCACCGGGCGGCTCACCGCCGGCGCCCGCGCGCGGGTCCGGCTGGTCGAGGCCGATCCGGTCACCCGCCGGGTGGCGTTCCGCGCCGGCTGACCGCTCAGCGGGTGGTGATCTCCACCCCGCCGGCGCCCGACTCGGCCTTGATCCGCTTCGGTGAGGCCGGGTCCTGCGGTACGTCGACGGTCTTGCTCCCGGCGCCGACCTTGGCCCGGACCGCGTAGGACGCCCCGGCCGGCACGGCGATCTCCACCCCGCCCGCGCCGGCCTTCGCGGCCACCTCGTCCGGGGCCTCGGCGAAGTCCAGCTCCACCCCGCCGGCGCCGGCGTTGGCGTCCACCGCGCGGCTGCGCAGGTCCCGGGCCTCGACCCCGCCGGCCCCGGCCCGCAGGGTCAGCTTGCCGGCCACCCCGCGCACCTCGATGCCGCCCGCGCCGGTGTCCAGCTCCAGCACCGTGCCGGCCGGGGCGGTGATGTCCCAGGCCACCTGGCAGACCTGGTTCGACTCCCGGTTCGGGCAGCCGTCCTCGCGCAGCCGCAGGGTGTCGCCCTCCACGGTGTGCGAGGTGACCGGCTTCTCCTTGGTGGACCAGCGCGCGTTCTCGGTGACGGCCACCGGGCCGTCCTTGGCGGTCACCGTGACCTTGCCGGCCCGGCCCTGGTGGGCGATCCGGACCACCGGCTGCCCGATCGTGTACGACGCCGTCGCGGTCTGGCCCTGACCGGAGCTCTGGCTGTCCCCGCTCGGGCCGACGTTGACGGTGTTCCCGCTGGTCTGGCAGCCGCTGAGGAGCAGCCCGGCGGCCATGACGACCAGCCCGGACCGGATCGGCCGATGACGCGATGTGGTGGTCACCGCACGGACCGGAACGGTCGGGCGGCGCGACGCCAGTAGGGTCAGCACCCGGATCACCGTATACCGAGGAGATGTCGTGACAGAGCCGGACCTGGCCAAGTTGACCATCGGGGTGCTGGGCGGCACCGGGCCGCAGGGACGGGGTCTGGCCCTGCGCTGGGCGGCGGCCGGCCTGCGGGTCGTGATCGGCTCGCGTAGCGCCGAGCGGGCCGCCACCGCCGCCGCCGAGCTGGCCGAGAAGGCCGGGGTGTCCGGCGACGCGGTGTCCGGCGCGGACAACCCCGGCTGCGCGTCGGCCGCCGACCTGGTGCTGGTCGCGGTGCCGTGGGACGGCCACGACACCCTGCTCACCTCGCTGCGCGCCGAGCTGGCCGGGAAGATCGTCATCGACTGCGTGAACCCGATGGGCTTCGACAAGCAGGGCCCGTTCGCGCTGCCGGTGGAGGAGGGCAGCGCCGCGCAGCAGGCCGCCGCGCTGCTCCCCGACTCCCGGGTGACCGCGGCGTTCCACCACGTCTCGGCGGTCACCCTGGAGGACCTGTCGGTCGACGACATGAACATGGACGTGCTGGTCCTGGGCGATGACCGGGAGGCCACCGACCAGGTCCGGGCGCTGGCCGACACCATCCCCGGGGTGCGCGGGGTGTTCGGCGGGCGGCTGCGCAACGCCGGCCAGGTGGAGGCGCTCACCGCCAACCTGATCGCGATCAACCGCCGCTACAAGACGCACGCCGGCATCCGGATCACCGACCTGCCGTAGTGCTCCTCGACGACCTCGGCGCGGCGGTCGATCTACCGGGACCGCCGGACCGGGTGGTGTCGCTGGTGCCGTCGCTGACCGAGGCGGTCGCCCTCGCCGCCCCGGGCCGGCTGGTCGGGGTGACCGACTACTGCATCCACCCGCCCGGGCTGGACCTGCCCCGGATCGGCGGGTCGAAGTTCCCGTCCGTCGAGGCCGTGCTGGCCCGCAAGCCCGATCTGGTGCTGGCCAACGCCGAGGAGAACCGGCCGGAGGACGTGGCCGCGCTGCGCGACGCCGGTATCCCGGTGTGGGTGACCGAGGCGGCGGCCACCGTGCCGGCCGGCCTGGCGTCGGTGCGGCGGATGTTCGTCGGGCCACTCGGCATCGATCTACCGGACTGGGTGGCGGCCGCCGAGGCGGCCTGGGCGGAGGTGCCACCGGTGTCGGCCACCGCGATCGTGCCGGTGTGGCGCCGCCCGTGGGTGCTGGTCGGCGGCCGCACGTTCGCCGGGGACGTGCTGCGCCGGCTCGGCGTGGCCAACGCCTACGCCGACCACCCCGACCGCTACCCGCGCCCGCCACTCGACGAACTCCGGGCAATGATCAATGACGGCCGGGCCGACCTGGTCGTGCTGCCCGACGAGCCCTACCTGTTCACCGCCGACGACGGCCCGGAGGCGTTCCCCGGCGCCCGCTGCGCCCTGGTCGACGGCCGGCTGCTCACCTGGTGCGGGCCGTCCCTCGCGGAGGCTCGCACCAGGCTCGCGGCCCAGCTTCAGCTGTAGGAGTGGTCCGGGTCGGGGTAGACCCCGCCGCGCACCTCGTCCGCGTAGGCCCGGGCGGCCTGCGCGAGCATCCCGCCGAGGTCGGCGTACCGCTTGACGAAGCGCGGCACCCGGCCGGTGTTCAGCCCGGCCATGTCCTGCCACACCAGCACCTGGGCGTCGCAGTCCGGGCCGGCGCCGATGCCGACCGTGGAGATCTCCAGCTCGGCGGTCACCCGCTTGGCCACGTCGGCCGGCACCATCTCCAGCACCACCGCGAACGCCCCGGCCCGCTGCAGCGCCAGCGCGTCGGCGATCAGTGACTCGCCGGCGTCGCCCCGACCCTGCACCCGGTACCCGCCGATGGTGTGCTCGCTCTGCGGGGTGAAGCCGAGATGCGCCATCACCGGCACGCCGGAGGCCACCAGCGCCTCCACCTGGGGCACGAACCGCTGCCCGCCCTCCAGCTTGACCGCGTGCGCGCCGCCCTCCTTCATGAACCGGAAGGCGGTCTCCATCGCCTGGGCGGGGGAGATCTGGTAGCTGCCGAACGGCAGGTCGGCCACCACGAGCGCCCGCTTGGTGGACCGCACGACGGCCTTCACCAGCGGCAACAGCTCGTCGACGGTGACCGGCAGGGTGTTCTCGTAGCCGTAGACGTTGTTCCCGGCCGAGTCCCCGACGAGCAGTACCGGGATGCCGGCCTCGTCGAAGATCTCCGCCGCGTAGGTGTCGTAGGCGGTGAGCATCGGCCAGCGCTCGCCGCGTTCCTTCATGGCGTGCAGGGCCGGGATCCGGATCCGCTTCGGCGGTGCCTGCGCCGGCTGGGCCGGGCCGGTCCGGTAGGGCGCGAGCTGCTCGGGTGACGACATCGTCAACCGTCCTCCCTCGAGGCCCGCCTGGCGGGTCCCCGGGTCGTTGTCAGTGCTGACGCGGAAAGCGTGACACCTCCCCGGCCGCCGCCCGAGTCGAAGCGACCAGGCTCACAGGCGGTGTCGCCGGGTGGGTGGCGGAACGGTCCCGGTGGGTCGCCGAACGGGGCGCCGTGCCACGACAGGGGGACCCGAACGAAGATCTCACGAGCGGCGGTGCACACTGACCGCGATGAACGCCACCAAGCGCGGCCTGCGCCGCTATGCCCTGGTCCTGACCGCGCTGGTGGCCGTAGCGGCGCCCACCGTGGCCTGCGACTCCGCCGGCTCCTCCGGCACCGTGGTCACCCCGTCCGCCTCGCCGCCGGCCGCCGAGCTGCAGAAGTTCTACGGCCAGAAGCTGGCCTGGAAGGGCTGCGCCGAGTTCGCGCTCTCCGACGAGGACCGGACCAGCTTCGCCAACGCCAAGTTCGACTGCAGCTACCTCGAGGTGCCGCTCGACTACGCGCAGCCGACCGGCAAGACCGCGCAGATCGCCGTGCTGCGGCAGAAGGCCACCAACCAGGGCCAGCGGATCGGCTCGCTGCTGATCAACCCCGGTGGCCCGGGCGCGTCCGGCATCGAGGCCGCCACCGGCGTGGCCAAGGAGCTCACCCCGGCGATCGCCGCCCGCTTCGACCTGGTCGGGTTCGACCCGCGCGGGGTCGGTTCGTCGAAACCGCCGATCCAGTGCTTCACCCCGAAGGAACGCGACGCCGACCGGCTCGAGGTGATCACGGACAACTCGCCGGCCGGGGTGGCCCTGCAGGAGAGCCGGAGCAAGGACTACGCGCAGAAGTGCGAGCAGCGCTCCAGCAAGGAGCTGCTGGCCAACGCCGGCACCCGGGACGTGGTCAAGGACATCGACATCCTGCGCGCCGCGCTGGGTGACCAGAAGCTGACCTACCTCGGCTACTCCTACGGCACCCGGATCGGCTACTCCTACGCCGAGGCGTTCCCGGCCAACGTCCGGGCGCTGATCCTGGACGGTGCGCTCGACCCCGACCAGAGCCTGATCGAGCGCTCGGTGGCCCAGGCGGCCGGCTTCCAGAAGGCGTTCGACGGGTTCGTCGCCTCCTGCGTCAAGACGGCCGACTGCCCGCTCGGCACCGACCCCAAGCAGGCCAACGACCGGTTCCGGGCGTTGCTCAAGCCGCTGCAGACCAAGGCGGTGCCGTTGGCCGGGGGCCGGCAGCTGTCCTACAACGACGCGATGACCGGCGTGATCCAGGCGCTGTACTCCGACCAGCTGTGGGAGCCGTTGCAGCGCAGCCTGTCCGAGCTGGCCTCCGGGCAGGGCGGCCGGATCCTGATGCTGCTGGCCGACCTCTACGAAGGCCGGCAGAGCGACGGTACCTACGAGTTCACCCTGGACTCGTTCGCCTCGATCGGGTGCGTGGACGACAAGCCGGTGACCGACCCGGCGGTCCTGCTGGAGGCCGACAAGCGGGCCCGCGAGGTGGCGCCCTTCCGGGACGACGGCAACGGCCCCGACCCGGCCCGCGACCCGTGCGCGTTCTGGCCGGTGCCCAACACCAGCGAGCCGCACACCCCGCAGGTGGCCGGCCTGCCGCCGGTGATGGTCATCTCCAGCACCAACGACCCGGCGACGCCGTACCAGGCCGGGGTGAACCTGGCCAAGGCCCTGGGGGCCAAGCTGCTGACCGCCGAGGCCAACCAGCACACGGTCGCGCTGCAGGGCAACCCGTGCGTGGACAAGTTCGTCACCGACTACCTGGTCGACCCGTCGAAGCTGCCGCCGGACGGTTCGCGCTGCAAGGTCGCCGCCGGCTGACCTGGCCTTTCCGACGCAGCTGATGACCGGTCCGGTCCCGGACCGGTCATCAGCTCGTTGTGGCCCGCGCCGAACCCATTCGCGATCGCACACGGATCCGGCCGAACCGGCCCCGCGGGCGGGCTCGGGGGTGTTCCCTCGACGCCATGTACGGCTATGGATCGCGCTCACCCGGGCGCGCACCTCGGCTCTCCGGCCCCCGGGGGGACCCGTCTCGCGGGCCGGCCGCCGCCGGCGGCCTGATCGTGGCCGGGGTGCTCGTCGTCGCGGTGCTCAACGCCTTCCGCGGCGGGCCGGCTCCGGTCGAGCCACCCCCGGCGACCAGCTCCGCGATGGCCCCGGCCGGCCCGGATGCCGGCCCCGGAGGTTCGGTGCTGCTGCCGGGGGAGGGGGCGCTCCTGCCCGGGGAGGGGACATCCGGCCCGGCGGCGGGCTTCGGGGGGCCCGACCCGGCGATGACCGCCACCGATCCCGCCGCCGACCGCGGCTCCGGGTCGGCGGAGTCCGACTCCGACCCGAAGGACTCGAAGGACTCGGACTCCGAGGACTCGAAGGACTCGAAGGACTCGGACTCGAAGGATTCCGGCTCGAAGGACTCCGAGTCGGACTCGGAGGACTCGGACTCGAAGGACTCCGGCTCGGGAGGCTCCGGCTCGGGAGGCTCCGGCTCGAAGGACTCCGGCTCGAAGGACTCGGACTCGGGCTCGGACGACTCGGGCTCGGAAGGCTCCGGCACGGGCCGCTCCGGCTCCGGCGGGGCCGGTTCCGGCAGCGGCGCCTCGGCCCGGACGACGCCGAACCGGACCCTGCCCGAGCGGACCGCGCCCACCCGGTCCCTGCCCGAGCGGTCGGTCCCGAACCGCGCCGACGCCACCTTGTCGCCGCGCCGGTCGGACACCGACGGTCGAACCCCCCGGAGCGGAGCCGGCGGCAGCTCCGCCCCGGTCCGGGAGCCGAGCACCCGGAGCGCCCCGTCGACCCGATCCGGAACCTCCGCCGCGCCGGCCGTACCGGCTGCTCCGGTTGCGCCGGCCGCCCCGGTGGCTCCGGCCGAGTCGGTGGCTTCGCCGGTGGCTCCGGCCGGGTCTTCCGGGCAAGCTGACTGGCCCGGCCCGGCCACCTCCGCCGCGCCGGCCGGAACTCCACCTCCGGCCGCGTCGGTCGGGTCCACGTCACCGGCTCCAGCCGGGTCGGCCCAGCCGTCCGCTTCGGCCGGGTCCACCGGGCCGGTGTCGCCGGCTCCGGCGGCGGTCGACGCACCGTCCGGCTCCGCCGGGTCGAGGGCGGCGCCGGCCGATTCGTCCGGGCCGGTCGCACCCACCGGGTCGACCAAGTCGATCGTGCCCGGCGTGGTGGTCGGCCCGGGCGGCGTCCGCACCTCGGGTGGCGGCGGCGGGCGGACCGCGGAGAACGCCCAGGGCGGTGGCCGGGTCGGTGCCTCCCTGCCGTCCACCCGCACCTCGAAGGTGCTGCCGCCCAACTTCACCCCGCCGACCCGCCGCCGGGCCGGCGACCCGGCGGCGTCGTCCGGCGAGTCGTCGTCGTCACGCGAGACATCGTCGTCACGCGAGTCGTCGTCGCGCGACTCGTCGACCGGCGAGACGTCGTCGTCACGCGAGACGTCGTCCGGCAGACCCTCGGTGTCCAGCAGGTCCTCGTCGTCGAGCACGTCGACGGGCGGCACCGCGTCGTCGAGCACGTCGGGCAGCACGGGCCGCAACGGGACCAGCGACGACACGGCGACGACCCGGAACGATTTCCCCTCGTCGGCTCCGGCGACGACCCCGGCCCCGTCGTCGGGAACCGCGGCGGCGTCGGGGCCCGGCGGGACGAGCCAAACCCGGCGGGCCCCGGCGTTGACCCCGGACTCGGCGGGCACGGACTCCGGGCCGACCGGAACGCCGTCCCGCGACCGGTCCGGATCCGCCCCCGGGACGACGCGGTCGCTCACGCCGTCCCCGTCGGCCGTACGGCCTCCGTCCGTCGGCGGGAGCTCGTCGGCCGGTGGGTCCACGACCGCCGAGGAGCCCCCGGCCGGGGGAGCCCGGCGGATCCGGCCGTTGCCCGCCGAGTCCGACCGGTCGGAGTCGCACGACGGCGGCCGGGTGGTGGTGAAGGGCGGCTCCGACCAGGACTGGACCCCGGAGGAGATCAACGAGCTGGTGCGCGACGTCCTGGACAAGCTCGGCGTCAAGCTGGACCTCGGCGGCCACAAGATCGAGGTCTCGGTGGACGGCCGGGACGGGGCGAGGCAGCGCGGCGACGACTGAAAGATGCCCGGTACGGGTTGTTCCGGCCGTCCGGACCAGGGACGAAACACGGACGTAACGCGACCTTCCTAGGCTCCTGGCATGGATCGTCAGCAGGAGTTCGTGCTCCGTACCTTGGAAGAGCGCGACATCCGGTTCGTCCGGTTGTGGTTCACCGATGTGTTGGGCGTCCTCAAGTCGGTGGCGATCGCCCCGGCCGAGCTGGAGGGGGCGTTCGCCGAGGGCATCGGATTCGACGGGTCGGCCATCGAGGGCTTCGCCCGGGTCTACGAGTCGGACATGGTGATCAAGCCCGACCCGTCCACCTTCCAGGTGCTGCCCTGGGAGAACGAGGACGGCCAGCACTACTCCGCGCGGATGTTCTGCGACATCAACATGCCCGACGGGTCGCCCTCCTGGGCCGATCCCCGGCACGTGCTGCGCCGGGCGCTCAGCCGCGCCGGTGAGGCCGGCTTCACCTGCTACGTGCACCCGGAGATCGAGTTCTACCTGCTCAAGAACCTGCCCGGGGACGGCACCCCGCCGGAGGCGGCCGACTCCGGCGGCTACTTCGACCAGTCCAGCCACGACGCCGCCCCGCACTTCCGGCGCAACGCCATCGAGACGCTGGAATCGATGGGCATCTCGGTGGAGTTCAGCCACCACGAGGGCGCGCCCGGCCAGCAGGAGATCGACCTGCGCTACGCCGACGCGCTCACCATGGCCGACAACATCATGACCTTCCGGTACGTGGTCAAGGAGGTCGCGCTCACCCAGGGCGTGCGGGCGTCGTTCATGCCCAAGCCGTTCACCCAGCACCCGGGGTCGGCCATGCACACCCACTTCAGCCTGTTCGAGGGCGACCAGAACGCCTTCCACGACCCGTCCGACCCCTACGAGCTGTCCGCCACCGGCAAGGCGTTCGTCGCCGGGGTGCTGCGACACGCCCGGGAGATCACCGCGGTGACCAACCAGTGGGTGAACTCCTACAAGCGGCTGGTGGTCGGCGGGGAGGCCCCGACCACCGTGTGCTGGGGGCACGCCAACCGCTCCACCCTGGTCCGGGTGCCGATGTACTCCCCGGGCCGCTCGTCGAGCCGCAGGGTGGAGATCCGGTCGCTGGACAGCGCCTGCAACCCGTACCTGGCCTTCGCGGCCATCCTCGGTGCCGGACTGACCGGCGTGCAGAAGGGCTACGAGCTGCCCGACCCGGCCGGCGACGACGTGTGGTCGCTGACCGAGATCGAGCGCCGGGCGATGGGCTACGACATGCTGCCGCAGAACCTCACCGAGGCGCTCGGCGCGATGGAGCACTCCGAGCTGGTCGCGGAGATCCTCGGCGAGCACGTGTTCGACTTCTTCCTGCGCAACAAGCGGGCCGAGTGGGACGCCTACCGGCGCAACGTCACCCCGTACGAGCTGTCGACGTACCTACCGGTCTTGTAGCCGGGTACGTTGACGACCATGACGAACTCAGCCCGCCCGTCCGGACCGCACGACTTCCTGCCGGAGGTCCCGGCGTTCACGCTGACCAGTTCCGATATCGGCGACGGCAAGACCCTGGCCGACCCGCAGCTCAGCGGGGCGTTCGGCGTGCCCGGCGGCGAGGACCGTTCCCCGCAGCTGGCCTGGTCCGGGGCGCCCGAGGGCACCAGGAGCTACGCGATCACCGTGTACGACCCGGACGCGCCGACCGGCAGCGGGTTCTGGCACTGGGCGGTGGCCAACGTCCCGGCCGCCGTCACCGAGATCCCGGCCGGGGCCGGCACGCCCGGCAGCGCCGAGCTGCCCACCGGGGCGGTCACCCTGGTCAACGACGCCGGCATGCGCGGCTTCCTCGGCGCCGCGCCGCCGCCCGGGCACGGGGAGCACCGCTACTACGTCACGGTGCACGCGGTGGACGTCGAGGCCCTGGAGCTGCCCGACGGGGCGACCCCGGCCTTCCTCGGGTTCAACCTGTTCTCGCACACCCTCGGCCGGGCGACCATCACGGCGGTCTACCAGCGGTAGCCGGGCGGTGGCGGAACGTCGGGACGGTAGATCCCTGGCCCAGCTCGGGCTCACCGAGGACCGGGCCGCCCCCACCCTGGCCGGGCTCGGCTGGTGGCTGGACGACCGCCCGGTGCGCGACGCCGAGCCGGTGATGTGGGCGCTGGCCCGCAGCGCCGACCCCAACCTGGCGCTGCGCACGCTGGAGCGGTTGGCGGAGAGCGCCGGGCCGGAGTGGAAGACCCTGGACGCCGCGCTGCGCGTCGACGAGGGCCTGCGCGGGCGGCTGCTGTCCGTCCTCGGGTCGTCCACCGCGCTGGGCGACCACCTGGTCGGCCGGCCGGCCCGGTGGCGCAGCCTGGCCTCCGACCGGGCCCTGGACCCCGCCCGGTTCCCCGACCCGCGGCAGCGCACCGCCGACCTGATGGCCGCCGTGCGGGCCGACCCGGACGCTCCGCCGGGCGAGGCCCGGGCCGGCCTCACCGGGAGCGAGGCGATCACCGCCTTGCGGTTCGCCTACCGGGACGCGCTGCTGGAGCTGGCGGCGGCCGACCTGGCGGCGGTGAGCGAGCCGGCGCTGCCGGTGGTCTCGGTGGACACGGTGGCCGCGCAGCTCGCCGACCTGGCCTGCGCCGCGCTGCGGGCCGCGCTGGCCGTGGCCCGGGCCGAGGTGGTCCCCGAGGGTGGTACCGAGAAGCTGGCGATCATCGCCATGGGCAAGTGCGGTGGCAACGAGCTGAACTACGTCAGCGACGTGGACGTGATCTTCGTGGCCGAACCGGCCGACCAGATCACCACGAAGCTGGCGGCCCGGGTGATGCGGGTGGCCGGGGAGGCCTGCTTCCCGGTGGACGCCAACCTGCGGCCGGAGGGTCGGCAGGGTGCCCTGGTCCGCACCCTGGACGGGCACGTCAGCTACTACAAGCGGTGGGCCAAGACCTGGGAGTTCCAGGCGCTGCTCAAGGCCCGGCCGGTGGCCGGTGACCCGGAGCTGGGCGCGGCGTACATCGAGGCGCTGTCGCCGATGGTGTGGGCGGCCGCCGACCGGGGCGACTTCGTGGCCGAGGTGCGGGCCATGCGCCGCCGGGTGGAGGAACACGTCCGCCCGGATCAGGCCGACCGGGAGCTGAAGCTGGGCCGGGGCGGGCTGCGGGACGTCGAGTTCGCGGTGCAGCTGCTGCAGCTGGTGCACGGCCGGGCCGATCCGGACATCCGCTCGGCCTCCACCCTGGAGGCGCTGGCCGCGCTGGGGGAGGGTGGCTACATCGGCCGGGACGACGCGGCGAACCTGGCCGCGTCCTACCGGTTCCTCCGGCTGCTGGAGCACCGGCTGCAGCTGGAACGGCTGCGCCGCACGCACCTGCTGCCCCCGGAGAGCGACACCGCCGCGCTGCGCTGGCTGGCCCGCTCGGCCAAGCTGCGCCCGGATGGCCGCCGGGACGCGGTCGGGGTGCTCCTGGCCACCTGGAAGGACAACGCGCGCCGGGTCCGGCGGCTGCACGAGAAGCTGTTCTACCGGCCGCTGCTCGAGACCGTCTCCAAGATCCCCGGCGAGACGCTGCGGATGACCGACAAGTCCGCGACCCGCCGGCTGGCCGCCCTGGGCTGGGCCTCCCCGGAGGGCGCGCTGGGCCACCTGCGCGCGCTGACCGGCGGGTTCTCCCGGGCGGCGGCGATCCAGCGCACCCTGCTGCCGGTGCTGCTCGACCAGCTGGCCGACACCGCCGACCCGGACCGGGGGCTGCTGGCCTACCGGCAGGTGTCCGAGGCACTCGCCGACACCCCCTGGTACCTGCGGCTGCTGCGCGACGAGGGCATGGTGGCGCAGCGGTTGATGACCCTGCTCGGCACCTCCGCCCTGGTCCCCGACCTGCTGGTGCGCGCGCCGGAGGTGCTGCGGTTGCTGGCCGACACCGACACGCTGGCCACCCGCGACCCGGTCGAGGTGGCGATGTCGCTGCGCGCGGCGGTGGGCCGGCAGCGCGACCCCGAGACGGCCGTGTCCGCCGCCCGGTCGTTGCGCCGGCACGAGGTGCTCCGGGTGGCCTGCGCCGATCTGCTCGGCCTGATGCCGCCGGCCGACGTGTGCGCGGCGCTGACCGAGGTGTGGGGGGCGGTGCTGCACTCCGCGCTGGACGTGGTCGTGCGGTCCCGGCCCGGCCGCCCCACCCCGGCCCGGCTGACGGTGATCGGGATGGGCCGGCTGGGCGGCGCCGAGCTGGGCTACGGCTCCGACGCCGACGTGCTGTTCGTCTGCGAGCCGAGGGACGGGGTGAGCGAGCACGACGCGGTGCGCTGGTCGACCTCGGTGGCCGAGCAGGTCCGCACGCTGCTGGGCGCGCCCAGCCCGGACCCACCGCTGGAGGTGGACGCGAACCTGCGCCCGGAGGGCCGCGGTGGACCGCTGGTGCGCACCCTGGACTCCTACCGCAAGTACTACGAGCAGCGGGCCGACGTGTGGGAGTTCCAGGCCCTGCTGCGGGCCACCTGGCTGGCCGGCGACCACGACCTGGGCGAGCGGTTCCTGCACATGGTCGACCCGCTGCGCTACCCGGCCGAAGGGCTGTCCGCGGCGAAGGCGACCGAGATCCGCCGGATCAAGGCCCGGGTGGACGCCGAGCGGCTGCCCCGGGGCGCGGACCGGGCCACCCATACCAAGCTGGGCCACGGCGGGCTGGCCGACGTGGAGTGGACCGTCCAGCTGCTGCAGATGCAGCACGCCGGGGACGCCCCGGAGCTGCGCACCACGTCCACCCTGGAGGGGCTGCGGGAGGCCGCGCAGGCCGGTTTCCTGGACCCGGCCGACGCCGAGGCGCTGACCGCCGGCTGGATCATGGCCACCCGGGCGCGCAACGCGGTCACCCTGGTCAAGGGCAAGCCGGCCGACCAGCTGCCCCGGTCCGGGCGGGAGCTGGCCGCCGTGGCCCGGGCCATGGGGCAGCCGCCGGGCGGGGACCCCGGTGAGTTCGTCGACGAGTACCGGCGGGTCACCCGGCGGGCCCGCGCGGTGGTCGAGCGCGTGTTCTACGGCGGCGGCTGATGGACGGGACGAGGCGCGGGCTGATCATCGCGGCGGCGGTGCTGGGCTCGCTGCTGGTCACCTTCGCCCTGGTGTTCGCCGGGGTGGTCGCGGTGACCCTGATCCACCGCTCCGCCGACATCAGCCCGGCGCAGGTGGCCCGGGCGGTCGACGACGAGGTGCGCATCGGCGGGGTCACCGGGGCCACCCCGGCCCGCTGCCCGTCCGGCCTGCGGGCGGAGGTCGGCCGCTCGGTGCGCTGCTCGGTGACCGTGGACGGGCAGCCGGTGGACGTGATCATCGAGGTCGCCTCGGTGCCGCGCCCCGGTGGCCGGGAGATCGGCTACGGCATCCGGCTGGAGCCGAACCCGATCCCGAAGGTGCTGCTGGAGCGTCGGGTCGGGGCGATGGTCGGGGCGAGCGGGATCCCGGTCGAGGCCACGACCTGCGCCGGCGACCTCCCACCGGTGCTCGGGCAGCGGACGTCCTGCACGGTGACCTCGGCCGGAGCGCCGCTCGGGGTGGCCGTGGTGACCACCGGCATCGACGGCGGCATGATCCGGTTCGGCATCGGCCCGAGCTAACCCGGCTCGAGCCGGCCGGTCCGGCCGGGAGCCGGAGCGGCGCCTGGAAACCGCTCGTGCGGCGGCCACCGGGCCGCCTAGCGTGGCGACCATGCCTCCCGCCGACCGCCTGGTCGCCTTCGCTCTGGCCTCCGTCGTGCTCGTGCTGGTCCCCGGGCCGACCGTGGTGTTCGTGGTCAGCCGGGCCATCGCGCACGGCCGGCGGGCCGCGCTGACCAGCGTGGCCGGCAACTCGCTGGGCGTGCTGGTGTTGGTCGTCGCGGTGGCGTTCGGCCTGGGCTCGCTGGTCGAGCGGTCGGTCGCGGTGTACACGGCGCTCAAGCTCTTCGGCGCGGCCTACCTGGTGTACCTCGGCGTGCGCACCTGGCGTGAGCGCGGGGCGCTGGCGCGCGTGTTGGACGCCCGCCCGGAGAGCGGCGTCGGGCGGCACGTGTTCCGCCAGGGTGTGGTGGTCGGGGTGACCAACCCGAAGGCGCTGGTGTTCTTCGCCGCGGTGCTGCCGCAGTTCGTCGACCGCGAGGCCGGGCACCTGCCGGCCCAGATGCTGGTGCTGGGTACCGGGTTCGTGGTGCTGGCGATGGTCCTGGACAGCGGCTGGGGGCTGGCCGCCGGCACCGCGCGGGCCTGGCTGGCCCGGTCACCGCGGCGGCTGGCGGCGCTGGGCGGGACCGGCGGGCTGATGATGGTCGGGCTCGGTCTCGGGCTGGCCGTCACCGGTCGCCGGGAGTGATCGCCGGGGTCCGTGTCCGGTCGCCGCGAGTGATCGCTGAGGACCGTCTCCGGTCGTCGGGAGCTGCCGCTGAGGACCGCGGAGTTGATCGCCGAGCCGACCGGAGCCGGAATCGCACGATCGAGTGGTCCGGCCGGACGGGCCCGGATCGGATCTTCCTGTGAGTGGCCACGGTGCGCCGAAAGAGTGACGGCTGGAGAAGGGTAGGGGCCGGCACTGCGCCGAATGTGTGGAAGTGGTCGTCACCGGGTCTCAGCTCCGCAACCTTCGCCCCGGTCGCGCGTCATACCTGGTGACAAGGCACCACCGCGGCTTTCGTGGCGGGGCTGGAAGGGCGGAGATGACCGGCATGAAGCGGCGGCGGATCACGGTGGTGCTGGCGGGTGTGACCTGCCTCGGCGCGGTGTCCGCCGGTTACCTTGCGTCACCGGCCTACGCCGCGGGGGAGACCCCGGCCGCCCGGCAGGCGCACGCGACCCCGCTGGTCGAGGGCACGCCGTGCACCATCACCGCCCGCGCCTGCGTGGACCTGGAGAAGGACCGGGCCTGGCTGATCGAGAACGGCGAGATCCTCCGGGGGCCGGTGTCCATGACCTCCGGCGGTATGGGCAAGGAGACCCCCACCGGGCACTCGCTGCGGGTGTACCGCAAGGAGCAGATGCACCTGAGCAAGGAGTCGCAGATGCCGGACGGGACGCCGGCCAAGATGCCCTACTCGGTGTTCTTCGAGGACGGCGGCATCGCCTTCCACGGCGGCAGCCTCAGCCGCGAGTCGGCCGGCTGCATCCACCTGTCCGCGAAGGACGCGAAGGCCTGGTACGACTACCTGAACATCGGCGACCAGGTGCAGGTGGTCTACGGTTCGGAGGAGATGGCCGCCCGGGAGGGCAAGCTGCCGCCGGGCAAGGACCGCAACAGCGACTCCGACCCCAAGGAAGACGTCCGCTAGCTCAGGGCTTGCGCTGCATCCGGTCGTAGGAGAACAGCAGGTTCTTGTAGTCGGTCTGGTCCGGGTCGAAGATGTCGTCGAAGGTGTCTTCGTTCATCATCACGTGCGCGGTCTTGCGGTGGACGAGCCCGACCGCGTGACCCATCTCGTGGACCGCGACGTTGCGGCGCTGGTTCTTGTTCAGCTTGTTCAGCAGGGTGATCTTGCCGCCGGTGGTGAAGCCGTCCTTCTCCACCGCGTCGAAGTTCCCGTCCGCGTCCATGCTGTCGAGCGCGGAGACGTCCACGCAGTTGCCTCCGCTCGGGCAACTGTCGACGATGCGGGTGTCCAGGCAGGGTGACTTGCTCCAGGCCTCGGCGCCGTGCTCGAGATCGGCGCGCCACTCCGGGGTGATGCTCTTGTCCATCACGAAGTTGATCGTGACGCGGGAGCCGGCCGGGCGCTTCCAGGGCCGCTGCGAGTCGCTGGTGTCCTGGTCGATCAGGCCGTTCATCCCGGCGGGGGTGACGCAGTCGGCCGCGTCCGCGGCGCTCCCGGACGTGTCGGCCTGCCTCGGGTCTGGGGTGGGCGCGGAGCCGTCGGGAGAGGTGGTATCCGGCGCGGTGGTGCCGGGCGAGCCGGTGTCGGGCGAACGGGTCTCCGGCGCGGTGGTGTCCGGTGCGGTGGTGCGGGGGGCCGTGGTGTCCGGTGCCGTGGTGTCGGGTGCGGGAGCGGTGGCGGGCGGGGGCGCGGCGATGGCCGGCGGGGGTGCCGAGGTGGCGGCCGAGGGTCCGGACGGGTAGCTGACCGTCACGGGGCGGGTGGTGTTGCTCTGCACCTGCCCGCCGCTCCGGGTGAACCGGAAGGTGATCCGGACGGTGCACGGTCCGCGGTTGTCGAAGGCGAGCGTGTCCTGGATCCGGCTGCCGGTGTAGGGGTTGCGGAAGGCGCGGGTGCCGCGGTCGTCGACGACCTCCATGTCGACGGTGGACGCCGTGACGTCCGAGCTGTTGTTCCGGGCGATGATGCTCACCTCGTACCGGCCGCCCGCGAGGGTGATCGCGACCGAGTACGAGCCGTCCGCGCCCTCGCCCTGTGCGGTCCGGTCGGCGAACGCGGTCGGGGTGCCGGCGAACGTGGCCGCGACGACCAGGGCCGCGACCAGACCGGCCCGCAGCAGGCCGAGCCGTCGGGGTCCGAGCAGCCGCCCGACGAAGCGCGCGGGGGCAGCCCGGTACCACGGCGCAGCCATCGGGTGACCCCCTTCGTTCGTCCGGAGGGTCCCGACGGTAACGAGAGTGGGGCGGATGTTTCGGTAGATCGGCCTGGTTTGTGTGCGATTGCGAACATGATCGCCTGATCGAGACCGGTCGGTCAGCAGTCGGAAACGGAGGCGTGGGGTTGTACGGCGATCCGTCGTACACTGGTGCCGTGTCCAAGACCGAACGAATCGAGCTCCGCGTGTCGGCCGTCGACAAGGACGCGATCGTCTCGGCCGCCGAGCTGGAGGATGTCTCCACCACGGACTTCGTGCGCAACGCGGTCCTCGACCGTGTCGCGCGAGTGCGGGCACGCGGCGAGCGCACCCTCATGCCCGCCGAGCAGTTCGACGCGCTGGTCGCCTCGCTGGACGTGCCCGACCAGACGCCGAACCTGGCGCGGGCCTTCGCGCACAAACGTCGCTTCACCCAGCGGTGAGCCATCCCGGCTATGTGTCCGTCGCCTTGTCGTCGGACCACGACGTCGCCGGGTTCGACTGTGGCGAACCGTCACTCAACGACTGGCTGGCGGAGCAGTCGATCCGAGCCCAGGACGCAGGGACGGCCCGCACGTTCGTATGGGTCACCGAGGACGACCCGGCCACGGTATGGGCGTACTTCTCGCTGGCGCCGACGGAGGTGCCCAGGGATGTGCTGTCCCGAGGACAGTCATCCGGATACACCACCGTGCCCGCCTACCTTCTGGGGCGGCTCGCGGTGCACACCCGGTTGCGGGGGTTCGGTTACGGCGGCGAACTGCTGGTGGATGCGCTCAGCCGTGCCGTCCGGGCCGCGGAGGTCGGTGGTGGGCGGCTGGTGGTCGTCGACGCGCTGGACGAGAGCGCGGCGAGGTTCCACCGCCACTACGACTTCACCCCGGTCAAGGACAACCCCCGTCGCCTGGTCCTGAAGATCGCCAGCATCCGCAAGCTGATCGGCGAGTGAGCCGTCGGCGCCGGGAAAGACGAAACGACCGGGACCGCCGTGCGGTGGTCCCGGTCGCTCGGGTGAACTCCGTCCGAGTGGATCAGACGTCGTAGTAGAGCGCGAACTCGTGCGGGTGCGGGCGCAGCCGCAGCTCGTCGATCTCGTTGGTGCGCTTGTAGTCGATCCAGGTCTCGATCAGGTCCGGGGTGAACACGCCACCTTCGAGCAGGTAGTCGTGGTCCTCCTCGAGCCGGTTGATCACCGCTTCCAGGCTGGCCGGGACCTGCGGGATGTCCTTGGCCTCCTCGGGCGGCAGCTCGTAGAGGTCCTTGTCCACCGGGGCCGGCGGCTCGATCTTGTTCTTGATGCCGTCCAGGCCGGCCATCAGCATCGCCGAGAAGGCCAGGTACGGGTTGCCGGACGAGTCCGGGCAGCGGAACTCGATGCGCTTGGCCTTCGGGTTGTTGCCGCTGATCGGGATCCGGATGCACGCCGAGCGGTTCCGCGCGGAGTACACCAGGTTCACCGGGGCCTCGAAGCCCGGCACCAGCCGGTGGTAGGAGTTCACCGTCGGGTTGGTGAACGCCAGCAGCGACGGGGCGTGGTGCAGCAGGCCGCCGATGTAGTGCCGCGCCATGTCGGACAGCCCGCCGTAGCCGGACTCGTCGTGGAACAGCGGGGCGCCGTCCTTCCACAGCGACTGGTGGGCGTGCATGCCCGAGCCGTTGTCGCCGAACAGGGGCTTCGGCATGAAGGTGACGGTCTTGCCGGCGGCCCACGCGGTGTTCTTGACCAGGTACTTGAACAGCATCAGGTCGTCGGCCGCGTGCAGCAGCGTGTTGAACTTGTAGTTGATCTCGGCCTGGCCGGCGGTGCCCACCTCGTGGTGACCCCGCTCCACGGTGAAGCCGGAGGCCATCATGTTGGCGACCATCTCGTCGCGCAGGTCGGCGTAGTGGTCGACCGGCGAGACGGGGAAGTAGCCGCCCTTGTAGTTGACCTTGTAGCCCAGGTTGCCGCCGGCCTCGTCGCGGCCGGTGTTCCACCAGCCCTCGACCGAGTCGATGTGGTGGTAGCTCTCGTGCGGCTGGGTGGAGTAGCGGATCGAGTCGAAGATGTAGAACTCGGCCTCGGGCCCGAAGTAGCAGGTGTCGGCCGTGCCGGACGCGGCCAGGTACTCCTCCGCCTTGCGGGCCACGTTGCGCGGGTCGCGGCTGTAGCGCTCACCGGTCAGCGGGTCGTGCACGAAGAAGTTCATGTTCAGCGTCTTGCGGGTACGGAACGGATCCAGCCGGGCGGTCGCCGGGTCCGGCAGCAGGTTCATGTCGGACTCGTTGATGGCCTGGAAGCCGCGGACGGAGGAACCGTCGAAGGCGACGCCGTCGGCGAGGAAGTCTTCGTCCACGGTGCTGGCCGGGACGGTCAGGTGCTGCATGACGCCGGGCAGGTCGCAGAACCTGATGTCGACGTACTCCACCTCCTCGTCCGCGATGAACCGCAGGACCTCGTCAGAGTTACTGAACACCCTCGTTGGCTCCCTTGTCGTAGAAGATCGCTTTGTGGCTCGCCGATGCCCACGCCGGCGCCCGGTCGGTCGGTGACGGCGGATCGAACAGGGCACGAACGTAAGGCGGTCGTGTTGCCCAGCCATCACTCGGATGTTTCGCGGACGTTAACTGGCATCGGTAGTGGCTGTGATCACGCTACCGGCGACGCCGCCGCGGCGCGAGCACACGGCCGGTGGACCGCGGTGGACCGCGGAGTGTCGTTGACCGCCGCCCCGCGGGCTCGCACAATTGAGCTGGAGAGCGTCGAGCGAGTGGCGGTGGTGTCGGTGCTCAGCGAACGGGAGCGACGGGTGCTCGCGGCGGCCGAGGCGTCGCTGCTCGAACACGACGAGGCGCTGGTGCGGTCGTTCGACGCCCTGGCCCGCAACGACGGCGGCGCCTCCCCGGGAGGCCACCCACCCCCGATCCAGGCGCCCGCCCCCCGGGCGTCGGAGCCCGAGCGGCCGGCCGCACCCGAGCCCCGGCGCCGGTCCGCGCCGATGTACGACGGGTTGCTCCGGACGCTGCTCGTCCTGGGCCTGATCGGGATGCTGGCGGTCAGCGGCTGGATCTTCTACGCGGGCGACGGGCAGATCCGGCTGCTCACCGGGCTGGTGATGTTCCCGGTGCTCGCGCTGACCGTGTTCACCGTGGTCGTGCTGCACCGCCGCGAGGACCCCGACGGGAGCTAGCCGTTCGCGCGGCGCCGCTTCATCAGCCGGGCGAACCGGTCGTACCAGATGCCCTGGCAGGGCCCGTACGCCACGGCGCCGTCGGCGTCCGTCCAGCGCACCACGCTGTCCCAGGTGCCGGCGTTCGGCCAGGACGGGATGGCGGCCAGCCCGACCGCCTCGCCGGTGAACCGGTACTCCTGGCCGGTGTCGTCGGTCGCCTCGATGGTCTGCCGCAGCGGGGCCGGCACGGTCGGGTGCAGCTCGTCCACCCGCCGCCACACCCGGGTCAGCTCGCGCAGCTCGCCGTCCACGCACACCCAGGCGAAGTGGTGCCCGGGCGCGCCCTCGGGGATGGCCAGCTCCGGGGCCCACACCGGGTCGGTGTCCGGGGACTCGAACCCGACCTGGTTGAACGCCAGCCGCCGGTCCGGGAAGTAGAACGGCGTCCAGGCCACCGGCGGGTCGTGCCGGCCGCCGCGCTCGTCGGTGCGGCTCTGCCGCCAGGACCGGTCGCGCGGCATGTGGCAGTCCACGTCGTACCGCTCACCGTGCAGCACCAGCTCCCCGGTGCAGTGCATGAACTGCTCGCTGCCGCCGGGCTCGTGGCCGGTGTGCAGGTTCTCCCCGGGGATCACCGCGCCCCGGGCCACCAGCGGGGTCACCGCCTCGTGCCGCAGGTCGAACGAGCAGGCCCCGTCGGCGGCGCGGTAGCTGGTGCGGAACCGGGCGCCCGGCTCCAGGATCTCCAGCCGGAAGCCGTTCGCGGTGGTGACCGTCCGCCCGTCGACCTCCGGGTAGGGCATGGTCAGCCGCCAGTCCAGGAAGGCCAGGTCCAGGTGCGCGGTGTTGTCCAGGCCCTGGTGGATGATCACGCTGCCCTGGGAGAGCGGGAAGTACGGCTGGTAGCGGATGTAGAGGAAGCCGCCGATCCCGGCCTCGGGGACCTGGAACCCGAAGTAGTGCGTGTGCACGGTGGTCGGTTCCCAGTCGTCTCCGGCCGGGTCCAGCCCGATCAGATCGGTCTCGGGTCGGTGGATCTCGAGGGCCATCCGATGCTCCTTCGGCCGGGTGCTCCGCTGTAGATCATGCCGGGTTCACGGGGCGGCCCGGAACCGCGGGATGCCCGCGACGTAGAGCCGGGTGACCCGCTCGGCGGTCCGCTCGGGGTCGATGACCAGCCCGGTGTGCAGCGCGTCCAGCGCGACGCCGTAGTTGATGCCCCACATCGAGTTCGCCACCAGCCCGACCGGCACCCCGGGGGCGGGCCAGCCGTCGATCCGGGTCAGCAGCTCCCGCACCGGCTCGTGCACCCGGGCGTAGATCTGGCTGCTGTAGAACGAGCCGCCCTCGTCGACGTCGGAGAACATGGCCACCCCGATGTAGGGGACGGCGTCCAGCATGAACTCCAGGACGGTGCGGTTGATCTCCAGGACCAGGCTCGCCCCGGTGTGCCCGCCGGCCCGGGGGATCTCCGCCATCCGCCGCTCGAACCGTTCGATCAGCGCGATCAGCGGCTCGGTCACGGCGGCGGAGTAGAGCTCGGCCTTGGAGGTGAAGTGGCGGAACAGGTACGGCTCGGTGATGCCCGCCCGCGCGGCGATCTCGCGCAGCCGCCCGCCGGCCAGCCCGCGCTCGGCGAACACGTCCAGGGCCGCGGCCAGGATGGTCGTCCGGCGTTCCTGAGCGGTCATCCGCCGGGGTCGGGTACCCGTCGGGTCAGCGCCCGTCGTCGATCCGGCCAAGACACTCCCTTCCGGCCACTAGCATGTGCCCACCATGACCGACCAGGACAAGCGGCCCCGGCTGCCCGCCGAACAGCGGCGGCAGCGGATCATCGAGGCCGCCCGGTCGGTGTTCCTCGAGCAGGGTTTCGTCGGCGCCCGGACCCGGGAGATCGCCGAGGAGGCCGGGATCACCGAGGCGTTCCTCTACCGGTTCTTCCGGTCCAAGGAGGCGATCTACGAGGCCGCCGTCCAGGAACCGATGCGGGAGCTGGTCGAGCGGCTGCGGGCGTCCACCGAGGGGATCGGCGGCGACAGCGGGCGCGAGGTGCTGCGCCAGACCAACCAGCTGCTGGCCCGGTTCATGGCCGACTCGGCGCCGTTCCTGGCCACCGTCTGGCTGCGCGAGCTGGACCAGGGGCGGGACTTCTACGAGACCGAGCTCACCCCGGTGCTGCGCGAGCCGCTGAACGGGCTGATCTCGAAGATCACCGGTTGGCGGGGGTCCGAGGACCACTCGTTCGTCTTCGCCGCGATGGTCGGCACCCACGTGGCGCTGGCGGTGGACGCGATGCTGCGCGGCCTCGAGTTCGATGCCGGCCGGACCGGGGACCAGCTCACCGAGCTGTTCTCCGACGGGATGCCGGCCGCGGTGCAGCAGGCCCCGATCGACCTCTCGGATCACGTGGGAACTATAGGTTAGTAAGTGATTCCTAGCTACAATTCGGCCCGTGGAGTCCGCCGCGGGATGGGGTAGCCGGGTCGAGCTCGCCGAGGTCCTCGGTCAGCCCTGCCGGGTGCACGCCGAGCGGCCCACCCACCTGCGCGAGCTGCTCGCGCTCGGCGCCCGGCACGGCGACCGCACCCACGTCGTGCAGGGCGGGCGGCGGCTGAGCTTCGCCGAGCTGGTCACCGCCGCCGACCGGGTGGCCGGGGTGCTGCGCGCGGCCGGCGCCGCCCCGGGCGACCGGGTGCTGCTGGCCGGCGGCAACAGCGCGGCCTGGCTGGTCACCTTCTGGGCCTGCCTGGGCCACGACCTGGTGCTGATCCCGGCCAACGCCTGGTGGACCGCCGAGGAGGTCGACCACGCCGTCCGGCTGGTGGACGTCCGGCTCGCGGTGGCCGACCGGCGGCGCCGCGAGCGGATCCCGCCCGGCCTGCCCTGCCTGGACCTGGAGACGATCCTGGACGCCCCCGCCGCGCCGGCCCGGCCGGAAACGACGGCCCGCGAGGACGACCCGGCCATGGTGCTGTTCACCTCGGGCACCACGTCGTTCCCCCGGGGGGCCACGCTCACCCACCGGAGCCTGCTGGCCAACCTGCAGAACCTGCTGCAGATCGCCCGGCGGCTGCCCGGGCCGGACGAGTCCACCCGCGACGCCGGGGTCACCCTGATGACCATGCCGCTGTTCCACATCGGCGGCATCCAGCAGCTGTTCACCGCACTGGTCTCCGGCGGGACCCTGGTGTTCCTGGACGGCCGGTTCTCCGCCGCCCAGGTGCTCGGGCTGATCGAGCGGGAGCAGGTCACCGGGTGGGCCGCGGTGCCGACCATGGTGTCCCGGGTGCTGGACGTGCTCGAACCCGATCCGGCCGGGTACGACGTCACCAGCCTGCGCACCCTGGTGATCGGCGGCTCGCCGGTGGTGGAGTCGCTGCGGGCCCGGGCCCGGGCGGTCCTCCCGAACACCCGGCGCGGGCTGGGGGCCTCCTACGGGCTGACCGAGATCTCCGGGGTCGCCGCGACCGCCGCCGGGGACGCGGTAGCCGAGCGTCCCGGCACGGTCGGACGGCCGCTGCCGAGCGTGGACGTGCGGATCGTCGACGCGGCCGGTCCGAACGGGATCGGTGAGGTGCTGGTCCGCACCCCCGGCGCGATGACCGGCTACTGGGGCGAACCGGACGATCCGAGCTTCGCCGAGGGCCGCTGGCTGCGCACCGGTGACCTGGGCCGGCTCGACGACGACGGCTACCTCTACATCGAGGGCCGGGTGAAGGACGTGGTCATCCGGGGCGGGGAGAACATCTCGACGGTTCGGGTGGAGGACCGGCTGGCCGAGCATGAAGCAGTGGCCGAGGTGGCGGTGGTCGGCCTGCCGCACCCGGAGCTGGGGGAGGAGCTGGCCGCCGCCGTGGTCACCCACCCGGAGGCCCGGGTGAGCGAGGCCGAGCTGGTCGAGTGGGCCCGGGAGACGCTGTCCTACTTCGCGGTGCCGACCGCCTGGCGGTTCCTCGACGGCCTGCCCAAGAACGCCACCGGCAAGGTGCTCAAGCAGCGGATCGCCGCCGAGTGGTCCAAACCCGTCGGGAACTAGGTCGGGAACGAGAGGGAGCTCCGATGGCGACGTTGCCGAAGGGTCTGCTGGGCCCGTTCACGCCGATGCGGTTCGAGGCCACGGTGGAGGACTGCCTGGTCACCGAGGGGGAGATCCCGCGCGAGCTGAACGGCGGCTTCTACCGCAACGGCCCGTCCTGGCGCCGCCCCACCCGGCAGGGGCTCACCGCGGCGTTCGCCACCGACGGGATGATCCAGGCCCTGGTGTTCCGGGACGGCCGGGCCGACTTCCGCAACCGGTGGGTCCGCACCCCGAAGTTCGTCGCCGAGGAGCGGGCCGGCCGGGGCCTGTTCCGGTGGGCCGACGGCGACTTCGGCGACTGGCGGGACTGGGGCCTCGGGGACGTCGAGCGCGACGAGTTCACCACCGGGGTGCCGCAGGGGACCAGCGCGGTCAACGTGGTGCCCTTCGGCGGGGAGATCCTGGCCCTGGGGGAGCAGGGCACCCCGCCGATCGCGCTGGACCCGGTGACCCTGGAGACCCGGGGTTTCGTGGACTGGTCGAACCAGCTGGACCGGGGGATGGCCGAGCCGCAGTGTCTCGGGGACGCCGCGTTCACCGCGCACCCGAAGTGGGACGCGGCCACCGGTGAGCTGTACGGCTGGAGCTACCGCGATTTCGAGCCGTACCTGACGCTGCACTGGGTGACGCCGGACGGCGCGGTCCGTTCCCGGCAGCTGTGGGACGCCCCGTACGCCACGGTCGCGCACGACATGTGGCTGACGCCGTCCTACGTGGTGCTGCCGTTCCAGCCGTTCCACATCGACCGCGCCCGGATCGGCCGGGGGCTGCCGATCTGGGGTTGGGACCCGTCGTTGCCGGTGGTCCTGGCGCTGATCCGCCGCGACGACCTGGACGGCGAGGTCCGGTGGATCACCGCCGACTTCGAGCCCGAGTACGTGATGCACACCCTGTCCGCCAACGAGGACGGCGACACGATCACCCTGGACGGGCCGATCTTCGACCGGCCGCCGTTCATGTTCGAGGACCGCTTCGAGCCCGGCGACGACTTCGTGCCGTTCTTCAAGCTGGCCACCAACTCCCTCGGCCGCTGGACGGTGGACCTCGGCAGCGGGAAGCTCACCCGGGAGACCGTCGACGACCGGCCCTGCGAGCTGCCGAAGGTGGACGAACGCTTCTACGGCCGCCCCTACGACTGGGGGTTCCTGATCGGCGCGGCCCCGAACGGCTCCGGCATGCGGATGGACAGCCTGGTGAAGCGCAACGTGCGCACCGGCGAGCAGGACGTCCACCAGGTCAGCGCCGACCGGCACGTCGGGGTGTTCGAGGCGACCTTCGCGCCGCGCTCGCCGGACGCCCCGGAGGGGGACGGGTTCCTGATCGTGCCGCTGTGCGACTTCGGCGGCGGGCCCAGCGCGTTCGAGATCTTCGACACCGCCGACATCACCCAGGGCCGGATCTGCCGGATCGAGCTGCCCTTCCAGATCGGCTGGACCCCGCACGGCCACTGGATGGACTTCTCCTCGTGAGGGTCGGATTGTTCCTGTTCACCACCGGGGACGCGGTGCCCGTGGGCACGCTGGCCCGGGAGGCGGAGGCGGCCGGGTTCGAGTCGATCTGGGTGCCCGAGCACACGCACATGCCGGTGGACCACTCGAAGGCCCCGATCGGCGGGGGCGATCCGCCGCGGTCGTACAGCCGGCTGCTCGACCCGCTGATGGCGCTCACGGCGGCGGCCGCGCAGACGTCCCGGCTGCGGCTGGGGACGGCGGTGACCCTGACCGCCGCGCACGACCCGATCGTGCTGGCCAAGCAGATCGCCACCGTCGACCACCTCTCCGGCGGGCGGCTGATCCTCGGCGTCGGCTCCGGGTGGAACGCCCCGGAGCTGGCCAACCACGGGGTGGAGTTCGACAGCCGGTGGCGGCGGGCCCGGGAGCACCTCGAGGCGATGAAGGCCATCTGGACCCAGGAGGAGGCGTCGTTCGCCGGCGAGTGGGTGCGCTTCGAGCGGATCTGGTCCTGGCCCAAGCCGGTGCAGCGGCCGGACCCGAAGGTGCTGTTCGGCACCCTCGGGCCGTCCAAGCTGGTGGTCCGGTACGCCGACGGCTGGCTGCCGCTGTCGCTGGCCCACCCCGGGAAGCTGGCCGAGAAGGTGGCGGAGCTGCGCGGGCTGGCCGCCGATGCCGGCCGCGATCCGGACTCGCTGGACGTCACCGCGATGTGCCTGGAGCAGGTGCCGCCCGACCGCCTGGCCGAGCTGTTCGAGGCCGGCGCCACCCGGGTGGTGGTCCGCCCGCCGGTCGACTCGCTGGACCGCTACCGCGACTACCTGGCCCGCTACGCCTCGGTGGTGGCCTGATGAGCCGGCTGATCGTCGGGGACCTGCCCCGGGTGAACGCCGAGCGCGACCCGTCCGGCGTCGCCTACCTGTGGGCCGGCGGCCGGCAGACCTGGGCCGAGCTGGACGACCGGGTCAACCGGTGCGCGCACGTACTCCGGGGTGAACTCGGCCTCGGTGACGGTGACGTGGTGTCGATCCTGGCCGACAACCGGCCCGAACACTTCGAGCTGATGTTCGCCGCGTCCCGGGCCGCCGTGGTGCACACCGCGCTGAAGACCCGCTCGCCGCTGCCCGAGATGCTCCGCCAGTTCGACGACGCCCCGGCGACAGCGCTGCTGGCGGGCGAGGCGTACGAGGCGGTGGCCGCCGAGCTGGCCGGTCAACGGGACGTCCGGGTGCTGAGCTTCCAGGAGTACGAACGGCTGCTGGCCGCGGCCCCGGCCGACGAGATCGAGTCGCACCAGGACGCCGAGGCGATCTACTCGGTCATGTACACCTCGGGCTCCACCGGCGAACCCAAGGGCGTGGCGGTGGCCAGCCGCAACGAGTTCGCCTACGCCTGGACCATCTCGTGGAGCATCGACGCCCGGCCGGACGACGTCTACCTGGACGTACTCCCGCTGGTGCACCGGGGCGGTCAGTACATCGGCATGTGCGCCGCCCTGCACGGCTGCCCGACCGTGCTCGGTGCCCCGGACCCGGCGGCGATGCTGGCCGACATCGCCCGGCACGGCGTGACCGTCCCGGTGCTGGTGCCGGTGATCGCCCAACGGATGCTCGAGGCACTGGAGACCGACCCGACCAAGCACGACGTGGCGAGTCTGCGGCACTTCCTGGTCGGCTCCTCGCCGGTGTCCCCGGAGCTGGCCCGCCGGCTGCTGGCGGCCACCAACGCCGGGATCAGCCAGATCGGCGGCTCCAGCGAGGGTGCCGCCACGCTCTGCCTGACCGCCCGGGACTACCGGGAGATCGTCGCGTCGCCCGAGCTGGCGCACCGGGCGGCCAGCGTGGGCCGGCCCACCCCCGGCGTGCGGGTGCGGATCGTCGACGAGGACGACCGGCCGGTGCCGGACGGCGTGGTGGGGGAGATCGTCTACCAGGGCGACATGTTCATCGAGGGCTACTGGAACAAACCGGAGCTGACCGCGCACACCTGGCGCGGCGGCTGGTTCCACTCCGGCGACCTGGGCTACCGGGACACGTGCGGCTACCACTACTACACCGACCGGCTGTTCGGCCGGATCAAGACCGGGTCGGAGACGGTGTTCGCCCGCGAGGTGGAGACCGTGCTGGCCGCGCACCCGTCCGTCGTGGAGGTCGCGGTGGTCGGGGTTCCGGACCCGGAGTGGGGCGAGGCGGTCACCGCGGTGGTCGTCCCGGCGGGCGATCCCGACGGCCTGGTGGACGAGCTGCGCGAGCACGTCCGCGCCGAGCTGGCCGCCTACAAGATCCCCAAACGCTTCCTGTTCGTGGACGCCCTGCCCCGGACCGCCCTGGGCAAGGTGCCGTACGGGGAGGTCAAGGCGATGGCTGCGCCCGTGAGTGGTTAGTCGCGCTGTAGCGCTACTAGCCACTCACGGGTCGACGAGGGAGGCACCCGATGCTGAGTGACACCGAGCTGGGCGAGCTGCTGCCGCGCTGGGACATCTACGACCCGGACACCGAGGCCCACCGGCTGGACCTGCTGCGCTACGCCCGCGAGCACTGCCCGGTGCCGTGGACCGAAGGGGCCGGCGGGTTCTACCTGGTCACCCGGTACGAGGACGTGCAGCGGGTGGTCCTGGACTGGGAGACGTTCTCCTCCACCGAGGGCCTGCCCACCCCGATGCCGCTGCGGATCTGCCCGATCGACGCCGACCCGCCGCTGCAGACCGCGCTGCGCACCATCCTCAACCCGCTGTTCAGCCGCGGCCACCTGATGCGCTACGTGCCGCTGATGGAGTCGCTGGCCGCCGAGCTGGTCGACAAGTGGGCGGACCGGGGGGAGTGCGAGCTGGTCGCCGACTTCGCCGCCGACTACGTGGGCACCATCCTGATGCGGATCGTGATGGGCGACATGGAGCCGGAGGCCGCCCGACGGGCCTCGGACGCGGTGCTCGGCGCCTCGCACGCGGGCACCCCGGAGAACTTCTTCACCCTGGTGATGACCTCGGCCGAGCGGCTGGCCGCCGCCGAGGCCGACCCGGACAACGCCCCGGACGTGCTCAAGGCGGTGATCAACGGCTCGGTGGAGGGCCGGCCGCTGAGCGAGGAGGAGCGCCTCGGGGTACTGAACATCCTGTTCCTCGGCGGCCTGGACACCACCCGGGCCGCGATCACCATGATGGCCCTGCACATCTGCGCCGACCCGTCGCTCGAGCAGCGGGTGCGCAACCCCGACTGGATCAAGCACGACCTGGACGAGTTCCTCCGGATGGACACCCCGGTGGGCACGTTCGGCCGGGTGGCCACCCGGGACGTCGAGCTGGGCGGCACCCTGATCCGCAAGGGACAGCGGCTGCTGGTGCGGTACGACTCGGCCAACCGGGACCCCGCGCGGTTCCCCGATCCCGACCGGCTGGTGTTCGACGACCCGCGCGCCCGGCCGTCGCACGCCGCGTTCAGCCTGGGCATCCACCGCTGCCTGGGCTCCAACCTGGCCCGGCTGCAGATCCCGATCGCCTGGGAGGCGATCTACCGGCGGGTCACCGGCCTGCGGCTGGCCTGCGACCCGGCGGAGATCGTCTGGGAGCCGGGGCTGTCCAACGGTCCCCGGACGGTCCCGCTGCGCTTCGACCCCCGGTAGCCGACCGAACGGAGACCGCCGCGGCCGGTCAGGCGGAGATGGCGGTGACCTGGTCGGCGGAGACGGGGGCGTGGTCGGCGGCGGAGGCCTCCCGGCGCCGGGCGTCGATCCGGCTGAGCAGCTCCTCCAGATCGGGCCCCGGGGGCGCGGACGCGAGCACCGTCGGTGCCTCGAGCTGGGCCAGCTCGCGCCGCGTCCCCGGGTAGGCGATCAACCCGGCGAGCATGGCACCCCGGCGGGGGTCGCCCGGGGCGAACACGAGCTGGCGGGGCGCGGACACGTCCGCCCCGGCCGGGCTCTCGCCGAGCTCGGCCAGCCGCTCGGCCGCCGCCCGCAGCGCGGGCTCGGCGTCCTGGCAGGCGCGCTCGGCCCGGACCGCCGTCTTGTACAGCCCGGCGATCCGGCAGGTGGCGGTGTGCAGTTCGGCGAGGAAGGCGTCGGCGTGCGTGCTGGCCGCGCTGTACGTGTCCCGGGCGGCCTCGAACTCGGCCCGGGCCTCGGCGAGTCGCTCCTGGTGCAGCCGCTCCGCCTCGGCGGCCTCCCAGCGGGCCTCCTGCTCGGCCAGCTCCTCGCGCTGCCGCTCGGTGCTCGACTCGAGCTCGGCGACCGCCCGCCGCAGCTGCTCGACCCGTTCCCACGAGGCGTCCGGTGGCGGCTCGGGAGCGGGGGACTGCTCGGACGTTTCAGGGTCGGCGACGGCGGTGGCCAGTCCCGGGTCTGACATCGGAAACTCTCCTCGAGTCGGGCGGTCGAGGTGGCGACTGTAGGGAGAATCACTGAGAGAACACTGAGGTCTGATCACGCGATCGAGTGATCCTTTGAGAGAAATCCCCCGATGTGCTTGCGTTCCGGCGCTAGTTGATCTCATGCGAGTCCGGCGAGGCGGTACAGGACCAGCGATCCGGCCACGGCGACGTTGAGGCTGGCGCCTCGGCCGACCATGGGGATCTCCACCACCTCGTCGGCGAGGTCGCAGACGTCCTGGGGGACGCCGTGGTGCTCGTGCCCGAGCAGCAGGACCGTGCGTTGCCGGGCCGGTTCGAGCCGGGTCAGCGGCACCGCCCCCTCGGCCAGTTCGACGGCCACGATCCGGCTGCCGCGCCGGCGCTGCTCGTCGAGCCAGCCGGACTTCGACGGCGTCACCCAGTGGATGCAGCTGCGCCCGGGCAGGGTGTTGCCCCGGCTCAACGCCTCCCGGTAGTGCGGTGTCCGGGGCACCGCGAGGCAGCCGCCGACGGCGTCACACGTGCGCAGCAGCGTGCCGAGGTTGGCCTGGTAGGCCACCCAGAGCGGGGCGGCGATCAGGTGGTCCCAACAGCCGTGCGGGCGTGGTCGCCGCTGTCGCCGGAGCTGCGCCGGGGCGGACTTGTGCGGACTCGCCGTCAACGGGGCGAGGTGGTTCTCCTGGTGAGCATGTCGACGGTGCTTCGCGGCGCACCGGGGCCATCGCAGACGTTGAGAGCCCCGATGGTAGCGGCTGGGAACCGGTGGGCGGCGTATCGGCTGAGCTGGTCGAGCACCAGTAGCCCGAAACCGATGGCCAGCGCCGTCCCGAGGTACTTGACCCCGAGCGGGAGATCGGAGTTCAGGGTGAACAGGTGCGGGGCGGCGATCCCGTACGCGGCCACCTGGGTCACCCACGGCACCAGCACCACCAGCAGCTTCGCCGCGCCCTTCAGCGCCGGCCAGAGGTGCGCGACCACCAGCGCGCCGAGCACCGCGCCCAGCGCGTTGATCACGAAGAACACGAGGGGCATGCCGAAGACCCGGAACGGCTGCTCGCCGTAGTACACGTACACGTCCGCGGCCAGGATCGGGAACTCGAACAGCGCGTTGCCGAGCATCACCACACCCACGCCGGTCCAGAACCGCCGCCGGGTGATCCCCGCGCGCAGCCAGGACACCATCAGGCAGGACAGCCCACCGAAGTACACCGGGTAGCAGAGCACCGCCCACACCGGGATCGGCCGGTCGAACGCGGTGAACACCGTCCACTGCCCGTGCAGCGGGTGGAAGCACATCCCGATCACGTCGGCCAGCGGCTCGTTCACCGCCGCGAGCAGCCCGCCGAGGATGCCGATCACGTAGAGCGGCTCCCTGGTCCGGGCCCAGTGCACCAGTGCGGCGATCAGCATCGCCCCGGTCACCGTACCCAGGCTGATCGTCGCCACCAGCTGTGCGGTCGGCGGGATGACCATGTCGGTCGGCGGCTGGGTCCAGGCGGTCATGATCATCATGCACCCTCCAGGTAGGCGTCGACCCGGGCGGCGGCGAGCTCGCCGGAGCTGAGCGAGGTGTTCGTGGACGGGCCGCCGAAGTAGTCCCCGGCCAGGTGGATCCGCCGGGCCCCGGCGCGGGCGGCGGCCACCCGGTGCAGCGTGGTGTAATCACCGGGCCGGGCGTAGAGGAACGACGCCCGCCACCGGGTGAGATCGGCGAACCGCACGCTGTGCTCGATCTCCGGGATGAACTCGGCGGCCGCGCCGATCGTCTTGTCCACGATCACCCCGTCCTCGGTGTCCCACTCCCGGGTGTTCCAGTCGTGGTGCCAGTACGCGGTGACGATCCCGGCGCCGTCCGGGGCCCGGTCGGGATGCCGGTTGTGGTCGGGGAACAGCCCGCACAGGTCGGGATGCGCCGCCTCGGACAGGGCCAGGAACATGGACGTCTCGGCCGGGCGCCGGTCCAGGGCCAGGCTGACCCGGATCAGCGCCACGTACTCCAGCGCGTCGATCACCGCGCGCTGGTCGGCGGGCAGGCCGGGGTGGATCGCGGTCATGTCGTGCCCGGACAGGGCGATCACGCAGGCGTCGGCGTCCTCGGTCTGTTCCGAGCCGGAGCCGTGCACCGAGCTGACCCGCACCCCGCCCGGATGCTCCACGACCCCGGTGACCCGGACGCCCAGCCGCACGTCCAGCCGGTCGGCCAGCGCCGAGGGCAGCACCCCGACCCCGTGGTCGAAGGTGAACAGCTCCGCACCGAAGAAGCTGACCAGCAGGAACTGCAGCTCCAGCGCGGACATGGTGTCGGTGCGGGTCATCAGCCCGCCGCGCACCACGGCGTCGGTGACGTGCTCCTCGATCTCGCGGCTGCCCCGTCTGAGCACCCACTCCCGGGCGGTCTCGGCGTCCCAGCCGTCGGCCGAGCCGATGTCGTCCCAGTCGATGACCTTGGCCAGCCGCCGCAGGTCGACCGCCAGCGGTACCGCGGCCACCTTCGAACGGGTGGACAGCAACCCGGTGCCGGCGGCCCGCCAGAGCGCCCGGCTGCGGATCCGGTGGATGGCGCCGTCGCGGGGGATGCCGATGGTGTCCGGGCAGGGCACCACCCGGTCGGCCAGCCCGACCGACGCGATCAGCCGGTGCATGTGCTCGTACTTGGTGGACAGCGACACCGCGCCCCGGTCGAACCGGTAGCCCTCGCGTTCGGTGCCGGACATCCGCCCGCCGACGCAGGTGTCGGCCTCCAACACGGTGACGTCGTGCCCGCGCCGGGTGAGCCGGAACGCGGCGGTGAGCCCGGCGATCCCGGCCCCGACGACCAGCACCCGGCTCATGCGCCCGCCCCCGTTCGACACCGAACCCGACCGAAGACAGTGAAGCACTTTACAAAACTAGGTACAAGGAGCGCCTTACCCCCGGGATACCTCCAAGGGGGACTGGCGCACTGCTCCATCTGGTCTAACGTGTGTCCGTGAACACGCGCAGCCAGGTCGCCTGCGCCGGAGTCGGCTTCGCCGGCCTCGGCCTGATCCTCGTCGGCATGATCGTCGGCCGGTACATCCCGGCCCCTCCGGCCTACTGGACGGCCGACGAGCTCGCCGGGTTCTACCGGGAGAGCCCGCTGCGTATCCAGATCGGCGTGCTGATCCTGCTGGTCGCCACGGTGGGCTGGGCGACGCTGATGGCGGCGGTGTCCGCCCAGCTGGGCCGGATCGAGGGCGCCCGGACCCTGCGCAAGCTGCAGAACGTCACCGGCACGGCGGTGTACCTGCTGCTCACCCTGTTCGGGGTGTTCCTCGGCGCGGCGGCCTTCCGCCCGGAGCGGTCGGCCGAGGTCACCCAGGCGCTGCACGACGTGGGCTGGTTCATGGCCTTCCTGGCCGCGCCGGCGTTCATGGCGCAGGCGATTGCGGTCGGGCTGGCCGTGCTGTCCCAGCGCGGTCCGGACCGGGTCTACCCGCGCTGGCTGGGCTACACCGGTCTGTGGGTGGCGTTGCTGCTGCTGCCCGGCATGCTGCTGCTCTGCTTCCACACCGGCCCGTTCGCCTACCACGGGCTGATCGCCTACTGGCTGGCGCTGTTCACCTTCGGCGGCTGGATGGGCGCCCAGTGCCTGGCCGTGCTGCTGGCCGCCCGGGCCGAGGCGCGGGCCGGCACCCCGGCCCCCACTCCGGCCGCGGCGTAGCGACGTGGCCGGAATCGAGCGGGAGCGGCTAACGTCCGGCGGATGACCGCGTGCGCGCTCCCGGCCAAGGCCGACTGGGACCCCACCCACACCTCCGACCGGGTGGTCAGCCACTGGACCACGACCAACCTGGGCGAGGCGGTGCCCGGCATCATCACCCCGCTCGGGATGGCGCACTGGGGCCATCGGGGCCACCTGTCGTCGCGGCGGGCGGCGTACAGCATCGGGGTGATGTCGGCGGCCGAGCGGGATGCGGAGATCGACCCGGCGCTGTGGTCGGTGCGCTGCTTCTACGGCCGGGTGGCGACCACCCTGGGCTACATCTGCCTGATCGGTGACCGGATGCCCGGGGTGACCGGGCCGCAGGTCATGGAGAGCATGTTCGGCCAGGCCCCGGCCGGGATGGAGTTCCACCCGACGCGTCGCCGCTACCCGTTCATCGCCGCCCGGCTGGGCTACTCCGCGCTGACCATCCAGCGGCGGCTGCTGGCCATGTGCGACGACACCGAGCGGTGGTGGCGGGCCCGGGTCGCCCAGATCGGCGGCATGGACCTGGACGCCGCGCTCGTCACCGTGGCCGAGTCGCTGGACCGCTACCAGGCCGCCATGGACACCCACCTGGTGGCCATGTTCGGCAGCTTCCAGCCGGTGTTCGACGCGCTGGGCCGGCTGGTCGAGCAGGCCGGGACCGGCGACCTCGCGGTGCTGTCCGGCACCGGCGGCGCGGAGATGGCCATCGTCGAGGACCTGTGGAAGGCCTCCCGGGGGTCGATCACCGTGGATGACGTGGTGCGCAACCACGGCTTCCACGGCCCGTGCGAGGGGGAGGTGTCCGGCATGGTGTGGCGGGAGGACCCGACCCCGCTGCACACCGTCGTCGCGCACTACTCCGGGCTACCCGACGCCGAGGCGCCCGGGCGCAAGGAGCACGACAAGGAACGCCGCCGGGTGGAGATGACCGCCGCCGTGCTGGCCGCGCTGCCCGCCGCCCAACGCCCGGGGGCCCGGCTGGTGCTCAAGCTGGCCCGGGAGCGCATCCCGGACCGGGGGCGGGGCAAGCGGGCGTTCCTGCAGTCGATCGACATCACCCGGATGGCCGCCCGCCGGGCCGGGGAGCACCTGGTGGCCGCCGGCCTGATCGACGACCGGGACGACGTGTTCTACCTGCCCGAGGAGGAGCTGTTGCGATCCGGCTCCGGGGTGGACCGGGGGCTGGTCGCCGCCCGCCGGGAACGCCGGGCGCTCTACCAGCGGCTGGAGTTCCGGGAGACCACCTGGGCGGGGATGCCGGACGTCTATCTCGCCGAGGAGCCGGGCGCGGCGGAGACCGGGGACGAGCCGATCCTGGGCACCGGGGCCAGCGCCGGGGTGGTCGAGGGGCTGGTCCGGGTGGTCGAGGACCCGGCGTTCACCGACGTCGAGCCGGGCGAGGTGCTGGTCGCGCCGACCACCGATCCCAGCTGGTGTTCGATCATGTTCGTGTCCGCCGCGCTGGTCGTGGACATGGGCGGGATGCTCAGCCACGCCGCCGTGGTGGCCCGCGAGCTGGAGATCCCGTGCGTGGTGAACACCCGCGACGCCACCCGCCGGCTGCGCACCGGTGACCGGGTGCGGGTGGACGGCGGCACCGGCCGGGTGGAGATCCTGGCCCGGGGTTGAGGCCCTATTGCCGGACCGAGTCGGTGTGCCGGGCCCGGCCGGCCGCGTCCAGCTCCGACCACGTCTCGTGGGTCAGCATCTCCAGCCAGCGCTGGTAGAAGCCCCGGGCCGCCACCTCGGACAGCGGGCGCTGGGTGACCCGCCCGGGGTAGACCGGGTCGGTTCCCTCCACCTCGCGGTGCCCCATGCCGACGTTCAGCGGGAACCGCCGGCCCATGGTGCCGCGCATCGTGCGCTGGCAGCCGGCCCAGACGCCGCTGTCGTCGGCCTCGAACAGCCCGCCGGCGCTGAAGGCCCGCTGCACGTTGCGCGTCCACTCCTGCTTGATCTCCGCCGGCGCGGCGGCCGGGACGAACTGCCAGGTCCAGATCTCCGACTGGGTGTCGGTGCTCTGGTCGCTGCAGCGGAAGCTGATCTACTTCCCGGACCCGGTGGCCCCGGTCTCGGCGGCGGCCGCCGGGACCACCGCCCGGGACGTCACCCTGCGCACCGCCGACGGCCTGGACCTGGGCGCCTGGCTGGTCGGCCCGACCGGCCCGGACCGGGGTGTGCACGTGCTGTTCCTGCCCGGCAACGGCGGCAACCGGGCCGACCGGGCGAGCCTGGCCCGGCGGCTGGCGGCGGCCGGGTTCAGCACGCTGCTGGTCGACTACCGCGGCTACGGCGGGAACCCGGGCACGCCCTCGGAGGAGGGTCTGGCGCTCGACGCACAGGCCGCCCGCACGTTCCTGGTCGAGCAGGCCGGGGCCCGGCCCGACCGGCTGCTGTACCTGGGGGAGAGCCTCGGCGCGGCGGTGGCCACCCGGCTCGCCGCCACCGAGCCGCCGGCCGGGCTGTTGCTGCGCTCGCCGTTCCGGGACCTGGCCGCGGTCGGGCAGGAGCACTACCCGCTGCTGCCGGTGCGGATGTTGCTGCGCGACCGGTTCGACGTGGTCGACACCGTCCGCCGGGTCCAGGTGCCGACGGTCGTGGTCTACGGCGACCGGGACGCCATCGTGCCGGCCGCGCACAGCGAGGCGGTGGCGGCGGCCGCGCCCGGGCTGGTGCGCGCGGTCCGGGTGGCCGGCGCCGACCACAACGACGCGGTGCTGCTGGACGGCGACCAGGTGCTGGCCGCCATCCGGGACCTGGCGCCGGAGCGCTAGGAAGCCTGCCGGACGCGGTGCCGGCGCACGGCGTCCCGGTTGCCGCAGCGCGCGGAGCAGTAGCGCTGCCGGCCGGTGCGGGAGGTGTCGGCGTACACCCGCGCGCAGCCGGGCGCGGCGCACCGGCCGATCCGGTCCATGCCCCGGGCGGTGAGGTGCAGCGCGGTGCCCACGCTCACCAGGGCCCGCAGCACCTGGCGCAGCGGCACGTCGTCGTCGCGGTAGTGCAGGTGCCACCCGCTGCCGGCGTGGTCGGTCACCCGGGGATGGGTGGCGGCCTCGGCCAGCATCCGGTTGAGCAGGGCGACGCGGGCGGCCTCGGTGGGGGCGTCGACCAGCCGGCACCACTGCTCGACCAGCACGAGCGCGGCGGTCAGGTCGCGGTCCTCGACGGGCATGTCGACCACGAGACCGAAGCGCAGGCAGCGCTGGACCAGGTCGTCCAGGGTGGACGGCGGCCGGTTCGCCAGGTCCACGACCAGCTCGACGGCGTCACGTCCGTAAGGGTTGAGATGCACAAAGGCATTACAGCACGCTGGAGCCATGAGTGACAGCGGCGAACACGTCTGGCGGACCCGGTCGAGGCACCCGAGCCGGGAGGGGGTGGTGGCCTACCAGCGCTGCCATTGCGGGCTCTGGCGGGTGCTGGTCGAGCGCGCTCCGGTGGCGACCGCCGCCGGCCCTCGGA